>Ga0310345_10003558_pt1 | contig 14748 bp, 9 predicted proteins | sample HC15DNA20500_MG_FD_204667 | JGI IMG/M metagenome (GOLD analysis project Ga0310345, IMG submission 204667) | Marine microbial communities from station ALOHA, North Pacific Subtropical Gyre - HC15-DNA-20-500_MG | ecosystem: Environmental > Aquatic > Marine > Oceanic | place: Pacific Ocean: North... | reverse complement strand
CTCCTAACCTAATCCGCTCATGCTACATAATTAGATCAGAAACCTTTCAACCAGTTGTTGTGAAGGACATCCATACCACCTGACATTAAGGATTTCCTTTTCGTAAAACTCAACCCTACATGATTACCAAAAGATGTGTTGCCATAACTTGATTTTTTTAAGACCAGTTTATGCCCCATATTAGAAAGACCCTCAAGAAGATCAATGTCCATCCGACTATCAACCCATATTTCTTCTCCCGCAGGGTGAAATCTCAAGGAATTAATTGCTTCGTGTATGCCCATATCAAAGTCAACCATGTTCACCAAGGGATGAATCCCCATTCCCCCAAGAAATATGCTGAGAGATCCAGCGAGCGCAGAAATCGGAACATCGTTATTAAACGCAATTACACTGGAGGTTAACCTTTGCATCCCTTTACCAGGCATTATTGAATTTAGATATCCTGGTCTAGGATCTAGCCTGTGCATACTGTTATTCAAAAGAATACCCGTCTCGGGAACTATGACCTGCGACCCAAAGTAAGTCCCCAAGCTAGTTATAAGTGAAACCACGTTGTTGTCTCGATCCATAACTACTACCTTTGTAGTATGTCCACTGATTTTTCCTGAGTCGTCAATTGGTGTCTTATTTGAGTTGCAATCATCTTTATTTTCCAAAATCCACGGATTGCCAAAATTGGGAAAAGAAGAAGATTTTTCAGGGTCTATAATTGAAGCTCTTTCTATGGCGTAATCCTTCGATATCAAAGTCTTCCATGGACTATCGTTTCCTCTTGGATCTCCAACATGAGCTAATGTGTCAGCCCAGGAAAGTTTCATTGACTCAATCATAAGATGGACAGTCTCCAAGGTTTGGTGTCCTGAAGCTGAAATCTCGAAGTTTTCCAATATGTTAAGAGCTTCAACAAGGGTGACATTCCCACCGGTTACGTAAGTAATATCCCTGTAAGTGTATTGGTCGGACTCGTAAATTAACGGACTATAATTATCCAGGTCTTCTGCTGAAAGAATCCCACCGTTATCGCACATATCTTGGACTATCCGCTCGGCTATAGCCCCTCTGTAAAACACATCCTCGCCTTCGTTCGCTATAAGCTCCAATGTTTTAGCGAGATCGTTCCGTACAACAGAATCGCCTATATTCTTTCCAAATGTGGATTCCATTTCCGGATACCTATTCCACAGATGCTTTGTGTCCTGGATATACCTAGCCATTATTTCGTCGACTGGTACTCCTTCTCTTGCGAGGGTTATCGAGGGGCCCATGAGGGTAGTAAGTGGAAGAGAAGCAAATAACTTATAAGCCGAAAAAAGTCCTGCTACCTGGCTGGGAACCATGACAGACTTATGGCCATAGAATTGTTCATCGTTTTCGACTGCCGGATAGCCAAGAGCTCCAGTCTTTTCAGGAGATGACATACCAAGCGCCGCCCGAAACATAGATGTAGAAGCAGTGGCAGGGGCAACGTCATAAAAGTCAATGACAGTGGTTTTACCGGTCTCCGCCCAGTAAATCGACATTACACCATGGGCTCCTAGGCCACACATGGCCGGTTCCGCCAAGTCAGCGACAAAAGCAGCCGTTATAGCAGCATCAACTGCATTGCCACCCTGCCGAAGAATATCCAAGCCGGCTTCAACTTCCAGTGGATGACCGGCAGCGACCATCCCATTTGAAAATCCACAAGAACCTACAGGTCCAATTTCTTTATTCAACCTAATTCAGATTAATCTCCACAGAAAAATTCAACAATAATTTGTTGAGGCAATTTGATTCTTCTTAATGTATTCCCAGTCATATTCGACTCCCAACCCAGGGCCTTCAGGTACCGATACACATCCCTGTTCATCAATTGAGTTGAGGTCATCGGAATATCCATTTACATAGACAGGAACGGCGCTTGGTGGAGCTTCTGGATGGAGAAGAGCCATTTCGTAGTAATTACTGTTTCTGAGAGATGCCATCACATGGCGATGAGCGGGACCACAATTATGTATTTCAGCATCCAGACCAAACCCCTCAGCAGCATGCCCAATTTTCATCGCTCCAGTTATACCACCGTCGAAATCAGGATCCACTCTGATTAGGTCTGTTCCACCAGATTTCATGAAATTTACATTCGGTTCAAGCATTCGAACATGCTCTCCCTGAAGTAGTGGGGTTTTAATAAGAGATTTCAATTGAAAGTGTCCGTGCGAGGAGATTCCTCCATCGCTATAGGGATCCTCATACCATAAGTAATTCGCCTCATCACAAGCCCGTCCTACTTTTAGTGCATCTAAAAAAGTTCGGTAATTGCATGCTGGATCTATCATTAAATCCATGTGATCCCCCACTGCAGACCTAACAGCCAAGACCGTTTTGATATCCAAATCAATATTTTCACCCTTTATGGGATGGATTTTGAAGCCGGGATAACCTAGCTCCTTACACTGGATAGCAAACTCTGCATAAGCTTCTGGGGTTCCCAAGGCGGTCCCTATCTCCCCCTGATAGGTACTTGCGTAAGTAGGCAGTTTTTTTCTATATCCACCTAGTAATTCATAAATTGGGGACTCGTAAAACTTGCCTGCCACGTCCCACAGGGCTATATCTAACACCCCCATGCTGAGAAACCCAATCTGTCTCGTGGCTAATTTGGAAATAGTGTAAATTTTTTCCCGCTCAAGGGGATTAAGGCCCATCAGGTTTGAGGCATAGTGACGGAGACCCGCATATTCAGATGGATGCCTTCCGACATATTCACCTGTTATACCTAAATTGGTATGGATTTTGATCCCGCCTAGAACTCTCCAGTACCCACTTCCATCGCCCATACTGGGTCGCCCCAATTCACAGTTGAATTCAACTACTTCTATCTTTGTGATATTGATCTTGTCGGTTGACATATGGCACCTCGAGATAGCGTGAATACAGTGGTTTTATCCTAATTACACCAGAGTTTTTCCAGTAATCACCAGTCGGAATCCCCGTACTCTACTGAGCCATCTTCTAGCTAGACTGAACAAACTGATCTCTTGAACTTTGTTATCAAAGAATCGTTTAACAGAGCTGATATTCCCGACTCGAGACCATGAATTCCAAGACCCTTAGGATAGTCTCATCTTCAATTTGAATTTTGGCATCCTGGCCCTTCGCCTGAACTTCCTCTTGAGAAAAAAGGTCCAGTACCCCTTCAGCGGTGTCTTCTGAAATCCTGGTTATTCCAACCGAATTCCCACAAGATTCAATCAATTCACCTACTGTGTGCGCATCATCTTTCAGGTCAGTGCGAATTCTGTCAACGATATGTTTAACTCCATCGTTGTCAGGATTACCAATATGCTGAGAAGCAAAATTAACCCTATCAACAAGGGCACCGCTAGATATCCATTCCTCTCCAGTATGCCACCCTTCAACAGATGGTGGATTGCATAAAGCCTGTCCCATATAATCAGATTCAGCGATGACTCCAAAAATGCTGGAATCAACTTTCGAGTCATCGTTGTATTCCCCACTTAAACGAAGCGTTCCAATAACAAGCTCAACTGGACTTTTAATTTTCTGATATTGAGATTCTTTGAAAAAATCTGAGGTCAGGAGCACTCTCAAAACAGATTTGATGTCATGATCGTATTCGAAATACGCCTCAACTAAAGTATTTATCGCTGCGGGGTCCCTTGGCGGAGTATCTTTCCACTGTGGCACTGGCACTTCATCCGCGACAAAGAAATTGTATAAATGCCGTGCAATGAATCTCGCAGTTGCTTCCTGATTGCAAATTATTCGGACTACGTCATTCCCGTTGAAAGGTCCCTCCTGCCCAAGGAATTCCTTATTATCTCCATCATGGATTTCAGACTTGAAATCATAATGCCAAACTATTCGTCCATAGGGCCAAATTGAATCTTTTTGGGCCATAAGAGACATATATTCTGAGTTGCCCACTGACCATCCCGTAAATGCCCGAGCACACTCTTTAATATCGTCTTCGGAATAGTTCCCCACTCCCATTGAAAACAACTCTAGTATCTCTCGGCCGTAGTTTTCATTAATAGATTCGTTGACATTGTCTTGATTATCTAGCCATATTAGCATCGCTGGATCCTGAGACAGATCAAGTAGTAGATCATCAAATTTACCGGTGCCTGACCTCCTGAACATTTCAATTTGGTTCAAGATTGTTCGTAGGTTATTTAACTTTGAGTTGCCTGTAGCAAAAATACCGTGCCAAAATAACGACATTTTTTCTTCAAGTGGCGACTTCGTGGAAATCATTCTATAAGCCCAATATGCGGGTACCCCGCTTCTCGAAGCATGAAGATCGACGTGGTCGCGGAAAAGAATGTCGTCAGGTATGTGTGAAGATTCCGTGGGATCCAGTAGACTCTCTACCAGCTTTTCATAAGAAATTTCGGAGTAAGAATCCAACTCATCAGGAGTGATTCCAAAACCCGCTCTATTCATGAGATGGATAATCAATTCCGTATTAATACTCACCATAAGGATTCTCCTTAATTTGTAAATTCTATTAATTCTGCAAAATTATGTTAGTTCTACCGGCTCAAATACTTGAATTCTATGCCTGCTATGCTCCGTTACATAAAGTTGGTCATCTGAATCAAATTTCACTGAAACAGGCCCCCAAAATTTGTGTTCGGTTTGAGAGGCTTCATGATATGCATTCGACAAGTGACGCGGAAGATCCAAAGTTTTGAGATTTGCCCGATTTCTAGCCTCCCTCTCGTCCAAGTTCACATCGAGCCACTCATGGGACCATTGGGAGAGAGTAGCATCCCCTTCAAGCACATTTAGAACTAACCCCTCATTATTAAAGATCTGAACTCTCTCGTTTCCCCAGTCAGCAACTGCCACGTTTAGATTACTGTCTACCGCCACTGAGGAAGGTCTATGAAACTGTCCTGACTTTTTGCCCGATTCTCCAAAACTTCTCAAAAAACTTCCATCAGCGTCAAATTTTTGAACTCGATCATTTCTCCAATCTGCCACGTACAAACACCGTTGAGAATCTATATCCATGCCCCAGGGCATATTGAACTCACCAGGTCCATTACCATTGCAACCCCATTGGAGCACAATTCTTCCCTCTGGAGTTAGTTTTTGTATTAGATTTAAATACCGCGACGAAACATAGATGAAATCGTCGGAATCAATAGCTATACCTGCCGGTCCAAATCGCTCACCGTCTTCCTGACTGTCAGAATCCAATTTAATGGATCGTTGAAATTTTCCTTCACTATCAAAAATTTTTATTTCATCGGTGGCTTCGTCAGTCACATGAAGTTGACCATTACTGTCGAAAGCCAAGGTGACTGGCTTAGTAAATTTTGCCTCATCATCCTCGAGAGGATTGCCAAACTCGCCGATCCAGTCCTCTTCAAAGGTAAAATATTGAATTCGTGTTCCCATTCGGGTAGCTGAATTGGGACGGTTCAAGAGATAAATAGTTCTGGATTTCCCGAGATCATCCCTGATAGCGATGTCATAGGGAAAATTAAAACCCCTGCCAACTGGCTGATTGCTATTTATACCCATCGTCTTAACAGTTTTCATTTTCTTACTCTTGGTTTAGATATTTCACCTATAGGTTGAGAGTATAAATCAGTCTTCCTTAAAATTCGACGTTTTGCAATTCGATTTCACGTCCGGAAAAAACTCGAGGTTTGTGAATTTTTCCCAGTAGCTAGCTAAAAATGTTGCGGAAGACTGTATATTGGATCCTGATCTACGCCATATATATGTCACAACATTGAGAATGTCTCGTTTACTTTTAAGGAAATTTGATTCCGTTAGAAGGTTTGATGGGTCTCCGGGCAATAACTATCAAAAAAGTGGCTATGATGTACGAGGCTACTGAAAAAAGAAACAGAGTTTCATATCCATTAGTCATTTTGAACATAAATGCGCCCAGAGTCGGTCCCAACCCGAGACCTAGGATCTGAAACGGACCTATGATGCCGGAAATAGTTCCGTAAGAATTACGACCGTAATAGCTTGCCAACAACATCCCACCAAGTACTTCGAGCCCACCGCTAGATGTTCCCCAAAGTAAAACCAACCCAAATGCTACTTTAATGTCATCCACTAGCAAAAATAGAAAAGTTGCCACTATTACGGAAGGTAACCCAACAAACATCAATTTCCTGGGGGAATACTTGTCAGACATAAATCCCCAGAATGGATGGGAAAAAGAATCCAAGATGGAGGTTAGGCTCCAGGCCAGTGCTGCTAAGGGAAGCGACAAACCCAAATGATTTAGAAATGGAACTAATTGAAAACTTACATTCCCCAGGGTAAGTATTATTAGAAACTGGGAGACCCCAATGAGCCAAAGCGATTTAGTTTTCATCGCCTCTGAAGACGTCCAACTAATCTCTCCTTTGATCTGAAGCTGACCTTCCTTCTCACTTGTTTTAATGGGATCTGGACGAACTCCATCAGGTAGAAGCCCAATTTCTTCAGGAGCCTTTCTCATGAACAAAATTAATGGAATAGACAACAAAATAGAATATGTACCAATTATCTGATAACCATTTCTCCAACTAGATCTGATGGCGAGCAAGGATATTATTTGAACATTTATAGCCCCGTAGAAAGGTCTCGCCATGGATATAAGTCCCAATGCAAGATTTCTCCATCTATAGAAAAAATTCACGGCGACAGTTCTTGGTACAACACTTATAAGCACAGGTGTGCCTATACCTCGAGCTATTACGTAGGCAGCTGAGAACTGCAATAGTGTTGAAGCTCCCGCCAAAAAATAAAAACAAACCCCAACTACGATAACCGCGATTGGCATAAATAATCTGGGGCCCTTCCTATCGGCTAAATACCCGACAAAAGGCGTTAGAATACCAGCCGTCCATGTTCCTATAGTCACCCCAATAGCTAGGGATTCTCTATCCCATCCCGTTTCGGCCAATATAAAGCCCTGCACCCCGGCAAGTGTAACTTGTGCAGAACCTGTGGAAGCGAATGTACCAAGGGAAGCTACCCCTAAAATTATCCATCCGTAATATATTTTGGTTTTCGGAGTCCAGTTCCTTAGGTCTCTAAAAGTTTGCATTGCAAAATGCTAACACCCTTTAAGCAGGCATAATGTATCTAGCTTCTAAGCCGGTTACCAAGTTTGTGGAAGTACCAAGATAGCCTGTCAAAAGTTAATGCTACAGAAAGAATCTCTCACGCAGAGAGGAAAATAAATTTAGTTGGAAGTCAGGGGTGAAATAAACTCGTGTTGTTCATAATTTCCATTAGACACTATGTCTGGATCAACCTCTAACCATCTCTCAGCTATGGTCGAATAAATACTGCGGAAATCGTTGTTAAAACGAAGATCACCTTCGAGTTGGTCGCTCTCTTTCAACGATGGATATTCACCATATAGTCCACCCTTAACTGCTTCCCCTATAGCAAATGCTACTCCCCCGGACCCATGGTCAGTTCCAGCTGAATTATCTTTGATTCGACGTCCGAATTCGGACCAAACTAATACGAGAACATCATCTTCTAGATTGTGCTCTTTCATATCATCCATAAAATCGCCAATTGCATCTGAAGTTTCGGTCCAAAGTTTAGTATGAGTTTCCAATTCAGCAGCGTGTGTGTCGAAGCTCCCATGCTGAGTATAAAACACCCTAGTGCCTATATCGGCTGTAAGAACTTGAGCGATGCTCTTCATGGATTGAGCAATCGAATTGTTGGCGTATTCTATGCCGGACGAATATTGCGCAGGAGCCGTCCTAAGTATGTCGGCGCCTTTCAGGGCGTCAATTCCTGTTTGCCCAATGAACTGGGATACATTGTCATGCGCCATAGCACTGCCATATATTTGAGAAAAGGCGCTCAATGCTAGGTCACGGGATTGTTCTCCCTGTATGTCAGGAAACAATCCATAGTTTTCGAGGTCACTAACTGAAGCAACAGGTACACCCCTGCAGGATAATGCTCTAGGCAAACCTTTCCCGAAATTCACTCCAGCAATAGGGTTTTCACCATTTGGATCAATCTCTCTTAAAGCACGTCCCAACCAGCCGGAGTCTCCTATTCCGATAGACTCTCCGGTGTTCCATATATCGATTGATCGGAAATGAGATCTATTGGGATCTGGATAACCAACCCCGTTTATTACAGCAACATTTTTTTGATCCCATAGATTCTTGATAGATCCAAGGGCAGGATTGAATCCCAAATGATTATTGATTTTAAGAACTCTGTCCTGTTCTATACGAACTTCTCTTCGCCAGTCGTAATAGAGCCCGTCTCCGTAAGGTATAACAGTGTTAAGGGCGTCGTTTCCGCCGCTAAGTTGAACGATCACTAAGGAACGGGGTTTCTTTTCTGCTAGCATTTGAAATCTCCTCATTATCCCTTTCGAATAACTATTGTAATTTGTGGGATATACGTTCTCAATTATTTCTCTCGTACACTTGAATGCGATGTCTGTTTGTTTCAGTTATGAAAAGTCGGTCCTTAGCATCTAACATGAGGGAGACAGGTCCCCAAAAAAGTTTTTCTATGTGAGACGATTCTTCGTGAGGGTCGTCATTAAAGTACTCTATATCCGGTTCTAAGTTTGCGCGTTTCCTAGCCCCTGCTTCCTCAACATTTACCCCCAAGAAGTCATCAGCCCATTCAGAATTAGTGGCTTCTCCCCGAATTGTTTGTACAAATTCCCCGTCTGGGCCCAATACTTGCACCCTCTCGTTTCCCCAGTCAGCTACATAAATATAGCCTTCCTGATTTATTATGACGCCAGCAGGTCTCATGAATTCTCCTTCTTGGCGGCCGGAAGAGCCGTATTTCGCTACAAACTTTCCATCCGGGCTAAATCGCTGGATGCGGTCGTTACCCCAGTCAGCCACAAAGATTTCGCCTTCTTGGTTTACACCCAAACCCCAAGGTAGATTTAGACGACCGTCTCCATTCCCATACACACCAAAGGAACTAATAAATTGACCGTCACCCGTAAATTTTTGGATTCTATGGTTCTGGGAATCTGCTATTAATACGTTGTTATCTTGATCAAAGACTATTCCACAGGGGCCATTAAGCATTCCCTCATTTTTGCCTCCGGTCCCCCAATGCTTTATAAATTCACCTGACTCGTTGAAGACGGAAACACGATTGAGATATTCGTCGGTTACAAATACACGGTTCTGGTCGTTTAGCGCTATGCCACAGGGCCATCTAAATTGTCCGTTTCCGATACCACCACTCCCAAACACGCCAAAATAGTCACCATCCTCGTTTAACATCGTAATCCTTATGGTGTCGGAAGGAGCCCTTTCAAACGATCTGCTAAGGACATATATTCGTCCGCTACTAGACATTGTTGTGTCCATTGGATAGTAGAACCCACGCCCACGCATAGTGGTCATACCAACCGTTCGGACATATCTTAAAAATTGTCTTTGTTCTAATCCTTTAGTGGCCATACTTATCCTTTGAAAAGTTACAGAGCCGACTGATCTGATTCCCTAGCATCCCCTTTGTCGACCTCATGCTCGTTGGAATTCGGGTGTCGATGCTATGAGTTTCACGACTCCAGCAATCTTTTCCTTACCCAATTCATCGATTTCTTGGTCTACGACTCTTATAACTCCGTTTTTAGAAGCATAGTTAACAAGCTTTGATCTCGTGTCATCCTTAACATTGATTGTTCCCAAATGTTTAAGGCATATATCAATAATACGGCCCGCCTCAACGTCACCATTACCTTCAAAGGCTATTTTGTCGAACAATTCTTTGGAACCTGGGGTTTCTAATTTACCAAGTTCTTCGGAAGCAAAATTCATTCTTTCGACAAGTGCGCCAGTATCTATCCATGTCGTACCACCATCCCAACCTTCCACTGAGGGAGGGTTACTTAAGGTCTGGCCCATGTACTGCATACGCAATTGCCTACTCGAATGCTCGTACTTCGGTCTATCTACTGATTCAGTCAGCCTCATAACACCAGTAACAAGTTCAGCCGGGCTTTTAACCTTCTCGTACCAACAGTCTTCAGATTTGAAGAAGTCGGAGTTGAACACAAATTTCATTACTGCTCTTATATCGTAATTGCTGTCGAAATACGCCTGTACTATTTGGTCAATTGCCTCCGGGTCCCTTGGAGACTGATAGGGCCACTGAGGAACTGGGGGCTCATCGGCAACAAAAAAATGGTAAATGTGACGCGCTATAAAACGAGCTGTCGCTTCCTGTTCACAAATAATTTCTACTATGTCTTCTCCGTTAAAATTACCTTTACGCCCAAGAAATTCTTTTTCACCATCGTCATGGTCCTGAGCATCAAATTGGTAATGCCAAGAAATACGACCGTAGGGCCAATCCGAGTCACGAGCGGAGCGTAGTTCCATATATTCACAATTACCAATTGTCCATCCTGTAAAGGCCCGAGCACATTCCTTCACATCATCTTCCGTGTAATTGCCAACCCCCATGGAGAAAAGTTCTAGAAGCTCTCTACCAAAGTTCTCATTAATCGCATCTTTGTGGTTTTGTTGGTTATCAAGCCATATGATCATGGCAGGGTCCCTTGCCATTTCTACAAGGAGATGCCGAAAATCACCCATTGCGTACTTTTTAAACATACGTATTTGGTCTGAGAGAGGTTTGGCGTTAAGTACCTTGGGATAACCGGTAGCAAAAATTCCATGCCAGAACAGAGTCATTTTCTCCAGCAGTGGGGTGTCCGTAGTAATCATCCGATAGAGCCACGCTTCCAAACCGCTCAGTCCGGCCAGCATGCTGGATTCATCGGGGTGATACCTTCTTATAAGGTACTCTGACATCCATTGTGGACTGGATGTTTCCAAGAGTTTATCTACAGTACCCTCGTAACCTATCTTGCCATACTCTTCAAGCTCTTCTCTAGTGGCACCAAATCCGGCCCTACGCGCTAGGTGAGCAATCAACTCTATTTGTCTTTCAGGCATTGTTACGCCTCCTTTTACATCGGGACAAAAACTATCACAATATAAATGTAATCAACGTTTAACAGGATTCTACGAATTGCCGCCGAAAGGGTCAAGAATTTCTACCTGAATTATCAAGCAAAATATTGGCTTTTTAGTGTAAAATTCCAGCAGATACGAAGCAGAACCATTGTCAAAGAAAGGAGACCTAAGATCATGAGGCTATTCAGTACCTTTGTTTTGTTATTGTCCACAATGCTACTGGCCGCTTTTACACTTGGATGCAGCAGCGAAAGCGCATCAGTAAAAATTGGGCTTTTAGCTCCCCAGACCGGTCCGATAGCACAATATGCACCTGGGTTTGAAGATGCGGCTAATGTAGCGATAGCTGAACTCAATGAGACTCATGATGGTGATTTTGTGTTTGAGCTGATCGTCATGGACTCTGGTTGTGACGGTACCCAAGCAGCAACATCTGCCCAGTCACTAATTGACAGTGGAGTGTCTGTCATAGTGGGAGCCGCCTGTTCAGGCGCGACACTCGGAGCAATTGCAGTCGCTGCCCCTGCGGGTGTCCCAATGGTGTCTTACGCCAGCACTTCACCTGCTGTTACAAACGCCGACGATAACGACCACCTCTTCCGTGTCGTGCCAAGCGATGCTCAACAGGCGGTTGCTCTGGCTACTGTAGCTGCTGCTTCTGGTGCCAGTAACCCAGCAGTCCTTTATATGACAAATGACTACGGAGCTGGACTTGGAGACAACTTCGCTGCCAACTGGTCCGGTAGCGTTTGCACCCAGGTAGGATACGATCCGACTGAAGGGTCTTACGACGCCTCAACTATGGCCCAATCAGTCATAGATGGCGGATGTGATTCTGTACTCCTAATGTCCTACGCAACAGATGGTGCAGCCATTATGGAAGCATTATCGGCACAAGGATTTGACGGCAGCATTATTGGTGCTGACGGTCTAGCTGACGCTGCTTTCACGGAATCGTTCACTGACGTGAGTGCTGTCGATGGGCTAGTTGCGACGAGACCCCGACCAGGAGAAGCGTCCAGCGCCAAAGAGACGTTCGAAAGCGCTTATGCAGCAGCCGGCGGGTCCGACGGAGCTATTTATACTGGTGAAACCTATGACGCCATTAAGATTTCCGCAGCAGCCGTAGTCTCAGACCCTGATGGGGACATAGTTGCTGCACTGAAGAAAACTGGAGTCAAATACGCTGGTGCTAGTGGAGAACATACCTTCGACACGGCTGGTGACGTTCTAGGCACTGGATACGAGATATGTGAATTTGCAGGTGTTAATTTCTCCTGCCCACAGATCTGGACGGCCGACGGTGGATTAGCTTCCAATTAAGAGTTTCCTAAAAGCGATCGTTTTAAATAGCGGGTCACGCCATATTCGGAATTTGAACCGGGTATGGCGGTACCTGGCTTATTGCAATAACATTGCGTAGGCTACGAAACCACTCTCCCAATTCAAGGAACAGTGTTGTCTTTGATTAGGATATTTCGACACCCATTTATTCCCAACTCATTGTGGCTCCGTCGACTTATATTGCCCTTTTTACTACTCCTTGACTCTTATTTTGGGTTGAGTCACGAGGCTGGGATAATTTCATGGACAGGCCTATTTACTGGTGACGTAAAGTGGTTGATGTTGGCAGTTGAAATGTTGGTCGGCGCTTTACTGATCATTCGGCTAATACTTAACCAAACGAAACCGAAGTGGCGTACGGCAATAATCATTTCTGTTCCAATTTTGGTGGTCTTGATTTCCTTTGAGATTCTCGAAGTGGTACTTAGTGGACTCGGCAGATCATCCACTATGAATTTTAATTTAGCCTCTATCGGACTAAGTGGTCTCTACTGGTCGGCGGTCTACCTAAGCATAGCGATAGGACTGACCCTTACATACAAAGTTCAACGATTTGCCAATTTTGCTCAAGCTGAGATGATGCTAGTTGGGTCTTACGTCGCCCTCACGTTGATGTGGTCAGATAGATTTTTCCAAGTGTCAGATTCCCCAAAAGATGGCGTCCTCAACTGGGAGTTATTAATCTACGCAGGTATCTGCTCCTTTTTGATAGCGGGACTCTTCGGTCTGATTATTGATAGGCTAGTTTACCGGCGATTAAGAGGCCGATTGGCAACTCCTCAGGTCATGATGATCGTTTCTCTTGGAGTGTCTATGGTGCTCCGGGCTCTCCTATTCATGAGATTTAGCGCGGGGACCTTCAGATTTGTACCAGATCGAGACTGGAGGCTTGGGACATCAACCTTTGAAATCCCAACTGCAGTCTTGCAACTCCGTCTTGGAGACAGGATTGGCGCACCTCTGATCGAACTAGCTGATGCTGTTAACCCTTATGGTTTCTCATACTCAAAAGTAGCCCTAGTCGTGGGGATATTTGGTGTGATTCTGTTTCTTTTATTTCTCCTGCACCGTACGCGGCTTGGCAGACAAATGCGTGCGGTAGCGGATAACCCCGGTTTAGCCGCATCCAGCGGGATTCACGTCGAACGGGTACATGGCGGCACCGCTTTCCTCTCATCCGGCATCGCAGGATTCGGTGGTGCCTTACTTGCAGCAATTCTTCCCATCAATCCTGAACTAGGGCTTTCCCTTCTATTGCCCGCTTTCGCGGTAATCGTGCTAGGCACCATCGGATCAGTACCGGGTGTAATCCTTGGGGCCCTTATAGTAGGTCTACTACGAGCTGCATCCGAACCCGTGTTGATCGGTGCAGGAAACGCTTTAGATCGCCCCACTGCCAGCGGTTTCGCGGAGGTTATGCCCTTTATTTTTCTGGTTGGGCTCCTAATCCTGGCACCAAGCGGAATAGGCTCCGCGATTCAAAATTGGAATATAGAACGCATAAGAAGAAAACGGCTGGCTCAACACAATAAAACCCGTTTGATAATGAAATCCCCATTTGGGCCACTAAAAAGCATCTCAAAATTTATGGCAATGGTCACTACTCATATTGACGAGTTCTATGACTTTACAGGCCGAATAGTGACCCTCCTGAAAAGTAGCATCTCGACTGTCTGCTCACTTCCGTATTCTTATCTGATTCGACATCAACTTAATGCGAAACGGATCGCTGGGAACATAGCAAATAGATGCTCGAAAGTGAATTTAAGACAGCGAAATTGGATACGAATCGACCGTGAAACAGAAAGGGGCTCATGGACAACTTTTCTGATTCTTTTTGCAGTGCTTGTACTGATAGTATGGCTCCTCCCAAGTGTAAGCAATCTCACAAAAACTCTTCAGGTGGCGCGAATTGTCACACTTATAGGGATTTTTGGCTTGGCGGCCTTTTCATTAAATTTGCACACCGGCATTACCGGGATGACAAATTTTGGTGTTATATTTTTCGTCGGCCTCGGTGCCGTGACAGTGGGATTGCTATCCGCGCCCGTGGAAACCAACGGGTATGGATGGAATCCATGGATAGCCACGATTATTGCTGTATTGGTGGCAGCTGCGGCTGGCTGGTTGCTAGCATACCCAACCGCCAGACTGAGGATGGATTACTTCGCTATAGTGACTATTGCACTCGGTGAAATACTACGAATCGCTCTCCAAGCTGAACCATTGTTACGTGCTGGTACAGTTACATCAGCAATAGGAATATCACAATATTCCCGACCATTGGAGCACTGGTGGGAGAGTGGTCCATCTGGCATTGCAGCTACTTTACTGGGATTACCAGTTGACGCACCATATGTGGTCCTCCTAGCTATACTAACAACGATAACTGTCCTAATAATATGGTTCTTACTTACAACCTTACTTTCATCCCCCTGGG
>Ga0310345_10003556_pt1 | contig 14759 bp, 13 predicted proteins | sample HC15DNA20500_MG_FD_204667 | JGI IMG/M metagenome (GOLD analysis project Ga0310345, IMG submission 204667) | Marine microbial communities from station ALOHA, North Pacific Subtropical Gyre - HC15-DNA-20-500_MG | ecosystem: Environmental > Aquatic > Marine > Oceanic | place: Pacific Ocean: North... | reverse complement strand
GGTACCAGCCACTCCAGATGTGGTCATCGAGGGGCCACCACATCTCACCATGGAGCGCTCCACTCAAACGTTGTTGGCCATCGCGGGGATCGACACTGGAACAGTTACGGGCTAACCAATGGCCGGGAGACTGTACGAGGACAAAAGAAGTGCACGAGATCTAATATGGGATGACCCCACCAAGATCGACGGCAGCAGCACAATCAATCAGGCGATTCTGTCAGTAAGAGTCAACTACAGCATGGACATGGTGTCGGAGATCAACCTCGAGGTCCTCGACAGTAATGGAACACTTGCCCGTGCTAACTACTTCTCAATAGGTAGACATGTTTGGTACAGGGGATTTGCCTCTACCCACTTGAGTTGGGTCACAACGGATAGTGGATTGGTGAACGGCGAGAGAATCTGGCAGCTGTACGAAATCGCCTCCGTGTCCATGGGGACCGGTCCTGGAACAAATCCAATTTGGAATTTAAAGCTTCGCCCTGCTGCTTGTCAGCAGATGAAACGCAACAAGGAACCGGCGGGTGTTGCGACCGATCGACCAGGCACACCGGCGGGTGTTCCGGGGATGGGTTCCGAGCTCATCAAAAATGCCGCAACCCACTACGGCTTGAGACACCATGTCCAAAGCACGACTGAAGGGGTTGATTGGAAGTCCTCTGGTGAAGATGAAGTTAAGGAATCGCTATGGGACGTGATGAAGCGAACAGCAGGCGTAAGTCGGGAAAAGGACGGCCATGCTCAATTCAGGCTGTTTGAGGCTGACGGTGTTCTTTTTTTCGGAACCCAAAAGTGGTTTCTGGGACAGTGGGGGATGAAATATGGCAATCCCAATGTTCCATTAGTTGACCCCGAGGGCCTCATAGCCGGAGGGGGTGGCACTTCGTACAACTACATCGAACTCAATTGGCCCGTACAACGAAAATCAGATCCTCCCGACGCCTTTCAAATGATGTCAATGCCAACCTGCACTCGATCAGACAACAACCCCATAGCAACCGAAGGAAGCGCCCAGATAGACAGGGCCAATGGGCGAACCCTGCGTCCTGGAATGACAATTTTCTTGCGCTTTGACCGGAATATGGGCTTTACCGGTCACTACTTTCAAGGAATGTATCTAATCACCTCTGTGTCTTTCGAGCACATCGGGAATGCACCAGTCAGTATCAACTTCCGCTCCCCGGAGAGGCTGGCCAAGGACATTAAAATGCTTGAAGTGGGAGCGATACACGGTCAGCTCAAGGGCCAGTACTCGGAGGTTTAAATGAGCGAAGCAAGAACGATTTTTTCTAGTGGGGTAGGCGGCTCCTCTAACACAATTCAGTCGGGTGGGATCTACAAGGGCGTAGTCAAGTCCGTCAAGGGAACAAGTGATCGTGGTGTCCCTGCTGGTCAGGTAAGAGTCCATATTCAGTATTTCAGAGAAAACTTCAACTATGCCCCCTCGAGCGATCAGTCCCCGATGGATCGTCTTGCGGTGGGGGATCATGTTTATTGCACGTTCCTAAACAACAAAACGAAAGACTTGGCGATTCTGGGCCGAGTAGACAGGCAGACGGACGTTTTCATCCCCCTCGCAGATACCGATGGTGATGGTGGCTCCCGTCCAGCATTCAGCGGACAGCTGAAGGGTGACGATGGAACCCATCTCAACCCGACATACGCATTTAGCGCCGACACCGCTGACCAGGGCACCGGGATGCACCGGTCGACAGTGGCGAACAGTGATGACACCCTTCACTTCAGTGTTTCCGGAACCGAAGCAATTCGGATTGGTCAAGACAGCAACAGCACCGCTGGCACCGTCTGGTTTGTGGACAGCTATCTACAAACTCAAGCCATATACCCATGGGCTGATGCTACTTATGACTCTGGTTACACCAACCTCCGTTGGCGCAACGTCTACGCCTCCAGCGACTACTACGGCCCCAACCAGTACATCAACACTTCAGACGAAAACCTGAAGACTGACATCCTGGATTCTGCGCTGGGTTTGGATTTCGTCCTCAACCTAAGGCCCGTGTCATACAAATGGATCGACAGGGGGGATGGCACTCCCGGCGTTAGAACCCACCACGGGTTTATTGGTCAGGAAATCGAGACTCTCCTCGGTACTGATGCTCCCACCACAGCCATGTGGATTAACCAGGAAATCCCGGCAGAGGACGAACAGTCCGCCATGCTGAGTGCCGATGGAGAGACCGAGATTCGTGCAGCCATCCCAGCGACAGAAGCTCGCGCGGAACAGGGCCTGAGGTACGGGGAGCTGATTGCGCCCATGGTCAAGGCGATCCAGGAACTCTCTGCCAAGCTCGAAACAGCAGAAGCTCGTATTGCTGTCTTAGAAGGGTAAGACCGATGTGGGGTAAACTGTTTGTACCTTGTAGGAGTCACACATGGACGCGATGAAATTCCCCCTCAAATTCAATGAGACCAACGGCGGACTGGTTATGACGGAGGAAGGAACAGACGACTATTACCGTCAAATTCTTTCCGTTGCAGCCAGAACCGAACCCGGAGAACTCCCACTCACGCCCTCTTTTGGGGTCATGGACCCGACTTTCAAGTCCATCGATCGCGGACAATTCCTATCTGCCGCCGCACGCTTTGTTCCCGAAATAGAAATTATCACCATTAATTCCTTCTTGAATGAGGAAGACGGTCAGAACATCGTCAACTTCAGCTTTATCAAACGCTCGGAGATGTAGACGTGCCAGCAGATTTTTCCAATTATGTTGACATGGTCCCTGAGGATGTGTCTCCTGGGCAGATTTACCTGGGAGCCATCGAGCTTGCACGACTAACTCTCCCCGAATTCAAAATTCGTCAAGGAACACCAGAAGACGCTCTGCTGCAGGCAGCGGCGTACATGAACTACTTGTCCGTAGCTCAAATCAACAGAATGCCGCCCAGGATCATGGAGGGTGTGGCAAGGATTATGGGAGTTACCAAGGATGAGGGAACTCGTTCCACCATTGAGGTAACCATCACTCTTAACCAAAATACCGGAATAGTTATCCCTGCAGGAACGCTCTTTCTCTACGAAATCACCGTAGAGGGAGAGACCGAACAGTTCGCCTATGAAACCACTACCGAAGTTGCTGCTAATACCGGCTGGGCAGGAACCCCATCTGCCATCACGCTAACGCTCACTTCTAGGGCTGTTGGTGTTCACCCTGTTATTGCGAATACGTCCCCCCTCATTCTGCAGAAGATCATGTTTGAGGTGGAGACCGTTGTCGCCACTGCCAACTTCACCAACGGCACAAATGCGGAAAACCCACTCGACTACCTCACTAGAACCACCACTTACCTCAGGGGCCTTTCGTCAGCATTAGCGAAAGCGAGTCAGGTCAAGTCAAACATCCTTAGCGAATACCCGGTTTTGCAGAGATCCAAGGTATACGACCTTACGGATGCAACTGGAACCTACCCACGTCTTTTCTCACACGCTGACGACCTGGGGTTTGTGGCGATCTACACATACGGCAACAACCGTCAACTAACAGCTACAGAAAAGGCTGCTATTGAGTTGTCTGCCGCCAGTAAATCCATTGCGGGTTTGACTTTTGGTGCTTTGGACATGGAGCTTCTTGATGTCGATGTGACGGTAAGTCTCAAGTATGACGACACTTATAGTTCCGCTGCTATTACAACCCTGGTTAGAGACGCAATCCTGAGCTACCTGTCACCCCTCGGGTTTAGCGGAAGTACCGAAGGATGGACAGAGGCGGATGTGGCAGGGATCGTCCAGGGCGTCAACGGGGTGCTGTTTGTTGACTCTGTTGTATTTAGCGTGGCGTCAGGAAACTCCAATACCGGGAACGCCTACTCCACGTTGTATCAAATCACCAGCGGAAATGTCGATTTCCTGGCCAAGGGTTGTCTGCCTGCAGTAACGGATGGGAATCTAACGACCACCTTGACGGCAGTCACGGTCGAATAGTGGCTGCCTCAACTCTGAATCTATTGAGCAGTACGGAAGCCTTGGCTTCTCGGGATTCGAGTGGCACTATTATCGGGTCAGATACCTACATCACGGGGTGGACACAAACTACACCCAACGGATCGTTTGTCATCGACGATACTCAGGACGGCAGTCTGACGCCTAGCTATTACGGAATGAAAGTCAGCCCAACTGACACGAATCCGGTAGTTCTCAGTCTCCAGAACAAGTCAGTTCTTGGGACCCAATTGATGAACCTGACAAATATGGTCTTTTCGGCAAACATCAAGTCGGATTCACAGGTATCCATTTCTGCCAACCTGGTTCAACAGTCTGACCCACCGGCGGGTGAATTTCGAATCAGCCAAAACATTCCTGGCATCTGGACGGCCTTTCGCAGCAACTACTACGGAGTTACCGCGACTGGTGGTACCGGCGGTGGGCCCGACTACTCCATGCATATTCAGCTCACCATCACCGGTCACGATGGGAATCCCTTCTTTCTCTCCACTTGTGCCCTGATAGATGACTATGCCTTCCTTCAGAACAGTTTTGTACGGACAGGGAAAACGTACCTCCCCACGTTCTATTGGGACATAGATGGACAGCAAACTAATCCGACGTACCCGTTCTTCAAGCTTCTCGATTTAATGACAAGCAAGTCGTATGAAATGACAAAGAAGTATGTCGACTGGTTTGACTACGAAATGATGGAACTTAGATCCAAGGACGGCGGAGACGACGAATGGGCGAGGAGCACCCTTACGGACCCCTATTACGTTCAAGAAGCTGCGCGGCCCTGGCTGGCCCAGTTCATTGGAGCGACTACTAAATCGAACGTGTGGGCGACGGGAACGAATACAAATGCTGCTGGCGGCGCTGCTAGTGGGGCATTTGAATCATGGTTGTCTGATGAGGCCTCGTATATCTCATGGCAGCTCGCAAATGGCCACTACGGCCTTGCTTCTGGAACCAGAGATGCGGTTATCGGTGCTGCACAACAGTTGCTTACTGGAACTAAGACTGTTGCTCTTTCCCCGTATGCCGCTACAGATAGCGGAACCGCTCAAGCGGGCGCTACTGGACCACCCACGACTATTACGTTGGCCTCTACTGCCTCAGCTGTCGATGACACCTACAACAACCACATCGTCACCATTACTGGCGGTACGGGAGTTGGGCAAACTGCGACAATCACTGATTACGTTGGGTCGACGAAGGTCGCGACAGCAGTTTTCACCACCATTCCAGACGCCACGTCTACTTATACGTTGAATTCTCGTTGGGCGCTCCTGATTCGCACCTTGACAGCTGAAACTCCAGATGCCACTTCAGTAGGAGACACCTCAGCCCCAATCCTGGATGCGGTAGAATTGGCACGTCCCATGGGATTTACTTTCTACCATGCTGTAGAGACTGCCCTATACCTAACACTCAATAACATGGGTATTGGTCGGCTAAACTTATTCAAGCTAGGGACGTAGCGGGGGTACCAAATGGCTCAAGGCTTTAAGACATTCGTAGCGGAAACAATTTTGACCGCTGGGGATGTCAATGACTATCTGATGAAGCAAGCCTGCATGGTCTTTCCTGACGCCGCCACTCGAGACTCGAATCTCACCGGTGGAAACCTCCGTGAGGGAATGATCTGTTACATAACTGGACTAAACCAATTCCAGGTTTATGGAGATCTCGCCGGAAACGGTGATGAGTGGACGAGGCTTGGCACGAAAGCCGAGGTAGACGCAGCTTCTGCTGAAATTGCGTTGATGGAGCACTACATGGAGGTCATGTAGGGTTTTCCCATGCCAGTAGCCAAGATTTCAGAGTTGTTATCAGAGAACACGCACTCTGAGCTAGTCGATTTTGTTGACAACGAGCTTCCTAACTGGCACGCAAAGCTCGACCAATACGCTCCGGAGCGGCCTGATTCCGCAATGAATCGGCTTACCTACAACTCGGGTGCTCAACTACACCCCTATGTTAGAAAGTGCCATGAGGCCTTAGTGGACCTGGTGGCCGACTTTTACGGCGAAGCCGTCGAACCCACTTACGCGCTGGTGTCCAAGTACTACGAAGGTGGCGTTTGTCCCATGCATGTGGACCGAGCCGCATGCCGTTACACCTTGGGGTACATGGTCAGGTGTGATCCTCCCTCTTGGCCCATCTATGTGTCGGCAGAAGAAGCCCATACGGACGAGCTGGGCTCATGGGGTTGGTCGGAAGCCACCGGTTTCATGCCACAAGCGGTAAACGATAAAGAAATAGATTACGAATTATTTCGTAGGTCAGAGCTCACATGGTTGGAAATCGACCAGAAGCCCAACGACGGCTACATGTTGTCTGGGACCCTGAATTGGCATTATCGGGAAAAACTTCCTTACGGAACAGCTGATGTCATGCTATTTCACTTCGTTCCAAAGGGCGCACAGCATGACTTGTGGGTTAGAAACGTACTTAAACAAGGGGACATCACTGCCGACAACTGGGCCGAGGGACTCCCAGCGGTCCAATCTACTGAGGTATAATGTACAAGGACCACTGACTGCAAACCAAGGAGGGTTTCATGAACATGTCCTTTTGGCGCGATGCCATTGAGCGTTCCGTTCGTACCTTCGTCCAGGCTTATCTGGGCGTCTGGATGGCGACTGGAGCGGATTTTGACGGATTTGCTGATACCAGCAATTTGAAGGCTGGCGCTGTTGCTGTTGCGCTGTCTATCGCTATGGCGATGGGCCTGAAGAATGTTGGGCCCAATAAGGGTTCAGCTTCCGTCGGCTAACCAGCGTAACTGCCCGGCAGTTGGGGCCTTGTAATCTACAATGAGTAGAGAACGAGGAGTCACCCGATGATCGCAGGCATCTACAACATAACGTGCGAACAGGGAACCGACTTCACAAGGTCGTGCATCCTGAAGTACCCAGACGCTAATGATCCCACGGGTTCGACGTACCTGCTCTATGACTTGACGGGTTACACCGCCAGGATGCAGATACGTCGGACCCTGGAATCAGCCACCCCCGAGATCGAGTTGACCACTGCTAACGGTGGCATCGTTCTTGGTGGAACAGCTGGGACATTCGAAATTGTGATGACGAATACGCAAACTGCTGCGCTTGATTCCGATGGCGTCTACGACTTGGAAATCGTTTCAAGTGGCGGCACGGTGTCTCGTGTTATCCAGGGCACCTTCACCCTTGATTTGGAGGTGACCCACTAATGACGGTTCCAAATCAAGTTATTTGCGACGCTGATGGCAACCAGATCCAAATTTCTGAGTACCCCAATGCCGTCAATATCTATGAAGATGGACGCAATCAGATCTGTATCGATCCGGAAGCTCCAACCGTCATAGCGGTTCAGCTTCTGGGCACAGAAACGATCTTCGTGAAGCGTCATGTCCATAACCAAGCATCCCCGGCAGCATCGTGGGTTATTACCCATGCGCTGAAGGGTAGACCGCAAGTAACCGTAGTGGATACTGCGGACACCTGCGTTGTAGGTGATGTAACATATAACAGCGACACTCAAATCACAGTCTCATTCTCGGCAGCTTTCGCTGGGAATGCATATCTCACTTGACAGGCGACAGGCGGTAGGGGATGGCGACTAAATTCGTTACGAATCTTGACCTAAATCAGAATCAACTTCTCAACGGTCGATTCGAATCGCTGGCTTCGGACCCCGGTTCTGGCAACTTTGAAGGTCGCCTGATTTACAACAGCACCGAAAAGGTGCTCAAGGTTTATACCGGTTCTGCGTGGCGTAAGGCCTTACACGCTGCAGCCTCTACTACCAATGCTTTGGTTGTCAGCGAATCCAACGGCACTGTCTCTTTTTCTATTGCCAACTCCGTAGCAAGTGGCGATGCCGGTCTTCTGAGTGGCGCCGACAAACAAAAGCTTGACGATGCTACAAGTACCAACACTAACTCGACCGTCGCCATGCGCGATGGCAGTGGTCGTCTTCAGGTCACCGCTCCTGCTGCCGATCTAGACGCTGCCAACAAGTCTTACGTTGACGCAGCCCGTTCAGGGCTCGATGTCAAGGCGTCTGTCCGGGCAGCGACAACTGCTGCTCTGACTCTCGTCAGCGACCTGGAAAACGGTGACACCCTCGATGGTGTAACGCTGGCCACCGGCGACAGGGTCCTGGTCAAGAACCAGGGTACCGGTGCCGAAAACGGCATCTACATCGTCGCCGCTTCTGGCGCACCGAGTAGGTCAACTGACGCCGACTCCAACTCGGAGATGACGCCAGGGATGTTCACCTTCGTTGAAGAGGGTACGACGAACGCTGACTCTGGCTGGGTGATGACCAACGACGGTGCAATCACTGTCGGCACAACCGCCCTTACCTTCGCTCTCTTCTCGGTTGCTGGCACAATCTTCGCCGGTGACGGCCTCAGCAAGACCGGTGACGTACTCAACGTCAACACGAAGTCTGATGGTGGTCTACAGATCACCAGCGACGAACTGGAAATCAAGGTAGATGCCGGTACTAGCGGTCTTGAAACGACCGCAGGTGGCCTCGCCCTTACAACCGTTGACATCACAGAGGGTGGTACCAACGCTGCCACCGAAGCCGCTGCCCGTGACAACCTGGCTGCCACCTCAGCTTCTGGCCTCACCGTCACCACTCCGACTCTTGCTCGAGTCGCCAGCCAAACAATTGGCGATGGCTCCGCTACCAGTTTCGCCCTAGTTCACAACTACGGCACTCGCACAGTTCTCGTTCAGGTATACGACGCATCGTCTTACGACACGGTAATCGCTGATGTTGTCCGCACGGACAGCAACACGGTCACCGTTAGCTTCTCTACCGCCCCTGCGAGTAACGCTTACATCGCTGTGATTACCGGCTAAGACGGTATTCGCTCATAGCGCCCCGAGGGGTGCGATATAGGAAGGTACGGTCGAGGCCGTGGCCCAGAAGTTCAAAACTGGCATATCCGTTGACGAGTTAGCAGCAGTGTCTTCACAGGCTGTTGGCGTGCGGGTCACTGGAGATTCTGAGCCACGAGTCAAGATCGATGCCGGGGGCAAAATCACCTGGAGCTCCGGTTCCGCTACTGGCGATGTCACCCTGTATCGCTCTGCCGCTGACACCCTGAAGACGGACGACGCTCTCGATGTCAGCACCGCCGGAGTTGTCAATCTCGTTACCGACGGAGAGCCCACGGGGGCTGCCGCCAATGGAACCATTGCAATTGACACTACAAACAATAAGTTCTATTTCAGGTCGAGCGCGGAGTGGCAAGAAATTGCCCTAGACACCCTGTCCTCAACGGCAGCGGATGGCGGCTCTTCGGCCTCTTGGGTTCGGTTTCACATCAATGCGGATGGCCAAGACTCCACCGTGAACGTCGCTTAAGGGGTAGGCATGGCCGCAATTATTCAATTTCGTCGAGATACCGCAGCCAACTGGACCTCCAACAACCCCACTCTCGCCATCGGGGAGATCGGCTATGAAACCGATGGCAGCGGCAATTACAAGATCGGTGACGGATCAACCACATGGACTTCCCTCGGCTACGGCGGTTTGGGAGACATCCATAGGACGCTGATCGATGCCAAGGGCGACCTTATTGTCGGCACGGCAGCCGACACAGCTGGTCGACTTGCCGTTGGGAGTAACGGGCAGATGCTCGTTGCTGACAGCAGCGCCGCTGGCGGCATTGCGTGGGCAGCGAATGACACTCTGGTCAACTGGCATGAGGCCGTCGACCTGGCAACTGTTTCCGCCATTGCTGCTGCTTCCTCGACCTACGACAATGGCACTGCCGGGGTTGGGGCGACTCTGACCCATACCCCGACTACCACTCCCGACGATTACGCTCGCCTCCAAATCGACGGCACCAACGTCACCACCGGTGACAGAGTTCTCCTCCAGGACCAGGTGAGTGCTGCCCACAACGGCCTTTATGAAGTAACTGCTCAGGGTGTTTCTGGAGTATCGGCATGGGTGTTGACTCGTGCTGATGACTTTGACGGAACACCAACTGGACAAATCAAACAGGGCGAAGCTGTGTATGCCCTTGGTGGCACGACTAATGGTGGTCAGGGCTTCACTGTCACTTCAACCAGTGATCCACACACGGTTGGAACACACGACATTGTCTGGACACAGTTCACCGGCACGCAGGCCTTTACCGCTGGCACATACCTAACGATTACTGGCAACACCATTGACCACGACAACTCCGGGGTGTCTGCTGCCTCTTACGGCAGCGCTACCCAGGTCCCCGTTCTGACCACAGATGCTCAAGGTCACCTAACTGCCGTATCAAACACAACGATTGCTATTCCCTCGACCGCAATAACTGATTTCACCGAAGCGGTACAAGATGTCACGGGCGCCCAGCTAGTAACCAACGGCTCCCACTCGGGAATTGCCGCAACTTACGACGACGCTGGTGACGGTGCTATCGACCTGAACGTGGATGATTTCACGATCACCCTGGCTGGCGATCTGAGCGGCAACACGACCATTACCAACCTCGCTGACGCAACGCTGACTGCGACCATTGTCGCTGACGCGACAGCGCTGGGAACCGACACCACGGGTAATTATGTCGCCACAATCGCCGGTACTGCCAATGAGGTTGAGGTTTCCGGATCTGGTTCAGAAACGGCTGCTGTAACTGTCGGCCTACCCAGCGCCGTAACTGTCACAACCTCCCTTACGACTCCTCTGGTCAATGTCTCCGGTGCGTCCATCGTCCTGGAGGGCGCTACCGCTAATGACTTTGAAACCACCCTGACGGTCACGGACCCCACAGCAGATCGCACCATCACGCTTCCGGATGCAACTGGAACCGTAGTTACGACCGGGAACCTGAGTGCCGCCACAGAACACATCGAGGACACTGTTGCTGCCCAGTTGGTGACCAACGGTTCCCATTCCGGCATCGCTGCGACCTACGACGACGCCGGTGATGGAGCGATCGACCTAAACGTCGACGACTTTACGATCACCCTTGCCGGAGATCTTGGCGGCAGCGCCACCGTTACCAATCTTGCCGATGCGACCCTTACCGCAACGATCCAAGCAAATTCAGTTGCTCTAGGTACGGACACGACCGGCGATTACACGGCCAGCCTCGTAGCTGGCACAGGTGTCACCCTCACTAACAACAGTGGGGAAACTGCAACCCCGACCGTTGCCATCGGGCAAGCCGTGGGTACGACAGACACTCCCACCTTTGGGTCGGTCACGATTTCCAGCGCCGTTGCCAATGCGACGCACGCTGCAACCAAGGCCTACGTCGACAACGCCATCGCAGGTCTCGATTGGCATGAGGCTGTCAACTATGGCTCTGCTGCGGCATTGCCAAATACCCCGGCCTACGACAATGGGACTTCCGGGGTAGGGGCAACCCTGACCGCCGGTGCCCAGGTTCGCCTCGTCATTGACGGTGCGAATGCAACTACCGGAAATCGAGTTCTTGTCCAAGACCAGGCAACCGGAGCTCACAACGGCATTTACGACGTAACCGCTCAGGGCGCCGCAGGTTCCGCCGCGTGGGTGCTCACGAGGGCCACCGACTTTGATGGCGCACCCACTGGTGAGATCAAAGCGGGCGAAGCTGTCTACGTTCTGTCGGGTTCTGCCAACAGCGGACAGGGCTTCGTGGTTACATCCACAAGCGACCCGCACACTGTCGGATCGGACACGATCACCTGGACCCAGTTCACTGGTACCCAGGCGTTCAGCGCCGGTACATATCTGACGATCACTGGCAACACAATCGACCATGATGCCTCTGGGGTTTCTGCGGCTGCTTATGGAAGCGCCACCCAGGTCCCCGGATACACCGTTGACGCTCAGGGCCATTTAACCGCTGCATCGAACACCACGATTGCCATTCCCTCAACCGCAGTAACAGACTTTACCGAGGCGGTCCAAGACGTGGCTGGGGCCCAGGTGGCCACCAATGGCTCTCACACCGGCATAGCGGCCACCTACGACGATGCTGGTGACGGAGCTATAGATCTAGCGCTTACCGCTTCTGGTGTCTCTGCGGCCTCCTACGGAAGTGCGACTCAGGTTCCCGGCTATACGGTCGATACCTATGGTCGGTTGACCGCAGCGTCAAATACGACAATCGCCATCCCGTCTACGGCTGTTACCGACTTCACAGAAGCAGTACAAGACGTATCTGGTGCCCAACTTGTTACCAACGGCTCGCACACTCATCTAACCGCCACCTACGACGACGGTGGCGACGGCGCAATCGACATTGCGCTAAATGTCACAGCTGTTACCGCAGCGGCCTATGGCAGCGCCACCCAAGTCCCCGGCTACACGGTTGACGCCTACGGACGTTTGACTGCTGCGGCGAACACGACAATCGCTATTCCTTCGACAGCAGTTACGGACTTTACGGAGGCTGTCCAGGATGTCTCTGGCGCACAACTCGCCACCAATGGATCACATACCGGCATCACTGCCACTTATGACGACGGTGGCGATGGTGCGATCGACCTGGCTTTGGTCACCGAAAATGTTCAAGACATTTCTGGTGCCCAGTTGGCTACCAATGGTTCTCATACGGGCATTACCGCAACCTATGACGATGCGGGCGATGGGGCAATTGATCTCGCCCTCATTACCGAGAATGTCCAAGACATCACGGGCGCTCAGATCGCCACGAACGGCACCCACGTTGGCCTGACAGCCGTCTATGACGACGCCGGAGATGGCGCAGTAGACCTGACGGTGGCAGCAACCCTTGGGACTCACACCTCTGGTAACTACGTTGCCACAGTTGCGGGGACCGCCAACGAGGTCGAAGTCTCAGGCTCCGGCTCAGAGACAGCAGCCGTAACTGTTGGTCTGCCTTCCGCTGTAACGGTCACAACCTCTCTTACGACTCCGCTGGTCAACGTGTCTGGCGCCTCCATTGTTGTTGAGGGCGCAACGGCGAACGACTTTGAAACCACCCTTACGGTTACCGATCCCACGGCGGATCGGACAGTCACATTTCAGGATGCCAGTGGCACGGTCGCTTATTTAGCCTCCCCAACATTCACGGGTGTTCCTGCCGCCCCAACAGCGGCAGCGGATACGAACACCACACAGATCGCCACCACGGCCTATGTCCAGACAGAGTTGGGCGCTCTTAGCAGTACTTCGATTCTTGACGCTGATAGCGACACGAAGATTCAGGTTGAAGAGTCAGCCGATGAGGACATCATCAGGTTTGATACAGCGGGCACAGAGCGCATGACGATCAACGCTACTGGGGTAGTCGCAACAGTGGGCGCTGTGACAGTCGGTGGGGTTTTGACCGCTAGTGGCGGCATTGCTGATGGAGCGACCACCACTACACAGTCAAGTCAAGACAACTCAACGAAACTGGCCACCACGGCTTACGTTGATACTGGGGTTTATGGTGGCCACAACCACTCTCACCTCATGGACGGGGACAACGATACGAAGATTTGGGCCGAAAAGAATGCGGATGAGGACATCCTCCGGTTCGACACTGCTGGTACGGAGAGAATGTCGATTGCTGCTGATGGCACGGTCACCATCGTTGGGAATCTGACAGTCAGCGGAACTACAACTGAGATCAGCTCCACAACCATCACCGTTGACGACAAGAACATCGAGCTTGGTTCGGTCGCTTCCCCGACAGACGTTACGGCTGACGGTGGTGGACTCACCCTGAAGGGCACAACTGACAAGACCTTTAACTGGGTTGACTCGACCGACGCCTGGACATCATCCGAGCACCTCGCCCTTGCTACCGGCAAGAGCATTTACATCGACGGCGTTCTCCAGCTGTCCAAGAATGCGCTCGCGGCCACGGTTGTTTTGGCTGACGGAGTTGCCGCCACTACCCAGTCGGCGAATGACAGCACAACCAAGGTCGCCACCACAGCGTTCGTAATGACTGAGATCGGCGACTACGCACCGCTGGCCTCACCGACCTTCACTGGTGTTCCTGCTGCCCCGACTGCGGCGGCAGATACGAACACAACACAGATCGCCACTACGGCTTACGTCCAAACAGAGTTGGGTGCTCTCAGCAGCGATTCGATTATCGATGCTGACTCGGACACAAAGATCCAGGTCGAGGAGTCGGCAGACGAAGACAAGATCAGGTTTGATACTGGCGGCACCGAGCGAGCCGTTATCGACAGCACTGGCGTGGATGTAACGGGCAATGTTTCCTACAACATCAGCATCAAAGAAATCAACGAATCTTCGGGAACGACATATACCTTCGTGCTCGCAGACAGGGGTCAGATGTTGCGTGTTGGTGATGAATCCAATAACACTTCCGCCCAGTCTTTGACTATCCCACCGAACAGTTCCGTAGCATTTCCCATTGGAACACAGGTTCAAATTACTCAAATGGGTGGCCAGGTCACCATGGTTGCCGGGTCTGGCGTAACATTGCGTTATACCCCAGGTTTGAAGACGAGGGTCCAATACTCGTCAATTACCTGTATTAAGATCGCTACTGATGAGTGGATCCTCATAGGCGACCTGGACGACGACTGATAAAGGGGTTTGAGCTGTGGCAATAGAACCCAAGGATCAGGGTCCTAGAAAAGAAGCAGTCCCCAACATTGTTGGGCAGACGACCGCCAATGCTGATTCCCAGATCACTTCCGCTGGATTCGATGTCGGTACCCAAACAGCCACAGACGCCCCCTCAGGGAACCCGGGGGTCGTAGGAACTGTTGTTAGTCAGGTACAAACAGCTGGCAACATCATGGTGTTGTCAACCGATATTGACTACACCTATTACAGCCCTCACTTCCCGCCGTATTTCCCCCCGTTCTTTCCTCCGCAT
>Ga0310345_10003555_pt1 | contig 14768 bp, 18 predicted proteins | sample HC15DNA20500_MG_FD_204667 | JGI IMG/M metagenome (GOLD analysis project Ga0310345, IMG submission 204667) | Marine microbial communities from station ALOHA, North Pacific Subtropical Gyre - HC15-DNA-20-500_MG | ecosystem: Environmental > Aquatic > Marine > Oceanic | place: Pacific Ocean: North... | reverse complement strand
TATAGTCCGCCGAGCATCGCTATCGGGACTGCTCACGAAAACCCGGTCATCCTGACCCGGCAGGACTGGCAGATGGTGGGAAAGGACGGTTGGGGAGACTCGGACCTGGGGTATTGGAAAGTGAACGTCGCCAACGCCGGCGCCTACCAGATCCGCTTCCGCTTCGGTCCCTTCCAACAGGAGGGTGAAGCAGAACTGAGGATCCAAGACCTCGTCCAAGTTTACCCCATCGAGGCAAACGCAACCGAAGTCACCTTCGAATCGGCACAGCTGGCTGCCGGCGACACCCGACTCGAAGCGAAGCTAAAAATGGGTGGACAGATCGTGGGCGTCCGCTACGTTGCTGTCACCGCCCCGCAGCGCTGACAGCGCCTTCTGGCGCCCTACGCGTCGTCTGCGGACAGCGGCTTGTAGAGTAGCGCCACGATGATGCCGGCGATGATGATCTCCCCCATCCCGTACAGAAACCAGTTGAGCGCCAAATGGTATGGAATCGGAAGTACCACATACGAGTTATAGGACATCGGGAAGACAAAGAAGAGACCCATCAAGAACCCATACCGTATACCTGTCATCAGTCCTCCGCTCTTGCACGCCTTCGCATAGAAATATACGAAGAGGAAGGACCAGACCAGGCTGGTGAGCATCATGATCCACATCTTGGACTGAAACTCGGCTTCGGGTCGCCAGAGGGAAGCCAGGGACAGATAGGTACTCTTCAGAATCACCTTGTGAACGATATATTCCATGATCTGGAACACGATACAAACAACGACAGCCGAGATAATGAGTCTTGTCCTGTTCATGACTTTTCCTCCTCAAATGCGCGACAGCTGACACGGCCATTCGAGAGATGTCCTAAGACCCCTTGGCGCTGACGCATCGACATCATAAAACTGAACTCACATCAGGAATGTTATTTATGAAAAAGTGGAGGTAAGATACTTATTTTCAGTGAGTTATAGGTTTACTCAAAGAGGGACATATAGCTCTTGGGTAACATATGGGTAACAATGGGTGCACCCTGACGGCTTCTTTGCTTAGCGATACGGCAAAATTACTTCTTTTGGAGAGTCTCACTCACTGAGACTGACCTTACTATTTGTTTGGGGAGCCCTTCCACGTTCAGTTATTGCACGACCCAGTAGTAGTCGCCGCTGGGGCAGGAATATAAATAGAGTAGCTTCCCGTCAACTACTTTGGTCTTTCCCGTGAAATACCCACTGAGGTCATGAATCGGACATTCGGGGCGAAGTTGCGGCTCGCGTCCGTTTCGACAGAATGCTCAACTTGCCAGGCAATCTCACTCACGAACGTTTGGGCTGAACAGACACGGTCTGTAAGACATCACGATTGAAAAGCACCCGGACCACCTACGGCCGGACAACGCCATCTACCGATCCTGCCAGCTACACTGTTAGGTCCCGCCGGCGGTATTCCCCCAAGTATTGACCATTCCCCTTCTCGGGCGAGAATGCATTCGGTCGGTCCCCGCCAGTCTTTCCGCCGGATTGAGTTCAGACCACAGGAAGCTCGAAGCCCTTGCGGTGCTCGCGGCCGAGGTACTGGTTGGCCTCCCGATCGTCGAAGGTCTCCGTCTTCGGATCGAATCGAAGCTTCTTGCCGGTGCGCCAGGAGACATGTCCCGCGTGGCACATGGCGGACGCGACGTGCCCGGAGTAGATCTCCTGGGCCAGGGACTCGCGCTTGCGGCTGCGAACGGCGTCGAGGAAGTTGCGGATGTGAGCCTGCTGGCCCCCGTCGCTGCGCCCCTCCTTGACCAGCTTTCCCTCGGCGTCGTAGGCCTGCCACCGCGTGTTCGCCACCAGCACCCAGCCATTCTCGCCGTAAACAGCCGCCCCTTCGGTGGCGCCATGAAGTTTCGGTTTCGACCACAGGCGCATCTCGTACTGGATGACCTTGCCCGGGTACTCGTAGTTGATCAGCAGGGTGTCGGGCCACTCCTGATCGTCGTCGAAGAACAACATGCCTCCGGCGGAGCAGATCGTCTCGGGCATGTCCACGAGTCCCATGATGTCACGGCAATAGTCGATGCGGTGGACGCCATCGTTGCCGAGGTCGCCGGTGCCGTAGTCGAAGAGCCAGCGCCAGGAGCTACCGACGATGGACTTGTTGAAGCGGCGCTCGGGACAGGGTCCCTGCCAGAGGTGGTAGTCCAGGCCGGACGGCGGATCGCTGTCAGGCTCCAGGTGCACCTCGCGGTTGCGGCTCGTTTCCCACGCCTTGCCGTAAAGCACCTTGCCCAGCGCGCCGCTCTTCACGTAGTCCGCGGCGTCGCGCAGGAAGGCGGCGCTGCGGCGCTGCGTCCCCATCTGAACCATGCGGCCGCGCTTACGGGCGGCGGCCACCGCCGTCTTGCCCTCGAGGATGTTGTGGCTGGCGGGCTTCTCGACGTAGACGTCCTTGCCAGCCAGGCAGCCCTCGATCGTGAGCATGGCGTGCCAGTGGTCGGGTGTAGCGACCATGAAGACATCGATCGACTCGTCGTCGAGGAGAGTGCGGTAGTCATTGACCAGCTTCGGCATGCGCCCGGTGGTGTCCTTCATCTGCGCGCCTCGCTCGAGGCGAACCGACTCTCGAACGTCGCAGATGTGGGTGATCTCGCAATCCGGCTCGGCCGCGAAGGTACGCATGACGGAATTGCCACGCCCGCGGACGCCGATGCAGGCGACGCTGATCTTGTCGTTGGCGGCGTATGCCCTGCCGCTCAGGGCAGTGAGGCCGAGGCCGAACGCGGCGGACTGTTTGACGAAATTACGACGGGTGCTGCGGGGCATGAGAACACCTCCGATGATGATTTGGATTCGCGAGTCTCCTATGAACGTATCGCAGGCGAGCCGGAAGGTCAATCATCCGCTCAATCGAACCACCCCCACACGATTTGATCACAAGCCCAGCGGCAGGTTCCGCCTAAAAGCGGTCATTCAAATTTTCCGCGGAAACGTCGACCGACCGACCGCTAACGCCTGAGGCTGTGTGAAAAGTCCAAAACCTCTTTGATTTAGGGGTCTCTTTACCCTTCCTACGACGGAGATCTTGGCTTGCACGCGATCCTACCACTGCGAGACCACCCCAGGGGTAGACCGGTCCCCGCCCCCGTGGGTTGGAAGTTAGAACTGATTGACACATTTTCTGTTCCGACCATAGCCTATAACAGCGCGACAACCGAAAGTAAGATCCACGCAGAGTTTTCTGGACCAGCGGGGGCCCGGGGAACAAAAACCCAGGCCCCCGCCTTCCGGGGGGGGGGGAACCTACCCCCGGCGCCAAGTCCGACTATGCTCTCTCGGCTAGCGTCACAAAGGGCGAAAGCGTATCGCTCCCGCTCTGCGGTGTGAGCGCCTCTGGCCATAAAGGCTGACCGTCTACTCGCGAGATCATCCGCCAGGACACTTCGTCTTGCTGAAAGCGCGGCCCAGCGGAGGAATCTAGGCGCAGCTCCCGCCGCATCCCGATCCCGTATTGGCTGAAATCAGCGAACAAGATATCGCCCGCGTCGCCAAGGGTCTCCAGTTTTTCAGTAACGACAACCGGCCGACCCAGCAGGGAAAAATCGCCTTGATTATCCCTTAGGACGGGCACATGGCTGCCACCGCTGCCCACCGTCACCGACAGCTGCATCAGCTGTGGGATTGTCGAGGGATGTACGACCCACACGGAGTTCGACCAGGAGGCCGGGTGCAGCCTTGCGCTCATCTTCGCCAGATTCGCGTAGACAATCGTGTCCGCTGCTTGCGCGCTCTCCTTAGCAACAGTCACCAGGCAACTGCTATTGAGGATTCCAAGGGGTTTCCCGGCTCCGTCGCCTTGAAGAAAGGCCCGGTCCAGATGCCAGCTCAGCCCGCTCGAAAATGTCGAGCTGATAATCTCTTCTGCGTCCAGCCCGTCATCCAGCCATTCGTTGCTAGTGGTCGTATAACATGTCAGTTTTGAAGCATTTAGCGTCATCGAGCGGAATTTTGGAGAATTTTCTGGCAGAGTCGAGGATTCCGCCGACCAGGTGGCAACAAGTCCCCCAAATACATGGCTGGCATGGCTGCCGATCGCTGTTGCAGGGATCTTGCGAGTGCCCGAGTTCATGGGGAAAATCCGAGCCCGTGGCCGCACCACCTCCGACTCGAGGGAGACATTGAATAATTCAGAGGAGTACTCGCTTGGAACCAGGAACCCCCCGTCCGAAGGGACGCCACTGACAAGCGCTCGCAGACGAACGTCGGCTTGGCCGGCATGAACCGCCCCGACGAATTCGCCGAAGTTGTTCCAGCCCTCCCGAGTCAGGGGCGCGCCCGGGAAAATTTTCCGATACTCCGCTCCCTGGGCGACACCAATACCTCTGGCCGAGGATGCGCTGGAACCCCAGGGCTTAGATGATTCGGGCATCGGGAGCACACCCGGCGACAGACTCGAATAACTCGAATTATCCCGGGTGACCACAATTGCCTCCTCGTCGAGTTGCTTAATCTGGTCGATGGTGTCGTGGACTTCGTCACACTCCGCATCCGTCAGATTCTTGCCCTTCCGCTCCAGATCTCCGAGCCTATTTCGGAGGGAGATTAGTTCACTTTCTTGATTTATTACTGACATTTTCTTTAAATCCTTTTTGTAAGCCTTGGCCTCCGCCCAGGTGGTCCGATCCGGTCCAAAGCATGTTTTAATTTGCCCGTCAAATCTGATCTGACTAACCATTTTCGCGACTATGTGAACGAGGTCGCGCTTACAGCGCACCTGGGTGACCCTCACGAGTCGGCGCAGGCAAATCCCTCGGTTAAATGCTTTTTTTAGCGGGATCCTGCCCGCGCGTGGGCGCTTGCGGCGCGGTAATCTTTTAGGGGGAACCGCGCGGAGACCTGCAAACGCCCACCCACGGGCAGGATCCGTTCCGAAACTCTTACTTCCCTTCTATTATACTACTAGTATGTAGTTGCAACTAATGCTTTTTAGGGGATTCCCAACTTAGGAGAGAAAGAGAAAGTCGAATCTATGATCCGCAGAGAAAATGCTCTCAGAGATTAGAGCCCCCCCACCCCTGCAAGTCCTTTTGTACCAATAGGTTACCGAATGTCCTGAAGGATTAGTTGGGACGGCCCCTGAGTAGCCATAAGCCCTGGACTTGCTGCCCTATTACGGTTGTTCAATTCAGAAAGCTTTTCCGCTGTGTGCGGACAATCTCACCGGCCCCCGCGAAGATCCAGCTGACCGCTTTTATTGCCTCGCTAATCGCTTTTGAATCTCCGTTTCTGGCCATCTCCTGGACCGTAGCGGCAAAGGCTAAGACTTTCTCGCCGTATTGCTCCTCGAACGCCGCAGTAAAGGTAATGTCCGGCAGCGGGCGCTTCGCTCTTACCTCCTCGAATGCGTCATCTTTTTTAATCATGATTGCGTCGCCTGGCTCACGAGGTGCCTCATCGCCTCATCGAGTTTTTGCCCCCAATCCCCCTGGCAATCGAATTCGGCCACGTGGACCCAATTACTTTCACCGGCTCCTATCAGCGGAATTAATCCGGGTCGGTGGATTTTTATTTGTTGCCGAATCTCTTCGTCTACTGGACCCCAGGCCAGGATCGTTCGCCCGTCGGAATCGAGGCTCAAACGCACTCCTTTCTTCCTCAGCCTTTCAAGTAAATCTGAAGCCTCTAGGTCGAAGACCGTCATATTCTTTCCGGTTCATTTTGAGAGTGTGAATCATGTGAAGGGTCGTCGTAGCCGTCAGGGGGGCTTTCAAAGTGGGACAAGTGGGACAACCCAGTGCTGGCAAGGGTTTCAGCTGATTCCGAAGTGGGACAACTGCCCTCCTCTGTCCCACTTTGAAAATCGCTGAAACCCGCGTCGTTATTGGGTTGTCCCACTTGTCCCACTTCGGAAGGGGGGGGATAGCGTTCAAATACCTTTTTAAGATCTTCCAGCCAGTAGCCCCGGACCTTTTCACCGTAGGAGTCTCGCTTTTGTCGGGGTCTGAGCTTGAAGGGTTTAAACATCGCCGCCAACTTATGCGTGCTTATTCCCTTCCCTTTGCCGTAATCCCCCCACAGGCTAGATTCGATGGCGTTCAAGTCTTCAGCAAGATCCTGCGATCTCACGACTTCAGGAAAATTCCTATTGTGAAAAATGCCGCGGACGTCCTGGATTAGAAGCTCGCCCCTGTCACCGTCCTCGACCGTATTGCTCAGTGATTTGGCGGCATCCAGCACAATGGTCGGCCAATTCCCGCCTGCAAGATGGCCCACCGCGAACAGAGCAGCCCAGTTATCACAGGCCCGATCATTCAGCCACTTAGGTCGAGGCGCCACCTTTTCGGCATTCTCAAAATCCTCTAGATGGTCCTCGACAAATCGACAGATCTTCCTGGCTAACTGTCCCCCCTCCGCTTCGACCAGGCGCCCATCGAATCGGTGGACCGACTCATGAATTGGTTTGCGTTGCATTTCGGTGACGACAGCGCGGTCGATCAGCGTATCCCATAAGGTGCCGATGGCGGCCACAGCTCGGAAGCCAAAGGCATCAAATTCGTCGACAACGTGTCCATCCGAGGTCTCCCGGCACCGATGCACTTTGCCGCCGCGACGATATCCCTGATTAAGGAGACCGATTATGTCGAGGCTGCCATTTTTTCCAGACAGCTTTTCGGCCTCATCTATAAGAAAAGTAGGTTGGTGCTGCTCATTCAGCCGGAACATCACCGCAGCGGTCACGCCGATGCCGGAGGTGGCGACTGGCTTCCAACAAATCCAACGTAGAAGATCAAGTAGCAATGACTTACCGGCGCGTTTCGTGGGGCTCAAGATCGCCAGGATCGGAGCAAAGTAGACTTTCGAGACGAACCAGGTGCAGACCGCCCACAGCGCGATGGCAGCCACGGATGCCTCCGAGGCATAAACGTACCGCCGCAACCAGACCTGGATCTCACTCAACAATTCGGCCCCATTTACCGGGCTCCCGTACGGTTCCGTCTTCTCGACGAGTACAATGGCGCGGCCCTGGTCTTCCTCCTGCGTCGTCGTTCGCTTGCCCAAGGTCAGATCCGCCATCTGGCCTGGACGTTGGACTCCTGCTACCTTCAACTCCGATACCAGCGCTTCGCGAAGCACACCACGGGTCAAGTCATCCAGTTCTTTTGCCTGGGTTTTTACACTCTCCAGCATTTTTAGCAGCATTTTAGGTGGCGTATCTTCGCTCAAATATTCAAACCCTGCCTCCTCCAAAATGATCTCTACAGGAGGCGATGCCAGGTCGCTCATGACGCCCTTTTTCCCCAACGCTCGCGACGTTTCGCGTCCACCAAAAGTGACCGCTTTTGCCGCTTTGTTTCCTCATCCATGAGCGTCGTTATGTTGCGCTCCAACAAGCGTTGTGATGTTTGATCCAGAAGGTACGCAAATCCTTTCTGCAGCTCCTCCAGTCCTTTCTGCAGCTCCTCCAGTCGCAGAATTATGTCGAGCATCTCGTCCGCCCGGCGGTCTTGTTCCGTCGCAATTTCGATCACGACACGATGGAGCTGACGGGCTTCGGCTTCGTTCATTTCGATCCGTCCCTTTCTGGCTCGTCCTCATCGCCCCAAAAGCTTCTTACCTTTGCCCCTTCTCCTCTATCAGCAAGCCGCCGGCTCCTCGCAATCTGTTGCCGCTCAAGTTCATGTCGCGCCTCGAGGAACTTTTCGTCGTCCTCACTAATGGGGCACCCCTGCCGCTGCTGTCCTTCGATATGGCGCTGTCTTTCTGTTGTCTTTTTAAGGTTGTAAAACTCCTTTCGCCAGTCGAAGTCGTGAAGTCCCAAAACCACCCCGTCGGAATTTCGCTGAAACATGAAAGGCCGTTCAAGTCCCGTTTCCCAAACTTCCGTCTGGGCCTCATTTTCCGCGAGGCGATCGTGCACGAGGATCTGAATCATTTCGGTCGGCTCAACTCCGTGTTTGGCGCTGAGGCCCTTGACAAGTTTCCAAAATCCAGCATCAAAGCCCGCCCAAACAGCTAGGGCTTGGCGAGTCGCTTCACTCAGACTGATTCCTCGCTCCCGGGCTTTTTCAAAAAGCGAAACCTTTAACTCCGGCTCAATCGCCAACTGAAGAAATTTCGTCTTGACCTTAGGTTTTTTCATTCTTTAAGACCTCCTTGCGCCCGACTCGCTCCCTGTCTTCCATCCAGGCGTCAACCTCGTGCTCGACCCAACCGACAGTTTTGGGTGTTATTTTCCTTCGCGGCGGAAAGTCGCCGGCCGCTTCGAGTCTCCAAACTGAAACTCTGGACAAGCCCACCTTGTCGACGACTTCCTTCGACCTCAGAAATCTCATTTTTTCGCGCTTTAAGAAATATTCCATAATGAATGCCAGTATACCACACTAAGTATGACGTTAAACGTCACTAAGTCCATTACCGGCGGCTGGCTAGCTCGCGGCCGAAATAGCTAGCCAAAAGCTAACCAACTTCACGGCTTTCGGCTTCAGTTCGCCACGGCTGGGGATATCAAGGATTAGTTATGTGGGAGGGCGGAACGCGCGTTACCGAAACTTGACCACTTTGGCCGGCGACTTGGTAACGATCTGCTCGAGCCTCGCGCCCCAACGTTCGAGGGCTCGCCGCATCTCGGGAATTTTAGGGAAGCGGTTGTAGACGGCGGTGACATTTTTATCCACCCAGCTATGATTCAAGATGCGGGCGATGATGGTGTCGTCAATTCCCAATTCGCTCAGATTCGTGGCGCAGGTCCGGCGCAGATCGTGCGGCGTAAAATGGAAGCCAACTGCAGCCTGAATTTGTAGCGTTGCCTTGCGCATCCAGCTGAGGGCCCCCCCGACCAGAAGCGGAAAGACGCAATCGAGGTCACCGTCTTGCATTGCCCTCAGCTGCGCCAGAATCGCAAGAGCGGGCTCAGACAGCGGCACCCGATGTTCTCGCTTGTTCTTCGTGACGCCGCTGGGAATCACCCATAGGTCTCCCTGAATCTGGCTCCATCGCATCTGCCGGACTTCTCCGCCCCGCTGCCCCGTGAGGAGGATCAGTCGATAAACTGCCGCGGTCCGGTCCGGTTGGTTGGCAAGTTCGCCCAAAAGCGCCCGGATTTCGTCATGGTCCAGATAGCGCTCCCGTGACTTCTCCACGATGCGCTTTTTCATTCGGGAACAAGGGTTTGCGTCGATCCACTCCGCGTCGAGGGCGAAGTTGAACATTACCGAGATCAGCGCCAGCGTCCGGTTGGCCATCACGGGTGAATCGCGCTCGAAGGCGATCTCGTCCAGGAGCTCGTTGACGTCGCCGCGGGTTATGGAGGCAAGCTCCAGATTTCCCCAGCGCGGCTGGAGGTCTGCCGCAAGGATGCGCTGGTACTCGGCCACGGTTCGCGATTTTAAGCTTGCCTGCTTAGGGTGCTTCAGCATAAAGGAATTAGCCAGATCGCTGAAAGTTCTCCTCCCGGTGTCCGTGTTGACTTTCTGGCCTAGCGTCAGCTTCGCGATGTCCTCATAAGCTAACTTTCGGGCCTTTGCTAGGCTCAGAGCTGGATATGTTCCAAGACTCTTCCGCTTGAGCCGGCCAGCTTCCCGATACAATAGGATGAAAGTTTTTCGTCCCTTCACCGACAGGCGAATCCCGAAGGAGCCGCGCCCCTTGAAACCCTGATCCCAGTATTCTACTCGCGTCAAGCTCGGTTTTAGTTTTTCCAGAAATATCGATGATAAATGAACTCTTGACATAGCACCCCTTTCCCATTATTGGGTAACTGGGTAACAAGTATACCCTGAAAACAGTGAAACACACTGAAACGAGAAGTGCAACCTAAATGGTTTTACTATTGTAGGTTACGATACTATATGAGACTAAATAAAACGGCCTGAAAAGGGTAAGAAACTGAACTCACATCAGGTGTATTCGCAAGGATACCGCAGACGAGAAATGCGAACTAGTCATCCCTGAGAATTGGAGGATACTCGCGACTGTGACGACTCTTGTCTGCGTAGTAGTCGATCTGCTCGCGGTACCAACGGTGCAGCCTTCCTGCCATTGATGAAACCAGCTGGGGCTGGAAGGGTGACAGATCGCTTTCCTCCCCAGGATCCTCCGCCAGATGAACGGCCTGGTAGATCCGTTCTTGCTCGTCGTAAATCAACTTCAGGTCTCCCATGATCATCGGGTGCTGGTACGCCAGGGCGGTTTGGACAACCATGTAGAGAGGCCGATTTGGGTTCCACTGCTTCTCGAATAAGCTAACTCCCTGAAAGCCGGGATGGCTAGATAGTCCCTAACAAATGAAGAATCGAGGGAGGCACATCCTGCAATCGAGCTGGCCAGCGGGATGCTGATCCAGTGAAAAACCTGAACCGGCTGTTCGATCCCAAAACGGTAATGTCCTATTTGTGTGTTGGCTTTTACGAATTGTTTAAAGGGAGTAGTGGGCCAGTTGGAATTGAATTTCGGGCACCCTTGACACGACCATTGTGCTTGTGCAAAATTCGACACAATTGGCAATAGCCAAACGGCGACATTGAAGGAGGCCGTAATGAAGAACATCACTGCTCCCCCTTGAACGCCTCATATCCTACCCCCCCATTCCGTACCTTCAATTACTAGGGTGATATTAATACTGGTAATCTCGCTCACGGCGGGTTTCCCACGGGTGATGGCCCAGGTATGCCCGGGGAATCTTATGTTCCCCAACGCTTCCCTCGTCACCAAAACATCTATGGTCGTGCCCCCCCGCCGTAGGGCCATTATGCTCCTTCATAGTAGGGTTCGGTCATGGCCGCCAAAGCGGGCATGCAGTTCGGCACCCCCTTAAACCCCGTAAACTGTAACGCCGTGGTTTTCGGCGCTCCCCCCAACCTCACGGCGAGCATCCATCTATCCTTCGCCGGCGCGGCGTCACACACGACGATGAACGGCTACACCTTCAATTGCCCAGGCGGAACCTCTAGGTTGCAAGGCGGGAACGGACTACCCGTGGAACTCCTGGACTTTCACATCGCGGAATCCGGAGACTCCCAAACCGAGGGAAGCCCCGAGCCAGAAGACAGCACAACCGTGGGTGCTACCGTGTCAAAGCCCTAAAACCCCACAATCCGCCCCGTCGGCAACCCGGCCCGAACCCAGCCGACCACCGCCGCACGTACTCTCCAAGTCGGGAGGAGCCCAATAGCTCCCCCGACTCTTGCTTCACTTTGGATTAACAAGCCAACAATTCGTCAATGCTCCATACATGATCGGCTATCCCCGCTTCCATCGGGGGAGTGTACTTCAGGCTCTGGTGGACTCGGAAAAAGTTGTAATGGGCGAAGTGGAGAGCAACCGCAGACTTTAGATTGGCCAGCTTCTTCGAGAAGGCGTTGGTTAGTCTCGTGAAGCGTCGCATCGCCATCCTCATTGTCAGGTTCTGCCGCTCAACGTAGGCCGTAGAAACGAGTTCGCAGGATCGCCCTGAATCCGATTAGACTTCAGATCTATTATCCTGGCCGGTCTGTACCCTTCACGAACGGGGTGCTTGTCGTCGCCATACAGCTTTATAACCTGGGCATAGTCGATATCGGAACCAAAGGCGTCCTCTGTGGCTTCGAGGTAAGGCAAGAAGGCGTCAGTGCTCAGCTGAATCCTACCTGACACCCTCTCAGCCAGGTCGAGCATGAAGTGCGAAGCCGTGTCGCCATCATGCTTCCCGATGGTGACGGAAGGGACCAACTTGGTTTCAGCGTCGATCGCAACGAACACATCCTGGTCGCCATACTCGTAGGGATCGCTGCCCTTTGCTTCTTGTTCACGTAGGTCCAGATCTCGTCCGCCTGGATCAGCCAGCAGGGAAGCCCTTTCATTTTCTCGTCCACCAACTTCTGCGCCTTCCTTCCGGCGAGCGTGAGCAGCCGCATGATCGTGTCTCGGTGAACGCCAGTGATTCGTTCGGTGCTTCGGATGGAGTTACCCTCGACCAGGAGCTTGATGCACGTTACTGCCTTCTGAAGGTCCAAACGCATATCGTCCAGCCGTCGTTCTCGCTCGTCCTGGTATTGAGACACTACCCCAAAAACGGAATCCTTGGCTTAGAAACTGTTGGGTGGTATAGAAAGTAGCCCACTCGGCTCCGTAGGCCAACAGAATCGACCTGGCCAATAGAACCTGGAGCACCCCCAATAGCCGGTGCAAACCGGGTGTCTGGGCGAGCCTAGACCAAGCTCCGAGCCACAGGACAGGGAGTCCTAGAACCAGGAGAAAGGGCAACATCAGCAAGAAATCGTTGGCAATGCTCGAAGCCCAGGCCGCCCAGTCCAGCTCACCATTGCGCAGCACGCTGTACTGGATCAGGACTTGAAGGCCCAAGCCCAGGAGAACAAAGATGAGCCAGATGGGCGCTAGTTGTGAGGTCAGAGGAGGTAGCGTGCGCTCAGAAGCACTCATCTTTTGTGTGTCCGGGCGTTCAGGACGAGGTCAACCTGCTCTATATATCGCAGACAGATCGTGCTCATCTCGTTGTGATAAGAAAGACACAACAAATAGACAAAAGCGAGCTGCTGACGGTGCCAATCGTCGTCGATCGTCTGCTATGCTCACTGTACCGCTTCGCCAATCGCTCTGAAGACAAAGATGGAGGCTGGACGGGCTGGTCTCACTCGTCCCAAAAACTCAAACTGGCGTAATCTGAAACTTTGTGATGATAGTTCGGAATCGATCATCTAGCTCATGAAGAAAATCCGTGCCATTCTGTCGTTCCGACGTGGCGGGGCCGCTGTATTCTGTGTCTTGCTTTGTTGGAGTTTCTACAGCGCCGACGCCCGAACTTCCCAGTCCGCGACCCCTGGGATGCACCGCATCCTAGTCAAGGTTTTCGACGCCGAAACCAAGCAGCCTTTGGCAGCGCGCGTTTCCTTCACCGATGGCGAGGGAGAGTACTTTCCTCCCTATGGACACCCGCGCAAAATTCCCTCTGGTCCCTGGGGTGGAGATCTGGCACTGCCTGATGGCAAGAACTATGCCTACGTCGATGAAATCTTCGAAACTGAGCTACCCTCGAGCCTGATCCGGGTGGAGGCGTCCCGGGGCTTCGAGTACGACGTCTTCGAGCGAGACTTCCAACCCGAGGAGCTGCCCGATGGGATTCTTGAAATCCCACTTCTGCGCTGGATCAACATGGAGAAAAAGGGTTGGTACCCCGGCGATACCCATATCCACTTCCCCAACCCCCAGGCGGCCTACCTCGAGATGAGGGCAGAGGGCCTCCGAGTGACCAACCTTCTCGTCTACAAGAGTGGTGTGGGGAATGGCGAACACGACGGAGAGGGGATCTTCAAGAATGTCGAACACTTTGAGGGACGGCTCAACCGGTTATCGGACCAGCGCTACTTCATCTACACAAACGAGGAGTTCCGTAATCACTTTCTGGGACATCTCATTTTCCTGAATCTCAAACAACTGGTTTGGCCGGTCAGCACCGGGGAGATCCCTGAGAACGGCTGGGGTGGACACGACTGGCCTACTCACGCCGATGCCGCACAGTTGGCCAGAGACCAGGATGGACTCGTCATCTGGGCACACTTTCCCTACCCAAATGGCGAATGCCCGGTCGACGTGGCTCTGGGAAAGATAGACGCCTTCGACCTGCTCACGACCGGGAACCCCTTCGAGCTGCACCCGACTCTACAACGGATCTACAAAATGTACGGGCCCAGGGTGTACCAGCGGGCACCCATAGACTTGTTTTATGACTATCTGAACTGTGGTTTCCGCATCAGCGCTTCGGCCGGATCCGACAAGATGAGCACCTCGGTCCCCATGGGAAGCGCCAGGGTCTACGTCCAAACGGGTCCGACGTTGGACTACCCGGGCTGGATCGACGGGCTGCGCAGAGGCCAGACGTTTATCTCGACGGGACCCATGATCGAATTATCCGTGGACGGCAAGGGTCCTGGAGATGAGGTCGCCGTCCCTGTTCCCCCTGCCGAAGGCAGCCACACCGTCCTGGTCAAAGCGATATCCCGCTCTCGCATGCCCTATCAGAAACTCGAGATCATCCACGACGGCGAGGTGGTGGCGACAACCTCTCCTTCAGGCCCTTACTCGGAGGCAACGGTCGAGGTTCGGGTCTCAATCAACCGCAGCGGTTGGGTAGCAGCTCGCTGCTATGGCCCGAAGATGCTCCCCTATGGCGGTCCACCCGGACATTTGTTCCGAATGCCTGTCTTTGCCCATACCAATCCGATCTGGGTCTCGATTGAAGGCCGGCCTCCCGATCCAGGAGAAGCCCCGGATCGTTTCCTTGAACAGATCAAATACCACCGTGAATATGTATTGGAGAAGGGCCGGTATAGCACTGAGGAAGATCGGCAATACGCCCTGCGGCTGATCCAATCCGCAGAAGAGGTGTATCGAAAACTGACCAGTAGACGGTAGTACTTTAGCGGGCCATGCGGACTCGAGGGCTGCTCCGTGCCAGCGATTCAGGAGTAACGATCCACTAGCCCCAAAATAAGCGCAATTTCGAAAACAGGACCGTTTCCCGACTCCTAGGAGTCATTTGGGAGGCCCAAATTCTAAGTTTTTGCACCAAGCCACTCAGAACTCGGCTCGGCTGTTGCGGTACTGCCCGGCGATCGCTTATGAAGAGCTATTCTACCCCCTCTGTCGACGTTTTTAGACACACCTCACCCCAGCTCTCGCGGCCCTTGGCGCTTCTTGATCTCCGGTCAGGTAGCCGCTCTTCGTTTCAGCCACACACTGCCTCCCAAGAGAAGACGGCTCCAGCCATTGACATCCAACAGCGAGCCGAGTTCTGAGTGGCTT
>Ga0310345_10003554_pt1 | contig 14772 bp, 9 predicted proteins | sample HC15DNA20500_MG_FD_204667 | JGI IMG/M metagenome (GOLD analysis project Ga0310345, IMG submission 204667) | Marine microbial communities from station ALOHA, North Pacific Subtropical Gyre - HC15-DNA-20-500_MG | ecosystem: Environmental > Aquatic > Marine > Oceanic | place: Pacific Ocean: North... | reverse complement strand
CCTCAGAATCGCCTATTCCCATGAGATGGGCCGGTGGAATCCTCATGCTGCAAGGGAGTTGAACCGTTTCGGCAATCTCCAGGGGCATGGAACGGAATGGATGTGGTTGATCGGAATCTCGGTGGGAATAACCGATGGGAATGGGCCAGGGGTGGGAGGAGACTCGTGTACCACACTCACCAAACGGGAAATTCTGCCCAATGACCTCTATCCGCAAGGAAATTGCTACTGGGAGCAGCCGAGTGATCCCTCTCATGAGACGGTCCTGGCCGCCAGCCGAGCCGGCTACAGGATTGCCGGCACCCATGTCTTCGGCGACAAGGGCTTCATGCTGATGCTCGATGCCTTCGAGGCCGCCAACAAGGAAAACTCGATTCTGGACAGAAGCTTTGGCCTCGACCATGGATTGATGGTAAGCCCGGAAGTGATCCGGAGATCGGCTGAGCTGGGAGTGGTCTGGAGCCTCCAACCCCCCCAGTTTGCCGGCCGGTACGCCGGAGCCATCAGTCGAGTTTTCGGTGAAGAATACGCTCATAAATGGGTGATGCCGGTGAAAAGCCTGATCGATGCCGGTGCCCGGGTGACCTACGGAGCGGACACCCACCGCGACCCGGATCGCCATCCCATGTTTGGTCTGGAGGTGATGGTGACCAGGCGAGCCAATGACGGGCGGGTCTGGGGTCCGCAGGAGGCGATTGACCGCGCCACAGGATTGCTCATGATGACCCGCTGGGGTGCGGCCTACGTCCTGCGCGAGCAGCAGCTCGGCACGCTGGAGCCGGGTATGTATGCCGATCTGGCGATTCTGGCGCAGAATCCGCTCAATCCCAACATTGCGGATGAAAATCTCTCGGAGATCAAGGTGGTGGCCACCATTATTGAAGGCAAGGTCCGGTTCGGCTCACTGGATTAGGATACCCGAACCGGAACTTGCATGATCCGGGCGAAACGGCCACATCCTCCCCTGGGGACCTTTTACTCCTGATTCCCGGTCATGACCGTCCAAGCGCGGAGGTGCGTATCAACCTGGATAGCCGGGGATTTTGTTAGGTTGTTGAATTTGGTAGACTGTGGCGTCTTAAAATAAGAATCTCGATTTTTCGAAGGAGGAAATAGATGGCAACAACAAGTCCGAAAGCGGCGGGGGCTCCCAAGGACACACGAGTAGCCTTCAAGGATCTGCGAGAGTGGATTGCCTTCCTGGAAGCGGAGAACCAGCTGGCTCGAATCAAGGAAGAGGTGGACTGGAAATACGAACTGGGCAACATCGTGAGGCGAACCTGGGACGTGTACGGGGATGCTTCCCCGGCTCTTCTTTTTGAAAATATCAAGGGCTACAAGGACGCTGACTGCAGTCGGCTTTTTACCGGAGCTTTCCGGTCCTGGTTCCGCACGGCCATGATGATGGGTCTGGACCCGCGCAAAACCAGCCGTAACGAGATGATTAAATTGTTGAGGCGCCGCATCAACGACAAGGCCGAACACCTTCCTCCCCGGGTCGTCAAGACGGGCCCGGTCAAGGAGAACATCATCCTGGGAGATGATGTGAATCTGGAGATTCTCCCCACTCCCCACTGGAACCAGCGGGACGGCGGACGGCTGGTGGGAACGTTTCACTCGGTCATCACCAAGGACCGCGAAACAGGCTGGGTGAACTGTGGTACCTACCGGATGATGATGATGGACTCCAACCAGGAGACCGGGATCCAGCTCGACCCGGCCAGCCAGCACATCGGGGAGCACTACTACAAGCAGATCGAAGACGATGAACCGATGGAGGTGGCTGTTGTGATTGGACAGGAGCCGGCTCTGGCCTTCATGTCCTGCATCCCCACGGTGGATCCTCTCAATGAGATGGAGGTCGCCGGTGCCATTCGCGGTGAACCCATTGACGTGGTCAAATGTGAAACAGTGGATCTGTACGTTCCGGCCAATGCCGAGATCGTGCTGGAAGGGACCATTCACCCCAAGGAGAGGAAGATGGAGGGCCCCTGCGGCGAGTACCCGGGCTACTACGGCAACATCCCTGGCCCCAAGCCAGTTTTCCGGTGCAAGGCCATCACCTACCGGAATAATCCCATCCACAGGGGGTCCCTGGAAGGCCACCCGGTCAACGAGGACCACATGACCCTGGCCATGGGCCATGCGGTTTACGCCTGGGATGTTATGGAACGAGCCTCCATCAAGGGGGTCATGGATGTCGCCATGCCCCTGGACTATTGCGGCTATGCCAGCTGCGTGGTTTCCATCAAGCCTCTGGTTGAAGGCCACGCCGATGTCATAGCCAGCGCACTATGGGGATCCAAGGCTACGGTCTGGGCTTACAAATACATAACCGTGGTGGATGAAGATATCGACCCCTGGAACACGGCGATGGTGAACTGGTCGGTCGCCTGGCGGGTTCAGCCGGGTGAGGACATCCATATCTGGAAGAGACACCGTGGATCGCGGCTCGATCCACGAGTTCCGCCGGAGGAGAAGGGATTTCAGGACCACATGATGATTGACGCCACCCGACCCTACCATTGGCCTCCACGGGATATCTGGGGTACCGATGGAGTCGGTAAAGGGATTCCTCTCAAGTTTCCCCCCACCACACGGCCGGCCACCGAGACCGCGCTGAAGGTCAACGCAAACTGGGACAGCTATGGCATTGAACGGACCAAGGAGTACATCGGCTCCCCTGAAGGCATGATGAAGCACTGGTGGACGGACGAGGAGATCCAGAAGGTACTCTCTTTACAGGTGATGCCCTGATGGGGAACCGGCTGGTAGAGCGAGTTGATGGCTGAAAAGGGAGACGAGAAGGAGACCCGGGTCGCCAGTCTTCCCAAGGAACTGGTGGGTGTAGCCTGTCCCAAGTGTGATTTCCAGATCAGTCAGGATACCGAGATCGTCTACAACCGGGAAGACCAGTTCTTTGTGGGCTACAACCTAACTTGCCCCAACTGCGGAAACGCGTTCGCCTATACGCTGTACTTCAAGTGAGAGCGGGTTAGAGCGGGAATGGAGATAGCCCATGCCATTTGAGGGACTGCGTGATTACCTGGAGGCCCTGGAAGAGAAGGAGCTCTTTCACTGGATTGATAGAGAGGTCGATCAGGATTGGGAGATCGCCTCTCTGGCACGTCTGATCTTCAGAGGCTTTCCCGAGGAGCGCCGTTTCGGGATGGGCTTTCGCAACATTCAAGGTTTTCCCGGTGCGCGTCTCGTCACCGGTGTCATTGCCGCCTCTACCCAGCAGATTGCCGTCGCCCTGGGGACGGAAGCGGCTCCCCTTCCCATCTTCAAGCGAATTACCCAGGGAATGAATCACCCGGTGGAGCCCGTGGTGGTCGACTCGGGTCCCTGCAAGGAAGTCGTTCTCCACGAAAAGGAGGTCGACCTGCTTTCCTTTCCGATCCCGACCTGGACACCCGGGAAGGACGCCGGGCCCTATATGACTCCTTTGTGGGTGACCAAGGACCCGGAGACGGGTGACCGGGACATCGGGATCCGCCGCTGCCAGGTCAAAGGACCCAAAAAGACGGGAATCCTGTTTGGAGCTCCGGACCGATATGGCGCGGTCCACCTTGCCAAGTGGAGGGCCCTGGGAAAACCCATGCCTGCGGCTCTTTTTGTCGGCGCTGATCCGGTCACCTATCTTACCGGTCCCTCACGCTTCGGTATCGACGAGCTGGCGGTGGCCGGAGGAATACGTGAAAAACCAGTGGAGCTGGTGCGCTGTGAGACCTGTGATCTGGAGGTTCCCGCCACCGCCGAACTGGTGGTGGAAGGTGAGATCTCCACCGATTATACGGAGCCGGAAGGTCCCTTCGGAGAATTCACGGGCTTTATGGCCGGTGGAAGGGAGGGCCCGGTGTTTACCGCCAAGTGCATCACCCATCGAAAAGATCCCATTCTGCTGGGGCTCATCAGCCAGTTTCCGCCCAGCGAAAGCAGTATCATCAAACGGAATCTCCTGGAGGCGTCTCTTTACCAGCACCTCAGTTCGTCTCTGCACATTCCCGGCGTTACCGATGTCCATGCTCTGGAGGCCGGCGGGTGCACAGCCATTCTCTGGGTGAGTGTGAAGAAGATGCACAGTGGACAGGTTGATCAGATCGCCGCCGGTGTGATGGGCTATTTCGGGATGAGCTATTACAAATGGATCATCATCACCGATGATGATGTCGATATTCGAGATCCGTTCATGCGAGATTGGGCGCTTTCGTGGAGAGTGCGGCCCGACCAGGACATGCGCATCCTTCCCAATATGAGTGCCGTGGAACTCGACCCTTCCTCCTTGCCGCCCGACCAGGTGGTGGAGGATCCCCGAGGGGCCAAGGTCATCGTCGACGCCACCAAGAAGTGGGAGTATCCGGCCATCTCGCTGCCGTCTTCCGAATCACTGGGCAAGGTCATCAACAACTGGGCCCAGTACGAATTACCGGCCCTTGACGAGGTAAAATTCCCAAAGGGATTTTAGCCGTTCACCACAAAGACACAAAGACACAAAGACACAGAGAAGACTGTCGCCCTGACCCAGGCTCCTGTCGCTCCTTCGGAGCGAGGTCTGACATCCTGTAGTAGGGGCGCACGGCCGTGCGCCCTTCTTAGCTTTACAGTCCTTGCTGTGGGCGCACTCAGTGCGCCCCTACTACAGGCTGCAGGATCGTGCCAACCTGGAACGTGAAACGCGCTGGTCGAAGACCAGCGGCCGGGGCGCCTCAGTGTGCCGATTCCGGAATTAATAAACGGGGCGTTCTCCACGCGGAGCATAAGCGACGCGTTTCTCCACTCCGAGCTTCGGCGAGGAATTTCTCCGCGTGCGAAGCGCGCTTCTCCTGGCTTCCCCCATTGCGAACCGACTTCGACGCCGCTACACTGGGTGAATTGTTCACTGCTGACCAAGGGGAGATCTTGATATGAAAAAAGCAATTATCTTGGGGTTTTTAGTGGTGCTCTGGGGATTTGGAGGAACGGTCTTTTCCGCTCCTCAGGAAGAAGAGCCATTTCAACCCGTGACCGACGAGATGCTGCGGGATCCCGATCCTGAAGACTGGTTGATGGTTCACCGGACCTATGATCTCACCGGCTACAGTCCGCTGGACCAGATCGACAGCGGCAACGTGGGCCAGCTGACGCTGGCCTGGATGCGGGCCATGGACGCCGGACCCCAGGAACTTCGACCGCTGGTTTACGACGGCATCATGTATGTGGCTCATCCGGGCAGTGATCACATCCAGGCCTGGGACGCCACCACGGGAGACCTGATCTGGAATTACAAGCGGGACCTGCCTTCGGATCTCAGAAACTTTCAACCGCAAGGCAACCGGACCCGAAACCTGGCCATCTACGACGACAAGATTTATCATCTCACCTGGGATTCCTACCTGGTGGCCTTGCACGCCCGCAGCGGTGGACTTGTCTGGGAGGCCCGGATTGCCGATTACAAGGATGGGATCACCCACTCATCGGGTGCCATCGTCGCGAAAGGCAAGGTCATCAGCGGCCGTTCCTGCGGCTTTCGCAATCCCGGGGTTCGCTGTTTCATCGCCGCCCATGACGCTCAGACGGGCCAGGAGGTGTGGCGTACCCACACTGCCCCTTATGCGGCAGAGCCGGGAGGAGAGACCTGGGGAGATCTGCCCGACGACCGTCGAGTTCATGTCTCCCCCTGGGGACTGCCGGGAAGCTACGATCCCGAACTGGATCTGGTTTACTGGGGAGTGGCGGTTCCGGCACCCTATCCTCGAGTCATCCGCCGGGGCACCTGGGATGTGGGGGACAAAACCCCCTGCGAGCTGTACACCAACTCCACACTGGCAATGGATCCGGACACCGGGGAGATCAAGTGGTACTACCAGCATCTTCCCTGTGATGACTGGGATGCCGACTTTGTCCAGGAAAGGACCCTGATTGACCTGGAGGTCAACCCCGACCCCGATGCGGTGAAGTGGATCAACCCCAAGGTCCTCGACAAAAAGGAAACACGTAAGGTTGTGGTGAGTATGGGAGAACCGGGAGGCCTGTTCGTCAATGACCGGGAGACGGGAGAGTTTCTCTGGGCCCACCCCTTCCCCTATGACTCCATCGAGAGGTTTCCCATCCGCGACATCAACGTCAATACAGGGGAGGTCTTTATCAACCTGAATCTGGTGAGTCGGGAGGTTGGTCAACCGGTGAGAATTTGTGGCCATAATACCAAGGGCTGGTGGTCCTGGTCTTATAGCCCCCTCACCGGATTGCTCTATATCCCTATCAACCGCACCTGTCTGAATCAGACTCCCAATCCAGCCAATTCCCAGGGCGCCGCCAAGGCTTCCATGGCGGAACCGGACCGAGGCGAAAATCCCCCCATGACCGAGCTTCGAGCCCTGGATATTTCCACCGGACGAGTGGTCTGGCAATTCAGCCAGCGGGCTCCCAATGCCGGTGCCACTCTGGCCACCGGTGGCAACCTGGTCTTCTTTGGAGATCTGCACCGCCGCTTTCGCGCTTTTGATGCCAAGACTGGAAAGGTGTTGTGGGAGACCATCCTGGGAAGCCTCATCACCGGCTATCCCGTCACCTACTCGGTGGCCGGCCGGCAGTATGTGGCGATACCGGTGGGGGGAGGGACCCTGGCGCAGATCAGCCGCTATACCCCGGAACTGGAGGCACCCAGCGGGAGCAATATGATGGTGGTGTTTGCCCTGCCGAAGTAAGAGCGCGGGTCGAAGACCCGCGCGTTCCACGTTCCAGGTTCCACGTTCCACGCGTCAACCACCAGCTAGGCCGAGAGATTGGTTTAGGAAGGAGAGCTTATGCCGACCACACGAAGAGAAGTGCTACTTTCCACGGGCGCTCTGGCCGGAACATCTTTGCTGACCGGCAGGGAGGCCGTATCCCAGCAGTCCGATCCTCTTGAAGAGGAGGTGGCTGCCGCCCTGAATGTATGGGATTTCAAGAAGATCGCCCAGCAGCGTCTCGATCAGGCCAGCTGGGATTTCATCACTGGTGCCGCCGGAGATGAGATCAGTATGCGCTGGAATCGGGAAGCCTACGACCGCATCCGCCTGGAGCCCAATGTTCTGGTGGATGTGTCCGGGATCGATACCCGCACCCGGCTTTTCGGTCAGGAAATCCCCTTTCCCATTCTGGTGTCCCCCAGCGGAGGCCACAGTCGAAGCCACCCCGATGGGGAACTGGCCACGGCTAGGGGAGCCGGCCAGGCCCAGGCCATCATGGCCGTCAGTACCCTCTCCTCCAAGCCCATTGAGGAACTGGCCCGGGTGGCCACCCAGAGCCTCTGGTTTCAGCTCTACATGATCCGGGATCGGGGTCTGACCCGGGAAATTGTCGAGAGGGCCGAAGCTGCCGGCTGCAAAGCCATCTGCATCACCGTGGATACGCCGGTGACCGGAGCTCGAAACCGGGAGCAGCGGGCCGGCCGGCGACGGAGACAGGGTTCACAGACTCCTCGAGCTCTTCCGCCGCATTTGACCGGATACAAGCGCCCCGAGTCGGTGGAAGGCGCGATTTTCAGTACTACTCTGGATCCCTCCATCACCTGGAAGGAGATCAACTGGGTGCGTTCCTTTGCCCGGGTACCCGTTCTCATCAAGGGGGTGCTCAACCCGGCCGATGCCCAGCGGGCGGTCCAGGAGGGGATCTCCGGGATCATCGTTTCCAATCACGGCGGGAGAAACCTGGACACGGTCCCCGCCACCATCGATGCCCTTCCTCGAATTGCCGACCAGGTGGCCGGGCGTTTCCCCATTCTCATCGACAGCGGCATCCGGCGGGGAACCGACATACTGAAGGCGGTGGCCCTGGGGGCCAACGCCGTCATGATCGGCCGTCCGACCCTTTACGGCCTGGCATCGGCCGGACCGGAGGGAGTCAGCCGGGTCATCGAGATCCTGCGCCACGAACTGGAGATGGCCATGGCCCTGACGGGAAGAACCTCGCTCTCCCAGATTGACCGTTCCGTCTTGTGGCAGGGGTGAGGTTCACCACGGAGACACGGAGAAACAATTTCACCACAGGGACACAGAGAAGAAAAGAACCACCAAGGCACCAAGACACAAAGAGTTCCAGCCGGAACTTGTCTTCCTTTGTGACTTTGTGTCTTTGTTGTAATAATTCTGTGCCTTGGTGGTGAGACAATGATGAGGGAGGTCATGAAAAAGCTCATTCGATCACGCACGTACTTCCTGGCGATCACCCTTGTGATCGTAGCTGTAACAGCGGGTCCCTCGGTGTTCCTGACGTCTCTTCCTGCGGCTCAATCTGAGGTGGCGGAGACGGATGTTTTGATCGTGGGAGCCGGGCCTTCCGGCCTTTCGGCTGCACTCGAAGCTCTCCAGCAGGGAGCTCGGGTCACGGTCATCGACATGTGGTCCATCTTTGGCGGACACGGCGTGCTTTCCGGTGGGGTGCTTGCGATCGTGGATACGCCCATGCAGAGGGCCGAGGGCATCGAAGACAGTTCCGAACTGGCCTATCAGGATTTCATTGAATGGGGAGAGGACAACAACACCGAGTGGGTGCGTTTTTACGTCAACCATTCCAGGGAATTGATCTACGACTGGGTGACCGGGATGGGTCTGGAATTCCGATCGCTGGGCCGGCAACCGGGAAACCGTGTGGCCCGGATACACTCCACCCTGGGGGGTGGACGGGCCCTGGTGACCACGCTTTACCAGGAGTGCCTCAAGTATCCGAATGTTGAGTTTGTCTTCAATCACAAGGTGACCGACCTGGTTCGGGAAGAGCAGCGGATCTCCGGTGTCGAGACCGAGAACCTGCGCACGGGCGAGCATCGTTCCTATCGGGCTTCCGCCGTGATCCTTGCCACGGGTGGCTTTCAGAGCAGCCTGGAGTTGGTTCGGCAAAACTGGCCCAAGCATCTGACAACTCCCGATCGGCTTCTTTTCAGTGCCGGCTTCAACGCCACTGGCTCAGGGCATGAGCTGGCCCAGGAAGCCGGGGGAGTCTTGCACTATATGGATCATCAATGGAACTACTCGACCGGCATTCCTCACCCCGGCCATCCCGGAACCGATCGAGGTCTTTCCGGCGGCAGTTCGGTGTCCATCTGGGTCAATGCCGAGGGCGAACGCTTTGTCAACGAGTCCGCTAGCCCGAAAGACAGCCTACCGGCCATCCTCGATCAAACCTCCTCGAGCTACTGGGCTGTTTTCGATGATTCGGCCAGTTTCCGGATGAGCGGAACGGGCTGGGACAACGCCAGGCAGGTGCTTCAGGATCAGGCTCCCGGTTTGCTCAAAAAAGCCGACTCGATTGAAGGCCTGGCTGAAGCGATGGGTCTTTCTTCCGACAAGCTGGAGGCCACGGTGGATCGTTACAACGCCATGATCGATCAGGGCAGGGATCGGGACTTCGGGCGTTTCGATGAAAACCGCTCGCCCTCCGAGGAAATCAATATCCGCCATCATACGCCTCAAAAAATCGAGGAGCCTCCCTTTTATGCTGTTCAGGGATACCCGATCACTCGTAAGAGCATGGGAGGAGTGTCCATTGATCTTGGTGCCCGGGTGGTGGATACAGACAGCCGTCCCATCCCGGGCCTCTACGCCGTGGGCGAACTGACCGGACTGGCTCAGATCAACGGCAAGGCTGCCCTGGAAGGAACTTTTCTGGGGCCTTCCATCGTGACCGGACGGGTTGCCGCCAGAAGTGCTCTGGCGGATCGGGGGCGCCAGGCAGTTGAGATTTCCTCCCAAACCCCGGACCACCCCTACCCCGGGGAGGGTTTGCCGGTCGAAAACGCGGCCTGCTTGAAGTGCCATGATCTCCCCCGTCTGGTGAACGCGAGTCGCCGAGGCTACGATCACTTCGAACGCCTGCATCGCCGCGTTCTGGAAGAGCGGCGCGAGTGTGTCAGCTGCCATGCCGAGTTTGTGCCGGTGGATCTGGAGACCCACCGTTTCGACCGGATGGCACAGGCGGAGAACTGTGCGACATGTCATTGACAATGGGAGGAGTTGGGTATATATCCAGCAGGTAAATTGACCATGAAAATGCCAAGGAGATGGATAGCCCTGGTTTTGGTACTGGGTGGTGCCGTCAGCGTGTGGGCTCAGCAGAGGGAGGAGAATCCCTACACCACGCCCGAGGACGTGGCGATCGGCGCCGAGATTTTCCAGAGACGGTGTGTCACCTGTCATGGAGGTGATGGGACGGGGGGACGCGGCCCTGATTTGACACGGGGCCTGTTTCGATATGGAAGCAGTGATGTGGCCCTCTATCGAACCATCAGGTCCGGCATCTCCGCCAGCGGCATGCCTCGCCTCGGTCTGCCCGAGGAGCGGGTGTGGCGCCTCATCTCCTATGTCCGTTCGCTGAGTGAGAATCCCCGGGTCACGATTCCCGGCGACCCGGAACGGGGAAAACAGATTCTTTCCAGTCAAAGTGATTGCAAACGATGTCACCTGGTCAACGGTGAAGGGGGCCGCCTGGGACCCGACCTGAGTGAAATCGGATGGATGCGTTCCCCACAGCACCTGCGCTCTTCCATCCTGAATCCCAACCGAGAGGTGGATCGGGGCTATCGTTCGGTCGAAGCCGTCCAGAAGGGAGGCCAGGTTATCCGGGGCGTTCCCTTGAATGAAGATGCTTATTCCATCCAGCTCATGGATCTGGAGGAGAACCTGCACTCACTCTGGAAGAGTGATTTGGAGGACCTTCGACAGGAAGACCGTTCCTGGATGCCCAGCTATCAGGGGGCATTCACGGGAAGCGAGCTGGATGACCTGGTGGCCTACCTTTACTCTTTGCGCAGAAAGAAAGACTCGCCGTGAAAAATTTTGCCTTTATCCTTGTATTGTTGAATCTGGCGGCTTCCGCCCTGGGTCAGGTGACCTACCAGAATCTGCTCGAGGCCGATCGTGAACCCGGTAACTGGCTGACCTATTCCGGTGGTTACAACAGCCAGCGCCACAGCCGCCTGGAGCAGATCAATCGTGACAATGTCCCGGAGTTGGAAATGAAATGGGCCTTCCAGATGCGGACGCTTGAGGACGTGGAAACGACTCCTCTGGTTGTCGACGGGATCATGTATCTCACCGAGCCTCCCAGCAATGCCCATGCTGTGGATACCCGAACCGGACGAACCTTCTGGTCCTACACCCGCGAACTTCCCAATGAAACCCACACCTGCTGCGGGCAGGTCAATCGAGGCCTGGCCATGCTGGGAGAGAAGCTCTATCTGGGTACGGTGGATGCTTTCCTGGTGGCGTTGGACGCCAAAACGGGTTCGGTGCTGTGGGAGGTGGAGGTGGCGGACCGGCTCGAGGGGTACAGCATCACGGTGGCCCCTCTGGTGGTGAAGGATAAAGTCATTGTGGGCGTCTCCGGGGGCGAGTTTGGAATTCGCGGTTTTCTCGATGCCTACGATGCCGAAACCGGAAAACGGGTGTGGCGTTTTTATACCGTTCCCGCTCCGGGGGAGCCGGGACATGACTCCTGGGAGGGAGATGACTGGAAAACAGGAGGCGCACCCACCTGGATCACGGGTTCCTTCGATCCGGCACTCAACTTGATCTACTGGGGAACCGGGAACCCCTCGCCGGACTTCAACGGAGAGCTTCGTCCCGGTGACAACCTTTACACTGACTGCGTGATCGCACTGGATGCGGATACCGGCCAGTTGAAATGGTACTTTCAGTTCACCCCTCACGATGTCTGGGACTGGGATGCCGCCCAGATTCCCGTCCTGGTGGATGCCGAGTTTGAGGGCCGCATGCGCAAGCTCATGCTGTGGCCCAATCGCAATGCTTTTTACTATGTGTTGGATCGGGAAACCGGAGAGCTGCTTCTGGTCAAGCAGTTTGCCCGGCAGAACTGGGCCCAGGGAATGGACTCCAGGGGTCGGCCCATTATCAAACTGGAAGCCCTGCCCACTGAGAAGGGGATTATCATCTGGCCGGGAATTCAGGGCGCCATGAACTGGTTCTCACCGAGCTACAGTCCCCTGACGGGACTTTTGTATTTTCCGGTCCGGCATGTTCCCACCTTCATCTCAACCGGCGATACTGACTATGATCCCGGTGCCATGTTTCTGGGAAGCCGCTGGACTGGAATGCCGGATGATCCAAGCTGGGCGTCCATCCAGGCTCTGGTTCCTCAGACCGGTGAGGTCAAATGGGAATATCCACTGCACCGCGACGTCTGGACCGGATTACTCTCCACCGCCGGCCATCTGGTTTTCGGGGGATCGGTTGAGGGGCAGTTTTTTGCCCTCGACACCGCCACCGGCGAAGAACTTTGGCGAACCCCTCTGGGAGGGATGGTGATTGCCGCTCCCGTCACCTATCTGACCGACGGGAAGCAACGGGTGAGTATCGCCGCCGGCAACACCATCTTCACCTTCGGCCTCGACTAGGAAATTCACCACAGAGACACAGAGAAAATCAGCTCCTGTCCCTCCTTCGGAGCGATGCCGGAGATTGAAGTGTAGGGGCGTACTGAGTACGCCCACAGCAAGGTCGTTGTTGCGGCCTTCGGAATTTTCACCACAAAGACACAAAGAAGACTGTCCCAGGGCGGAGCGCCCTGAGCCAGGCTCAGTCGCTGCTTCGCAGCGATGCTGGAGATGTTGTGGCGGGCCATTGTAGCGGCCGCTCTGTGAGCGGCCTTCCGGAAAGTGGGAGGCGCCTCAGTGCGCCGATTCCGCTCCGAACTTCTCCACAAAGACACAAAGGAATTTTTTTCTTCCCCTTGCACTTGGTGATGGAAGAGAAAAAGAAAACTTTGTGCCTTTGTGTCTTTGTGGTTGCCTTCTCTTCTTGGTGCCTTATTGGTTAAGAAGATTGCCCGGATCGTACATCACTTCTCCCCCGATCAGGGTGACCTCCACCTTGATCTCCGAAAGATCTTCATCGGGGAGGCTGCGGTCGAGGGGATTTTTGTCCAGAATCACCAGGTCGGCCAGTTTGCCGGCTTCGATGGAGCCCAACTGCTGTTCCCGCAGGACATATTCAGCGCCCCAGCGGGTCATCATCAGCAGAGCCTGAGCCCGGTCGATCCGCTCCCGGGGGCCGAACACTCGCCCATCGTGGGTGCGGCGGGTGACCAGAACCTCCAGATTGAACATGGGCTGTCTCTCCGGGTCGTTGTGGGTGTCCGCTCCGTAGGTAACCCTGGCGCCGGCATCGATCAGGCTCTTGACCGGCATCGTCCAGGTGTGAGCGTATTCTTCTCCCCACACCCGGCTGATCACTCGGGGGTCACGGGAGTAAAACATAGGAACCTGTATGCTCCAGGTCACTCCCAGCTCGGCGGATTTCCGGACCACCTCCGGGGGAACCATGGAGCCGTGATCCAGGGCAAAGCGCCGGCCTGCAATCGGGTTCTCCTTGTCGGCCTGGGCATAGGCGTCGAGCATCATTAAATAAGCTTTGTCCCCGAAAGTATGGACGCCGGAAACCCGGTATCCGTACCGGTTGGCGATCACAACGGTATCGGCGCCCGGATCACCCGGCTGGTCCCAGTGACACATTCCGTCCGGCCAGAAATCCAACGGCAGGACCTCGCGTTTGGGCATCGAGACGCACACCCGGCCTCCTCCACTGGAGGCGCCGGGGCCGGTACCATCCGGAATCCCGATGGTGATGCCGATCATCCAGAGCCGGTCGGTGCCATGTCCCTGCAGGTTTCCAAAGCGCTTCAGCGCCCGTTCCAGAAAAGGATTGCCGCGACCAATCTCGTGGGAGTATCCCAGCCGAAGAGGCAGTTCACCGTTTCGGTCCAGCAGCCCGTAGGCGGTGAGTTCGTTGCCCCGGAGGCGGGTGGAAAGAGTGGTGACCCCGATGGCCACCCACTCTTCGAGTTCTTTTTTGAAGGGAGGAGCCAGAATCTCGGGAGGAATCGAGGGGATGATCTCCTGGTCGATCATGGTGCCGGCCGCACCGAAAATGCGGCCGTTGGGAACCCCCTGTTCATCGGTATACATGCCGGGCAGGACCTTTCCTCCGTAGTTTTGGTCGATGATATCCAGCATTTTGGAGTTGGCCAGTCCATACTGAGCATTGCCGGTTCTCACATACACCGGGTTGTCCGGCACCACCTCGTCCAGGTCGTACCTGGAGAGTTCTTCCAGTACCGTCGCGTTCAAACCGCTGGTGGCGAAAATCCAGTAATCGGAGGGCACGCTGTCCGCCACCGTCTTGAAGTCAGACAAAGCGGCTTCTTTGGATTCCCACCTGATGGTGGCAAAACGGATGCGGTTTTCTTCCATGTAGCGGACATAGGCTGGAGTGATCTCCTGCCGGTAGTGTCTGGAGGCATAGCTGTTGGGATGGGAGTGGGTGTCCACGATGCCTGGAATCACGGCCTTCCCGTCCAGGTCCACCCGGACGGTATCGGGTCCGGCCATCCGGAGTATGTGGGCAGTCTCTCCGACTACCAGAATTCGACCGTCCCGGACGGCAACCGCCTCAGTCACGTTGACGGGGAGCTCATCGCGATCCATCGTCAGCACCTGACCGTTGTACAAGACCAGGTCGGCGTAGCTCACAACCTCGGGAGGCAACACCTGGGCCTCGGCAACCGAAATCCAAGGTGCAAAGATGAGCGAAAGGGTCAGGACCCACAGTATTGAAGTCACGATGTACTTAGTCATGGCGCAGCATTCTCCTATTCTAGTAGGGGCGCACGACCGTGCGCCCTCCGGTTTCGGCACCTGAGGTGCTTCCCACACTCCGGAAACGTGAAACGTGGAACGCGCTGGTCTACGACCAGCGCGTTTCACCACTCCAGCGACCCGTACCTCACCTCTCCATC
>Ga0310345_10003552_pt1 | contig 14775 bp, 19 predicted proteins | sample HC15DNA20500_MG_FD_204667 | JGI IMG/M metagenome (GOLD analysis project Ga0310345, IMG submission 204667) | Marine microbial communities from station ALOHA, North Pacific Subtropical Gyre - HC15-DNA-20-500_MG | ecosystem: Environmental > Aquatic > Marine > Oceanic | place: Pacific Ocean: North... | reverse complement strand
TATGTAATACAGTTTCATTCGGTCTTTTTGGATGCCACCCAGTCTTGAAGTTAGGAGAAGGGAAATTCAACCCATGCGCCAGTGCTCCAAATTCTCTAGCGTTTAGGTTTGGTGGTTCCGGTGACGAATCGTGTTCCCAATAATTCCCTCGCCAGACATCTTCTCTAGGTCGTATAAGCCTTTTTTCTTGTGCGGTCTTTCTAGGCATAGTTGTCTCATCTCTTCCCAAAAAACGGTAATCCTTGTATTTGAGAATTAACCAAGCCTCATCAAAAGCCTCGCTCATATGTATAAGCGGGTGGGGTGCTCATCTAAGATAATTTCTGATATCTACCACAATGGCAACAGAAAATCCCACCCTTCCTGCAAGTCTCTAGTGGCCGATAAGCCAAACAGAATATGCAAACGGTTTTTTTCAAATTACGAAATCTAACGGTAAGGGATTTGTTTTGGATTTATTTGTTCAGGTGATAATGACTCTCGCTCAGGAAATTGCTCAGTTGGTCCATAGTTACCGAGATTGAAATCTCTTTCTTGTTGCCGGTCTCGGAAATCACCCTTCTCACTCTCTATCCTTTGAATCTCTTGCTGAAGTTTTTCTGCGACAGTGGGTTGTTTCGCTTTTCTACCGAAGTTTCTAGCCATCATGTCCTGATAATCGGCTCTCGCTCGTGTTCGTACACGCGGAGTCTCTTGCTCATGTCGTGAAGTCCAAGTATTTGCTCCCTTGAGAACACTCCAAGCCTCATCAAATGCTGTCATCTTAATCAATATCCTTCCGGGGTGTATTCCTTTTGCTCCCTGAGTTGGTTACCGTAGGTATCTTCAAGTCTTTCATCCCACATTTCCGGCTCTAGATATCCGGTGTACTTATCTCCCCTCTTCCATCTTGCTTGCCGAGGATTCATTCTTCGATTTTTGGTTGGGTCGAGGTTAAATTGGGTTACTTGTCCTTCATCAACAAGACTAATTTCCGGGGCTATTGGGAAATTACCCTTATCTTGCGATGGACCCCCTATCACAAATTTACTAGATTCATCTGGTAAAGTCGCTCCCACCCTCTGACTCCATGGTAACTTCGATGCTGCTATATTCTGCGCCCCTCTTTGTGCAAATCGTTGGAGTAAACTTCTGATAGTGGGGTTTTGCATCCTTGTCCAACCGGCCTCACTTTCTGGAGACAGCGTACCTCGTTCGGGGTCTCGCATGTAGTTAGCACTCCCTGCACGAAAAGGGTAACTTGCTCTATTAAAATGTGTACCCGTCTCTCTACCGCTTGTATACGGTGTGCCTTTGAGAACACCCCAAGCCTCACTGAACGCATTAGACACGATAGAGGGGAAGAGGGGGGCTGTAATAGACTTTAGCGCAAAAACCTGTAATTTTTATTTTTGGAGCCCACCCCGCTACCCCGCTAAAATAATGGCCTCTGAAATTTTTATTCTGAGCGCTGTGGGTGGCTATAGAACGCGCTAAAGTAGCGCGCTAATGTATGCCTCCGGCTAAGGTGGGTGCGCTAAAGTGGGTGGGGGGTGCGCTAAAGTCCCCCGCTAAAGCCACACCGCACCCATCTCCATATGTACCGCAGCGTGACGCTAAAGCGTCACCCTGCTCGGCTGGCGTGCTGAATCGCTAGCCACCATGCTCGCAGGTAGGAGCGTCAGGCTCCCCCAATACCACACCGCCACGCTCGCCGCCACTATCCCATTCTCCCGTCGTGGAACTCCCCACCCATATGGGTGGCGCATACAACGCCTTCTCAACTGACTATCGCTAATACCCCTGTGCGCTAAAGGGGGATGACCTGCGCTCGCAGACCGGCTGATTGCAACCCCAAGACACACGGTTTTGACCCCTTTGGTTATAAAGAAACTATGGTCTATTGGTTGGAGGAACCAAGATGGAACACAACACCACCTACCCTGTGTGGCTGTGTGACGAGTTCATGCCGGAGTGCCTAGCACTCCTGCTGACCGATGCACAGTCCAAGACCCTACCAGCGAACGCCCTGCGCCCGTACCCAGTACGCGCCGATGGAGACGAGAAGAAGCAATTCACTCGCTCCCAAATCGTGAGTGCCCTGCGCTCATACATAGACATCGGTGTGAACGGTGGCACTGGCACGAGGCCAGACGGAGAGGTTGTCGATATAGCCAAGTACGCGGCTCTGAGTGAACTAAACGCTGAGACTCTCAGCGAACTCGGACTAAGTGCAGTGGCGAAAATCAGCCACACCCACACCCCCAGCATGGGTGCTAACAAGGGCAAGAAGATGACCTACAACACACTGACCCAGACCATCCTGCGCATACGCCGAGCCAACATCGCTAGGCCAGTACGCAAGGCGAAGGGCCGGAAACTGACCGTTGAAGAGAAGGCGTGGATGCGAAACAACATCGGTCCCGACTGGTGGGGCGTCGGCACGACTGACGCTGCTAGGAAGGCCGCGAGCATAGCACGCATGGACGCTGAGTTTGAGGGGTCCACATCTACGGGAACGGAAGAGGCCGGAAACGGCCCCGTTGCGGACACCACCGCCCAGCCCGTAGAGGAAGCCGAGGTTAGCGCGACAGTCGCGCGAGTCGTAGAGTTGAGGAAAGCATTCCCCGACATGTCTGCGGCCGAGGCTAAGGAACTCGCTGAACTAGGTCTGTGAGCGCGTAAGCGACACACCCGGACATACGCAAACCCCTCATCGGTGCGCACATAAGCGCATCGGTGGGGGGCCAACACATTAGCGCACACCCGCACTCGCGGGGTGCGCCTTTTTTTATCGCGCTATTCGCTTTAGCGCGTGTGGAACAGCCCCACACCTCCCGTATACTCTGTATCCCATCCATATGGGTGGAGAAAATAGTTTGACTCAGCGTGAGCCATGCGTAGCAGGTGCAGACTGATATGAATGGTGGGGTTGGCTTGGTGTGGGTGTGGGGCATCCACGATACTGATACCCCTCCCTTTCTATACTATACATATACATGTATACACATAGTGATATGTTCTGTCTTCTATCCAACTGTCTAGTTATGTGTATAGACTGGATGAATCCTATCCTATCTCTATGTATAGGTATACTTACTTGTGTGTATAGCCTTACAGATACTTAGACAAGTATTGTATTATGTATAGATAAGACATTAGATAGGTCGGACAGGGGCGCAGGGCCACGAAATGATGGGGACTCATGTACGGTAGTGCGGGTGTAATGATTGTTCTCTACACTCATTGGCAAGGATTTGGTTATAAAGAAACAATGGTCTATTGGATAGAGGCTGAGAGAAGTGAGATATATACAACTAACAACACAAACAGGTGAAGCATACATACTGATGGAGCATGTGGTGGGCATCGTGCGCCATGAAGGTGATGAACCATTCAATGTGGACTTACACATGAAGAGTGGGACTATCTTCGTGGTCATAGACTACACTAAGGAGGATTTCTGGGCATTACTACAGGCTTGGGAGATGTTCAGACGACCCTACCCGGACGATACAGTTCTATCCCCTGCATACATAGAAGATGGTAAGGTGCTTGAACTATGAGTGATACATTCGACCCCGAAACTGATGACCTGTATCTATGGGCCACAAATACGAGTGTTACTGAACATAGTAGGGCATCACATCGGACTAAAGCATGGTGGAGCGCATGGTACGCGGCTCGCAAGGTAGCCATGATACTACTCACATTCACAAGAGAGCGAGAAGGACAGGAGATAGATGCTGATATGCTTGAGGAAATGAGAACACTATGTGCAAAGGTAGCATACGATTGAGGTGATGATGATGAGTGATACACCTGAGAGATTATCTTGGCGAGACACCTCGGCCATGTGGAAGCGAGAGATAGTATACTTGATGAGTGAAATGTTTCACGCATTGAAACAGGCTGAGTTGTGTACCCCTGTGGGTGGTAACCCAGACCTAACTAAGCAAGAACGCAGAGACTCATGGATAGAGAGAGCGATATATCTCAGAGGTAAGGTGACTCTCTGTGCTGCTAACGCATTCAATGACCACCTTCCCCACATGTATGTAGATAACATGCGTTCCGTCACTGATGACGCTGATGATACCTCACACCAGACGGTAAGATGTGAGAGGTGTGGTGCTGTGAGTAAGAAGGGATTCTTCATGCCATGTGTGTGTAAAGACCCACACCCTGCGCTAGTAAAGAAAGTAGTGGAATGTCCGGGGTGTGAGGCTGAAGTACTTCACCGATGCTCTATCAATCCCGGCAATATCCACGACCTTAATGCGGAAGAGTGAGTGATACCAAAGAGTTTGGTTATAAAGAGACAATGGACTAGGAGATGAAGAAGATGTTAGACTTAGAAGAACACAACGAAGAAAGAATTAATGATGTAGTGAGCCAGAAGGCTGCTACTCTCATGCGCTTCCGGCGTAAGTATGGATATGGTTACGATAACCAATGGGCTACGCTACCGTCACTCATAATACAACTCGATGATGACCCAGAGCATGCGCTGATGTGGTTGGAGTCAAGGATAGAAGAGGGTGCGGGGTACAAGCAGGACATATATTTCGTGCGCGCATGCCCTGAGTTCCCAAGACATGGTGTGCTTGAATCAACCCCTGCTGATATGGATACCATAGTCGATGTGGTCAAAGGACTACAACAGATGATGCTTAAGGAAGACCCTAACGGTTGTCTCCTTGTGCAACCATTCATTGAGGCTACTAGTAGTTGTGTGTATGCTCCCGGTATGTATATGGTAATCGCAGAGGGACATGATGGTATTACAGCAGGGAGAGAAGGAATCACTCTAGCATTCCCTGTCTATCGGTCTTCCCGTGAGAAATACATATGGGAAGATATGGGACTAGACCCTGAGACACATGAGTTGGAGTTCGTCGCTAACCTTGAGAAGCATATGAGTAGGGACACACCAGAGAATATGAATAAATATCACATGAACTTTTCCTCTTCGGATGAGGTGGACATCAAGTTGGTGCAGATTCGTGGGTGTGAAGGGCATGTACCTATCAGCATCCCACCTGATGGTGTGACTATACAAGGGGCAATCCCTTGTGGTCGTATCGAAGTGAAGCAAGTATGGGTAGCAACTGGCCTTGAGTCTGTACCTTGGTTGGAAGAGAACATCACTAAGGAAAAATGTCCCGAAGGATTCACGGTGAGTGAACCCAGTGGAAGCCTAGTCTCTCATATCATGGCTCACTGTAGAAGTGTGAAGGTTCCTTATGTGAAAGGCATTGTAGAAGTTGGTGACTCATGGGTAGAGCCAGCAAGTGGGTGGGTTATCAACGACCCCGACCATAAGTTTGAGCCTCAACCCTATGACCCGACTCCCTATCACAAAGAGTTCATGCGTGGTGTTGAGTATGCTAACAAGCACTGGCGTATGCAACACGGATGGTTCTCCACCTTCTTCCATCAATGGTCGTGCCATCCTTACAATCATCCTGCTACTTGTGCCTATCTTGCTGGTGTGTTCACAGGATGGATGCTCAAGGCTTGCCTCGGTCTGTGTCTCGGAGAGATGCGCCATGCTATACACAACCATCGTAAGAAGAACTTGATGCCTAGCCTCGCTCTCTTTATGCAATCAGTCATAGGTGGTAAGAAGTATCTAACTCTAAAGGACACACACTGTGGTGCTAACATAGCAGGTAACAGGACACCGTACTACTACATGATGGAGGATACTGTAGTTGACTGGTCTACCATGCCAAACATATTCAGTATCTTAGAGAAAGCATTCAACACAGGTTGGTCATCGGGTTACGGTGGTAAGAAGTGGGGTAATGCTGCAGGTGTGGCTAAGGATACAGCGAATGTAATGCTCACAATGATGAGTCACCCAACTGAGGATAATGTTCTCGCTATGATTGGGAAAGTAAACCTACTGAAAGATGTGACCCATAACAATGGCTTCCTGTACAACAAGTTCCTAGATAAGACAGCCTTCGATGTGGGTACAGATGGATTCCCAAGTGATAACTTGAGTCACCTCTTCTATGTATATGAGATGGCTAAAGATGTGCTTGATGATGAGTTGGTAAGCAACGCTGTACCCCCACCTAATGATTGGAGAGTGATTAGTGAGTTCTTCACTAAGAATCATACCGCTAAGTACTGGAGGGAGAACCCTCTCTTCTTGAACGAAGACTTACCTGAAGTCTTACTGAGTGAGCGTGAGCATCTAAGAGGACGAGCCAATGAGATACATGCTAACTCAAGTCACAACTATGGTGACTACTACAATACTGATACTTTCATACCATGTGGGGATGATAAGTGTACCAGATGTAATACATTCTACGCCAACTTGCAGGTCAAGGAAGACCTACCAGCAGAGGCGATAGATGATGATGGTATACCATATGATGTGTGGTCAGCAGGTCTTAATCCTAATGAAGAAGAGGAATTACTGAACCCTGCTGAACATACATCTGAACTCTTAGATATGATAACTAACATCAAACCATTCCCTTTCCATCAAGCGGTGAGTGATATTGTAGAACACTGGTACGCAGCGATTGAAGAAGGGGAGGATAACACAGAGGTATTCAAAGGTCATGTGATGAACATAACCCACCATGTACTAAGATGGAATCTCAATACATACATGGAGCATCAAGATGAGGTAATGAAACTCCTTGTTAAGCAAGTGTACTCCATGTGGTCTCCGATGGAAGACTCATCATTCGTACTAGCATACTATTGGATTACATCAGAGTGGGAGCCTGACCTAGAGATACTATTGTCTAACCCTACCCACATACCTTCTCATGAATATTCTATCTATGATGAAGATGGATACCTTAGTGGGCAAGGAATAATGGAGTGGGATACTTTCGATGAACTGAACGCAGTAGCCCTTTCACAAGAGGTACTACAGGCTGCACTATTGGCAGAAGTGGTTCAAGGTATGATGGCTACTAGTGATGAGGATGAGGGTGAGTGAGATGGGAAGATTCAGTAACAGAAGAAGGAAACAAAACAAGAAGAAGAAGCGTGATAAGATGGATATAACTATGTTTGGATTAGGAAAGAAGAAGAATAATAATGAGTGTAAGACAACTGGTTGTAAGAACACCGCAGGTAAGGGAGCCGTGTACTGTGGGCTACACAAACCCAATGTTACCTACACAAACTACACACCCAAGCCAGCGTGCCACACGGGTAATGTTCTAGTGTTTACCACACCGGACGGTATCTCTGTGTATGGTGGTGGCTCTACTCGTGGTGGTGGATGGTGGAAGATGACTCCGCTACCGGACTTAGCGATGGGGCCGAAGGAGATAGTGAACAAGGTAAGGACTAACACACCTACGGGATGGAAGTGTGAAACGATGGTGGATACTTCGATACCCATACTCGCTATTGATTGGCCCGACATGAGTATACCTGCCGACATAGGTAAGAGATTCTGGAATACATTGGTTGAAGACATAAGAGATAAGGGGATACAAACTATCTCCTGCCAATGTATGGGTGGACATGGTAGAACAGGTGTGCAGTTAAGCATACTTGCTCACTTACTACTACCAACTGAACTACATGAGTGGAAGGATACTAACGAACTAATCATGTGGGTAAGGGAACGAATGTGTGAGAAGGAAGTGGAGAGTAAATCACAACAAGAGTATGTATCATATGTATGTAACTTACCTTTAGGTGAGTTAGTTTCAACCCATAGGTTTAGTTATACTTCCACTACTGCTGTGAACTATATACCTGCAGAGATTGAAGAGGCTGATGAATACGATGGTTGGTCTTTGTTCCAATGCCTAGTATGTGATGCTGAAGAGTGGAAGAAGAATAGTGCAGATGAGATAGACTGTGAGAAATGTGATAATGTTCTAGGTGTGATGGTAAACATAACAGATAACTTCTACGACAATGTACAGTTGTGTCCGAAGTGTAAGATAAACACACCAGTACATGGTATGAGTAAGTCAAAGCCCTACAATTGTATAGCATGTGAGATGGAAACAGAAGGTATAGAATCTAGACAGGATGGTACGATACACTGTGACTCATGTAAGAGATTCAGACCACAGGAGATGTTCGATGAGACTACCCAGATGTGTATACCATGCACTAAAGGTATAGTTGAACCTGAGACTACTACTATTGATGACGACACAAGAGATACATTCGATGATGTTTACGATGACCGATTCTTATACGGGTACTGAGGCATCATCATTGGTTATAAAGAAACTAAGGATTAGGAAGTGAGAAGAATGAATAATGAAGAAGAGATAGATATGAATGAGAATGAGAAAAAATATGGAACGACAAGATTGCAGGTGAGAACTAAGTTCGGACACCGTATCCTGCACATACAAGGTATCGGCCCTGTCCAAGTGAACCGTGAGTATGGTATGGCTATGGACTTGCGTGCGCCTGATGATGTAGTTGAGTGGTTAAGCGAACAAGTACCTCATCAGAAGAGTGCCGCGTCAGCCGAGGATTACTATGTTGAATTGATAGTAAGAAAGTATGATGTGGAAACAAAGGATACCACCGTGGACGATGCCGGGAACTCTCATGATGGGGTGTATCAGTTCTACATCATAGGAGATGAACAACTCAATTGGGGCGAGGGTGCAATACTGGATTGTAATGTCCAGTCGTACCCTGTGATGAGTGTGATTGACTTCGCCAATCAGTGCGACTTGGTTCGCATCTGTGATGGTGAGCCCATTAATACTACAGGGGATTCTGATGAGTGAGAAATACAGCGAACACTTAGACAAGGAACACCCTGAATGTCCTAATTGCGATAGCGCATTAGGATTCAATGGTAACGAGTTCGATGAGGGACAGCCGGATAGATGTTTCATTTGTACGCCTGACGCAAGGCGAAGGGCCGTGATAAATCACATACGCCTGTTGAAAGATAGAGCAATAGAGACACTCATTAGTTTGAGGATGGCTCTCGCCAAGCAAGAAGGTATTGAGGATTGGCAGAATGATTCGGGTGATGGAGAGATAGAGATTATTGAAGCCCCCATCATGTCTGGTGATATACAAGAAATAATATGGGGGCTTGACCAATAACATGCGTAAGAAGATAACAGCATGGTTAGATACTAACAAGGATGGTCAGTTAACCATAGATGATATGACTGACTCTCCTGTATTATCACATCATTGGATGCTACTAGCAGGTCTGGTTATAGCAGTAGGTAGCGCAGGAAATGTATTAGGTTACACACATATCAATAGTGATTTCTTTTGGTTCTGTGCGGCAATAGCCGCTATGTCTGAGTACATAGATGATATTAGAAGTAGAAGGAGAGGGTACTAATGATACTCTCTCTTGATATGCCTTGTGTGTATATGATAGGTTAGTACCTATCACATAAGGTGATACTATGTATACAATAGAAGTCGAACCCTTCGTGGAAATATACTACACGAAGCATGATACTCAACAGCGATACCCCAAGCATGCGAAGCGCGTAGCGATTGTATTACCTCACGCATTACCATATGATATGAAGGAGATACTGAAGCGTGAACTCAGGGCTATGGATGGGTGGTATAACCTCAAGTATAACGAAGGTAAGTGGAGCCTTCGTAATGATAGGCTCGTGATAGATAGGGCTATTGATATTCTCAATGATACATATGATACCTCTCAATTGATAGCCTACGCATCCACACTCTCAAAAGATGATAGTCCCTTTCCCCGCGCCACATCAACCGCTACTGTGAGGAAGGGAGCAGTCTATCTTAATTGGCCCTACATAGAGGATATTACCCTAAGAGATAAGGTGAGGAATATAGTGAAGGGTGTCCCTAATCGTAAGTGGCATCCAGATACTAAAGAATGGTCAATACCCTTGAACCAATCAGCCTTTCTACATGCAAGGCTTGAGAAACATTACCCTCCTTTAGCGAATGCTATTGCTAAACTTGAAGATGTTAATACATATGTAGAGAAACATACTCAGAGAATAAAGATGAGTGATGCCTCATCCATAGACAATACTACTGATATGGAAGAGAAACTAAGTAAAATATTCCCAAAAGGAAAGAAACTCTATCCTTTTCAGTATGTTGGTGTTAGATTCGTAGAATTAACCAATGGTCGTTGCCTTATCGGTGATGATATGGGTATAGGAAAGACCATTCAGACACTAGCATACATAGGATTACACCCTGAAACATACCCCGTATTGGTCGTATGTCCTGCTAATGTGAAGTACAATTGGTTGAAAGAAGCGCAAGATTGGCTACCTAACATAAGTTCAGGTGTAGTCAAAGATGGTAAGAGTGAGATTCCAGATACAGATATAGTCATAATTAACTATGACCTTATGCGTAAGAAGGAAGATGAACTCATGGAAATAGGTTTCAACCTGTGTGTATTTGATGAAAGCCATTATCTAAAGAATCGAAAGGCACAGAGAACCATTGCATCCCTAGAACTAGGTATCAAATCAGAGTATGTGATATGCCTTAGTGGTACGGCTATAACCAATAGACCCGAAGAGTTCTTCACTACTCTAAATTTGATATGTCCTGCTGATTTCCCTAGTTTCATGCGATTCGCAAAGAGATATTGCGCGGCGTATCATAATGGATGGGGGTGGGATTACAGTGGTTCATCTAATTCTGAGGAATTACATCTCATCACTAGGGATTTCACCATAAGACGACTGAAGAAAGAAGTAATGAGTGAACTCCCAGATAAGATAAGGCAATTCATTCCTGTTCACCCTCATAACAAAGACCTAACAACATATCAAAGAATACAACGCGCATATCTAGCAGATTATCATGCACAGGTTGATTCAGGACATATGGAACCCGCATTCGTATTGACTATGCTTACTGAATTAAGGCATCACTGTGGTCTTTTGAAAGTAAAAGAAGCGGCTAAGTGGGTACAAGAGTACTACGCTCAGACAAGTAAACCAATAGTGGTCTACGCTCATCATCTAGATGTGATAGAGGCTCTTGATTCTGAGTTGCACTTACCTACAGCGAAAATCACAGGTAAAACTAGTTCCATCAAGCGTATGGAAATAATAGACGCATTCCAAGAGGGAAAAATACCTATTCTTATCTGCTCTACTGTAGCGGCTAAGGAAGGTATCACCCTTACTGCTGCAGATACTGTGGTATTCGTAGAGCGTGAGTGGGTGGCTGCTTGGGAAGAGCAAGCAGAAGACAGGGTGAATCGTATAGGACAGGACTCAGAGAATGTCCATGCTGTTTACCTTACAGTATCAGGTACAATTGATGAGAGATTCGATAGGATAGTGGAAGAGAAGAGAGAGGTCGTGTCGTCCATCTTAGATGGTGGCGACATAGAAACCCGCAAAGGGATAACTACGGCTCTTCTTGAAAGTATGATTGATGACGAGTTGTTACCTGAATCAGCGCGTGAATACCTCTGAGCGTCACCAGTGACATCAGACAGCCCTCACACCAGACGGTGAGTTCAATCTTAAGTCGTGAGACCGTACATCGTTTAGATTTTCAAGGAAAAAACACTGAGAGTATATGAACTACGCAAGAATCGTCACAAGAATCGTCATGTGAAGGACAAAGTTTGGTTATAAAGAAACAATGGATTATAGAACGGAGCAAAAAACAATGAGAGAAAAACAAATGAAGATGAAGATAAAATGCCCAGAATGTGGTGATACTTGTCTTACCATGTGGTGTTCAGGAGAAATGGGATACAACATTGTATACGATAAATATAGCAAGGAAATAACCCGTAATGGCTTGGAATATGACGAAGTATCATTCGATACCTACTCATGCGGTTGTGGGTATGAGACAACTAACGATAGCGACATTCTTGTAGAGGTGAAAGAATGATGATGAGTGAACTAGGAGAATGGTTAACTTATCAAGCAGAACACGATGAAGACCGAGAGGTAGTCATCCGTAGTAGTATAGGATGGTCAGGTATCGCTTCGTATGATGTAGGAGTCATAGGTGAGATACTGATACCCAAAGACCGACACCGTACTGATGGTGACTACGATACTTGGCGAGATGATGTACGAAAAGGTAAGGTCTCTTTGGAAGCGTGTGATGTAGTATTCGCGCTATGCCATGAGGGGTATGACGCTGATAGCGTTCACATTGATGACCTAGGGAGTGAAGAGGAATGACCGTCCACCTCGATTACCAAAGAATGAAGAGACTTGCCTGCTTTGTAGCATCCCAACATGTAGCAGAATATGACCGAGAAACTGTTCACTCCTTGGTCGAAGAAGTTGGCTGGGAAGTCACCGATGAGTTCTATGAAACATATGGTAATACATTCGATGTATATGTGGGCAAGATTAGAGGATGGATTGACGAGATGGCAGCAGAGGAGGGAGAGTGAATGATACAGATACTTTCGTTTGGTTTTGATGTTAAGTTCTGGTATCCTGAGTATAAGATACCTGATGCAGATTTGACTCTAGACTGTAGACATATATTCAACCCAGCAAAGACTGAGTTGTTTGGTGGTCATCACTCCGGCTTGGAACAGGAAGTTCGTGACTTCGTGCTTGAGTTCCCTGAGTCAGAAGAGTTGCTAGATGAGGCTATACGAACTGTAAAGAGATTAGATACTGATGAGTGGGTACAACCTATCTCTTTCACAATAGCATTTGGTTGCATGTGGGGTAAGCACCGTTCAGTATCACTAGCGATAATATTGGGTGAGAGATTGAAAGAGATGGGCTACGATGTGGAAGTTAAACACATATCAATTGAAGGTGGGTGGATAAAGGTATGATGATGTGGAAAGAAAAGAAATTTACCGAGTGGATACCTGAAGGCCCTTCCTACCCTGCCATAGAAACAGGCGAATACCGTTTGTGGGTAAGGAAACAACCAACAGGTGCAACTGGTCATGACAAAATTAAATGGATTGATGTACCTGAGGCTCATGAATTCGTGATGGAAAAACTCATGTGTATATCAATTGGGGTGTCTTCTCCTGTTGCGGTTAGTAATGCGCTAGGGGGGACAGAGATAATACCAACACTAATGTGGCTACACAAGAAGAGAGAACATATGTTCTCATACTATCAAAGCAAAGGTAAGATAAGAGTAAGGATGGCGGCTTCCCCCAACGAATATCTTAACCCACATTGGTATTGTCGTGGTATTGCATCATCTCTTAGGAAACACAGTAGATGGGTAAATGTTGGATTTAATGATGAGTGGATACGAAATTACAAGAAAATATCCCCTCTAGTGAGATATAACAAGATACAGTCCCATGATAAGACAGCCTTTGAGACATTGGCAACTACAATGATTCTTTTGGATGCAAGTATTGAAAGAACCTCCAAAGAATCTGTACTGAATTATATTAATAAACAAATTAGTAGTATTGTTGCAAGTTTTACTTTCTCATTGGAGAGTGGTCATACTGGTGGTTACCATGTTTATGGGAAACAGATAAAGAATGAGATACCAAAGGCGGAGCATGTCATTAATGAATTTGAATTCAATATCTTCCCACATGGGCCTGAACTTAAGATGGAGATGATAGAAAAGATACAAAAATGGGAAGACCACAAGAATGAGGTACAAACTTTGGTTAATGAGTGTCTTGGTAAGGCGTTATCAGACATACTTGAAGAATTAGAAAAGATAGTAGAGGTAGAAGAATGATTGACACAGACAAATATGAAGGACACACAAGAGGGCCGTGGAAATCTATACCCTATTGTAAGTCCATCAGGGATAAATTATTACATGGTGGGATTATACTTGCCTCATCAGGTATTGGTGATGGTAGCAACTACTCTCCATTCATCATAACTGATGACGATGTTGTGATTTGGCCGAAAGATACTGATGGAAAGAATGTTGTTGAATATGAACATGGTGCTAAAGGGCCGATACTACACATATACTACGAAGAAATGATGGCTAACACACGGCTCACTATGGCCGCACCTGACCTGCTCGCAGAAGTCAAGCGGTTGCAGAAACGCAACGAATGGTTGGAGGAAGTAGTGGCACAGGCACAGGAGCATTACCACATTGACTTGAGCGATGAGGGTTGGCCTCGATGGGAGGTAGAAGAATGATTGACACAGACAAATATGAAGGACACACACCTGCGCCTTGGATTGTAACAAGGGCACAGAAGAATACTATTCTGATTGCATCAGAAGTTCTCGGTTGTTCTGATTGTGGTAGCACAGAAATATACACTCATGCAAACACAGGCGGTAAGGAGATTCAATTCCCTAAGTCTGTTGAGCCTAACCCATTCACAATAGATGAAGGTAAGAACCAATGGGGCGACTACGATATGTATTGTCCTTCATGTGACCTTATGGATTATACGAAACCTGTTGATGCTACGCAGAACGAGATTGACTTTGAACTCATAGCCGCAGCACCCGACCTGCTCGCAGAAGTCAAAGAACTACGAGCGTGGAAGAAGTTTGTATGCGACCTTGTTAAACAACAGGATGGTCCACACTTGCGAGAGATGTTGAAGGAGTTGATTGAATGAACACAGACGACTACGAAGGACACACACCGGGGCCGTGGAGCGTAGGGCATGAAGGACAACACGACTTACCCAAAGGCGACATACCCATCAACTGGAAACTTGGTGGCTTAATTGTGATAGCATACGATAAGGCAGATGCACGACTCATAGCCGCAGCACCTGAATTGTTAGCCGAAGTCAAGCGGTTGCGTGAAGCACTAATCACTGTCCAACGCTTACTCACTTGGGATGAGAAAGACAGGGAGATGGATGGCGACCCTGTTACACTAGAGGCACTT
>Ga0310345_10003551_pt1 | contig 14778 bp, 8 predicted proteins | sample HC15DNA20500_MG_FD_204667 | JGI IMG/M metagenome (GOLD analysis project Ga0310345, IMG submission 204667) | Marine microbial communities from station ALOHA, North Pacific Subtropical Gyre - HC15-DNA-20-500_MG | ecosystem: Environmental > Aquatic > Marine > Oceanic | place: Pacific Ocean: North... | reverse complement strand
GCACCGTCACGAGAGGGATCGTACACCAAAAAACGCCGCGAGTCCCGATCGGGTTCCCGCGGCGGCTTGCGCTTGGCACCTCTCACCGCTAGACGCGCGGCTCTTTTGTGGTGCTACCGCGCTGTGCGCTACTTGAGCGCCGGGGATCCGATCGGGATCTTCGCCCTCAAATAGCGAAGCGGCAGGGCAACAAGCGAGCATGCGGAGCAGTGGCCGAGTGGTCGAAGGCGCACGCCTGGAAAGTGTGTATACGGTAACCCCGTATCGAGGGTTCGAATCCCTCCTGCTCCGCCACCAGCTTTTTCTGGTTCATCCAGCCATCTCGATAATCGCGCAGAAAGCTTTACAATTCTGCCGTTTGCGGCTCCTGTGCTGTCCGAAGCCACCCGACCCTAGCCGATTGCAAATGGGGGTAAGCTGGGGGTAGCGGACAGATCTCATTGGGGGTATCGAATGCTGACGGACAAGGCAGTACGCGCGGCAACCGCAAGGGACAAGGCTTACAAGCTTGCCGACAGCCGTGGCCTGCACCTGCACATATCGGCAAGTGGGTATAAAAGCTGGCGCTACAAATACCGTTTCGAAAGGAAGGAACGGCTGCTGACCCTGGGGACATACCCAGAGATTTCTCTGGCCGATGCGCGCGAAAAGCGAGACGAGGCAAAGAAGATCCTGCGTGAGGGTCGTGATCCCCGCCACGCCGCAAAGCGCGGACGGCTGGTTGGCGCAGATGATTCGGGAAAATCATTCGAGAAGGTCGCGCGCGAGTGGCACGCGCTTCAAATGGAGCGCTGGAAGCCAGTCCATGCGGCCGATGTCATTACCAGCCTCGAACGCGATATTTTCCCCGATCTCGGATCGATGCCGCTGGCCGAGATCGACAAGCCCTTGCTGCTATCGATTCTACGCAAGATCGAGAGCCGCGGTGCGATAGAGACCGCACGCCGGATCAAGCAGCGCGTGGCTGCGATCTATCGGTATGCCAATGCCGAAGGCGCAAAGCTTGAAAACCCAGCAGCGGATATCAACGATGCACTGAAGCCACTGCCGCCACCGAAGCGTTATCCTGCCCTGCTCGATGTGGGATCCATCCGTACCATGATCGGCGACGTCGATCGAGCAGGTGCCTCCCCGGTCAATCGTCTCGCTGCCCGTCTGCTGGCCCTGACTGCGCAAAGGCCCGGCATGGTACGTTTCATGGAGTGGGACGATATCACCGGCATCGATTGGGCAAATCCCAAAACGGACAGCAGCGATGCGCTCTGGAACGTGCCAGCGGACAAAATCAAGCAGGAACTTCACCTTCGCAGCGATGAAGCATTCGATCATCCCGTCCCCCTCTCATCCCAAGCGGTGGAAGCGCTACGCGCTGTACGCTGGCTGACAGGGCGCTCGCCATTCGTTTTTCCAGGCGCGCGTTCAGGCCTGAAACCGATCAGCGAGAATGCGATCGGCTATCTGTACAATCGCGAAGGATATAAGGGGCGTCACGTACCGCATGGCTGGCGCTCCAGCTTTTCGACCATCATGAACGAGCAGGCCGAGCGCGAACTAGGGAGCGATGTGCGTCTTCTGGCAGATCGCATGATTATTGATCTGATGCTGGCCCATACCCCCAAAGGAATGAGTGCCAGCGAGCTTCGATACAACCGCGCGGCATATATGCCGCGGCGCCGAGAACTCGCACAACGCTGGGCGGATATGGTTATGGAAGGCGCGATTCCTGTGGAAGAAATCATCAACAGCCCGCGCCGCCGGCGTCGTTAGCTACCACCCCGTTTTGCAACCTGTTCCGCAATATAGGCAAGAACTTCGCTCTTGAGCCATCTGCTACTTGATCCAAGCTTAATGGGTTCGGGGAATATGCCCTTTTCCATACTGGTGTAAATCGTGGAGGAACTCCTCCGGGTCAGATCGCAGACTTCATCAAGCGTCATGAGAACCGGTCCCACGCCGGGCGGATCGGGGGACAGCTGGCTTTGAGCTTCGTCGAATGACGCTTGACTGGATGCCTTGACGGTAGCGTCACTAGCCACCGCTCGGACCGCTCGCTTTTGCGGATCGAGGATCGCCTCCACTTGGCGATTGGTCAAGGGTCCAAGCGGCTTTAGCGATGCGAGCCAACGATCAAACTGCTTCGTATCCACAAAGATACGGTGAGTTAGTTCTGCCGACGCCTCCCACCATTGCTTGAGATTGAATGCACCGGTCGCAAAGCGTGGTAGCGGATCGTCAAGCTCCCAGTGCGCCATTGGAATCGTAACAATTTCGCCACCACCCAGCGGCCGTCCGAAGGTGTCCAACTTTCCGATCGCGAACATGTGAGCCATATGCTCGGCGTCCAATTGTACAAGATCGCGTGCCGCGTCGTTTTCACCATTATCCCTCGGCGCTGCGAAAATATCCGGCAGCTCCGCGGGAGAGAAGCCAGCCCGGCAACTCACAACATCACCGAATGCCGAAACTAGCGTCTTGCGACCGCTAGAGACTAAGTCGGCTCGACCCTCGTAGGGTGACCATGGGGGGATAGCATCGCTCACACCGAGGCATTACCACGTGATTGGTTTTCGGCAATGAATTGACCGCTTTGCGCCCCAATGTCGGTCATTTCACAACTCCGAGAATATCCCCGCAAGCGGACGTCGAAATTTTGATAGACGGCGGCAGCAATGTCGAACGATCTGGATCGGCAGCTTATGGGAGCGCAATTGGGAATAGCAGGCATTCCAGGCGGCGAGCAGATCTATCAGCTTCCGCACGCAGTTACTAAACGAAGTCCGCTCGCTCGGTATCCAGCAAGGCAAGGTGGCCTTTCAGTTGCCTCAATGCGGAGTTTACTGTTGTTCGTGATGCCGCGCTACCGAGAGATACCCTCAAGGCTTGATCCTTGCCTTGGCCTATCGCGAATCGGTCGGATGGGATTGCTCCGACCCCAGCAGCCGCGAGCTGTTGCGAGAGCATAGAGGCTGATGCCTCCGCTGGAAGCTTCAGCCAGACATGGCATCCTTGCGGATGAAGTCCGATCGAATGGTTCTGCAGCATTCTGCGCGCAAGGTCCGAGCGCCATTCGCATTCTGTCCGAACGGCCGTCACAAGTCGGTCGAAAGATCCATCGCGCAGCCATGATGCAACCATGGCGGCGTTTAGCGGCGGCGGCATTACAGCGGTGTCATGAACATCTGCGGCCAATCGCATGGCATCGGCAACGGTCGGAGCACTGACGAAAGCGACCCTTAGCGCCGGAGAGATAATCTTCGATGTGCTGAGAATGTGCCACGCCTGTTGTGGCACCAAGCTAGATATGGCCGGCAGCGGCTCCTTCGGCAGGAGACCATAGGCATCGTCCTCGATAATCTTCAAACGGTAACGCCGCGCGACCTCGGCAATCTTCTCGCGCTCTCGAAACGGGATGGTTGCCGCCGTAGGGTTGTCGTTGGTAGGAACGATATAAAGCGCCGCGAGATCGCGTTCCCGGCAAACACCCTCCAACGCATCTGCCGCCATCTTCCGAAGCGGCACAAGCTCGACACCAAGGCGCACTGCAATGGCGCGAAAACCAGGATATACGAATTCGCCGCAAGCGACTTTCGAGCCAGGCGCCAAAATGGCCCGCGATACTGCGTGCAAAGCATTCTGCCCGCCAGCCGCAACGACGATTTGATCGCTCCCTATCGCAATTCCCAATCGCGCGGCGAGGTCGGCTCCTGCCCTACGGATTGAGGGATCACCGCCCGAGGCCTGGTATTGCAGCAGTGAGCCAGCGCCATGGCTGAGGGCCGCGTCGAAACCGCGCCTCATCGCGTCCTGAAGTATCCCACCTGCGGGAACGGGCGGTGTATTCAATCCTGTATCGGTCTGTATGGCGGCATGGATTGAGTCCGCTGCAGTTTCGCGAACGAAGCTTCCGGCTTTGCCCCGACCATCAATCAAACCGCGTTGGCGAGCGACATTATAGGCGCGTGTAATCGTCGTCAGGTCGCAGCCGAGCGCATGCGCCATTGTGCGCTGCGTCGGCAACCGCGCTCCAGCCTTCAGAGCGCCGGTCTTTATGGCATCGTTAAGCGCTTCGGCCAGCGCCTGATATTTGGGCCCGGGCCATCGGGCAAGATCAGGGATCCAGTCTGTCACTTTTTGCGGCATCCTCCCTTGCACGCATGTCCGCCCATAGCTGTTCGGTGCCAGCTTCGATCGCATTGTTCACAAACTGCGAGGCCACAAGCCAGCCCTTGATTGGACGCAGCGGTAGAAGGCACCCAATACCCATCAGCGGAATGCCAATGACGAAAAGCAACGGGATCGGCAAGCCAAGGGAAACTTGGAGCCAAACGACAACGAACAGCAAAGGAAAGGCCACGAAGCACAGGGAAAAGAATGCCGGACCATCGTCAGGCGATGCAAACCGGTAGTCGAGCCCGCATTGCTCACAAGTATCGCTGACCTTCAGCCAAGACTGGAACATATGACCCTCTCCACATCTGGGACAGAGGCCCTTCCAACCGCTCTCCAAGATCCAAGACCATTTCTCCTTCTCGGAATCACCCACGGTATTCTCCATACATAAAGTTTGTATGACCCATACATAACATGTAGCTACTTCGAGATAAATGGAATTCGCAAGATCCAACTAGACTACCAAAGGACCGAAGCGTGAGAGGTTCGCCCTTGGTCAACATGCCCTCGCTTCGCTGCAGATTATCGAACTCGCGAAAACTGCCTTCCGCTAGCGGCTGACCGATCGCCTATATCCCAACGTCAGCTTCGCCGTTTTGATTCGCTTGAAGCTGCTCGTCAGCAACCGGCCCAAAAGCCGTCAGGCTACTTTGGGCGAAAGCCGCCGGACAGCAACGCGCCCCATTGTCGGACGTTCAAGCTCTCTCAAAAAATACCTGAAAGCGGATAGGCAGCTTCGCCCTGTATGCGGACCGCCGATGTCCAACTATGAGGCGGAAAGTTTCTAGGGTCGGCACTCATTAGATCCACCATGAAGGCAGCGATGGCGATCATTGCCATGAAGGTCTTGATATTCTGATCGAAGCGGGTGGCCACACTGAGACAGTCCTTGAAGCGGCCATACTTGCGCTCGACCACGTTGCGCTGGCGTCAGCTTTGCCGATCGTGCTCGGGATCCACCGTGCGATTGCACTTGGCGGGGATGACCGGCCTGGTGCCGCGCTCGATCAGCTTGGAGCGCCCTAATGCATCAGGCGCTTAGTTGGCCGTTGGGACGAAGCCAGTTAACAACGAAATCTGCCGCGGTTAGAGGCTTCGAAATATGCCAGCCTTGGCCGACGTCGCAGCCGAACTCCTTGAGAATATCGAGACAGCGCTGGTCTTCGATTCCTTCCCCGACCACGCGCAGCCCCAGTGCCTGCGCCAACTGGATCGTCGAGCCGACCATGATGCGGTTGGCAGAATCGTGTTCGATCGTCCGCACGAAGGATTGGTCGATCTTAATCTCGGCTGCGGGAAGTCGCTGCAAGTAGCTCATCGTCGACTGGCCGGTGCCGTAGTCGTCGATCGATATCGCTATCCCGGCTGCCTTGATGCGCTCCAGCGCCTCGATCGACTGCTCGATTTCTGCAAGCGCGGCGGATTCGGTGATCTCGAAAACCACGCATGAATTCTCGATCGGAGCTTCATCCACTGCAAGGATGGCCTTTTCGACGAAGCGCGCGTCGGTCAGCAACTTGGCAGAGATATTGACCGAGCAATGCAGATCCGGATCGATCGCGTGCCACTCCGCTAGGTCGATCAGGGCCGACCTGATGATATGAAGGGTGAACGTGCCGATCTTGCCCGAAGCCTCGAGGATCGGGACGAAGGTCGCGGCGCTGATGTCGCCCCTTTCGGAGTGGGTCCAGCGTGCAAGTGCCTCGACCCCATCGAGACGGTCCCGCGCAAGGTCCCACTTGGGTTGGTAAGCAAGCCAGACATCGCCGCACTCAAGCGCCGTTTCCAAATCGGCAAGAAGCTCGACCTTCTGCTCGGTCTCGCTCGACATTTCGTCGTCGTGCCAGGACCATTGCCTGCCGTTCCGGGCAACACGCAGAGCGACATTCTTCGCACCCTCAATCGAATCTCGACTGATGCTGAAGCCGAATTCGACTGTCATACGCTGCGAGCCGACCAACACGGGCGAGCGAAACAAGGAAAGGATTGACTGAAAATAATCGTCGAGACCATCGCGATAGCCATCGTCCATCGACCAGGCGAAATAGCCCCCCCCCAGATGGTAGACGCGCTCGTCCTGAGCGACCAGAGCCAAGCGGCGGGCGATGTTCTCGAACATGTCGCGACGGCCTTTGTAGGGAACGATTTCGAGAAGGTCGCCGAAATCGTGCACCTTGCCGATGATGAACTGACTTCCGCTGCGTCCTGCGACGAAGGCCTCGAAAGCCGCCTCGTTGGGCAGACCACTCACCGGATCGATGAACTTGGTGGTGCGCAGCGCATTTTGCGTGCGGAGCGCCCTTCCGGCCAGCAAAAACAATCCTAGGAAGACGAAGCCCGCCAAGTTGGAGAAGGTGCCGAGCTTGAGGACCTGCATCAGCATTCGAAAGCCAATAAGGCCCGTGACCATCGCTATCGCGGCACGTGCTAGGCCGTTCGAACGTCCCTTCATGCGCAAGCCAACAAACAGCATCACAAGGGCGGTCAGGACGAAGGAGGGGATATAGCCGAAATTGTTGAAATCGGTGCCCTGCATCAGCGTTTCAGCAGCAAGCGCCTGGATGACGACGCCCGGCAGCACTGAGTGACGGCTCGTCGTATAGCGATCACCCAGCTCAATCGCGGTCGCGCCGACGATGACCTTCTTGCCTCTTAGCTGCGCCAAGAGATCGTCGGGCGCCTCGATGAGGGAAGAAAAGCTGTAGGCCGGGATGGTTGCCGGATTGATCGATTGGTCGATCGCAAATTGCGTGTCAACCTCACCCGATGCACCCGCGATCAAGCTCGCGAGCGATGGGCGAGGGAGCCCGCCCGTGACAGTCCCATAGCTATAGGAGTCGAGCCTGCCCTGCGCATCGGGACGGACGTTCACAGAGCCCAGGAGAACGGACCTTGCGAACATTTCGAGTGGCAGGCTTTCGGCATAGCCCCCATCCGCCCATGTGGCGTGCTGCTTGAAAGTGGGCAGAACGACTGTCGCCGAGGATTCCGCCAACGCACGCGCGAATAAATCGTCCTGTCGAAGCGTCGATGGAGAGGAGAAGTCGACGTCAAAAGCGATCAGTTCGACCCCTGCCTGAGACAGACGGGTCACGAGCCGGGCGTAAATTTCGCGCTGCCAAGGCCAGGCTTCCAGCGCTTGTAGAGATGCGCTGTCGATCTCCACTATCGCTAGATCGCCCGTAGCCTGCTTCTCGAGCACACTCGACTGGAGATTACGTGCTTGACGCTCAATCCCCTCGCCAATCCCCGTCGCGAAAACCAGCCAAGCACCGGCAAACGCGATCACCCATGCCCACAGGACGTCATAATCTCTGCCGGCCTGCGGAGAATGCCCCTCCATCTGCTGTCTCTCGCCTCCGAACCTAAAAGAAGGCGCTACAGCCAAGCCCTGTAGGTTTGGTTAACCCACGAAAAGCGTATCGAAGTGGAGCGCGCGCATCAGTCGGCGTTGGGATTGCCGCCGCCGTTACCGTTGCCGCCGCCGTTGCCATTGCCGCCGCCGTTGCCGTTGCCGCCGCCGTTACCGTTGCCGTTGCCGTCGCCATTGCCGTTGCCGTTGCCGTTGCCATTGCCGCCGCCGTTGCCATTGCCGCCGCCGTTACCGTTGCCGCCGCCATTGCCGTTGCCGCCACCGTTGCCGTTGCCGTTGCCGCCGCCGTTGCCATTGCCATTGCCGCCACCGTTGCCATTGCCGCCACCGTTGCCGCCGCCATTGCCGTTGCCGCCGCCGTTACCGTTGCCGCCACCGTTGCCGTTGCCGTTGCCGCCGCCGTTGCCGTTGCCGCCGCCGTTACCGTTGCCATTGCCGCCACCGTTGCCATTGCCGCCACCGTTGCCGCCGCCGTTGCCATTGCCGCCGCCGTTGCCGGCACCGGGCCGGTGGTCAGAACTCTGCGCTTTTATGGCAAGTGCGTAGCCATCAGCATTGCCGCCGTTTCCGACACCACTATCGCCTTGGCCGTTATTCCCCCGGGCATTCTCCGATGCAAAGGCCGAGCGGGTGCCGGCGGGACTGTTGACCAGCCCGCCGGTGAGCGACCCCAATGAGACTGGCTCATTTGCAATGGCCGTGTCGATCACCCCGTCAGCGGTGCCTCCGGCGATCCGAACCGATTCCTTTGCCTTCCCGTCGCCCGCACTATCCCTGGCAGCCTCGGTCGGCGCCGGAGCGTGCGTTGCATTGGGCGAATCGATAACTTTCGATTCAGCTCCGCTGATGACCAGCCGGTATTGCTGGCCTGCCTCGACCATGCCGATTGCCCCGGGCGACAAGAGATAGCTCGCGCCGCCATCATTGGTTGCTACCTGCACCGCGCCGTCGGTGACCTGCACCGCCGATCCTCTGTCGGATACCGTAACGCTAAATGTCGTGCCCTTTACGACAGCGGCAATATAGGGCGTCTGCACACCGAAATGCGGAGTCGACTTGCGCTCAATCTTGAACAGGACCGTCCCGATCTCCTCGAAGAACTGGGTAATCGCGCTGCTGCTTTCGGGATTGGTGATGCGCAGCCGGCTGTTGGGTGAGACGACCACATATTCGCGGCCGCGCACAAGGACCGCGCGCCCCTTCTTGCCAGTCGAAACGACATCGCCCGAGCGCAGGCTACCCCCGGCCACGGCAATCGACGACACGCCCGCACGCAGAATGTGCACGCTCCCGGTGCTCTCGGAAAGGGTCCACGACGGGGATTCCGCCTTGGCGGGTGCCCCCACAGCCAGTGTCATGATCGCTGCGATCTTTGCGACGTTCTTCACCCTAAATCTCCGCATCAAATTCCGTCCGCGTCGGAAATACTGAAAAATGGTTTGCGCAAGCTGCGCTAGACCATTCGAAACAGCCTACGGTTTCAAAAGGCGCTGAATTTTCGGTTAAACCCTTATATAATCGTAATCCTTTCCTAATGCTCTTGCGGCATCGGGAAGGCATGGCCGCCCCAATCAAGATCCTGCGGGACAGTATCGTCCTTGCTGCTTTGGCGACAAGCCTGCCTGCGTTCGCGCAGAAAGCAGGTCATCCCTTCGAGGCGATGAACGAAGACGGTCGTTCGAGCTTTGGTGAGAACGCCGCCGGCCCGCGAATAGATGATACCGTCCTCCAGCCATTCGAGCGCCTCTCACCTCCCCACGAGGAAAGCCCGGTGAGCGAAGACGTCGCCATGGTTATCGGTGCGATAAATATTCGTGGCATTGCCGAGCTTACGCCATCCGACCTAGCCGCGAGCTATGAAAGATTCATAGGCCAGAACGCCAGTGCTGAGACCTTGCGCAACCTCACCAACAGCATCGCCGCCCATGCACGCGAACGCGGCTACATTTTTGCAAGCGCGCAGATCCCCGCGCAAGCTGTCAGGCTGGGTATCGTCACGGTCGAACTCGATATCGGGCAGATCGACGAAGTGCGGATCGTTGGGACGGACAATGACCGCTTGCGCAAGACGCTGGCGCCGCTCGTTGGAGGAAATCCGCATGCCTCACTCATCGAACGCCAGCTCCTGCTCGCGGGCGAACTGCCGGGGATTAGCATCGCCAGAACCGACTACCTGCGCGAGGGCGGTGCTGGCGTTCTGGTTGTCGAGGCCAGGGAAATCCCTGCCATCGGCTATGCCGCGCTGGATAATTTCGGCTCGGCCCGCTTCGGCCCGATCCGCGCCAGGTTACGGCTCGATCTAAACGGCATCTTTGCCGATGACGATAGCGTCACTGTCCATGCGATTAGCACCATCGCTCAGCCGCGCGAAATGGTCTTCGTCAACGCCCGCTATGCCAGGACACTCGGCGACGGCGCAACGGTGATCGGTATCGCCGCTTCGGCTGGGCTAACGCGGGGGGACAGCAATTTACGCGGACACAATCGCTACGCAGCGATTTTCGCGAGCAATGCACTGGTGCGGGGCAATGCCTTCAACCTGTGGCTAAACGGTGAGCTGGCCTATCTGAATGTGAGCCAAGCACGGGAGGGCGTGCCCTTTGAAGAGGACGATCTAGTCACCGCCTCGGTTAATTTTGCGGCCAATGCTAATATCGGCATCGGCCGCATCTATGGTGGCATCGGCGCGACGAGAGGCTTGGCGATCGGGGGAACGACGGAGGTTGGCGATCCGCTTGCATCGCGCGCCAATGGAAGTGCCCGGTTCACCAGGGCTTTTGCTTGGTTCGATTCCGCGCTGGACCTTGGAACCGGCTTCGGCCTGCGTATTGCCGCGAATGGCCAGATCGCCTCGCGACCCTTGCTGTCGTCGCAGGAGTTCTCGATCGGCGGACCCTACAGCGTTCGCGGCTATGATTTCAGCGAGCGCTTCGGTGATGAGGGGATCGCGGGCCTTGTCGAACTGCGCAAGGATTTCGACAACCCCACCTCGACGCTCGACTGGCTCCAGCTCTATACTTTCTTGGATGGTGGTTATGCTAGGAATATCGGCACCGGCTTCGGCGGCGGGACACTGGTTTCGGCTGGTGGGGGGCTGCGCGCACGGCTGGACGATTTCGATTTCGCTATCGAAGCAGCGACTCCATTAACAAACATCCGTCTGGAGAGTGCCGACAAGTCGCCCCAGATAAACTTGCATACAGGGTTGAGGTTCTAGCCATTCCGCCGACAGGCGGACGGATGCGGCGGTGATTCTGCAAGAAGTAAGCCGTGACAACAGTGTCGATTTTGAGCTCAATACTGAGTGAACAGAATGTCCGGTTTCGCGACTTGCTTCGCCAGAACTGGACTGTCCCAAATCGACAAATCAACAAATCGACAAATCGACAAATCGTCTTATGGAACGCCAAGCCTACGCGCACCGGAATATTCACCCCCGATACCTAGCATCTTAGCACTCGTTTCCTCATCATTGCTGGAGACAATCCTCTTCAGCTTGATAGAGAAGATAATCGACCTCGAGGCATTAGACCCACTACCGAAGTTCATGGTGCCATCTTCCATAAGCGCAAAATCAGGCGCCTGCACATTATGGAAGAACTTCGGCAACAGGAGTTCGAAGTCTGCCTGACGATGACGCGCCAGCAGAATGAAAATCCACCAACGAGCCAAATCCTCGACAGCCTCATCACGAAGTTCCTGACCATCCTTCTTAGCCAGATGATGACCCGGAACCTTCTGTGCCAGTTCATCAACACGAAGACGTGCAACACCACGCATCGCATCAACCAGCTTCTTCACATCACCCTTGCTCGTGATAGTCTCCGGCCGAGCCGGCGTCCCAAAGGCAGACAAGCCACGGATCTCCGTTTCACTCCAACCCAGCTTTCTGCCATACCAAGCTAAGGAAGAATGGGGCGGAAGCATCAACGGATGATTGGCACCAAGCACAGGTGAGAAGCCTGGCATCTGCGACACCACCCAATCACCTTCGCCCAATTCTATACGTGACAAATCGACCGGCTCAATTGTCCCCTCGATACCTTCACGAGAACTTAAGTCAGGGTGACGCCTGAAAGCTACAAACGTGAAAGGCGGCTTGAGAGCATTGGGGCCATACTTAAAGAACGGCTTATCCGAAAGCGAACGGGACAAGCCCGTTGACCGCGGCAGCGTTCCGGCCAACGCCAAAGTATCAGAGTATGAAGTCGGCACCGAGTCCAACATCTCGGGCACGAAAATCATGCCGTCCCCCCTTACCTCAACTGAAGGAAGCTCGTCATACTCGCCTTCCTCACTACCAGCATCAGAGAGAGAGCCTTCAGATGATACGCCTTTGGACGAACCATTTTTAGGCATTACTGTCGCATCCCGCGGAAGATCGTCCTGCTTCGCATGCCTCCTTGACGGAGCGACCGTCGTCGAACGCTCGTCAAAATGTTCCAGCGAGGAAAAAACCAAACGTCCCTCACGATCCAATCCCGCTTCCATCGCCATAACAACTTCCAGTCTGCGAACGCGAAGCCTAAGTGCATCAATTTCAGATGAAGGCACCGATCCTTCCTCCGCAGGAGAAAGCATCTCGTCCAATTTCTTGCGCGCATCCTCAAAGGCAAAACGCAAACGATCACGACATTTATCCATGTAGTCGATCTCTTCAGAGAAATCATTCTCTTCCAGGACAGACATGAATTCCTCTTCCGTCTGCATGGCAGCCGACATCAATTTGTCTCTCGTGACCGAGTCCCCGGACCACTCGATAATCGCATCTCTGATACGATTGAACAGCTTTGCATTGACCCGCAGATCTTTCCATCCAGCTTTTGCTTCGAACAGCATTGAGGACAGTGGGAGCATGAATTTCGGCAGCATATGCCGCCATTGTTCAACCAGGGTTGAACGCCGCACCATTTCAGTAAGGAGGATGGATCGCGTTTCCTCATGCTCCGTTACCCAGCGACTGAGGCCCGCCAAAACTCGATCATTGATAATCAATGCACGCAATATTTCCTCTTCATTGTCGAAGATGCTGCTCAACTCTTTATTCCCAGCAGTCACCCTCTTGGTGTCCGTTATATCGATCGGATAACGGGTCCTTTTCGTGAACAATAGCTTTGGATGGCGAGACCTTGTCTCTTCGAAGCCATGTGACAATCTCTTTCGGATATCATCCGCCCGAGACATTCTTGAGGTTTCCGGCAATAGGTCCTGAACGAGTTCAAGTAACCGGAGTTTTTCATCGTCATCCATGCCAAACTCTTTGGCAAGCTTCTCAATATGACGACGCCTCTTGCCTCTTTCTCGCCGAGAATCCTCAAGCTCCTCGTCTCTTGAAGCTCCCTCATTCAAGGTCAAAGGTGGCTCCAAATCTGAATCCGAAATGGGGGCCGCGACCCTGCCCTCTTCCATCGGCAATTTTCGTTTCGGTCGCTTAGGACCTTCAGCACTTTCTTCTTCCATCATAGTTGATCCTCGAGAATCGAATCAGAGACCTTTGCTTTCTTCAGACCTTTGCGAGAGGGTGGCTCAGACCACATAAAGCTTAGCAAAGTACTCATCGGCATCGGCGAACCGAGCAAAACACCTCTGCCAGAAGAACTGTGCCGTTCCGCGGAACAGGGCGGCGCAGACCACATAACATTCTAGGATATAGGATTTCCGAGGATTGTTTGCATATCAGAGGGTGACCGAGACCACATAGGCCCTAGTTTCTAACTACTTTTAGCATGCCGCAGTCGCAGACCACATAGGTCACGGAATACCTAAGATCGTGGCGGATTTCAGGATCTGTGCCTGAGGGTGGCGCAGGCCTCACAAAAATCCCACGATCCGCTCAAACCCGCATTTATCCATGTGTTCTGTTCGAACATAACCAAAATAAAACGGCCCCCGAGCGCCGGTAACCTCAAGATATTAAGATATTTCGCTCGTCCTCTGAACAGGCCACATACAATTTTTGGACAAGAGATGCCAAATTCGGTTAACCACGTGCGATTTTCCCTAGCATGTCTACTAGACAGACTGCTAATTTTGTAAGCGCAATACCACAAAAAGGGGTGCACTTGCGTTCACCCCTGTTTGCGGGCGCCATTTCGGCCGTTGACGGCCTTCATGGTATTTGTTCGCTTCGCTCACACGTCGCCCCTGCCGGGGCCTCCTCGTTCTGCGGTCATTGGCATGACCTGGGGCGGCGAGCATCGCCTTGGGAATAGGTGATACCGTTCGGATAGCATCTGTCGTCCGATCCGGATCCAGAATTTTCTTCGAAGAACTGAAGGAAGGAATGCCGGGCTGAACCGGCATGAAGAGAGGAAAAGATTTCCGCTCGAGCTTCGCCTCGCCGGTTCGCCAACCGAACCGAAAAGGAAAATGAAAATGACTAACCAACACCTCGATCCGGTGCTCGAGGAACACGCAAAAGTTTTACAGCACGAACCTGCGTACACCGTGCTGCGACGCGTCCCTGAACCCTATTCGCAATTTCCCGATGATGGCGTTCCGCCCGAGGGCCGCTGCATTGCGATCGTCGATCTCGAAACAACCGGCCTTGATGCAGAAAAAGATTCCATCATCGAGCTCGCTCTCATGCTCGTATGGGTGGACGACAAAGGCGAAATCATTTCGCACTTCGGACCGTTGAGTTGGTTGGAGGATCCGGGCGTCGAACTCGATCCGCGGATCACGCTCGTCACTGGTCTCGCCAATCACCATCTGGTCGGCCAAACGATCAACGATATCTCGGTCGAAGGGCTGCTCAGCCGCGCTGATATGTTCGTCGCGCACAATGCCCAATTCGAGATCGATTTTCTCGAGCGGCGCTATCCAATTCTCGAACACGCGCCATGGGGTTGTTCGCTTCGAGATATCGATTGGTTGATGGCTGGTTTCGATGCGCGAGCGCAAGGCCACTTGCTCATGCAACATTCGTGGTTCAGCGACGCACATCGCGCAGGTCCGGACGTGTGGTCGCTGTTTTGGCTCTTGAGCCAGAGGCGCAAAGGCCTCGGCGCCGATCCGGAACGAACGCATCTCCAGCGGCTGCTCGAAGCAATCGAAAAAGATAGCGTCGTTGTTCAAGCTAATCGCGCGCCGTTCTCGAAGAAGGATCTGCTGAAAGCTCGTGGCTACCGCTGGAATGCGGATGCGCGGTTCTGGCAGAAAGAGCTAGGTGAAGAACTCGTCGCGCACGAGCAGGCATGGTTCTACTGCCAAGGCCTCCCTGCGCCGACCTTGCG
>Ga0310345_10003550_pt1 | contig 14780 bp, 11 predicted proteins | sample HC15DNA20500_MG_FD_204667 | JGI IMG/M metagenome (GOLD analysis project Ga0310345, IMG submission 204667) | Marine microbial communities from station ALOHA, North Pacific Subtropical Gyre - HC15-DNA-20-500_MG | ecosystem: Environmental > Aquatic > Marine > Oceanic | place: Pacific Ocean: North... | reverse complement strand
GATCGTGAAGGACCCGGAGACGGCAAGAAAGCTGACGCCGAAAGACCTCTACGCCAAGCGTCCGTTGTGCGCGATGAACTATTTCGACGTGTACAACCGCTACAACGTTACGCTGGAGGATGTGAAGGCCGACCCGATCGCGGAATTCACCGAAACCGGAATCAAGCTGGAAAGCGGCGTGGAGGTTGAACTCGATGCGGTTGTCTTCGCCACCGGCTTCGATGCGGTCGACGGCAATTACACGCGCATCGACATGCGCGGCCGCGAAGGGGTGACCATCAAGGACAAGTGGAAAGATGGCCCGCTCGGCTATCTGGGCGTGATGGAAGCAGGCTTTCCCAATTTCTTCATGATCCTTGGTCCCAACGGTCCTTTCACCAATCTGCCGCCAAGCATTGAAACCCAGGTCGACTGGATTTCCGACACCATCAAGATGATGGAAGAAAAGGGCCACTCAACCATCGAGCCCCGGCAGGCAGCCGAGGACGAATGGGTGGAGAACTGCCGCACCATCGCCAACATGACTCTGTTTCCAAAAGCAGAATCGTGGATTTTCGGCGCCAACATTCCCGGCAAGAAAAATGCCGTGATGTTCTACCTCGCAGGGCTTGGCGCGTATCGGGGCGAGCTTCAGTCCGTGGTTGACGGTGGATATTCAACCATGATGCTCGACCGTTTTCACGTCAGGAAGAACAAGAGCGCCGCCTGGCCGATGCTCAGCACGTCCACGATCACCTGAGGCATCCCCGGCTTGCCGACAGACGAACGGGTGGCGGTACCGGGCGTTCAAGCCTCGGAGCGCTTGCGTGATCGCGCAAGCCGCCGATAAAGGGTCGAGCGTGGAACAGCCAGCTCGACGGCGGCCTTTTCGACCGACCCTTCATGGCGTTCAAGCGCCTGCTGTATCGCCCGCCATTCGATTTCGGCCAGGGTGCGCGGCGATTGCCCTTCGGCCTGGTCCTCTTCGTCGAGCGGGGTGACCGGCAGGCCTAGCGCGTAGCGCTGCATGATGGATTTCAATTCGCGCACGTTGCCCGGAAAATCGTAGCTCATCAGAAAGGCAAGCGTCTTGCGATCGATATCGGTGATGTCGCGTTCCTTGCTGATCTGGCCAAGAATGCGATAGCTCAGCGGGACGATGTCCGACGGGCGGTCGCGCAAGGGCGGGATGTGCAGGCGCGCGACGTTCAGCCGATAAAACAGATCCGATCGGAACTTGCCTTCCTGCGCCAGTTCTTCGAGCGGCTGATGGGTGGCGGTAATGATGCGGAGGTTGATTTCGCGTCCCTTGCTTTCACCTATCCGGGTTACCTGCCCGGTCTCCAGGACACGCAGGAGATAGGGCTGCATCTCAAGCGGCATGTCCCCGATCTCGTCTAGGAAGAGCGTTCCGCCTGCGGCATCCTCAATCCGGCCGGTCATGCCGCCGCGGCGGGCCCCTGTAAACGCCCCCTCCACATAGCCGAACAGTTCCATTCCGATGAGGTCGCGCGGAATGGCCGAACAATTCACCGCGATAAAGGGTTTGGTCGCACGTTTTCCAGAATGATGGATTGCCGAGGAAAGCACTTCCTTGCCAACGCCGGTCTCACCGGTGATCAGTATCGGCACGTCGCTGTCGACCAGAATTGCCGCCTGCTCCACAAGGCTGCTTTGTGACGGACAGACTTCCACAAATGTCTGGAGCGGCTTCGGAATCGCAACCTTGCGACGCGCGGGTCTGTTGCGCCCGACATGGATTGCGGCTCCGATAACTTCGTTGCCGGATTGGATCCATTCGATCTCGCCGCCACGCAGTGCCTCATGGGCAAGATCCAGCGACCATCGGTCAGGAGTCAGTCCCTGCAAGCCGGGAACGAAGCCTCCCTGCTGCAATCTCGCGTGGTCCAGCCCAGTCCAGCTGTTGCGACGGATCACCTTGCCTCGCCAGTCGACCATGACCAGGCCGGTATTGTTGGCGGGCCGCTCATGATAGCTGTCGATCAGCGCAAGCTGGTCCATCAAGTCGAGCTTGGACAACTCGCTCTCGATGCGCTCCACCAGGGCCGAAATCACGTAGTTGGCATGCAGTGCGATTGTCTCGGCCGGACCGGTGAGGTCGACCACGCCAAGAATGGAATGGTCTATCGGATCGCGGATCACATCCGCCGCGCAACTCCAGCTCTTGCCTGCCTCGCAGAAATGTTCGTGCCCGTGGATCATGATCTGGCGCTGCACCTTGAGCGCCGTGCCGACTGCGTTCGTACCGATCTCGAGCTCGTCCCAGGTTGCACCCACCGTTACCGCATTGGCCGCGAGATCGTCTGACAGAGCATCGTTTCCCTCGACAAAAACAAGCTTCCCGTTGCGATCGGTGCCGATCAGGATGGACTTGGCGTCTTCCAGGTGGTGGCTCACCGATTTCAGTGAATCCCGGATCACGCCATATAGTCGCTTTTCGCTAAGCGTGGGGCCGTCGCCTTCGTCGACGATATCCACCGGGGCCGACGCCTTGAGTGGATCGATCCCATGGTTCTTGCAGCGCCGCCAGCTTTCCATGACGACCGGCCGCACCTTGCTTTCGTCGATCTCGTCGCCGCTAAGCAATTTGTCCCAGTGCTTTTCGAGATCGTAAATGTATTCGCGAGAATGCAACTTCGCGAGTTCCGGCTCAGCCATGGCTCAACCTATCACCTCGATTTCCTCTTCCCAAGAGACTGATTTTAGAGAACGAATATTCGTCTGTAAAACAGTCGATGACTTTTCGGTTCTGGTCCCGGACTTCATCCCTGGCGCGGGCCACGTGAAGCAATCCGCCCGTTGGCCCTGGCGCGAGATGGTGGCCGACCAACCCAGTCAGATGGGTACCGGACAATTGGAGAGGATTTGGTCCCGACCTAGACATGGCGTCACCCTAGCTGACTGAACCCGGGATAACCGTTGGCAGCCTCCTTTTCCGTCTCCTCGCAATAGGCCGGAACCCCGCCGGGGTAGACGAGAATCTCGACCGGCTTGCCGGGAATGTTCGCGCCGACATACCAGGAAGCCCCCTTCAGGAAGAGCGTCTGCTTGACGATATCCGTAGCGCCCTTTGCCCATTCGCGCGCGGCGTTTTCGTTGGCTTCGATCCGGCTGACACCTTTTCCGTCCATGTCCTCGATGAACTTGATGACCCAATCCCCCTGGATTTCGGCGCAGGTAGGGCCGTTGCAGAAACCCGAAGGGCTTTGCGGCCCGTAGATCATCAGCATGTTGGGAAAGCCCGGAATGGCCATTCCGAGATGGGTGGTTATGCCTTCGGCCCAGTGCTTGCGCAGACTGCGCCCATCGGTGCCGCGAATGTCGATCTGGGTGAGACCGCCCGATACCGCATCGAAACCCGTGGCGTAGACGATGATATCGAACCGGTGCTCCTTACCGCCGGAGAAGATGCCCCGTTCCGTGATCCGGTCGATCGGGTAACGGTTCACATCGACCAGGTCTACATTGTCCTGATTGAAGCACTCATAGTAATTCTGTTCGAGACAGGGCCGTTTCACCCCGTATGGATGGGGCGGATCGGTCGGCGCCAGCAACTCGACTAGCTCGGGCTTCTTGATCCGCTTGCGCGTTTCGTCGCGCCAGAAATCATATTGCGCCCGGTTGGCAGCCGGATTCGCCAGTACGTCGTTGAAATTGCCAAGCCACCAGTTGAAAGCGCCGGTTTCCCAGATTTCCTTGAAGGTTGCTTCCCGCTCGCCTTGCGAGGATTCAGCCCAACTGCGGGGATAGAAATCAAATTCGAAACCGGCAAATGTACGTCGACGGGTGTCAAAGACTTCACCGTAATGGGCCTTCATTTTCGCGTTTTCGGCTTTGCTCAGCTTGCGTTGACGCATCGGGATGGTGAGGTTCGGCGTGCGCTGGAATACCGTGACCTGCCTCGCCACCTTCGACGCTTCCTGCAGCACCTGCACGGCGCTGGCACCGGTGCCAATGATGGCAATCCGTTTGTCTTGCATCTCCAGCCCGTATTGCGGCCAGTGCGCGGTGTGATGGGCCTCGCCGCGGAAATTCTCCTTGCCGGGAAAGCTCGGTATTACTGGCTTGGAAGCAAAGCCCAGACACGGGATGAAATACCGGCAGGTGATCGTCTCGCCATCGCTCTTCCTGACATGCCAGACACGGTCGTGCTCGTCGAATGTGGCCCCTTCCACCCGCGTGTCGAACTGGCAGTCCTTACGGATGCGCCATTTCTTGTCGACATAGTGGAAATAGCTCCGCAACTGGGTCCAGTCCGGGAACTTTTCATTGAAGTCCCAGTCCTTCCAAAGCTCGGGATCGGAAAACTGATAGATCGCGCCGATACTGTCGACCCGCGCGCCCGGATAGCAGTTCCAGTGCCACACGCCTCCGAGATCGTGGCCCGCCTCTATCAGGCGCACTTTGAAGCCGTGCCGGCGCATATGGTAGAGCAAATAGACGCCTGCAAAGCCGGCACCCACGATCACGGCGTCGAAGTCCGCCGGACTGTTTTTCACCTTGGTTCCCAATTTCCCTCCCCCTCGTCTCCTGCGCCCTTCCTGTGTCGAGCGGACTTTCCTTGTCTGGCCGGGGTCTCAATCCCAGTACCGTCCATGCTGAGGCAAAGCTTCGAACTCGCTCGGCTCGTGGCACAGGTAGAGAGGTATTCCAGAGCGCTCGAGTTGCTTGATCTTCTTGCGCGACGAGGTCATCGCGTTGCAACTCCAGTCCCAGGGCATCGGAATCAACGCCTCGAACTGGTCGCGTTGATGGGCGATATCCGCGCCCAGAATGAACCGGCCGCGATGCGGCAAGGTCACGAACAGCACCTGCATGCCAGGTGCATGACCCGGCGCCTTGATCAGCCGGAAAGTACCATCTCCGAAAATGTCGTAGTCACCATCGACCGGCAGGACATTGAGCTTGAGGAGATCGCGGAAATCGTTCTGCACATAGACCGGGCGGGTCCATTCATCGGGGAAGAGCGCATATTCCAGCTCCGCGCGCTGCATGATGTGCACCGCTTTCGGGAAGTAGCTCATCCCACCGGCGTGATCGAGGTGAAGATGGGAATAGATGACGTAGCGCACGTCGTTGGGCTGAATGCCCATGAAATCAAGCTGCCGGTCTATCGCATGGTTGCGCGTGAAGCCCTGCGCCCCGAAGGCATCACGGATGCCAGGCCCCCAATATTCCTCAGCCAATTCGGGATCCGCCACATTGTGATGGATACCCGTATCCCACAAGATCACCCCATGCTGCGGATGCTGAAAAATCGCAACGGTGGTCGGGATTGTCACCGTGCCTTCGGCAAAGGCCACTATTTTCGATTTTTTGAGTGTCAGTGGACCGCAATCGACCACGGACATTCTTGGCCCGGTTCTCATTCACCCCTCCCTGCTTCCTCCAGGCAAGGAAGAGCAGGTTTTGTGCCAGAGAAATCTGGCCAAATTTTTCATTTATTATCAATTAATTAGCATAGTTACCTGCGCCGGTCTTTGTCGCAAATTGAGATTGAAGGCAGATAAGAATCTTACAATGAGATTCCTGAGTTCGACCGGAGCCCCGACTTTCCTCCGATTTTGCCGGATAAGAGCAAACGACTTTGGACGGCGCCATGCAACACCTTGTTCCCCGCACTTCTACAAACTACGAAAACGGCTTCTGATTGATATGCAGCTGCACGGAACTTGCATAGGAACGTGAAGAACTAACTGAGATCAGACAACTTTCCGTCCAATCCATCACTGGACGGATTGAGCAATACGATCAAATATCAGCTCGGTCGGACCAACGATCCGGAGCGGAGCGCAAACTTAAAGCACCAAGTCAGCAGCAAACAATTTCATGTCAGCTGGGAAGATCGTCGGAGTACGATTCTCCCCTTTGGCCCAAGCGTCAACAAGGTCGGCCCATTCCTGAAGCATGTGACGACGCTGTTTTTCGTACTCGGCCTTGTTGTAAACACCGCGCGACGATCGGCTGTCCTCATGGGCCAGGCACTTCTCGATCCAATCGCGGTTGAAGCCGAGCTCGTTGAGTAGCGTAGCGCCTGTGCGGCGTAAGTCGTGAACCGTGAACTGACCAAGAGGAAGATCTTGCTCGTTAGCACGGCTAACAATCGAACTTGTGATCCGGTTGAAGGTCGCACGAGACATCGGCGCGTCGGCATCGTAGCGCGAAGGGAGAAGATAGCGCGAACTGCCGGCACAGGTCTTCAAAGCGACCATGATGTCGAGAGCCTGTTGAGACAGATAAACGTTGTGGGGTTTGGAGCGCTTCATGCGCTCTTTTGGAATACTCCAAACTGCGTTTTCGAAGTCGATCTCGTCCCACACTGCATCCTGAAGTTCGCTCTTTCGCACCATTGTGAGGAGGATGAGACGCAATCCCAAGCGTATGGTCGGAAGCGTTGGCACCTGTTCAAGCAAGCTCAGCACGATTCGGATTTCGATCGGCGACAACGCGCGATCTCTCGGTTCGAACGTTGCTATGGAGGAAGGCCCGACATCATCGGCCGGGTTCTTCAGCCTCTCTCCGTGAAGAATCGCGAAGGCGAAAATCTGTTTGATGATGTCGCGAACATGAATGGCAGTCGCTGGAGCGCCGCGATCCTTGACCCGACCGCATAGCTGTCGGATGTCCTCCGATTTTACCTCTGTCAGAAGCCGGCTCTTGAGCGCGGGAAAGATATCCCGATCAAAGATGGTTTTACGCATTGACCGGGTACTGTCGGCCATACGCGCTTCCTGGAGCCAGCGCTTACCGAACTCTCCGAAGCTCTTGGCTTCCTTTAACCGTCGCTTCGTGCGCTGCTTCTCTTGAGCGGGTGAACGCCCCTCGGATACTGATCGCCGAGCGTCGAGGCATTTCTCCCGCGCAATCGCCAGAGATATCCCGGCCCTTCCATAACGACCTAAGACGATGGTTTCTCTACGGCTGTTGAGACGGTAGTCGTAGCGAAATGTGACGGTACCGCTCGCACTGACATGGGCGTACATCCCGTCCCGATCAGCGATCTTGTAAGGTTTCCCCCTTTTTTTCAATTGCTTAAGCGCTGCGTCGGTGAGCATGTCAGCCTCCAAAAGACAGCAAAATACCGTCAGCCCAAACACGGGCTGTTCTGCACGCCTTTTCTCAACGAAATCAGTTGGTTCGGCCCCGAAAAATACCGTCACAAGCACCGAACGACTTGACGGTAGTTGCTGAAGCGCCCGAGTTCAAGCCTCCGGCATACCGTCAGACATACCGTCAAAGTGGTTTTCATGCCCACTTTGGCGTCGGGTGGCCAGAACAGGAGCAGTCTGGAAAATATCGCAATTTCAATAAATTAAGGCTGGCGAAAACTTCCTCACGCCAGCCTCAGTTGGAAAATCGCTATTCCCACTCAATGGTTCCGGGCGGTTTCGAGGTGACGTCGTAGACGACACGGTTGACGCCGCGCACCTCGTTGATGATGCGCGTTGCAGCCCGCCCCAGGAAATCCATGTCGTAGTGGTAGAAATCGGCGGTCATGCCGTCGACTGAAGTCACCGCGCGCAGCGCCAGCACATATTCATAGGTCCGCCCGTCGCCCATCACCCCAACGGTCTGGACCGGAAGCAACACCGAGAAAGCCTGCCAGATGTGATCATAGAGACCGGCGGCTCGGATCTCCTCGATGTAGATGGCGTCGGCATCGCGCAGGATCTCAAGCTTCTCGCGGGTGATGCCACCCGGGCAACGGATTGCCAGTCCGGGTCCCGGGAAGGGATGACGCCCGATGAAATGTTGCGGCAGGCCCAGTTCACGGCCGAGAATACGCACCTCGTCCTTGAACAATTCGCGCAGCGGCTCCACCAGCTTCATGTTCATGCGTTCGGGCAGACCGCCGACGTTGTGGTGGCTCTTGATCGTCACCGAAGGCCCGCCTGTGAACGATACGCTTTCGATGACGTCTGGATAGAGCGTGCCCTGCGCGAGAAACTCGGCGCCGCCCAGCTTCTTCGCTTCTTCCTCGAACACATCAATGAAGAGCCTGCCGATGGTCTTGCGTTTCTTCTCGGGATCGGCCTCGCCTTCCAACGCAGATATGAAGGTCTCGGAAGCGTCCACATGCACCAGCGCCAGATTGTAGTGCTCGCGGAACATTGAGACGACTTCATTGGCCTCGTTTTTTCGCATCAGCCCGTGATCGACGAGAATGCAGGTAAGCTGGTCGCCCACGGCCTCATGGATAAGGAGCGCGGCGACCGAAGAGTCTACCCCGCCTGACAGACCGCAGATCACTCTGCCTTTTCCCACCTGCTTACGGATCGCGGCGATGGCCTGATCCTTGTAGGCGGCCATGGTCCAATCGCCCTTCAGCCCGGCGATGTTGTGGACGAAATTGGAAAGCAGCTTGGCGCCGTCGGGCGTGTGAACCACTTCCGGGTGAAACATGGTGGTGTAATATTTTCGGGTTTCGTCGGCGGCGATGGCGAAGGGAGCGTTGGGTGAAGTGGCAATTACTTCGAAACCCTTGGGAAGTTCAGTCACCCGGTCGCCATGGCTCATCCAGACCGTGTATTTGCTACCCTGTTGCCAGAAGCCTTCAAAAAGCGGGCTGGGTTTGAGGATTTCCACCTCGGCGCGGCCGAACTCGCGGTGGTGCCCGCCCTCGACCGTACCGCCAAGTTGGTGGCAAAGCGTCTGCTGGCCGTAGCAGATGGCGAGGATCGGCAGGCCGGAATCTATCACCGATTGCGGGGCGCGTGGACTGCCTTCATCAGGGACAGAAGCAGGCCCGCCCGAGAAGACAATTGCCCTCGGCTTGAGCCGCTCGAAACCCTCTTGCGCAGACTGGAACGGCACGATCTCGCAATAGACACCCGCCTCGCGCACCCTTCTGGCGATGAGCTGGGTGACCTGGCTGCCGAAATCGATGATGAGGACAGTGTCAGGATGGGTCGACATATCGCCGTTTATGCCGTGACCCTGCCGCTGGCAAGGGCGGCGAACAGTTGATCCACGGCTTCCGCGAGATTTTCGTCGACAACATGCAGATAGCGTGTCCAATCGTCGAAATGATGCAGTTCGTCGGCCCCGTCCGATATGCCGCGCAACGCGACCAGCGGCAAGTCGTGCACCATGCAGGCGCGCAGCACTGCGAAAGTCTCCATGTCCACCATGTCCGCGTCGATTGAAGCATAGGCCTCGCCCGAGACGACGTTGGCGCCGGTGGAAAGCCGGGCCGTGGGCACGCCTGCTATCTCCGTTTCCAAGAAAATCTCCGCGGGCAATTCGAGGAATGGTATTCTCCCCTTCTCAAATCCGAGGGGCGACGCATCCATGTCGCGATAGCTAACCGACCTTGCCTGGTAGACCCTCGTTTGTTCCAGTCTGGCCGAGCCTGCAGACCCCAGAGACACCACGAGATTGGGTAAATTGCCGGAGGCTGCCAGTTCGGCCAATACGGACGCTGTACGGATGGCTGCCTCCACCGGTCCCACACCGGTAAACAGCGGCACGAAACGCTGCTTCAGGCAATCGCCATATTCGGCATCGATCGCCATGACGAAGAGTATGCGCTTGCCCGCGTGTTCGGTGATCTGCATTTCGTGCCCCGGCCGATTCCTTCAAGGCGAACCATAGCCCTCTGGCGCCCATGCACAATAACGCGGGTGTTTGCTCAAGGGTTGAGGAACAGCAGGGAGGCATTCAGCATGGTGGCGAATGCCACCCATACCGCATAGGGGACAAACAGCCACGCGCTGAGCCGGTCGCGACGCCAACTGACGGTGATGAAAGCAACCACAGCCAGTAACAGTGCCACGATGATTGCCAGTGCGATGCCGATCGCGTGCCATGTGAAGAAGACCGGCGACCATGCAAAATTCAAGGCCATCTGACCGAACCACAACTGCATTGCCACGCCTTGGTAACGCCGTTCCCAAGTTCGCCAGCCGGCGATACCGATCAAAACATAGAGTACCGTCCAGACCGGGCCGAAAATCCAGTTTGGCGGATTGAAGGGAGGCTTCGCCAGACCGGCATACCATTCGCCCGGCAGGTTATAGAGGCCGGACAGAAGCCCGCCCCCTACACTGAGCAGCAGGAACAGAGTCAGCACGAAATAGCGTCTGAGTGGCATGGACGGGTACCGGTCGAATTTGATTTGAATATCAACAGAGAAGGACCGGCGTTGGTTCCGGTCCAGCGGCCGGGCTCAGGAGCTGTCCTTGGCGGCTATCTCCAGCGCCGGGGCGGTGATTTCGGGCGGGGCGGCGGCATCCTCCGGTCCGTGCAACTGGGAACTGGTCTTGGCGAGTTTGCCCACGAGATTACGATTGAAGCTTGCCTCCATCGCGTGCCGGATTTCGGTGTTGCGCGACAAATAACGCCGTAGCGCCTTCTGCTCGAAAGCTAGGTAGCGCATCGGTTTTGTGGTGACGACGGTGGCGGTTGCGTCCTTGCCAGTCAGGTAGCTCATCTCGCCAACGAAATCCGTCGGCCCGACAAAACCTACCTGCTTGCCCATACGCATCACCACGGCCTCGCCCTCGAGGATGTAGATCAGATCGTCGGGCTTCATTTTCTCGTTGGTCAGGCGGCGGCCATCGGAAACCTGAGTCCATGCACCGATCTTCATCAGGCGGCGAACCTGCGCCCGTTCCACGCCCTTGAGCACATCGTCGATGAAGCGCTGTTCGTCGGCGGAAAAACGTCCGCGCCGGTTCTCGATCATAAGGATCAGCAATTGCGCGAGATTGACCAGCGTGAATACCGATTCCCAGAACATCGAAACGAAATCGCCGAGTGTGAAGTAATATGTGGCGGAGAAGACGCCTGCTGAAACCGCGAGAAGGCGCAGCCAGTGCATGGTGCGCATCAGCATGGAGGCAATCAGCAGTACATAGGAGATGTGTCCGTACAGATTGTCCGGATCGACGAAGGCGTCCAAGAATTCCTGCATGGCAGTGGCTTTCGGTCAGGCGTTACGCCGCGCGCCGGCGCAGCATCGCGACGAAAAATCCGTCCGTGCCTGCTTCCAGCGGAGTGAGCGTGAGGCTAGCGGCGGGCGGAGGTCCCTGGTGTGCATTATTGCACATATGCAGCCATGTCTGCGTGGGCAAGGCCCGTTCAAACTGCGGATTGTGTTGCAGCAGGCGGCCCACCTGTTGCCGGTTTTCCTCGCAGAACAGTGAGCAGGTGATGTAGACGAGCCTGCCACCCGGCTTCACGAACTGCACTGCCTTGTCCAGAACGTCGGCCTGTTGGGCTTGCCGTTCTTCCAGATTTTCCGGCGAAAGCCGCCATTTGGCATCAGGTCTGCGCCGCCATGTGCCGCTGCCGGTACACGGGGCATCGACCAGTACCAGGTCCATCTTTACTTTCAGATCATCAAGGGGATCATCCGGTTGACGCACCTGCACATTGCGGGTTCCGGCGCGCTTGAGCCTTTCGTGAATGGGCGCCAGTCGATGCCGGTCCGCGTCGTAGGCGTGTATCTGTCCCAGATTCTCCATGGCTGCTGCAAGCGCCAATGTCTTGCCGCCTGCCCCGGCACAATAGTCCAGCACCTGCTCGCCCGGCTTTGCTTCGGCCAGTGCGGCCACAGTCTGACTGCCCTCGTCCTGAATCTCGAACCAGCCTTTCTGGTAACCGGCTTCCGCCTGCACGTTGGGCAGTCGTGCCTCGCCCGTGCCGGCCTCGATGCGAATGGCGGTTTCGCATAGCGTGCCAGACTTCACGCCGAAGCGATGGAGCTGTTTGAGCAGTTTCTCACGGTTCGATTTCAGCGTGTTGGTGCGCAGGTCGAGGGGCGCGCGTATTGACAAGGCAGCCGCCTGGTCGATCCAGTTCTCACCAAAAGCGTTTTGAAACAGCGGTGCGCACCATGCGGGAATGTCAGCCTGCACTTCACCCGGTGCTTCAGCAAGATTGAGGTTCTCCCACGCTTTGAGGCGCTGCGCCTCGGGAAATGCCGGCGCGAACTTGTCGCCTTCCAACTCCCTCGCGAGTTGGGCCGGATCGCGGTTCCATTGCCCCAACAGGGTGGCGAAAACGATTGCATGGCTGGATTCCTCGTCCATGCGCCAGGCCTGCGAGGCCTGTTTACGAAGACTGTCATGGACGAGATTTCCGATGACCGAGCGGTCGCCCGAACCGGCGAAACGATGCGACAGCCCCCAGTCGCGCAAGGCCGCTGCAACAGGCCGCTTGCGCGCTGCCATGTCGTCGAGGACTTCAATCGCGGCCTGAATGCGGCCTCCCAGCCGCATGGTTCAGATAATTCCCGCCAGATGCGCCGCGTTCACCAGCCAGAGCAGGATCACCATGAGAAAGGCAACCGCAAATATCGGCCTGCGATAGCGCAGCCGGTTGCTGGTAACATGTACATAGACGTGAACGCATTTGGCGATGATGAACAGCCACGCCAAGGCTGCCGCGACAACCATCGGCGCAGTGGTGACATAAGCGGTCAGGCAGGCGGCGTAGAACAGGACGCCGATCTCGTTCTGGTTGCGAATGGCGTTTGAGAACACCTTGCTCTCGGCGGGTTCGTCCTCGTTCAGCTTATAGGCGCTTGCCTTCACCTTGCCTTGCTTGACGGTGCGCACGCGCGTCTGACTCATAGGTACGTACAGAAACAATGTCACCAGCGCATGGATAATCATGGGCCACAATATGAGTGTCGGATTCATGCGTTTCTCCTGCCCCCTGCTTTGAGCGCTCAGGCGTTGCGGTGATAGTTGGGGCTCTCGCGGGTGATGGTGACGTCATGCGCATGGCTTTCGGCCAGCCCGGCGTTGGTAATACGCACGAAAGTGGCACGCTTCTGGAACTCGGCCAGATCGGCCCCACCGACATAACCCATCGCCGCCTTCAAACCGCCCGCCAATTGGTGGATCACGCCGGCCACCGGCCCCTTGTAGGGCACCTGTCCCTCAATGCCTTCGGGAACCAGCTTCAGCGTGTCGCGAACCTCAGCCTGGAAATAGCGGTCTGCCGAACCGCGCGCCATCGCCCCGACCGAACCCATGCCACGGTAGGATTTGTAGGAGCGGCCCTGATGCAGATAGACCTCGCCGGGACTCTCATCGGTGCCCGCCAGCAGCGACCCCACCATCACGGCCGAAGCGCCTGCGGCAATTGCCTTGGCGAGATCGCCTGAGAACTTGATGCCGCCATCGGCAATGACCGGAATGCCGGATTTGGCGGCATGTTCCGCGCAGGCCATGATGGCTGAAAGCTGCGGCACGCCGACCCCGGCAACCACGCGCGTGGTGCATATCGAGCCGGGTCCGATCCCGACCTTGATCGTATCGGCGCCCGCATCGATCAGCGCCTGCGTACCGTCGGTCGTCGCGACATTGCCGGCAATGATGCGCACCGAGTTCGACAATGTCTTGATCCGGGTAACGGCGTCCAGCACGCGCTGGGAATGGCCATGCGCGGTGTCCACGACAATGACGTCGACCCCGGCATCAAGCAGCAATTCGGCGCGTTCGAAACCGTCGGGGCCTACCGAGGTGGCCGCGGCCACCCGCAACCTGCCCTGCGCATCCTTGGAGGCGTGGGGATTAAGCTGCGACTTCTCGATATCCTTGACGGTGATGAGGCCGATACAACGGTTTTCGTCGTCGACCACCAGCAGCTTTTCAATCCTGTGCTGGTGCAGCAGCCGCTTGGCTTCTTCTTGCGCGACCGTATCGCGCACGGTGACCAGGTTTTCCTTGGTCATCAATTCGCGGACCGGTTGACCGGGGTCGGAGGCAAACCGCACATCGCGGTTGGTCAGGATGCCTGCGAGCTTGCCCGATACATGGCCGCCATTGCCGCCCGCTTCCACAACCGGAATGCCGGAAATGCGATTGCGTGCCATCAGGTCGAGTGCTTCCTGCAAGGTGGCATCGGGCCCGATGGTGACCGGATTGACGACCATGCCGGATTCGAACTTCTTGACCTGGCGGACTTCCTCGGCCTGCTCGACCGGCGACAAATTGCGATGGACGACGCCGATGCCCCCGGCCTGCGCCATGGCGATAGCGAGCCGCGACTCCGTGACGGTGTCCATGGCGGCAGAAAGGATCGGCAGGTTCAGGTCGATACCGTCAGCGAGTTTGGTTGCGACCGAAACCTCCCCGGGCATGACTCCGGAATGGCCCGGCTGCAGCAGGACATCGTCAAAGGTGAGCGCCAGATCACCGGTAACCGTATCAATGATTTTCGCCATTTCCGCACCTGTCTTGGGAACGCGCCGACTCCCGGAATGGCAAGTGTCGTTATCACGGGCCTCGCGGCAAGCAAAGTGTAGCGAAGGGCAGATTTGGCAATTAGTGCAAATTTACCCGGAAAACATGAAGCCGGTCTTGCGGCGATGATAGGCGAGTGAGCCATCCCGGCTCGCGGCCTTGCCTAACGGCAATGGCCAGCGCCGTATTGTCTTCCAGTCCCGGCTCGATTTCTTCCAGAGGTTCGCAATAGGCGACGTAGTCCACGCCGCGCCGGCGGGCGATCGTTTCAGCCTTTGCGGCATCGGTCTCGAAGAAATCCACCATGTCGAGAATGGCTTCGTCGTTACGGTGATAGGGACCGCCGACGACATCATGCGCGGTTTCGGCAACAATCACCGGACCCGAGTTGATGTCGCTCATTACATAGCCACGGGGAAGGCTGGCGAGCAGCCGATACTGGCTCGCCTTGTTGCAGATCAGATAGGGATCGTCCGTGCGCCATGAGGCAGATCCGTTCGTGCTGTCCGTGGCTGCTCCAACCCCGGTAGAGGCGGCGTTCTCATCCGGAAAGACGATTGCCGCCGCGCCCAGCCAGACGGG
>Ga0310345_10003549_pt1 | contig 14786 bp, 10 predicted proteins | sample HC15DNA20500_MG_FD_204667 | JGI IMG/M metagenome (GOLD analysis project Ga0310345, IMG submission 204667) | Marine microbial communities from station ALOHA, North Pacific Subtropical Gyre - HC15-DNA-20-500_MG | ecosystem: Environmental > Aquatic > Marine > Oceanic | place: Pacific Ocean: North... | reverse complement strand
AAGGGGGCTGAATTTCCAAAGGAGTATCAAATTGGTACAGGAGGAGAAAGATATTATTGACAATGAAACCATACTCAAGACCACCTCGTTCGGAATAAACTTATGCCGCTAGTAACACCTTTCCATTCTCGTTTGGAAGAAATCAATCAGACGGGAATTTGGAGACATTGGTCTGGCTACTTGGTGGCTCCGCAATATCAGTATTCTTTGAGCAACGAGTACTATTCAGTTCGTAATTCAGTGTCCTTGCTCGACACCTCTCCTCTTTTCAAGTATAGCTTTACGGGAGTAGGGGCTAAGGTTTTGCTCGAACGCATTTTATTGCGTGACATAGGACATTGTGAAGTAGGGAAGGCTCAGTATACCTGCTGGTGTGATGAACGTGGATTCGTCTTGCAGGATGGTGTGGTAATGCAGGTGGATTCGGGCGAGTTTTGGCTGACAGCAGCCGAGCCAACGCTCCGTTACTTTCGTAGCGTAGCTAAGGAAATGGGTCTTTCAGAAGTTATAATCGAGGATGTTTCCTCTGATTTTGGGATTTTGTCTCTTCAGGGTCCTCAGGCATATAATGTGATCAGTGAGTTAACTGGAGTCTCAGAAACGCTGAGTTATTTCGGTGTAGTTCAGGCTGAAATAGTGGGGTGCCCGGTCACGGTTTCTCGTACAGGTTATACAGGGGATTTAGGTTACGAGATATGGATTCGTTCAGATGACGCTATGCCAGTATGGGATGCTCTCATCGGTGCGGGGAAAGACTATAATATCACTCCTATAGGTACCACGGCCCTGAAAATGGTTAGGGTTGAAGCAGGCTTGCTTCTGATGGGGACAGATTTTCACACTTCCCGGTTCGCTTGGGTCGATTCTCAGCGTGAGACACCTCATGAATTGGGCTGGGGTTGGATGTTGAAAGGGATTCAACATGACAGCCGCGATTTCATTGGAAGGGATGCAGTGGAAAAAGAGCTAGAGATGGGGAGAAGTCGATGGAAAACGGTTGGGCTTACGGTGGATTGGCAAGAGTATGAGTCCATTTATACGGAAGCTGGGATTTTACCTCCTCATCATGAAGTTTATTCAGAGTCAACTATGAGTATATATCGAAGGGGAAATAAGGATTGGGATTACGCTGGTTATGCCAGTAGCTTTTTGGTGTCATCACTCTTAAAGAAGCCCATTGCGATTGCAAAGTTGCCCGTCGATCTAACCAGAACAGGGTCAGAAGTCGATTTGGAAATTCCGGTTATACGTGAACCCAAACATGTCCTGGCCCGGGTAGGAAAGATGCCGTTTTTTTCCCCGTCCAGAAAGACGGCATCGATGGTGGGGATGGACACTTATGAATAGAGTTGAATCCTACGATGCTATCGTCGTTGGTGGGGGTCACAATGGTTTGGTCAATGCAGCTTATCTGGCAAAAGCTGGCTTAAAAACCATTGTGCTTGAACGTAGACATCTAGTTGGTGGTGCAGCGATAACGGAGGAACTCATACCTGGTTTTAAGTTCACCACCTTCTCCTATGCTATCAGTCTTTTACGTCCAGAAATCGTTCAAGAATTAGATTTGGTTGGGCATGGTTTTATGGTGCTTCCCATGGTTAATACTTTTCAGCCGGGATACAATGGAGAACACCTTATTTTGGGTTCAGATCCTGACACCAACTACCACGAGATTGCCAGACATTCCATTGAAGATGCAGAAGCGGCTCAGGATCTAGATCACTTGATCAGTAGAATGGCCCGAGCGATAAAACCTTGGATGGACCGCATTCCTCCTAACCGTCTGAGTTCTGATCCTGTTGAAGTCAACGCATTGAATGAGCTAAAAGTATATTTAGAGGACCTTGATCCAGAAGTCCGTGATCTGATAGAGAAATGCACTACCTGTAGTATTGCCGAGATTTTGGATGAGTATTTTGAGACCGATTTGATAAAGGCGATGTATGCGTCGAGTGGTATCATCGGTAGCAAATGCGGACCTAGGGATCAGGAGTCGGGCCTTGTATGGCTTTTTCACAAACTAGGTGAGTATGACGGGTTGCCTGGAAGCTGGGGATTTCATAAAGGTGGTAATGGAGGTTTCACTCAGGCATTGGCTCGATCAGTAGAAACTTTTGGTGGAGAGGTGAGGATCAATGCCGGCGTCGATAAGGTACTCTATGAAGATGGAAAGGTTTTAGGAGTTTTGCTCCAGGATGGGTCAACACTGAAAGCAAATTTGGTAGTTAGTGCACTCGATCCGAGGCAGACCTTTACCCGACTTGTAGAACCAGAGGATCTTCCGAAAGACCTAGTAGACTGTATCGCGAACCTTAAATTTCAAGGTACCGCTGCGAAAGTAAATTTTGCCCTATCTTCTATTCCAACATTTCCTGGCCTTGAAGGTCGTGAAGACATCTATAAAGGGTTTACAAATATTGGTCCGTCCATCGATTACCTTCAGGAGGCTTTTGGGGATTGTGAAGATGGTAAATTCAGCCGTCGGCCATTTCTAGATTGCTGCATTCAGTCAACTATCGATCCTGAAATGTCACCTCCGGGTAATCATATCATGTCCTGTTTTGTCATGTATGCACCCTACCATCTGAATCAGACGGATTGGAATAGTGAACGGGAGAATCTCGCGGATACGGTAGAGTCGACATTGGCAGAGTTTTTCCCGGGGTTTAGTGATTTAGTCTTGCATAGAGAAATTGTTACACCTCAGGACATTGAAGAACTCGTAGGACTTAGCGAGGGCAATATTTTTGCTGGTGAGCTTTTTAAATCGCAATTGTTTTTGGACAGACCAGCTCCAGGTTGGAATCAGTATAGAACCCCTATAGAGGGATATTACCAGTGTGGATCTGGGACTCATCCAGGTGGCTGTGTTTCGGGTGGACCAGGCAGGCTAGCTGCCCAACAAATACTGGGTGACAAAGGTCTTTAACTCTTTCAGAGCCTAACCAATTCAGGGAGAGTCAGTTAGCTCGAGAAGCACCAAGACCTGACCCGTATTTTTCAATTTCGATCACTTTGACAATAGACTGACTGTAGATGTCTATGACGACTACTGTACCAATCTGAGAGTTGTCACCTAAGTCGTAACGGGGTTGGTAGCCAGTTTTTCCTGATGGGAGAGTTATACCAGAAGACGAGGAATTCATCTGCATTCCAGGTGTCTCTAAATTACGGTTAGAAATGTATACGTACCGCCCGTCATGGGAGGTTGCTGAACCATGGGGTTGAGATAGTCCATTTCCTTCGATCACTTTCACTAGGGTGCGGCTATTCATGTCGACAACACTAACCGTGTTCTCTCGGTTATTTCCAGCATAAATCCATTGTCCGTCTGGGGTAAAGGATGGATGCCATGGAGCAGAATTAACTAGGATGGTGTCGACTGGGCCAGTCCCGATGTTTTTAGTGAGATCAAATAGAAAAATTAAGGAAGTTAGTTCTGTGGTTCCTGTCATCCATTGTCCGTCTGGAGATACAGCGAATTGTACTATGGTATGCATTTTTTCGCCTCCCATGGTGAACAATTCGATGCTCTCATCCTCTGGGTATAGGGTAGCAATCTGATTTGCGGCAAGGCTGGCTGTATAGACGGCCCCACTCTCGGGTTCGACTGCTAGAGCGTGTGGACGTGAAAAAAATACGCCCATTTCCTCCAAATCCATACCGGATCGATCGATTATGCCGATAGTCTGAGGAGGTGATACCGCAGCCATGGACCTTCCAGCGTAGAGTTTGTTTGTATTGGGATCTAAAGCCAGTAGACCGGGTCTTTCAAAAGTCAATTTGTCTATCAAGGTGTTTGATCGATCAAACTTGAGAATGGCATTATCACTAATGAGTGACACATACCAGTAAGAACCGTCGGGTTCGACTGCTATATGATGGGGCTGAGCGTTTGCGGAGAACCCTAGTTCTTGGAGATCCACAGTCCTGATTACTAGGTTGCTTTCCATGTCGATTACAGAGATGAGTGCGTCTCCTTGATTAGCGGCATAGAGTAAGTGTTCGGCGTCGGCGAAAGCTATCAGACCTTCCCTAGAAGGAGCACCTCTATCAATCCAGTTATTTAAAAACGATTTTTCATCAGCTGTAAGCCCTGGCTCGCCTAGTTCTTCAGGATGAGGCCCACCGACTAGCTTGGTAGTGATTTCAGATAATAGGGATCTTTCTGCATCAAAAGGGATCAGAGCTTCTCCGTGTTTAGAGCCCGTTAGTATGTGTTCCCAGGAATCGAGTTCTAGTCCGCGGGAAGCAGCAGGCCCACTGTGACAGCTTACACATTTACCGTTTAAGATTTCTTGCACTTCCTGATATTGGTCTGATTTATAGTAGATCTGTGAGTTCGGGAGAGTGTTAGTTCGACTTTCTGCTAACTCCGTGACGGCTATTTTGCTTCCGCCAAGGACCAATAGAAATATGGAGAACAAGGTAGTTTTCAAATCAATCCTCCAGAAATATCGAACGTTAGAGTTGGAATGGCGTGGCGAGGAGGCGTACTCAGATTCCTAATCCAAAGATCTGCGAGCACCTTTTTTGATTGCGATTCTTTCCATTTACAGATTCTTCCAGAGATCATCCTGTATATCGGGTCCTAACCCCTTCTTCGATCCGCAATCCGTCTGAGTTTCTAACCGTCATACTAGGGATTCGGTTTGAACCCATGGATGCACAGCCCATCTCTCCATCTTTGTTGATTGCCACGAATTTCTCCGATGGGAAGAAATTAGGATTTACGTTTCTATATTTATGTACGATGAATTCTATTGCGTCTTCACAGGCCTGTTGAGGAGATCTCCCCTGGCTCATCCGCATAACGATATAGAAAGATCCGCAGCACTTGATTACATCTTCTCCTCTCCCCGTGGCACCAGCTGCTCCGATATCGTTGTCAACGTAAAGTCCAGCTCCAATAATTGGTGAATCACCTATTCTTCCATTGATTTTCCAACTCAATCCACTAGTAGTGGTGATTCCAGAAATATCGCCGTGTGAGTCAACAGCAAGAACATTTGTAGTACCGTAGTGAAAGGGGATGTCATCGTAGTCCTCCTCTTCGCCATCGGGTGCTGTCAGATGGTCTGGAGGTCCGTAATCATCCCTATCACTATGCTCTTCACGCCAGCGGAGATAGGCATTTCTAGACCTTTCGGTATGCAAGTCGACCTCCTCAAAACCATAGGATATAGCGAAATCCAATGCTCCTTGACCGACCAAGATCACATGGTCAGTGCGTTCCATTACTAGCCGAGCTACTGAGCAAGGTGTCTTGATATTCTCTATAGCTGCTACTGCACCCGCGTTATAGGTTTTTCCATCCATGATGGAAGAGTCTAATTGGATGACGCCGTTTTCATTTGGTAGCCCTCCGTTACCTACACCAGAGTCATTCGGGTCGACTTCGATCACATTCGCACTTCGTTCTACTGCATCCAGGGATGAGCCACCGCCAGCAAGGATCGACCACCCTTGCCCTATAGCGTCAGATGCTGTGTCGTTGGAATGGCTGGTCATTATAATCGGTCCACCGGCTGACCTGCTCTGAGATGACATTTCTGTTTTGGGGAGCCGATCTAAGGCCCAAGCACCCACTCCTGCCCCCACGCTGTGTCGGACGAAATTTCGACGGTTAATTTGAGAGTTCTTGCGTTTCATTTGATGACTCCTTTTGATGAAGCGTCCACATTTGACTAGTCAACACACCCTTTCCATTGAAGACAGATTACACGATGCTATGACATGAACGGTGGATCTCGCAAGCGTTGGATCATATTTCTCAACAGGGAGTATGGGTTGCGAGGCATGATGAGACAGAAAGATATGGAGGCCAGGATGAATTCGCTTGATCGTAGAAGATTTCTGGGATGGTCTGCGGCCACTCTTGGGATGCTTGGGGTAGAGCCCGATCTTCTGAGTGGGAAGGGAGTGCTAGGAATCTCCCTCGAGCCGAAACCTATGAAAATCTTAATCCTTGGAGGCACAGGCTTTATTGGTCCTTTTCAGGTTCGATATGCACTGGACCGAGGTCACGAGGTCACCCTTTTTAACCGAGGACGAACAAATCGAAACATGTTCCCTGAAGTTGAAACACTAATCGGCGATCGAAACGGGCAACTGGGCACGCTTAAAGGACGCAACTGGGATGTTGTCATTGACAATTCCAGAGCCAACCCAGATTGGGTAAGAATGTCGGCCGAACTCCTTAAGGATGCTGTGGGAAGGTATTTCTATGTTTCATCTCGCTCTGCATATGCAGACACAAGTCGGGTTCCGATGACGGCAGATGTCCCCTCCTTCACTTATGAAACTGCTGGTATTGAAAGAGGTTCCGATGATTTGCCCTACGGGCTTGCCAAAGCTTTATCGGAGAGAGAAGCTCAGAAGATTTTTGTAGGAAGGACCAACATAGTACGCCCTGGTCTCATTATAGGTCCTGGCGACGAGACAGATCGTTTTACCTATTGGCCGGTTCGTATCCATAAAGGCGGAGAAGTCCTTGCTCCAGGTGATCCCAGTGATCCAGTCCAAATCATAGATGTTCGAGATTTGACTGAATGGATGATCAGAATGGCCGAAGGGGACCATGTGGGTGTATTCAATGGAGTGGGCCCGTTCAATCCTCGACCGATGGCACAATTGCTATATGGAATTCGAGCTGTGACTACTGCCGAAACTAGATTTACTTGGGTCAATAGAGAGTTTTTAACAGATATGGGGTTACGTCCCTATTCGGATCTCCCCGTATGGAGACCTCCAACGGAAGGCAGAGAAGGTTTTGCCCGATTTGACTTGACCCCAGAAGTTGCAGCTGGCTTAACTTTTCGATCGTTAGCAGTTACTGCTACGGACACTTTAGAATACCATTTTTCTAGATCATCCGAGCGGCAGGCACAGTTAAGGGCTGGAATTTCTCTTGAACGAGAGGCAGAAGTGTTGGCAGCCTGGCATGCTAGTAGGTAAAATCGGATTTGCATGGAGAAATTAGAATGGAAATGCTAGACCGGTTGTTTTTAGGTACCACAGTAGTATTGCTATCACTGGCAGGGTGTGATTCAGGTGAGATAGGGAGAGATGAGCTGGATCTAGTCATCTCAGGCAGCCGTATAATGGATCCCGAATCTGGTTTAGATGCGGTCATGAATCTGGGTATTAAAGAAGGTAAAATTAAAATCATTACCGATCAGGACCTCAGTGGAAAAAACTTCATTGATGGAAGTGGCTTAGTCCTGGCCCCAGGCTTTATAGACCTTCATGAGCATGCCCAGAGTGATGAAGGATACCGACTGATGGTTCGGGATGGTGTGACGACAGCCTTGGAATTGGAGGTTGGTACTCGGGACGTCTCAAGTTGGTATGATCAACGTCGTGGTGGACAGGTTGTTAACTATGGAGTGAGCGTTGGTCACATTCCTGTTCGGATGGCGGTAATGGGTGATGAGGGATCATTTCTTCCCACTGGAGTGGGTGGTAGTGCCATAGCCACGGATGAACAGATTGCGGAGATGATTTTGATGTTGGAACAGGGCCTGTCTCAGGGTGCTGTCGCGATGGGGTTTGGCATGGCCTACACCCCAGGTGCGACCTACGAAGAGTTTCGGAGCATGTTAGAAGTTGCTGCATCAGCCAGGGTGTCCAGTCACATTCACATTCGAGGTGGAGTTGAAGGGGTGCGCAGGACCATTGACATTGCCGCAGAGGTAGGAGCACCACTACACGTAGTTCACGCAAACTCTAGTGGGGGGGAGGAGATAGCTGATTTCTTAGCAGTTATAGAGCAGGCTGTGTCCTTGGGCCAAGATGTTTCTACTGAGGTGTATCCATACGGTGCTGGAATGACCGAGATAGGCTCAGCACTATTTGACGACTGGGAGACATACACTGATTCGCAATTTGCCATGCATCAGTGGGTCGCAACTGGTGAGAGACTGAATAGAGACAATTTTGAGATCTATCGTGAAACTGGCGGTAAGGTCATAATTCACGGTAGAAGTGAAGAAGCTACGCAGATTGGCGTGATTCACCCTCTCGCTATGATTGCCAGTGATGGTTTTGTCGAGGAAGGTCGTGGCCATCCTCGAACTACTGGCACTTTTTCCAAAGTGTTGGGTCAGTATGTTCGAGATCAAGGCTCTCTCTCTTTGATGGAAGGGATTAAAAAGATGACGTTGATGCCTGCACAAAGACTCGAAAGGACGGTCCTCCAGATGCAAGGTAAGGGTCGTATCCGTCTGGGTGCTGATGCGGATCTAGTCGTTTTCGACCCTAGTGAAATAAGAGACCGATCTACCTATGAGGATGGGATGATTCCATCTACTGGGGTGGAATATGTAGTAGTCAATGGACGAGTAGTAGTGAATCGGGGTGAATTGGTTGAGGGAGTATTAGCTGGTAGTGCAGTGAGAGGTGAACTGTATTAGTGGAAGAAGTCTTATGTTTGAAATGTGCCAAAGGGAAGATAAAAGCTAAGGAGATAGGTATGTATCGAAGAGTGTTAATTCTGCTGATTGTAGCTGTAACTTTAGTTGCTTGTGAATCTACCGAAGGACCAGATTCAGAGAACCGTTTTGTACGTTATCAAAATGGTGATGTGGTTTCGTATGGAGTAGTTGATGGTGATGTGGTCTGGGAAATAGAAGGAGATATTTTCGGTTCATATACGATAACCCAAAACAGTTTTGATATTGGCAACCTGGAAATCCTGGCTCCCACGGACCCTTCCAAAGTGATCGCTGTCGGACTTAACTATCGAAGTCACTTGGATATGGCAGCGAGAGATCTGGGAACTTCGGATGAAGTTGCACAATATCCTGGCCTTTTTGCTAAGTACCCCACCTCCATTGTAGCGAACGGTGCAGATATCGTAAGGCCAGTTGATTCTGAGAATCTTCATTTCGAAGGAGAGCTGGTTTTAGTCATCGGAAAGACAGCTTCAAACGTCTCTGTAGAGGAAGCGGAAGATTATGTCTTCGGGATTACTATCGGCAACGACATCAGTGAGCGCGACTGGCAAGCAGCCGATTTGCAATGGCTTAGAGCCAAGGCCTCCGACACTTTTGGTCCTGTCGGTCCTTCCATAGTAAATGGATTAGACTATGGGGACTTGCTGGTTCAAACGCGAGTGAATGGAGAGGTTCTACAGTCAGCAAGTAGTGCTGACCTAATTTTCGACATTCCAACTATTGTTAGCTACGTAAGTCGATACGTTACTTTATTTCCTGGAGATTTGATTTTTACTGGGACCCCTGGGACGACCCAAGCAATGGAACCGGGTGACGTAGTTGAAGTTGAAATAGAAGGAGTAGGTGTTCTAAGAAATCAGGTAGTTCAGGGTGGTAGCTAAGCGACAGATGAAAAAGCGGATTTTTTCGACCTTGCTTCTTGGACCCCTAGTTTTGCTGCATGCTTGTCAGGGAGTCGTTAGGCAACCGACAACGCTAGAGATGACCACTTGGTCAGTGGCCGCGATTGATCCATTAACCGGCGATGTTGGGGTGGCTTCGGCGTCTTGTGTACCTTCCTTTGCGGATGCATTGGCTGCTCTTGTTCCTGGTAAAGGAGCGGGTGCTACGCAGGCTTCCTTTGATATCGATAACCGAAATGTTGTGTATAACGCGATCCGAGAGGGTCTTACTGCGGAGGAGGTGATCGCAAGAGTCACCGATCCTTCTGTTGATCAAGACACCGACCGTCGACAGTATGGAGTTGTAACTTTGAATGACGGCGTGGTCTACACAGCAGGGTTCACCGCTCCTTCTCTTGAGGGTACTACAGAAGGGACTGAAGGTGCCGAGCGCTGGGCGGGAATCATGGCAGATGCTGGAATGGGAGTTACTGTACAGGGAAACACACTAGTGAACGAAGCGGTGGTCGCAGATGGTTTAGACGCGTTTCAATGGGAAGACCCTACTGGTTTTAACGAACTCCCTGATCGACTGATGCGGGCCCTGGAAGCAGGATCGGTGGCTGGTGGTGACGTTCGGTGTAACGACGAGACAACTCGGCAGACTGCTGCCATGGCTTTCATCGTGGTAGCCCGTGGTGGGGACGAACCCTACGCAACGGAAGCAATAGGGGTGAGTGACCAGGGAACTTCGGCTGCTCCATGGTTGGCGATCTCCGTAAGAGGGAAGCGGGGAGGAGACAACCCACTCTTGGAGTTACGTTTAAGGTACGACCAGTGGCGACGACAGCAGAGCGACGGAAGATAACTGAAGGCTTAGTCTGACTCCCAGAGCATGTCGCTATTCATACTTTTCCACGAAAATAGTTACCTGACTGTCGGGATCCCAGTGACCCAATTAGATCACTGGGATCCTTCAACAAAGTTTTTGTTTTAAACCCTTTGGTGGTCTGCTCTCCAGTTCTGGATCAGCTGCTTAATTGTTTTCTGGTCCGAGATATTTTCAGCTAACACTTTTCTGGCTAGGCCGGGGAGTTCTTCGTCGGAAGCGAACCGTAAGGCAATCAGTTGTCTTGTAGTAAATTCGGGAATTCGATTGGCCAGGTCATCGTGAAACAGTTGCCGCATCCTTAGCCGTTCTTCAAGCCGGATCACCCTATCTTGAACCCCTACTGCTTGACGCCGAGCTCCGACCATGGCCAAAAAGACACCGAGGGTGACAATCACAGCTACCAGGCGGCCCAGGAGATCCACGCCAAAATCAGAAAACAATTGGAAGGAGAAATAAGCCAGGCCTATCGCTATCATGAGAGCTGGAACAAGGAATGTCTGGGTGGGGATCTTGGCGTGACTATCAGCATTTTGCACAGGATTTTCCATGATTTCCTCTTGGTATCAGGTTGACAAAATTATTTGTAAATTTATGAGCTTTGGATTTCCGATGCTATACGCTGAACTTCATCGAGAACACGGAGAAGATTTCCACCCCAAAGTTTTGCGATCTGTTCTTCGGTGTATCCTCTTCGGACGAGCTCTAACGTGACTGCGAAAGTTTCAGACGCGTCATTCCAGCCTTCGACCCCACCTCCACCATCAAAGTCTGAACTTATACCGACGTGGTCTATCCCAATGAGTTCGATCAAGTACTTGATATGATCTACAAAATCAGCGACGTCCACCGGAGGGGCTTCTGAATTGACTTCAGCAGCTATCCTCGGTTCGACCAATTCTGTGACAGCCTCCATAGTGGTTGCATAGGACGACCTTTCTTCTGCACTCATCGAACGCATTGCTGATCGATCTAACAACTCTATGCCCAGCTCCGAGGCCACTTCCTGCTGTAATGCAGTGAGAGCTTCTCGATTTCTAGTGTTCTTCTCAGAGTCAACGTAACTGCTAAAGGCAACAGTCTGAACAACTCCACCGTTTGCTTGCACAGCTCTTAGTTGTTCGTCATCTAGATTGCGGCTTACGTCGTTCAAGCTGCGTGCAGAAGAATGAGAAGCCATTACGGGTGCTTTGGACATCTCAATCATTTGCATGATGGCGTCTTTAGATGGATGGGAAAGATCAATCATAATTCCCCAGCGGTTCATTTCAGAAACAGCTTCTTTTCCCAAGTCGCTAAGCCCATTGTATAGCCAGACATCGTCTCGTTCTCCTGTGTTAGAATCAGAGAATTGGCTATGTCCGTTATGAGCTAGAGACATATAGCGCCCCCCCATTTCTTGAAATTTTCTGACATTGGAGAGATCTAAGCCTAGTGGGTAGGCGTTTTCGATTCCAATCATTGCGACTTTTTTCCCTGACGCAGCTATTCTCCTGACATCCTCTGAAGTGTAAGCGATCTCGATCTGTTCTGGAGCAATTTCTTCGGCTAATCGGTGGATGGCTTCAAACTTGGCTATAGCTGCGTCATAAGCGTTAGCATAACCCTCGGGAGTTAGGGGCCCTTGGCCTACGTACACAATCATCCAGGAGACATCGAGTCCTCCGCTTTCCATCTTAGGAATATTGACCTGGTTGTTCAGATCCATTGTGTAGTTGCGTTCCGCAGAAAAATTGTCAGGGTTGATATCGTTGTGTGTGTCTATTGTAATCACCCTGTCGTGGATAGACCTGGCTGTGGCTAACAAATCTTCCTCGGATTCTTGTTTCCCTGGAGTACAAACGGTCATAAGAAATAAAGACACACCAGGAAGGAACATTCCTAAGGTCCAAGTCCAGTTTTTCTTTAAATGTTTCATAGTTTCCGATCCCAGTTTGGATTGATTGGTGCTGGATTCTAAGGTCGAGATAGAGGCTGGGCCATACCTCGGCGATGCTTCCCCTCTTCGTTTTAGGAGGAGAGGAGTACGGGCGATCCGATTCTTTTAGGATTTCAAGACAAGATTGCCCGGGCTGAATGTGAGAGTCACAGGTTTATAACTGACTTCCGGAATTCTATCTAAGGTTCGGTTGCTAACGGTTAATTGGTGCCAGTATTACATAATCAGGGCTTGCGTGGAAATCTAAATAAATCTAGTCTTAAATAACCAAGAATATCCTTGAAATAAAGGGGAAAACCAGGGTTTCGAGTGCTTTATCTTCCATTCAAGGCTTAGAGCGGTTAATGAGTGCTACTATTGCACCATCTCTGGTTCTCAGATAAAATTACTATGTCGAGTTCCCTTTAAAAATATGGTAATGAATGGATATGGCAAAAATTCCTGCGATTTCTGTGATTTTCGGTCTGGTACTTCTGCTTATTGGTCAGCCAGTCGGCACTCCTTCGGCCCAGAGTGAAAGTGCTCCCTTGGTCGGACTGACATACTTGCACCCAGAGTCTGATATTCCGGCTGGGATTGTGCACAAAGATGTAGCAGTGGACTTAGCATCGGAGGAGCTAGACGCGGTCGTCAGGACTTACTGCCAAGTTTGTCATAATGATGTGATGCTGACTGGAAATATGTCACTTAGTGAATTCCAGATCGACAATGCCGTAGAGAGAGCTGAGACAGTTGAAAAAATGATTGTCAAGCTAAGAGCGGGTATGATGCCACCTCCGGGAATGCCAAGACCAACTCCAGACACTTTGTTGGCACTTGTCACTACCCTTGAAGATAAGATGGACCAGGCTTACGCTGAGAATCCAAATCCTGGCGTCAGGACTTTTCCCAGACTGAATCGGGCAGAGTATGCTTCTATGGTAAAGGATTTAGTAGATCTCGACGTAGATGCTGGCGATTGGCTGCCTTTGGATACAAAGAGCAACAATTTTGATAATTTTGGTGATGCACAGGCATTGTCTCCTACATTGATTGATGCCTACCTCAATGCTGCCAGTGAGATTAGTAGAATGGCTGTCGGTAATGATCGGGCACCACGAATTAATACGACGTACACTAATGCTAACTATATCTCCCAACATCCATGGGATTACGTTCCGGGGGCTCCTTACGGGACTAGGGGTGGAATGGTCATCGATCACCATTTCGCAGCGGATGCGCAGTATCACTTTGACATGACTTTTAGTATGGGTAACAACTCCAGGGGCCATGACTTAGATGTCTCTATCGACGGAGAGCACGCTCAAACTTTGCAGTACGAACGTTATGACCGTGGAGTTTCTTTACAGACCCAACCATTCTTTGTCCCAGCGGGCCAGCATCAAGTTTCAGTTGCTTTCATTAGGCGTGCTGAAGGACCTTACGAAGACTTGATTCGTCCACACGACTGGTCACAAGCTGGGGGTGGGTCTGGCGGAGCAGGAATTACTACTCTCCCGCATCTGAAGGACTTAGTAGTGGTTGGCCCCTATAACATTACTGGTATTTCCGAGACGACTAGTCGGGAGAAAATCTTCACTTGTCGCCCAACTTCACTCGAAGAGGAAATTCCTTGTGCACGCCAAATATTGGGAGATCTAGCGACTAGGGCCTACCGTAGGCCTCTCGTACCAGGCGAACTAGAGGGATTGATGGGCTTCTACTCAGATTCAAGAGCTGAGGAGAGATTTGAAGTAGGAATTCGGACTTCCTTGGAAGCTATTTTGGCCAGTCCTCACACGATTTTCCGGCTCGAGCGTGAAATGGATGTAGTGGCGGGTGAAAACTATGAAATTAGTGACATAGAATTGGCAACTAGGTTAGGAGTCATGCTCTGGAATTCGCCCCCTGATCAGGAACTTATGGACGTGGCCCAACAGGGGAATTTGAGAGATCTAGCTGAGCTTGAAAGACAAACGAGAAGGATGTTGAAAGATCCTCGAGCGGAAGCACTAGGTTCAAGGTTTGCCCACCAATGGCTCAGGTTACAGGATCTCTATAAGAACCATCCAGATCCTAATTTCTTCCCCAATTTTGATCAGAATTTAGCTGATGCAATGGTGACTGAGACCGAGATGCTGTTTAACACTTTGGTTCGAGAGGACCGGAGCTTACTCGATCTTTATGAAGCAGACTATACTTTTCTGAATGAGCGACTGGCACGCCACTATGGTTATCAAGGAGTGTCTGGCACACACTTTAGGCGAGTTGAATCTGCCGAAACAAGAAAAGGCATACTGGGACACGGGAGCATTTTGGTCCTTACCGCCCTGGCAGACAGGACCTCCCCAGTGTTGCGAGGTAAATGGGTGATGGAAGTCTTGTTAGGCACACCACCACCACCACCACCGGATGATGTTCCGGCACTGGAAGCAACGTCGGGAAATAATGGAAGTAGATTTATCACTACTCGGGAGAGGATGGAAATGCACAGGGCCAGTCCTGCCTGTCAATCTTGCCATAAGTTCATGGATCCAATGGGTTTATCTTTAGATAATTTCGATGTTACTGGACAGTGGCGCATTCGTGAGAACGGACAACCTCTGGACACAAGGGGGGAGCTGTATGATGGCACTCCGATA
>Ga0310345_10003548_pt1 | contig 14786 bp, 18 predicted proteins | sample HC15DNA20500_MG_FD_204667 | JGI IMG/M metagenome (GOLD analysis project Ga0310345, IMG submission 204667) | Marine microbial communities from station ALOHA, North Pacific Subtropical Gyre - HC15-DNA-20-500_MG | ecosystem: Environmental > Aquatic > Marine > Oceanic | place: Pacific Ocean: North... | reverse complement strand
ATCGAAAGGTCCCAGATTGGCCCAGATAGATGACCGGGATTCCGCCGAAGCCATCCAGGGTAGCGTTGGGAAACGAAAGGGCGAAAAGGTCAGGTACAACGTACACCCGTACACCCATCATCTGCAGTTTTCCGCATATCTTAACCAACCGCTCGTGGGCGTGCAGCGGTAGAGCCATCACTACCTCTTTCACAGAGTGAGCCGCAATCACACTCTCGATTTCGCCTGTGCTTCCAAGGACAAGCTTCCCATCAATGCTCGTGCCTTGTTTATCAACATCATCATCTAAATAGCCCAGGACTTGTAGATCCTGACGTGAATACCTTCTGAATTGACTGGCTACATTGCGACCCACCTCGCCTGCCCCCACCACCAGGACGGACTGCCTACTCGGGGCCCACAACGGATTTGTCATCCACCGATAGCCGTAGAGGAGAAGTCGCACACCAAAAAGAAGCGCAATGTCCAACACGAAGAAAACCAGAAACAGACCTCTCGCCATTTCCCAACCGGTAAAATACAGGGAGCCGGCCAGAACCAGAGTCGCCACGCTGATCGCCACCAGGACATTAAGCAGTTCTACCTTAAGGGTTTCGTTCTGGCGCCCATCGTAGACGGAAGAGCCTACCAAGACGAGAGGCCAAATCGCTGCAATAAATACCAGCACCTCGACAGGGTAGATGTCGCCCGACACTACGTTGATATCCCAGGCTTCATCGGCAGGGATGCGAAAAACCCCCAGTAAATCCGTCGCCCAAAAGGGTAAACTTCCGACCTCAGCCCGGATCTGGGCCGCACACAGGAAAATCGCCAGGGTTCCCAACCAGTCGTGGGCAAAGAGGACCCCGATTCGACGATGGCTGAATTCACGAAACATCTAGGACTCCGGAAGACTCCCAAAAAGCGAGACACACAGGTTCTAAAGCTTACAGTATTTGGCCGGAAGCATCAATTCTCCGACTGCGGATCTAGAGTTTCAGAAAAACGAGCACTGTCAGCGCTATCTCCAACACTTTATTTGGGTTGCAGCGCCGCTCCGAGCTGTTTTTCGGAAAGCAGAAAGAGGTATTCTTCCAGCGCCAGGTAGCCTATCAAGATCCCGCCAGAGAGAGCGATTCCAAGAGCTGTGTAGAGGGATTCTTCGACCAACCAAATCGCCAAAAACGACACCAACAACCAGAGCAGAAGGGGCATTCCATCTGAGAGGTGAAACCCTCCTCGGAGCCGTTCGTGTTCAACAACGCCAGATCGTCTCAGGACAGCCACAGACAGGGCCATGGCAACCCAGAAAAAGATTTCAAGTTTAGCCCCCAGTGGGATAGCATCGGTCATCTGATACAGGAACTGGGCGATTATACCCCAACCCAATCCAGCGGCGATCAAGCGGTAGTCCGAATCAGGAGAACGCCTCCAAACCAGCAGCAGAAGCCGGAGCAAGCTGGTCCACAATGCCACATAGGCTACCATCCCTGGAATCCCGAGCTCCACTCCGACCTGCAAGATGTGGTTGTGTGCGCTGGCAACATCGACCTGATATGGAAAGCTGAAGAGAGGATAGAGCACCGGAACGACCTTGCGAAACGCGTTCATTCCCATGCCGGTAAAAGGAAAGTCCTGTATGCCGTACAGCGCGCGGCTCCAAAGCTTGAACCCCCCGGAAAAGCCCATCTCCCCAGGATCTGAACCGACGGCTCCGTAGACCAGAAAATTGAGATGGGCTGGGCTCCAGAAAGGCATCGAAGCCAACACCACGACAATCAGCAGAAGGCTCATCCAGCGAAGCCGTGGAACCGCGATGACGGCTGCGATCCAGGACGAGAAGAAAAGGCCATCCAGGCTCCCCGCGATTGGCTGAGAAGAAGCAAGGCGAAAAGCAGCAGCAGCCCAGCAGCAAAAAAACCCGAAGCAGTCCCCTGCGGTTCCCTAGCCACGGCAGTTCGGTTCTCAAAGACCGTCAAACCAGCAAGAACAGGAGGGGAAGGAACAGAATTGCCGACCCTCCAACGGGATTGGCATTGAAGCCTCCCGCAGCTCCGGGGAGTCCGGTCAAGCGTACCGGGAACAACCCGGCTATGTCCCCCAACAGGGGGAGCTTCAGCTTCCACTGGGTACCCAGGAGGTAAACTGGGACGAGCGCGATTCCTCCAGCGCAGAAGGCCAGCACAGCGAGGCGCAGCCTACCCTCGTTTTCTCCCACGAATCGAACCAATCCGAAAAAGACGAAAACCCCAAGCAACAGACCAGCCAACTTGGAAAGGCTGAACTCGACATCGAAGGTTGCGTAAACACTGATCAGAGCCATCACCAGTAGAAGGGCTAGGGCCACATTGGGAGGGGTCCGATCCAGTGCCACCTCCTTCGAGCCAGATCTACTATCCAGAGGAGGGGAACGCAGAGAGCGATCCAGATCCACCCAATTGGGGGAAAGAACAACAGCGGCGAGATTAGCAGGGGCAGGATCAAGAATCCCCAGTTGATGAAACGGGTCACGGTAGTCGGCATTCTAGATCAATTGGCGGCGCTGTGACCGCCTCGCTACGAAAACTTTTGAATTATCCGGGCTAAGACAAGGGCTGGATGAAGTGGATCTGGTGAGCCACCTCCGCAAAACCCATCTTGGGGTAGAATTCCGCACCGATCTGATTCTGCGCAAGGGTAGCAATTCTAGCGTGGAGCATCCCCGACTGCTTAAGGTAGGCGAGCGCGGTTTCGAGGAGCTGTCTTCCAATCCCACGTTGCTGAAAGCGTGGTGCGACGGCGAAATTAGGGATGTCCCCGATTTTCGACTTGGGGTTTACGTCAGTGGTTACGTACCCAGCAATCTCCCCGTCTACTTCGGCGACGAAGATTCCATCTGCGTTTCGATCCACATCATGATTGATGTGTGCCTTCTTCCGCTCCTTCCAATCCACACCGGCAATAACACCAAACCTGTCTTCGATGTTCTTATCAATCGAGACATGCTCGAAACAGATGGCCGTGATCTGGCGAAGTGTCTCCAAATCCGAGTCGCGATACTTTCGAATCACTAAACTATCCCGAAGAGCTTCAAGGCTACAAAAGGAGTGTCACTCCGTCTGTCCTTTCTCGAATTCTCGGAGCTTCGTCAGGTCCGCTTCCAGTCCTACCTTGCCATAACCTGCCAGATTCCCAACAGCTATGAAGCGATAGCCCTGATTATAGGCTCGAAGGCAATCGTCGAAGCCAAAGAAAGTGATGCCGCTGGCCTTTCCGGTCTTCTCGACACGGCGTGGAAACTCCTCCAGGAATCTCTGGACCTCCGGATGACCGATATTCCCCATGTGCCCCAAGGCCGCGGAGCTATCAAGGGGACCCGCAAAGACCACATCCACTCCTTCCACCTCGCCGATCGCTTCGACGTTCTTGATGCCCTCCGGGGTCTCGATCTGCACGATCACGCAGGTTTCATCATTGGCCGCCGGTAGATATTCGTCATAGGACACGTCCAGGTAGAAATTCCATAGGGGGGAGATCCCCCGCGTTCCCTGGGGGGGGTACTTGGCATATTCAACCGCCAGACGGGCCTCTTCCGGTGTATTCACTTGCGGCACCATGATGGCATTAGCCCCAACGTCAAGCGCCTTCTTGATAAGCTGAGGATCAAGACCCGCAACCCGAACCACCGTGCTGCGCCCCTGTAGTCGACACAGGATGGGGATCCACTTGATCTTGTCGGCCCCGTAGGGCCGATGCTCGGTGTCCACCCAGAGGAAGTCGGCGCCAGCGTCGAGAGTCAGCTTAGCCAACAATTCTGAAGCGTCCGCAAGCGACGCCCCCCAGGCGGTCCCACCCTTCGAGAGAATCTTCTTTACATTGTTCTCAAGTCTGTTCGTCTTTTCTGGCTGTAGCACGGGAAGCCTCCGTTTCACAAATTTTTAGTTGCTCTCGAAGAGGTGCGCCGGAGAAGCCCGTCACCACTCACCAAGTTGCCATTCAAGTAAGCGGCAGCCACTATAAGGAATACACCCAGAGCCCGCAAGACAACTTTGGTCGACGGCGGCGATTTGAGCTGCTGACCTGAAACTTCATTCGGAACTCGCACCTCCAGGTCGCCCAACAAGGCGAAACGTGAGGAAGCCTGAAGCGCGAGCGAGGGGTTGGAGCGCAGCGCAATGGGGGGACGAAGGGGGCTGAGGCGCGACAAGCAGCCAAGCCGGGGGGATTCGGGGTGTTCCCCAACCCCTCGCTTGCGCTTCAGGCTTCCATGACTCGGGAAGTTTCGCTCTCGAATGGGGCAGCGTAGCGGGGGGCACTAAGCTGAAGAGTGAGAAGTAAACAGTGAGCAGTGAGCAGTGAGCAGCGTGGCTGAATCTGGGAAACGAGGTGGAGGGATGATGGTAGAAAGAGGTTGCAAGCCATTAGAAGTTGAGTGGTAGTAATCCCAGTTCCTGCCTGCTATCCTGCGCCCACCCGATCTTTTCCGAATCAATGAGGTCATCGGCCCTGGCTAAGAACGGTCACATCCACGAGTGCCGAAACACACCTGCAGTCTCCCGCCTCCAGTGGCTTAAGCTGATGAACGACGCCAGCCGCTTGAGCGAAGGGGAACAGCTGTAGGAACCCAGATCCAAAAGGAGAAACCACATGCCAAGCTTTCTACAGAATCACACCACCCGGATATACTCAGTCCTGAGAATCGTTTCCGGTTTGCTCTTTGCCTGCCATGGGGCTCAAAAAGTAGTTGGCATCCTGGGAGGGGCTGGCGGCTCCGGGCATGGTATATTGTATGGCGTGGCTGGGGTCATCGAGCTGGTCGGTGGAATCCTGATCGCAATCGGACTCCTGACCAAGTACGCCGCCTTCATCTCGAGCGGCCAGATGGCTGTTGCCTACTTCAAGGTGCACATTGCGGGCGGCTTCTGGCCCATTCAGAACGGCGGTGAGCTGGCGGTCCTGTACTGTTTCCTGTTTCTCTTCATCGCCGCCAACGGGACTGGAAGCTGGGGGGTGCAAAGCGACTGAACGGAAGCTCAAGGGACAAGATACAGACAAATCTAAGATTCAAGATCCACTTGGGATCTAGTTCCCCTATACATCCATCAACGCATCGATGTCTGGATCCAGATCAGGCGGACGCGACCCTAATGAGATTCCCACGAAAAGGGTCAGGGATACCAGCAGGGACAGTGCTCCGCCATCGATTCCGTAGGGAATCTGGATATTCAGGAGCTTGAGGGAAAAGTTGAGAGCCAGGCTGGAGAGCATCGCGACGTTTGCCGCTAGGGCAGTAGCCCTCTTCCAATTGAAGCCGATGGCTACGGTGGGAACCAGGGCGGCGGCGAATGTTCCCCAGCCGAAGGCTCCCAGAAGGGCCACCAGATCATCTGAATAGAGAGCGAAGACCGAAGCCACCACCGCAATCACTAGGGTCGCCAAGCGGGCCCATAGGAGCTCTCGAACCACACATCTTCCCCGAAGCGCCTGTGGGATGTCTCGCACCACGGCCGCCGCGCCGATGTTCAAGAAGCCATCAGCCGTCGACATGATAGCGGCAAAAAGAGCCGCAAAGACCAGACCTGCCAGCAGCGGATCCACGTAGTGCTGAAGAAACTGCGAAGCCGCCTCATCGGCTCTCGCCAGCGTGGGATGGACTCCTCTGAGCACCAGCGTGCGCATGGCCAGTCCAATACTGATCCAGAGTAGGCCGGAAACTGCGTAGCCCAGGATGGAGACGGGCAAAATGTACTTGGCATCTCCTACCCGCCGATTCATCATCAACTTGGTCACCACATGAGGCTGCCCAGCGACTCCCAGGGTGAAGAGAAAGTACCAGGACAGACAGCCGAAGGCTCCCAACGTTCCCCATGGCCCTATCGCTGCAGGGTCGTCCTCCAGAAGCGTGCTTGCTATTCCACCCCAGCCACCCGCCACGGCGCTTCCGGTGGCCAGAAACACCAGGACCGCCGCCACCATCATCACCAGGCCCTGGACCAAGTCGGTATAGACGGAGGCAATAATGCCTCCCGTGACACAATAGAAAACCAATACGGCACAGGAAATCGCAACGCAGGCTTCGAGGCTAATCAGACCCACTGCTGTACTTCCCAGGATATCCTTCAGCACTGTAGCCATCGCCAGAATCTGCGTAGCCAGATATCCGAAGACTCCCAGTAAGATAGCGAGGGCTGCGAGAAGCCGGCACATCTGGCTCTTATAACGGGCCGATATCGCATCAGGCAGGGAGATCGGCTCTCGCAGTTCGGCGAAAAGGCGTATCCGCTTGGCCAGCAGAAAAAAGGTGAGACAATAGCCGATCGGAATGGCAATCACCATCCATACCGAGCTCATTCCCATGCGGTAGACGAGTCCCGGCCCGCCGACGAAACCAAACCCACTCATGGTGCTGGAGAAAACGGCTAGACCTGTGACCATGATTCCGAGGTCACGACCAGCCATGAAGAAGTCGCGGGTGGAGTGGGTTCGGCGCAGAGCCCAGAGGCCAACTACCACGCACAGCGCCAGATAAGCCAAGACAAAGCCCAGGATGACGCTACTTCTTGAGACCTCTATCACGAGGTGCCTTCCGGCGGTGTTCGCTGTATTTCCAGGAGCCTCTGGAATTTCCTTCGATCATCTGGTGTCAGGATCCAGGAATCGAATTTAAGATAGTAGAGCAGTACCAAGTAGAGGGGAATGACGGGCCACAAGCCCAACATCATCACAACACTGGGAGCTGGAAAGGAAAACACCAGGAGCGGAGCTTGGTCTACGGCAGCTCCTGAGAGAACCAGCAACAGCGAATAGATCGTCAGGTAGAGCAGTCCCGCTACTAGAAGAGGCACCTTGATTCTGCCAAGGCGTCCACCCTTTTGGGTCCCCAACCCCAAGCAGAGCAAGAATAGAAGGATCTCTACGCTTCCCAGAAGCCAAGCCGACCAGAGACCTGATGGGTAGGATTGGGAGATCGTCCCACTCTGCTGCATCGCCGGGTTTTCAGCGTGCTCGATCCCTCGACCGTAGTGTGTCTCACCAACCAGGATGAAGCCCAGGATCAGGCACATGGTCAACAGTGCGCCGAGCAGGATCCAGGAAAGTTTCATCTGAGTGAGGGTGATGTGAAAGCTGGGATATCAGGGTTACAGGTTGCCGATAACATGAAACAAAGTGCGACAGATCCGCGAACGACTTGAGCCGTTAGCAAGATGAGCCCAGGTTCCGAGGAGAGAGCCGGACAACTCTTCCCCACGCAGTGCCGCACAAATCCCCAGTAGCCGGAAGTTTCTTTCTCGAATGGGGCAGCACCGCTGGGGGCCACTGATCTGAAAGCAAGACGATTCGTCGGAACGTCGGAGCGACTTAACGTCGTACGTCTCTGCTCCCGGGAAAGTGCAGCGAACGGTTCCGACGGGAACTTCGAATGGCGAGGCAATCATGGAGAATTTCCAGTTGACAGAGCCGTGACCATGAGGGAGCGGGCCCTGATCAGGGGCCGAATGAGGCTTTACCAATTCTAAAGTTTCCTCCTGAATGACCAGCGCCGGCAGGGCGCACGACTGACTGAAGGCAAAGAGTTTTTCACCCTCTCCGGTGAAATCACTATTCAAGCTGCAGCGTATGGGTTTCAGCGCTCGCTTCCTGCACCTCCCCTTCGGAAATGATAATCTCAACCCGGCGGTTCTTCTTTCGGCCGTCAGACGTCGCATTATCCGCAACCGGGCGTTCCATACCATATCCCACCGCCGTTATTCGCGCGCTCGAAATGCCCTCGGGAACAAGAAAATCGAACACTGAGTTGACCCACTTTTCCGACAGCTTCAGGTTAGTGGAGGCAGCACCCGTTGAGTCGGTGTGTCCTTCGATCCGGAGATTCAAGTCAGACATGATCAAAAGAATACCAGCCAACTTGGCGATGACCGATTTTGCCTCGGGCTTCAAAGCGGCCTGCCCCACATCGAAGAGAATATCGGGTAGGTTGACGATCATACCCCGAGCCGAGTCTCGGGTGTCGGCCACGTGGGAAAGGGCCTGTTGTAGCCGGCCCTGAAAAGCGCCCTTCTCCTCCTGTAGTTTCTTCTGCTCCTGTTGGAGCCTCGTCATAGAAGCCTTCAAGTCTGCCTGCTCTCAACGCAGAGCCCCCAGGCTGGTCTCCATCTATCTACCCCCGTTGCTGTTGGATCTTCTCCAGCTCTCGCGAGGAAGCCTGCAGAGCCCTCTCGGCCTCAGCCTGCAGAGCCTCCAACTCTGCCTTCTGATTCTGGAGATCCGCCACGAAGGCCTCGCTCTGCTTCGCACTGGCCTCGGCCTCCGCTGCCCGCTTCTCCATCATTGCCATCTCAGCCTGGCGCGCCGCGATTCTCGCGTCCAATTCCTTTGCTTCCAGCTGGCGCAGGGTCACTCTGATTGCCTCGTTGCTGGAGGCTACCGAGCGTCGGGCGATTCCTGAGCACCCTTCTTGGCACCGCCTCCGCTGGTCATGAAAGTGGCCTGCTGTAGCGTCAGCATGGCTTCGCGGTAGATCGCTGAAGCGTGTTCCTCCGCCCCCAGGCGTCCGGCGATCTCGTGGACCTTCTGTGCCTGGAGAAGATCCAAAGACACCTTCCCCTCGTAGATAACCGCCTCGAGACTCTCCAGACCATGTGCGGGCGCTGCCGCTAAACTCGAGAAACTGAGTGCCTGCGAGGGAGCCTGGAGGTCCCGGCTCACATCGTTCCAACTGATCATCAGCTCCGAAGGCTGCCCCACCTGGTAATAGGGCTCCGCCGTGACCATCCGTGCGAAGGTTCTCAACCCAGTCAAAAATTTCAAGGAGTCCTTGTCACGCCCGGGCCGCACCCACAGCTCCCCCAGATTCTCCACACCACCGTCTCGATTGACGGCCCACAGAACGTAGCAGGTCACGTCGCCGGCGAAGAGAACGGCCGGCTTCATCTCGTCGTAGGAGAGCTCAATACGCGACTGTCCCTCTTCAAACTTGACCTTGGCACTCATGCTGGCTCGGGGGATGCGTCGGGTAGGAAGCAATGACAACTCGACATCCTTCCTCTCCGGAAAGCGAACGACTTGTAGCGTCACCTCTGTCGATGCCGCCTGAAGCATCGGTATCAGTAGGAGATAGGGCAGAAAAATTCTTGTGCACAACGTCTTCGATATGACTTTTCTCCTGATTCCATTCATTTGCCAAAATCCTTGTTGAAGGCTGGCCGAGAGCAGTCCGGTAGCCATCGCGCTGAGTGTAGCAGATCAGGGTATAGGTCGCAGGTTGCAGGTCTCTCGCTCTGTCTCTTCGGGAGATCACTCTTGGAATTCAGCTGTGGGCTTTCTCGATTGTCCAAGGGGTGATAGATTCCGACCAACTGGATCACGAGGGGACCAGGTCAATTCACATCCGAAGTCCAGGGGAGGAATCTCGGTCTAAAGGAGGCAACGCCAATGTACATTCTTGATTCTTGCTTTAAGAATATGGTCAGAGACCACATTCCGTGCGGGGCACCTCCTAGTGCAGCGCGCCACAAGTTTTGAACCAGGGTTCAGCAGCCCCTCGTCGTCGCTGGCGTTGTTGCGCTCGACTCGGAATATAGCCCGATATGCCTCGCTCGCGACGCCTAGCTAGCGACAACGATTGACTACTGCACCTGGCTCAGAACTTATGGCGAGCTGCACTAGCGCTTCTCTTGGTCTGGCAGGCGGTTGATTTTCCCGTTATGGGCCAGTTTGGGAAGTACTGTCCAGCAGTTTCCACAGGCGGTTCTCAACGGTGGCTCCACTACCTCGTTTACCATCCACAATCCGGACAGCGTTTCGGCAGCATACCAGACGTGTTTGAAGCCGCGGGTTATGCAGTCTGTGCCTCCGCGGCGTACTCTAACGACACAGTCCCTTTTTTCAGGTAAACGGATCTATCAATACTTGATGGTTTTACGTTTTTTACCAGCCCGGCCGATCTTTTCAATGTACTCTGTAACAAGTGGAACTTTGCATGAAGTCCCATGCATATCCACCTCGACCTTTCCCAGCTTTCTTGCCGTTGCTTTGGCCTGTTTGTTGAGTGGCAATACATAGGCGCCCACGGCAATCATAAACGCGTTCATCGTGTAACGCGCTCGGTTGGAGGTTGCATCAATTTCCTTTTCGATTTTTTTCAGCAGTGTTTTGATTTCTGCCAGGTCCAGCTTTTCGTCCGGAATTACGGTCACGATTCCGGCGTATTCCGCTGGAGAAGATCGGGCAGATCACCTTGCGGGCCATGGACCTGAGCCGGTGTCTGGAAATCACCCTGAACGCCGACGCCACGGCGGGAGCCATCCGAGTGGAGCTGCTGGACGATCGGGGCTACCGCGTGCGTGGCTACTCGAAAGAGGCCGCCGTCCCCATCGCGGGAGATCATCTGAGGCATCCCCTTCACTGGGAGAGCGGGAGAATCGCAGATCTGGAGGCGGGTCGCTACCGGATCCGCATTCATCTCGACGACGCAGTCGTCTATGCTGTCACCTTGATTGGACGCTGAGGCCGCGCGACCGCAGCGGCTGGCTTCGATATCTCTTGGGGTTCGACAAAGACGGCGTAATGGGACTTCTCAAGGACTCTGCTCATTCCCTCTCAAAACCCCAGAACTCGATTGCGTTCCTGCCCATGATCTTTTTCTGATCGGTCTCTGTGAAGAAGGGAATCTGCTCCCGTATCAAGTCGAGTTCTTGCTCGAGGGAGAGACGGTTCTCGTGGGCCCGTGTTTCCCTCGGAAACCCGGCTAATAGTAGCGAGCGACCTCATACCGCCGAGCAGCATGATGGCATCTGGATTGGCATCGTCTTTTTGCCTTTGCCCTTGTCTCGTGAGGGTGAGGCAGGGGCAGTGGTGAGGAAAAAGGCAAAGGCGAAGGCACGCGGAAGGGCCAGGGCAAAGGCATATGTTTGAAGATCGACGACGTGGTATGGGAAACGCTTTACTGCAAGTCGGCGAACAGGTAAGTCTTTCGCGACTAGAGGCACCATTGCTCCGGTACGAGGGAAATCGAGAATCTGACTAAGGGCCGCGTCCACGGCATCGAAGAACACTATACCGAGGCCTTCTCGGCGGCTCTCGTACCAACGTCCTGCCTCCCGGTATTCAGCGTTGGTCTCGTCCTCAAAGCGGACGTGCCGAGTCATCACTTGCGCAGCTCAGCCTCGCCGTTGCGACGCACATCGTCCCACGGGGTGCCCTGCGCGCTCGCCTCTCAGTTTCCGCGGCCCAGGCAGCCTCTACTTGGGCCGGGTCTTCAACATCACCATCGTCGAGGCTGGCCAAGAGTTCGGCCGCCATGTCGGCTCGCTCTTGAAGCGGCAACGTTAGAGCATCGCTAGAATGTGTTGGACTCGAGAGTTTACATAGCCATTGTAATCGGGATCCACCAGCCCAACAAGCTGCTGCACCCGATGGCGGCCAGTCGGTGCTCGATGGGCTGCGCCACGGGTGAGCCGCCAACCGTTAGGCAGACAAAAAGAACATCTTAGGATGCGCATAACTATGCTGACAGAAATGAAATATCTACTGGGCAACTCCTCTACTCGTCCAGTTTTTGTAATTGGAACAGGACGGTCAGGTACGCATTGGCTTGGGTATTCTCTCGGAAATCATCCCGGAGTTCTTGCTACCGTTGAGGGTCGGCCTATGCTTGGTCTTTCCACCAGAATGGCTCTAACTCCGACTCTCGAAGGAAGATTATTTTGGCGTTCGGTCATGGCGTACAAATTGCAGCTTCTTCGAGCTGCACCCCGGTTATATTTGGACAAATCACACCCCAATATTTGGATAGCTGAAAAACTGCAAAAGGCTTTTTCACAAGCGCTCTTTATAGGAATCGAACGTAATCCTTACGCGGCCGTTGTGAGCATGATGAAACATGGTGGAGTTTCAGCATGGCACAGGCGCTGGCGAGAATTTCCGTTACCAAATCGTTTTCTCGGGATCACCCCAGAAATAGCTGATACTTATGACAGCATTCCGCTCGCTCCACAGTGTGCGATGAGGTGGCTCGCACATCACAGAAGAATGAACGAGCTTAAGAATACCCTTGGAGATGCTCTTTTAGTGATTTCTTACGAATCATTTGCACACGACACTGCACTCACGATCCACGTTTTGAACCAATTTCTTGGGCTGCATGAGGCTATTCCGATTCCAGAAGTAAAAATGGAGTCATTGAACAAATGGAAAAGTGGACTTTCTGATGCGGAGCTTATCGATATTCAGGATGTCGTTGGTTTTTCTCCCGAAAGCATCAACGAGTGAAGGGCAACTGCCTAACAAAACGCTGCACACGGACGGCAATTCCTCTGCGCTCCGTTGCCTTGCCGCCGGTGAGCTTTGTCGTCAAGCCGCCGAGATGCACCTGATCTTGATCACTGTGGCAGTCCCTGGTGCCTCGGACGCCCTTGCCGGTCTGAAGGCGAGAAACAGTATGGTGCTGTTGTCCGGCTCTCTACGCGGAACCTGGCTCCATGTTGCTGACATGCAACCCTTTTCGCGGCTCTACTTTTCGCGGCTCTATTTGATTCTTGGGCTCATATCCCACCCTGAGGCTGGACTCTAGTCTGGACCAGATGCGATCCTTTATCGTATTTGAGTCGAAGGAGGGACGATGCAGAGGACGAGACCCCTGTCGTTATGTTTGACGTGCCTGGTGCTCTGCTTGCCGTTCACACTGCTGGCGGCGGAGAGCAACCAGGAGTGGGAGAAGCAGGCCAGAGCCTACTTGAAGAGCATCCAGTATACGCGTGAGCAGCTGGAAGACTGGATTTCAGGCGGGGCCAGCCTGGGGGAGGCCTACGACGGCCGGCTGGGGTGGTTGTTCGCCGACAGACGGGTCAAACACGGAGTCGATGGGTCGATCTCTACCTATCGGTATTCGGGCGCCCGCCGCACCATCATGTACGGAGACAACCCCTGTCGGATCAACACCTACGGAGATAGTTTCACTCATTGTGACCAGGTCAGTGACGGGGAGACCTGGCAGGAAGTGCTCGCCGCCCATTTGTGTGAACCCTTGCGCAATTTCGGAGTGGGTGGGTACTCCGTCTATCAGGCCTACCTAAGAATGAAGCGGGAGGAGACTCGTACCCCCGCTCCCTACATCATCTTCAACATCTACGACGACGATCACTATCGCAATCTGCATGGTTGGCGAAACATCCGCTTGGGCTATACGACCGGAATGTGGCCAGCAGTAGTCGGCTCGACCATGCCCTACGTCGAGGCGAATCCCGCGACCGGGCACTTTGCAGAGTTCGGAAATCCCTGTCCCACACCGGAATCCGTCTACAAACTCAGCGACCTCGGCTGGGTGTTCCAGCGTTTCAAGGACGACTTCGTGCTGAAGCTCGTGCTGGCCCAGAGGCATGCGGACAGCAACTCTCCCCAAGCGAGCTATGATCTGCTGGAGACTCTGGCCCGGGAGCACGGCTTGCAGGTCAGCATCGACAGCCCGGAGAAGCTGCTGGAAACCACCCAGAACCTCTACACCAGAGCCGCCTTGTTCGCCTCTATGAGGATCGTCGAGAAGATCGATCAGTTTGCATCGGCCCAGGAAAAGCGACTCCTGTTTGTGCTCTCGTACGGGGAGAGAAGAACGGCTCAGGCGTTGAGAACCGGGATTCGGTTCGACCAGGAGTTTCTTGATTTTCTGGAGGCGAAGAGGCTGCCTTACGTGGACTTGGTGGAGGCCCATCGGAGGGATTTCGCTCAGTTCAAGCTGAGCGTGGACGAGTACATCGATCGCTACTGGATCAGTCACTACAATCCGCGGGGTAACTTCTTCCAGGCGTTCGCCATCAAGGACAGCCTGGTCGAGCTGCTCGATCCCAGGCCTGCCAGCTACTCGACCGACCTCTCGAGCTACATCGAGATGAAGCCCAGAACTTCCCAAGAGAAGTAACAGCTCAAACTCAGAGGCAGAAGATCTCGATCTTCATGAAGGAGAAGATCTGGTCGTTCGCCGACTCTTCGACCAGCCGTAGACGGCCACGACCGAATCACCTTCTTGTCCCAATACTGGACGGCGTGAAGCTGCGTTCCGAGAAGGCCGTCTGGAAGATCGACTTCGATGCAGACGCCGGCACCTCCTCCAGCGCACCGTTCCCAGAGAGTGTCGTTGTCGGCTGTGCTCCTAAAGCACGCTAGGCCGATCTCGTCGCGGCATTGATGAATCCTCGATACAACAACGGGCTCAGCCAGTTCTCTTAGCCTTCCAGCGCTTATCGCGAGCTGGCGAGGGAGCGACTCATCAAGAAGAATCCGCACGGGCATCAGGGCTTCGCGCGCAACCTCGAGAGCGGCAACGGCCTGCTCCCGCGTCACGGAAGGAAATGCGTCCAGAAACTTGTCAAGGCTGTCGCCCGCCTCAAGATAGTCGATCAAATTGCGAACCGGTACCCGAGTACCCTCCTAGGCTCGCCAGCGATTCTGCTTGGAGACCCGAGCGGGTTGCGGCTGGCTGGGCGAGGTGGATTCTGAGGTCCTCACCCGCCTCTTCAACATCAGGTCCTGAACATCAGGTCCTGGAGGCACTGGTGGCCGAGCGTCGTCTCAGTCACGACTTTGCCCATAAGCTGCGCGCCTGGCACCCGAGTGGCTTCGGCGTCTATCGCAGCCGCCCCAGTTTCGCCGCCAGCCGACTGCAGTACGATCCCGAAGAGGGTCGGATCGAATCCCGCACCTCCAAAGGCCGCCGGCGGTCTTTTAGCAGCCGGCCGCTCGGGAGTATCCTTCCCGGTTGCCTCAGCAAAGAGGTTATCCCGATGAGTGGGAGAAGCGAGTGGTGCGTAAGGGCGGTCAAATGAAATGGAAAAACC
>Ga0310345_10003547_pt1 | contig 14787 bp, 15 predicted proteins | sample HC15DNA20500_MG_FD_204667 | JGI IMG/M metagenome (GOLD analysis project Ga0310345, IMG submission 204667) | Marine microbial communities from station ALOHA, North Pacific Subtropical Gyre - HC15-DNA-20-500_MG | ecosystem: Environmental > Aquatic > Marine > Oceanic | place: Pacific Ocean: North... | reverse complement strand
GATCCGACGGCTGGCCGCAGGTCACCACCGTTGGGTTCGGCAATAAGGGGCTGACGCTCTATTTCGTTTGCGGCCGGGACAGCCAGAAGGCCGCAAATCTCGGACGCGACAACCGGGTTTCCCTGACCATCGATCACGATGTCTCCAACCCGATGGCGATCGAAGGCGTCTCCATGGCGGCGCATGCCTTTCTCGACGATACGAGCGTGCAGGAGGCCATGTCGCTGATGGCGCAGAAGTATCCCGAATATAGCGATATGCCGATCCCCGAGGCCTCCGAAGTGCATGTGGTCCGCGTGGTGCCGAAGGTCATCTCGGTGCTCGATTACAGCAAGGGCTTCGGCCACGCGGATACGGTTGAGGTGAGCGAGGCGGATCTCGCCTAGAGGAGCTTCCCGCCCTTGGTGAGGGGCACGCCGCGCAGGAAATCGTCGGCATTCATGGGTTTCTTGCCGGCACGCTGAAGCTCCAGAAGCCGGAGCGCGCCTTCGCCGCAAGCGATCACCAGCGGCTCGGCGATCACGGTTCCGGGCTCGTCCTTGCCGTCGGCGACCTCGGAGCGCAGCAGCTTCAGACGCTCCACCTTCCCATCCCGCTCGATCTCGCACCAGGCGCCGGGATAGGGACTCAAGCCACGGATCTTGTTGTGGATCTCGTTGGCCGACTTCGTCCAATCGATGCGGCCGTCGGCGGAAGAGATCTTCGCCGCGTAGGTGACACCTTCTTGCTGCTGGGGCGTGCAGTCCAGCTTGCCCTCTTCCGCCCGGCCCAAAGCCTCGACCATGAGGGCAGCCCCCTGCTCCGCCAGTGCGTCGTGCAGCGCGCCCGCGGTCATTTCGGGTGCGATCGGCAGCGCGACCTGCAGACAGATATCGCCGGTATCGAGGCCCTCATCCATGCGCATGATCGTGCTGCCGGTCTTCGTATCGCCTTCCATGATCGCCCGCTGGATCGGCGCGGCACCCCGCCAGCGTGGCAGCAGGGAGGCGTGCACGTTGAAGCAGCCTTCGCGCGGCGCTTCCAGGATCGGCCGCGGCAGGATCAGTCCATAAGCAATAACAACCGCCGCATCCGCATTATGGGACGCGAACCGCGCCTGCTCGTCCTCCGACTTCAGTCGCTCCGGCGTGAACACGGCGAGCCCCTGCTCTTCGGCGAAAGCGTACACCGGCGAAGGCCGCAGCTTCATGCCCCGGCCCGCAGCCCGCGGCGGCTGGCTATAGACCGCGACGACCTCGTGGCCGGCGGCGAGGATCGCTTTGAGGGTCGGCACGGCGAAATCCGGCGTGCCCATGAAGACGATGCGCATGGGCGGTGTTTAGCATGTGATTTGGACCGGGCGGGAGAGAGAAGACTAAGGCGCCCGACAGGGTCAGCTGGCGGAAAAGCCAATTGGCCTTGGTGGTTATGGTTGCGCCACGACGTTTCACACAATCGTCAATGCACACCTGGGATTTGCCGTTAAACTGACCTCTCAGACGATGGCCGCAAGTTTCAGGGAGAGACGACAATGACCGCCAAACTTCTGATGCCGCTGCTCGGCATCATGCTGCTCGCCAGCCTGCCCGCTTCCGCCTACGAGACACTGGAGCAGGATTTCGCCATCTGCACCCAGGGCCAGGGCTCCGATCCGGAGATCGTGGACGCCTGCACCCGGCTGATCGACAACTCCCAGGTGGAGAACGAGATGGTGGGCATGTTCTACGGTCTTCGGGCCTCGTCCAACGACGATGCCGCTCAGAACTGCGCGGACGCCCACAAGGTGCTCGAGCTGACCGAGGATCCGAATCTGATCAACGCGGCCGAGACGCTGATCGAACGGAACTGCTGAGCTTCAGAATTTCTGGGACCAGCCGAAGACGACGTACCAAGCCTCGACGGCGTTGATCTCGTGGGCGGTGAAGAAGGACTTCATCTTCAGCGAGGCGCCGTATTCGGGCAGGTCGTAATTGACGATCGGACCGAGGCCGAGGCTCTCGACCTGCCAGCCATGGGGCGGAAGCACCCTTCCGTCCCATGTGTCGTCCTCGACCTGCCAGGCGTAGTAGCCGGCGAGGCCGAACTGATAGCGCCCCCAGCGCTCGGTGATGGCGAAATCCACATTGAGCAAGTCACCCGTCGTGTATCGGGAGGACGGGTTCTGAAGATAGTTGTTCCAGAACAGCTTGGCGCTGAACTCCGTGCCTTCCAGGAAGATGGGCTTGGTCCCATAGGTGATGCCGACGGAAGGTGAGAAATCCCAGATATTCAGGCTCGCGCTGAGCACCTGGTCAAGCCGGTCGTCGTCATCGTAGCTGCCGTAGGGGAAGGTGACGCCGAAGCCGAAGAGGACCGAGAGTCCTTCGAAGACGGGATAGGCCTCCGGGTCCTTGGAGGGCCGGTACTGGCCGAAGGAATAGGACCAGTCGAGCTCCACGTATGGATCGCCGAGGCCGGCGCTGCAGTTCTCTGCTTCGCCGATCAGGAGATGGCCGCACTGGTTCCCCATGGGCAGGAAGCCGAGCACGCCCACGGAGCCGCCGAGCAGCTTCCACTCCGGCACGTAAAGAAGGAACGGAGAGAAATACTGCTTCTCAAGATCGGCCTCCCGGAAGGCCGGCAGGGTTTCGCCGTCCGGGCCTTTGAAATCAGTCGCCTTGGAAACGTAGCCGAGGGCACCGCCATAGAGGCCCGCAGGCGGAAGCTGACCGGAATGGATGTCTGTGCCGCCGATGGGGCCGGCGGCGTTCGGCCCCTCCAGCGCAAGCGCCGGGCCAAACGAACACGCAGCCGTGAGTGCGCAGACGAGACCGCCGGCAGCCCACTTCATCCAGTCCCCCATCCGTAGCTGGATGAAAACTACTCCAGAACGGACCTTCGGGCCAGCAACGGCAGGTGGATGGAGCGCAACCCGCTTATGCAGGCTGTTCTGCGCGCTTTTGCTTGGTGAGCTTGCGGACGACCATGTCGCGCTTCAGGCGCGAGAGGTAGTCGATGAAGAGCACGCCGTTCAGGTGGTCGACCTCGTGCTGCACGAGGGTGGACCAGAGATCCATGAAATCTTCTTCCTGCTCCCGCCCCTCCAGATCCGTGTAGCGCACGCGGACGCGCTGGGGACGCTCGATCTCGGCGGTGTATTCGGGGATCGAGAGGCAGCCCTCCTCATGGCTGCGAAGCTCGTCGGAGCGCTCCAGGATCTCCGGATTGATCATCACGAGCGGGGCGGGATCGTCCTCGTCGCGGGCCGGATCCATGACGATCAGACGGCGGCCGACATTGATCTGCGGTGCGGCCAGGCCGATGCCCGGCGCCTCGTACATGGTCTCGAACATGTCGTCGATCAGCGCTTTCAGGCTGTCGTCGATCTTTTCGACCGGAGCGGCCGTCTCGCGCAGGATCTGATCCGGGACCGTGATGATGGGGAGCTTTGCCATGTGCGGCTGAAATAAGGGGGCGCGCGGGTTCGGTCAATGGCGGGTGTGCGGCCCCCTAAGCATGACGTCACGCTGAGGCGGCCGGTCCTCGAAGCATGGCCCGCGCACAATGCGCCGCCTCCCGACTTTCACACAGATCATCCGTGTTCCCGTTTTGGTCTCATTCCGCTTTGCGAATCGGTTTAGATTGCCGCGGATGATGACCGAACCTCTTCAGATCGGCGGGCTCGCCCTCGATCCGCTGCTCGTGATGCTCGGGCTGGCCGGCGCCGTCGTGGTGCTCCTGCTCGCGCTGCTCGTGGTCTTCCTGGTGATGCTTGGGCGGCGGCGTGCGGAAGCCCGCGCCCAGGACGAGCAGATGGCGGAGCTTCGGGTGCGGCTCCAGACCCTGGCCGAGGCCAGCAACTCGAGCCACAGCCAGCTGCAGCGGGCGGTGAACGAGCGGCTTGACCGGATCAGCCATCGGGTCGGCAGCGATCTCACCACTACGGCGCAGCGGACGAATGAGAGCATCGCGAAGCTGCATGAGCGGCTGGCGGTGATCGACACGGCCCAGAAGAACCTGACCGACCTCTCCTCCAACATGATGAGCCTGCAGCAGATCCTGGCCAACAAGCAGTCGCGCGGCGCCTTTGGCCAGATGCGCATGGAGACCATCATCAAGGACGGGCTCCCCATCGGCGCCTATACGTTCCAGGCGACGCTCTCCAACGGCAAACGGCCGGACTGCCTGCTGCATATGCCGAACAACGATGCGGGCGTGGTGATCGACGCGAAATTTCCGCTGGAGGGTTTCGAGGCGTTCCGGGTGGCGCGCGGCGATGCGGAGCAGAAGGATGCGGCGCGGCGGATCAAGGTGGATGTCGCCAAGCATATCGACGACATGGCCGGGAAGTATTTCATCACCGGCGAGACCCAGGACATGGCGATCCTCTTCGTGCCGTCGGAATCGGTCTACGGGGATCTGGCGGAGCATTTCCCGGATCTCGTGCAGCGGGCGCACCGGGCGCGCATCGTGATCTGCGCGCCGAACATGCTGATGCTGGCAGTGCAGACCATGCAGGCGATCCGTAAGGACGTGCAGATGCGCGAGCAGGCCGGCATGATCCAGAAGGAAGTCGCAATGCTGACGGCGGATATCGGCCGCCTCGGCGAGCGGGTGGGCAGCCTGCAGACCCATTTCGCCCAGGCCAACAAGGATATCGACCTGATCGTCACCTCGTCGGACAAGATCGCCAAGCGCGGACGCAAGATCGAGAATCTGGAGTTCGATCAGGGGCCGGGCGAAATTGCCTCGTCACAATCGGGGCCGAGGATCACCCGCGGGCCGCAGCAGCCGGCGCAAAGCCGTCAGGCGGATTTTCTGGCCGGCGAGTAGCAGGCTCCGGCTTGCCGAATTAGGCTTGCCCAATCGAGCCTTGCCGAACCGGGGGACCATAAGGGAGGGAAGCTGTGGAGCAGGAGATGCTCGGCGTCAGCTGGGACGAGCTGCTTGTGGGCGGCGGTGCCAGCGCGGTCAATCTCGTGATCCATGCGGTGCTGCTTGCCGCGATTGTGCGGGTGGTTTCGGCGCTGCGCGACTACCGGATGCTCGGTCCGAGCATCATCCAGCGGACCGTCGTGATCTACGTGGCGGGGCTACTGCTCGTGCTGGCCCACTACCTGGAGGTTCGGGTCTGGGCGCGAACCTACGAATGGGTTGGCGCGGCGCCGCCCAATACGCCGTTCGTTTATTTCGCCTTCTCGAACTATACGACGCTCGGCTATGGGGACATCGTGCCGGTCGACGAGTGGCGCCTTCTGGGGCCGATCACGGCGCTGAACGGCATCCTGCTGATCGGCTGGTCGACGGCGCTGATCTATGCGGTGCTGCGGGGAACGGACGACCCGAAGCCGGCAGGGCCGCTCTCCAGCGATGCCGCGGCGGAGATCCGAAGCGAGGTGGAGAAAGCCGAGCGCAACGTGGCGCGGGAACTCAAACGCGGCTGAGGCGGCTCTATCCCCGCCCCACGATCCCCATTCGGCGCGTCAAACACGAAAGTCCGCTATGGCGCGCCTGCTTTGCCATGACGGGGCCCTGCCCGCCTGCTATTGGCTTGGACCATGACCGATACCCGCACGCCGAACACGGACGAGAACAATGAGGTCCAGCGCAGCTGGATGGAGATCCTGTTCACCCGGAAGATGCTCGCCTGCATCTTTCTCGGCTTCACGTCGGGCATGCCACTCTACGTGCTGGTCTCCCTCGTTCCGGCGTGGCTGCGCAGCGAGAATGTAGACCTCGCCACCATCGGATTGTTCGCCCTCGTCGGGCTGCCCTATACGTGGAAGTTCGTCTGGTCGCCCCTGATGGACCGGTACAAGCTGCCGTTTCTCGGGCGGCGGCGGGGTTGGGCGCTGCTGGTGCAGGTCGTCCTGCTTGTCTCCATCGGCGTGCTCGGACATTTCGACCCGGCGACCTCGCTTCAGACCATCGTCGCGCTGGTGTTCGTGGTCGCCCTGTTCAGCGCCAGCCAGGACATCGTCATCGACGCCTATCGCCGGGAGCTGCTGGCCGACGACGAGCTCGGCACCGGCACCTCCATCTTCGTCAACGCCTACCGGATCTCCGGGCTGGTGCCCGGCTCGCTCGCGCTCATCCTGGCGGAGTTCCAGCCCTGGCCGCTGGTCTTCTGGGTCACCGGCGCCTTCATGCTGGTCGGTATCGTGACCACGCTCGCCATCAAGGAGATGAGCGACGACGCACTCGCGCCGCACAGCTTGCGGGAGGCGGTGGTCGATCCGTTCATCGAGTTCTTCAGCCGGGACGGCGGGGTGAAGACCGGGCTCGCCATCCTCGCCTTCCTGTTCCTCTACAAGCTGGGGGACAACATGGCGACGGCGCTGGCCACGCCCTTCTATATCGACATGGGCTACAATTTGGCGGAGATCGGCTCCGTGGCGAAGGTGGCGGGGCTTTGGGCCAGCATCGCAGGCGGGGTGCTCGGCGGCATCATCATGCTGAAGGTGAGCATCAACCGGGCGCTCTGGCTGTTCGGCTTCGTGCAGCTCGCGACCATCCTCCCCTATATTTGGCTGAGCCAGGCGGGCCATTCCCTGGTCGGTCTGTTCGTGGTGGTCAGCGGGGAATATCTGGGCGTTGGGCTCGGCGCCATCGCGCTCACCGCCTATATGGCGCGGGAGACGAGCAAGGCCTTCACCGCCACCCAGTTCGCCCTCTTCACCAGCCTGATCGCCGTGCCGCGGACCGTCGCCAACGCGTCGACCGGCTTCATCGTGGAGGCGGTCGGGTGGACGCTGTTCTTCGTGATTTGCGCCATCGTGGCGATCCCCGGCATGCTGCTGCTGTTCAAGGTCGCGCCGTGGTCGGAGAGGCCGAAACCTGCCGCGCCGGAAGCGCAGCCTTCGGCCGCGGTCGCTGGCGGCAGCGAGGGCGAGGTGGAGTCCCAAGTCACCGAGATTGAGCAGCGAGCCGCGCCCGCCCCGAAAGGCGTCTAAACTGGTGCACAATTTGAATGGATAAGAGGTCTGACCTCATACGCGTGGAGTTTTTCTGATGGACCGGACAGTCACCTTTGTTCTCGGAATGCTTGCCGCGGGCGTGATCGGCGTCCCGCTCGGCATCTGGTTCGGCGGCGAGATGGAGCAGGACGCCTTCATCCAGGTCATCCAAAGCGCCAACCTCTCCGATCAATGCCTCAACGAATTCAGCCAGGGCGTGGACGAGATGCTGGCGGAGTAGCCCCCTAAACCAGCTTCTTGGCCTTGACCGCGGCGGCTAGCGTCCCGTCGTCGAGATAGTCGAGCTCGCCGCCCACGGGCACGCCATGGGCCAGGCGGTAGACGCTGACCCCGCAACCGGCCAGCTGGTCGGAGATGAAGTGGGCGGTGGATTGGCCTTCCACCGTGGCGTTGAGAGCAAGCAGGATCTCGGTCACCTGGGGATCGCGGGCCCGCTCCACGAGCTTGCCGATGGTGAGGTCCTCAGGGCCGACGCCGTCGAGCGGCGACAGGGTGCCGCCGAGCACGTGATAGAGGCCGCGCAGCACCCCGGCGCGCTCTAGCGCCCAGAGATCTCCCACCTCCTCCACCACGCAGATCATGGTGCGGTCGCGTGTCTCGTCCCGGCAGATGGTGCAGGGGCTGACTGTATCGATATTCCCGCAGGTCTCGCAGGTGACGATGGTGTCCCGCGCCGTGGCCAGCGCGGTGGCGAGCGGCTGAAGCAGCTGCTCCTTCTTCTTCACCAGATCGAGGGCGGCGCGCCTGGCCGAGCGGGGGCCGAGGCCGGGAAGCCGGGCCAGCAGCTGGATGAGCTGTTCGATCTCGGGGCTAGCGGTGCCGCGCGCCATGGTCAGTCCGTGCGCAGGAGGTGGGTCACCTCTCCCCCGCGGGGAGAGGTCGGATGCACAGCATCCGGGTGAGGGGGAAATGGACTCGCAGACGTGAGACCCCCCTCACCCCAACCCTCTCCCCCACGGGGAGAGGGAGCACGCCGTGATGTATGGAAAGACTGCGATAAAGCCACCTTAGCTGCCGAACGGGTTCATGCCGGGCGGGAGGGGAAGGCCGCCAGTGAGGTCCTTCATCTTGTCCTGCATCATCCGCTCGGCCTTGACCTTGGCGTCGTTATGGGCAGCGACGATGAGGTCTTCCACGATCTCCGCCTCATCGGGCTTCATCAGGGACGGGTCGAGCTTCACGCCGATCATCTCGCCCTTGCCGTTCAGGGTGACCAGGACCATGCCCCCGCCGGACTGACCCTCGACAATGGCCTGGGCAAGCTCTTCCTGCAGCTCCGCCATGCGGCTCTGCATCTGCTGCGCCTGCTTCATCATACCCATCAGGTTCTTCATCGTTTTCTGCCGTCCTCGCTCATGCGTCTGTCGGGAATATCATTGCCGTTGTCGAAATCGTCACCGATGGCGCCGTCGTCCCAGGCTTCGTGACCGTGAGCGCCTTCGCCGGGGACGTCTTCGCCATAGCCGTCATCCGTGGGGACCGGTTCCTGCTCTCCGCCGGAAAGCGGGCGTACCGCCTTGATCTTCGCGCCGGGAAAACGCTGGAAGACCTCCTTCACCGCGGGGTGCTCCTTCACCTTGGCAAGCTCCGCCTCCCGTTCCTGGCGGCGCTTCTCGCCCAAGGTGATGTCGCCTTCCTTCTCGCTGGTGACGACGACGCCCCAGGCGCGGCCGGTCCAGCGCTTCAGGGCGCGGCTCAGCTCCTGGGTCAGCTCCTTGTGGGCGTCGGGCAGGAGATTGATTTCGATGGAGCCGGGGCGGAAGGAGACCAGCCTCACCTTCTCCACCAGGGCATTCTTGAGCAACAGGTCGCGCCGGTCCTCGGCGAGCTGCACCAGTTCCTCGAAGCTGCGCGGATCGGCATTGGCTTCGACCGGCTCCGGCTCGGTCGCGGACTGCGCCTCCGGACCAGGATCGAACGTGACGCCGGGGGGCGCGGGGTTTTCGGACTCGACCGGCGCGGATGGGGCTGGAGCCGGATCCGTCTGTCCGACGGGCTCGGGATCGCGGCTGGCCTCCGGCGCGGTTCCTTGCGGCGCGCTCTGTCCTTGGGCTGCACTCGCCCCCTGCCCCTGCTCCAGGCGCTTGATGAGATCGCCGGGGCTCGGCAGGTCTGCGGCGTAGGCCAGACGCACCAGCACCATGTCGGCGGCGGCGAGCGGCCGCGGTGCGTTCTCCACCTCCTCGTGCCCCTTGAGAAGCATCTGCCAGGCGCGGGCCAGCACCGGCATGGAAAGTTTCGATCCGAGCTCGGCGGCGCGTTCGGCCTGGGCCTCAGGCAGGCTGGCGTCGCGCCCCTCCTCTCCCATGGCTTTGGCGCGGGTCACCGTATGCACCGCCTCCGCCAGATCGGCGATCACCTGCACGGGCTCCGCGCCGTCGCGGTTGAGATCGGCGAGCTGCTTCAAAGCCCCGCCCGCGTCGCCCTTTAGGACGGTCTCCAGGAGATCGAAAATGCGGCCGCGGTCCGCGAGGCCCAGCAGCGCGCTCGCCTGGGCCAGATCGAGGCTGCCGCCGGCAAAGGCGATGGCGCGGTCCAGAATGGAGAGGGCGTCGCGCACGGAGCCCTCGGCGGATTTGGCGATGAGGTTGAGGGCCGGCTTCTCGACGGATGCGTCCTCGGCCTTCGCCACGTAGTCGAGATGCTCCACGAGTGGCTCGATCTCGATGCGCTTCAGGTCGAAGCGCTGGCACCGGGAGAGCACCGTCACCGGGACTTTGCGCACCTCGGTGGTGGCGAAGATGAACTTCACGTGGGCGGGCGGCTCTTCCAGCGTCTTCAGCAGGCCGTTGAAGGCCTGACGCGAGAGCATATGCACCTCATCGATGATGTAGACCTTGTAGCGGGCGGTGTTGGGCTTGTACTGGGCGCTATCGATGATGTCGCGGATATCGTCGATGCCCGTGTGGGAGGCGGCATCCATCTCGATCACGTCGAGATGCCGGCCTTCGAGGATGGCGCGGCAATGCTCGCCCTCCGCCTCGAAGTCGACCGTGGGGCCGCTGGGCCCGTCCTTCGTCTCGTAGTTGAGGCCCCGGGCGATCAGCCGGGCGGTGGTGGTCTTCCCCACCCCGCGAACGCCGGTCAGCATATAGGCTTGAGCGATCCGGTCGGCGGCAAACGCGTTCTTCAGCGTCTGCACCATGGCCTGCTGGCCGATCAGCTCCGAAAAGGTCTTGGGGCGGTATTTGCGGGCGAGCGCGGCGTGGCCCGCATCTTTCTGCCCGGTGGTCTTTGCTGTGTCGCCGGCTTCGGCCATCGGGCGATAATCCTCAAAAGATCGATTGGGCGCCAGATGTTTGTCGCGCCGTTCGGCGGCCGAAGCGCTAGCCACGGCGCCGCCTGCCGGTCATCGGAGGAAGTGGGAGGCTGGACGAGCAACCCGCGTAAAACTCGTTAGGGCTGCTTCCTTCCGGACCTGACCCGGTTGGCGAGGCACGCGCCTGCTGCCAACCTCCCTAATCCGACTATATCGTTTATCCCCCGGGGTATAGCAACCCTTGTAAAGGGCCCCGATGACGCGTCCGACCGCTCAGGCTTGGCGGGCAAAACCGCCCATGCGCCCGTAGAGAAACAGCAGGCCCAGCAGCCAGAACGCGATGAAGGCGTCGGAGAAGATCATCAGGAAATTGTAGGGCGCGTAATTGTCGTGGGCGACGGTCTGATAGATATGGCCGTAGGTGGCGCCCAACATGAAGAGGGACCAGCCAAGCCCCGTGGCGAGCCAGAAGGTGCCGCCGATCCAGATGCACAGGAAGCCGAGCAGCCCCCACGCACCGTCATGGATGCTCACCTCGAACTGGAAGGGACTTGGCTGCCAGCCGATCGCCTGCGCCGCTTCGTCAGGGAAGAAGACGTGGGGGATGAAGCCGAACAGGAAGCCCATCACGCCGGCACCGATCACGAGCCCACAAAGAAGCAGGATGCGCACGACGCGGTGCTTCGTACGCGGCGCCTTGCTCACGAAGAGATGGATAAGCGGTGCGATCACGCAGAGCGCAGCAATGGCGAGGCCGATCATGAGGCGCTCCTCTTCGCGGATGAGGCCGCGATGATAGCGCGATTCGCTATGGCTTAGTCCTGTTCGGCCGCCTCTTTCAGCTTGGCGCGGAAGGGGCTCGCCGGATAGGTGCCGAAGATCGTGAGCTCGGCGGAGTAGAAGGCGAGCTCCTCGAGGGCCAGCTGCACCATGCGCTCCTCCGGGTGACCTTCGATATCGGCGTAGAACTGGCTCGCGTTGAAGGAGCCGCCGAGCTGATAGGATTCCAGTTTGGTCATGTTCACGCCGTTGGTGGCGAAGCCGCCGAGCGCCTTGTAGAGGGCGGCGGGGACGTTGCGCACGCGGAACATGAAGCTGGTGATGGCCGGCCCGTCATCGACGCCCGGCGTGTTGGCTTGCGTGGCCAGCACGACGAAGCGGGTGGTGTTGTGCTCGGCGTCCTCGATATCCGACTTGGCGATCTCGAGGCCGTAGATCTCCGCCGCCAAGGTGGAAGCGATGGCCGCGGCCGTAGCGTTCTTGGTCTCGGCCAGCTCCTTGGCCGCGCCCGCCGTGTCGGCCTCGGTGACCGGGATCAGGCCGAGCTCGCGGATGACGTTGCGGCACTGCCCCAAAGCCATGGTGTGGCTGTGAACGGTCTTGAGGTCTTCAAGCTTGGTGCCCGGCAGCACGAGAAGCTGATGGCGGATCCGCTCGAAATGCTCGCCCACGATGTAGAGGCCGGATTCGGGGAGGAGATGATGGATGTCGGCGACACGCCCCGCCACCGAGTTCTCGATGGGGATCATGGCGAGCGCAGCCTCGCCGGATTTCAGAGCGGCGAGCGCATCCTCGAAGGTCGCGCAAGGCAGCGGCTCCATCGCCGGATAGGCGTCCTTGCAGGCCAGGTGAGAATTGGCGCCGGGCTCGCCCTGGAAGGCGATCTTCTGGCGGTCGGAGTCGCTCATGATGTGCCGGGATTTTCCATTATGCCCCGCGCCCGCGCGAGGTCGGCCGGAGTATCGACACCGAGCGGAACCGTGTCAACGAGGGCCACATTGATGCGCATGCCGGCCTCCAGGGCGCGGAGCTGCTCCAGCTTCTCCCGCTTCTCCAGGGTCGAGGGCGGCAGGGAGACGAAGCGCTCGAGCGCCGCCCGGCGATAGGCGTAGATGCCGATATGGTGGTAGAGCGGCCCGTCGCCGTAGGGGGCCGTGGCACGGGTGAAGTAGAGCGCCCGCAGCAGGTTCTCGCCGGCCGGCGTGCCGACTGCCTTCACCACATTGGGGTTCGTGCGCTCTTCCTCCTCGGTGATCTCGCAGGCCAGGGTCGCGATATCGGCCTCGCCCGGGGCCAGCGCCTCGGCGCAGGCCGCCACGAGCGCCGGGTCGAGGGTCGGCAGATCGCCCTGGAGATTGACCACGACTTCGCAGGCCTTGTCAGGATCCGCCGCCGAGAGGGCTTCGAAAACCCGGTCGGACCCGCTCTGGTGGTCCGGAGCCGTCATGACAGCCCTGCCGCCCGCTCCCGAAATGGCCTGGGCAATCTCCTCGGAATCCGTTGCCACGACGACCTCGCCACAGCCGGATTCAATCGCGCGACGCCAAACATGAACGATCATGGGCTCGCCGGCGATGGGCGCGAGGGGCTTCTGTGGCAACCGGCTGGCTTGCAGCCGCGCAGGAATAACAATGAGAGTCTTGCACATATGGGTTTTCGTAGACATAAACAGCCGGTTAGCGCGACCCTTCTGTGGTCCTATGCTAACGAGACTTTGGATATCGGTTCAGTTGCCATGCGGGTTGGCGCCAATTAATCTCGGCCGCCGCCGCATATAAGACGGTTGAGATGCCTTTGCTTCCGGGGGAAACGACAGAATGAATAGCTATCGGTTTAACCAACTTGCAATGGCCGTGCTTGCGGCCCTGGTGCTGTTTTTCGGCACCCGCACCTTGATAACGATCCTGACGGCGGAACACGAGACCGAACATGCGGGCTACGAGGTTCCCGGCGCCAAGGAAGAAGGCGGCGAGGCTGCCGGTGGCGAAGCGGCCGAGGCAGAGGGCGGCGGCGATGACGAGGTGCTGGTCCTGCTGGCCAGCGCCGACCCCAAGAAGGGCGAGTCGGCGGCCGGCATCTGCAAGGGCTGCCACACCGTCGACAAGGGCGGCGCCAACATGGTCGGGCCGAACCTGTACGACGTCGTGGGCCGCAAGCTCGGCAGCCACGAGGGCTACGACTACTCTCCGGCTCTGATCGAGCATGGCGGCGAATGGGATTACGTCGCTCTCGACGACATGATCGAGCACCCGAACGTGCATATCCCCGGCACCAAGATGGCCATGTATCCGGGCATGCCCGACGCGGAGAAGCGCGCCGACGTGATCGCCTATCTGCGCACGCTCAGCGACGATCCGAAGCCTCTGCCTGAGGCCGGCGCCGCCGGTGGCGACGATTCCGCCGCTGCCGAGGGTGGCGAGGCTGCTTCCGGCGAGGATGCCGCTCCTGCGGAGCCGACCGAGGAAGAGGCCGAAAAGGCGACGACCCAGCAGGAAGGCCCGCCTGCCGACCCGACCTCCGAGGAGGAAGAGCCTTCCGTCGACAGCGCTCCGGCCGAGGAGCCCAATGACGAGATGGGCAGCGAGCCGGCCACGGAGAATCCGGGTCAGGCCACGGGCGGCGCAGATGAGCCGAACGACACCGTCGGTTCTGAGCCCGCTGAGACGGGTTCGGCCGACGAGCCGGCCGCGACCGTCGCTCCCGATGAGGAGCCGAATGCGGACGCAGGCACTGAGAGCGAGAGCGACACTCAGTAGCTTCCGCTTCGAAGCTTGGATTTGGACGAGGGCGCCGGTTCTGCCGGCGCCCTTTTCTTTTGGGTGAGGGGTTTCTGCGGTCCTATCCCGCCAGCCGACCTAACGGATATTTCATTTGGCCGCCCGGCCCGCCGTGGTAAGACCCGAGACGAGCAATTTGCGCCTGTTGCGCTTGCACTTTGAGGCCTTTTTTCGCCGATAGGCTGATGCCGGCCTCCCTGCTTCAGGCCGTTTCAACCCGTCCTCGTCGAGCAGAAATTCCAGCATGATCCTTTCCCGCCTTACCGGTTTCAGCGTCGCAACCCTCCTGCTGGCCGGGATGGCCGGCTTTGCGCCAAGCCTCGCCGTTCCAAGCCTTGCCACCGTCCAGGCCGAAGAGGCCCACGAGCATGCCATCTCCTTGGTGGGCAAGCCGAAATACCCGGCGGATTTCGAGCATTTCGACTATGTGAACCCCGATGCGCCGAAGGGCGGCCGAGTGCGCATGGCGGCGATCGGCGGCTTCGATAGCCTCAACCCGGTGCTCTACAAGGGCGCTGCGGCGGCGGGTTTGGGGTTGATCTACGAATCCCTGACTTCCAGCAGCCTGGACGAGGAGTCCACCGCCTACGGCCAGATCGCGGAGTGGATCTCCCACCCGGACGACTACTCCTCCGTCACCTTCAAGCTGCGCGACGGCGCGAAGTGGCACGACGGCGAGCCGATCACGGTGGACGACGTGATCTACAGCCTTGAGATCAACAAGAAAGCCAATCCCCAGCTCGGGCTCTACTACAAGAACGTCAAATCGGCGGAGAAGACCGGCGACCGAGAGGTGACCTTCGCCTTCGACTCCAAGAACAATCGTGAGCTCCCCTTCATCATGGGGCAGCTCACCATCCTTCCGAAGCATTGGTGGACGGGGAAGGATGCGGACGGCAACCAGCGCGACCCGCTGAAGACCACCATGGAGCCGCCGCTCGGCTCCGGGCCCTATAAGATCCAGAAGGTCGTGCCGGGCCGCTCGATCTCTTTTGAGCGGGTTGAGGATTACTGGGGCAAGGACCTTCCCCTCAAC
>Ga0310345_10003545_pt1 | contig 14790 bp, 10 predicted proteins | sample HC15DNA20500_MG_FD_204667 | JGI IMG/M metagenome (GOLD analysis project Ga0310345, IMG submission 204667) | Marine microbial communities from station ALOHA, North Pacific Subtropical Gyre - HC15-DNA-20-500_MG | ecosystem: Environmental > Aquatic > Marine > Oceanic | place: Pacific Ocean: North... | reverse complement strand
ACGATCCTGGACCAGAAACGACAGTATGGAGATGTTGTCTATTCGATCACGGCCAGGCCCGAGAAACAGCTTGTGGAACTGCTCTTTCGATCCGGAACGATCCGGCTTTATTACACCAAGGAGGCCCCTCCGGTCGATGCCCAGGAAAAGGAACCGATGCCCGGGAAGCCGACCGAACCGGGGAATGTGCCCTCCAGTCCGAAACCGACACCCCTCACTCCCGCCGACCAGATACGGAATCTCTTCCGGCGACTGGAGCGAGATATTTCCAGGCAGTTGCGGTAGCTTCCACGATCGACAGAGGGACTCCCGCCATGCCAGCCCGCTTGATCGTTCCCGCTTGTTGGTATCAAGTAAGGCTATGGAACACCGCTGGTGTTTTTTGTGGGCGCCTGTAGCTCAGGGGATAGAGCAACGGTTTCCTAAACCGTAGGTCGCAGGTTCGAATCCTGCCAGGCGTGCTTTTCGATGCAAGATTTCTTTTCTTGGAGTGATCAGGAGCGGTTGATACAATAAGTGGGCGGTGCCCTGCGAGGGGGTACTTGTTCAAGGTGGCAACCAAGGTGGCACCATGTCGGGAACCGGTTGTACAGGCTATCGTCAAGGGATGCTCAGTCGCCGGATGTTTTTCGGGTCGGGCCTCGGGGCCCTCAGCCTGCCAGCCATCCTGGAAGGGCGAGCGATTGCTGCAGTCGCCGGCCAGCTTCCGGCCGACACGGCGGTGATCCAGTACTGGCTGGGGGGTGCGGCAAGCCACCAGGAAACATACGACCCCAAGCCTGACGCTCCAAGTGACTTTCGCGGGCCGTTCAAGACGATCTCGACCAACGTGCCTGGAATTCAGATCTGTGAAACACTGCCGATGCACGCCAGCGTGATCGACAAGGTAACGTTGATCCGTAGCATGGGGCACGATAACAGTGACCACCAGCATGGCATGCACTGGTGCCAGACCGGCCACGACGCCAAGGCCAACGGCGTGAATCCCTTCAAGGGCTCAAGTCACCCGGCGATTGGCTCGGTGACGGGCCTGGTCCGCGGAGCAAATCACCGGGCGATGCCGCCGTATGTTCACATCGGCTATCCGCTTGATGAGGTTCCCGGCCGACATTATCCCCACGCTGCAGCCTACCTTGGCCGGCAACACGACCCCTACGTGATCCTCGACAAGAGGACAGGTGACGGAAAGGATCCGGGGCAGGACCGCGAATTCCGCATTGGTAATCTCGACCTGGCGGACGGGTTGACCCTCTCGTCCCTGGCCAGTCGCCGCCAGTTGCTCTCACGGATTGACCGTCTGCGACGCGAGGCTGACCACTCGGGAATGATGCAGGCGATGGACCATTTTCAGCAGTCGGCGTTCGAGATGATCGCCGGGCCACGAGCCAGGAAGGCTTTTGACCTGGATCAGGAAGACCAGCGCACGCGGGAACGATACGGCCCGACACGGCCTGGCCAAACGGCACTGTTGGCACGTCGACTCGTGGAAGCAGGTGTGACGTTCGTCACGATCGTTGATCCGGGCATCGGGCTTAGCAGTAGCGGTTGGGACCTGCACCGGGAGCTGGAACCGGGCATGAACAAGGCCTGCCCTCGCATGGACTGCGCGGTCACGGCACTGATCGAGGATCTCCACGAGCGCGGCCTGGACAAGAAGGTGTTACTGGTTGTCTGGGGTGAGTTTGGTCGGACACCGAGGATCAACAAGGATGCCGGGCGTGACCACTGGGGTGATTTGCAGAGCGTGCTTGTCTCGGGAGGAGGCTTCCGCTGCGGGCAGGTGATCGGCTCGTCGACTTCCAAGGGGGAAATCCCCAAGGATCGCCGGCTCTGGCCCTACGATATGCTTGCCACGATGTACCACCATCTTGGCATCGATGTTCACAGGGAATTCCATAACCTGGCTGGTCGTCCGATTCCGATCCTGGCCCGGGGCACGCCAATTCGTGAACTGCTTTGACGCGTGATGGCAGATGAAAATCTCGAGGATTCACGGACAAGAAGGCTGGCAGGCGACATGGACAGGATGGATATGAACAGGCAACGCTTGTCGTTAGTGCTTCCCTGGTGTCTTGGAATCGGATTTCTGTTCGCTGCTGCCGGGGTCGCCGCGGACCAGCCACGGTCCTTTGCCGCCCTGGGTGGTGAATACAAGCGGCAGGTGCGGCCGCTGCTGGAACGATTCTGCCTGGAGTGTCATGCGACAGGTGTCAAGGAAGGGGATCTGGATCTTGAACGGTTTGCCACGATCCGGGACATCCGGACCGGCGAGGGAGTCTGGCTGAAGGTTGTCGAGATGCTCGACAATGGGGAGATGCCACCGGAGGACGTGGAGCAACCCACGGTGTCAGAACGGGAGGATTTGCGGACGTGGGTCGAACAGTTCCTTCATGCCCAGGCGCTGGACCGTGCCGGGGATCCCGGGCCGGTTGTTTTGCGGCGACTGAATAATGCCGAGTTCACCTACACGCTACGTGATTTGACAGGGGTTCCGCTGGATCCCGCCCGTGAATTTCCCAGTGAGGGAGCTGCCGGAGAGGGTTTTACGAACACGGGCAACGCACTGGTGATGTCGCCCGGACTGCTACGGAAATACCTCGACGCGGGAAAGGAGATCGCCGCGCACGCGGTGTTGCTGCCGGACGGGTTTCGATTCTCGCCCAACACGACGCCCCGCGACTGGACCGATGAGAGTCTCGCGGAGATTCGAGCGTTCTATGGTGACTTCAGTGTCATCGAGAGGCTTGCGGACCATTATGGATACGGCATGTCTCATCTTGGAAACGCGGGCCGTTTGCCGCTGGAGAGGTACTTTGCCGCAACGCTCGCCGAACGCGATTCGCTCAGGGCGGGTGACAAAACGATCGAGGCCGTTGCGGAGGGACGTGGTCTGAATGCCAAGTACCTGGACATCCTGTGGTCGACGTTGACCGGTGACGACCGATCGCTCCTTCTGGATGACCTGCGTTCGCGCTGGCGCAGCGCGAAACCGGACGGCGCCGCGGCGCTGACCCGCCATGTACTCGACTGGCAGAAAGGACTCTGGACGTTCAACCCGGTCGGGCTCCTGGGGCGAAAGGGGAGCCGATCGAGGTGGATGGAGGCGGTCAGTCCACTGCTGGCACAACATGAATTACGTTTCCAGATTCCGGCACCCGAGGAGGGCGAGGATGCGAAGGAGTTCGTCGTCTCGTTCGTCGTGGGGGATGCAGGAGACGGGAATGAACATGACCTTGTCGTCTGGACGCAACCACGGCTTGTCTTGGAAGGAAAACCCGACACGGTGCTGCAGGACTGGTTGACGGGTGACGGCAAATCAAGCGACGCGGCCTCTGTTTGTGTTCGTGCCCCGTCGGTGATCACGATTCGCGTTCCCGCCAGTCTGGCCGGTCGAGAGCTTGTGACCACGGCCTCGCTTGACCCGGAGACGGGCGGCGAAGGAAGCGTGCAAGTCGAGGTGGTGACAGGCACGCCCGCCGCCAGGTCGGGGCTGCTGCCCGCCGAGGTGAGCGTCAAGTTTGAACACGTCAACATCGGGGCCGACAAACGAACTGTCTCCTACCGGCACCCGATTCTCGTTACCGAAAAGAGTAAAGCTCGGAAACGCTTCGAATCGACGATGGATGATTTCCGCACCCTCTTTCCAGCGGCGCTCTGCTACACGCAGATCGTGCCGGTCGACGAACTGCTGACCCTCACGTTGATGTACCGCGAGGACGATCACCTGGTGCGGTTGATGCTCAACGACGATCAGGCGGCCCGGATTGACAGGCTCTGGGACGAGTTGCGTTACGTCAGCCATGAGCCGCTGAGGCAGGTCGACGTCCTCGACTCGCTCCTGGAAACGACCATCGATCACCCGCAGACCGGAATTTTTGACGATGCGATCAAGTCATTTAACGAACGGGCCGACATGTTTCGAAAACAGCTCGTTATGAGTGAACCACAGCATGTCGATCAACTGATCGATTTTACGGCGAGGGTCTGGCGCCGCCCGATCTCGGAAACGGAAGAGAGCGAACTGCGGAACCTCTATGGGGGCCTCCGCGAACTGGCACTCTCGCACGAAGAGGCATTTCGTTTGTCGCTTGCGAGAGTTTTCGTTGCCTCTCCATTCCTGTACCGGCTCGAAGAACCGCCTGACGGAACGAAGGCCGCACCTGTGACCGATTGGGAACTGGCGAGCCGGCTCAGTTACTTTCTCTGGTCGTCGATACCAGATGGTGAGCTGCGCACTCTGGCTGAGAGCGACACGCTGCACGAACCGGACGTGTTGGCGCGGCAAACCCAACGCATGCTCAAGGATGGGCGCGTGCGACGTCTGGCTACCGAATTCGCCACCCAATGGCTACAGATCCACGATTTCGATCCGCTCGAACAAAAAAGCGAGAAGTATTTTCCCCAGTTCGCGGAACTGCGCGGCAGCATGTACGAAGAATCGGTGCTGTTCTTGACCGACCTGTTTCAGCGCGACGGATCGTTGCTGCATCTGTTAAATGCCGACCACACGTTTGTGAACGATCGATTGGCGAAGTTCTATGGCGTGCCGGGAGTCGACGGCGAGGGATGGCAACGCGTCGATGGCATCCAGCAACACGGTCGCGGCGGCATCCTGGGCCTGGCAACAACCTTGGCGAAGCAATCCGGTGCAACACGCACCAGCCCGATTCTGCGAGGCAACTGGGTCAGTGAGGTGCTGCTCGGCGAGAAGCTACCCCGGCCACCGAAGAACGTGCCGCAGCTTGGTGACACTGTCCCCGCGGGATTGACCGAACGTCAGTTGATCGAGCGGCACAGCAGTGACGCGGCGTGTGCGAAATGCCACGCTCGCATCGACCCATTCGGCTTCGCCCTGGAGCATTTTGATGCGATTGGCCGCCGCCGCGGAGAGGACGTGGCCGGTCTCGCGATCGACGCCCGCACGACGCTTCCCGATGGGACAGCGATCGAAGGGTTGGCCGGTTTACGTGATTACCTTTTGGAGCAGCGTCGAGAGGATTTTTTACGCCAGTTTTGCCGAAAACTACTGGGATACGCGATTGGTCGAGAACTGCAACTCTCCGATCGCCCGCTGGTCGATACCATGCTCGATCGCCTGGCCGAAAACGACTTCCGTTTTTCGGTGGCGGTGGAGACAATTGTGTCGAGTCAACAGTTCCAGATGATCAGGGGGAAATCGTTTGCCCCCTGACAAAGGCCAGGCTGGGAACGTGTACAATAGACCTCGCCCGCAGATCGGGCCAAGCAAACGGAGAGTTCCAATGAAACATCACCTGTCTCGTCGCACGTTGCTCCGCGGCATGGGCGTGACGATGGCCTTGCCATGGATGGAGTCGCGTGCGGTCTGGGGCGACGAGAGCCCTGCGAAATCGTCCGAGCCGGCAAGCCAGGCCCCCGTCCGTGTGGCGGTGTTGTTTTCCGGCAGCGGATTCCACGCGGGCCAATGGTGGGCCAAGGGCGCTGGGAAAGAGATGGAACTTGGCAAGGTGCTGGAGCCACTGAGCGACTTCCGCGAAAAGCTGCTCTTTGTCGGCGGGTTGTACAACGAGCAAGCGCTCAAAGGCAACATCCACAGCTCGCAGACCGGCAACATGCTTTCCGGTGCGCCGCTTGCCGATGGCGGTGAGATTCGCAGTGGGACCAGCTTTGACCAGGTCGTCGCGCAGCATTACGCGCGGTCGACGAAGGTGCCGAGCCTGGTCCTCGGTTGCGAGCGGTCGAATCCCGGGATTCACAAGAATTACTCGATGCTCTACAGCTCGCATATTTCCTGGAGTTCTCCAACCGCCCCGACGCCACTGGAACTCTATCCGGCACTCGCCTTCGACCGGTTGTTCAAGGACCAGGCCGAGCGCGGGGAGCAAAGCATTCTCGACGCCGTGCTGGGTGAAGCAACGCGTTTCCGCAAGAAAGTCAGCCGGCGTGATCAACAAAAGCTCGACGAGTATCTCAACTCCGTGCGTGAGGTGGAGCGACGCATCGAACAAGCAGGTCAGCAGGGCGAGTTGCAGGGCTGGCGGCCGACGCTCGACAAGCCCAACATCCCACGCCCCCCGGAGGGTATTCCCCAGAACCTTGCCGACCACGCGCGATTGATGTGCGACATCCTCGTGCTGGCGTTTCAGACCGACACGACGCGGGTCTCGACGTTGAAGCTCAATAACGACCACAGCTACCTGCAGTTCCCGCACCTGGGCGTGGAAGTGGGACACCATGAGCTTTCCCACTCCGATCGCGGCGTCGAGTCGCCCGACTGGCTGAAAGTGAACCACTTTTGCCTGGAACAACTTGCCTATATTGCAGGCAAGCTGGACGCGATCCAGGAAGGCGAACGGACGGCGCTGGATAACTCGATGCTAATGATGTGTTCCAGCATGATGTCCGGTATTCACGATGCGACCAAGCTGCCGGTCGTGCTGCTTGGTGGCGGCGGTGGGAAACTTGAAACGGGTCGAGTGCTCGACTACACGGGCAAGTCGAACCGCAAGATGTGCAGCCTGTTCCTCTCGATGATGGACAAATGCGATGTCCACCTGAAGGAGTTTGGTGATTCGCAGGAACGGCTTGCGGAGATCTAGTCCCCTGCTCTCTCCCTGGTCACGCGAGGATATTGCCGTGAAAAGGAACCCTGTTTCCGGCAGCCCCTTACACCTCTTTCTTGGTCTGCTGGTTTTCACTCTGACGACCAGTCATGCTGTGGCCCAGGATGCAAAGGACTTTATCGAGGTCCGCAGTCCCAGGACGCTCTCTGTCGACAAGATTCCCTGCCAGCGGATCCCGCTGGGTGAAGTGGAGGACTACAAGCCGACCATTGTGCTGTTGCCCAGTGGCGAACTCGTGCTGAGCATGTTTACCGGGCGCCGGCTGGAAAACGGCAAGATCGCTGAACAGGCGATTCTCTACCGCTCGGTCGACGGGGGACTGACCTGGTCGAAACGGGAATTGCCTGATATCGCGGGGCGGGAGCCGGCTCTCTCGGTGACAAAGGATGGCACGCTTTTCATCACGGCCCACCTGCTCGGGCAGGATGTCCGCAACAAGGACGGTTACACGCATAGCTACCTGCATCGTTCCAGGGACAGGGGCCAGAGTTGGACCACCACGCGGGTGGAGCCCGAGGAATTTCGACCACGAACTGTCGGCCTGACCACTCGCAACGTGCTGCAGCTTGCCGATGGCTCCCTGATTCTGGGAATTTCCGAGCATGCTCCCAATTGCCGTTCGGTCATGCTGCGAAGTACCGACGGCGGCCAGACCTGGCCGGAGACGTACCAGAGCCACTTTAGCGATGTTCCAGAAGATTATCCCTACACCCTGTTTGGAGAGGCTCACCTCTGGCAGGCTCGCTCGGGTAAGCTCTACGCGATCCTCCGCGTGGGGGCGGGCAATTCCTGGCCGCTGTCGGGAACCACCGACCCGGGAAACAACGACCAGTCCGAGCGGATGATCATCTACTCATCACTAGACGGAGGACGCAACTGGATCCGGGTGCAGGACCTGGGAGGTTATGGCCAGATGTACATGTCTGTCCTGCGGCTGGGAGAAGGACGGCTGCTTTTGACCTACACGCAGCGGGCAATCCTGCAGCCGCTTGGAGTACGGGCCGTCCTGGGACGGGAAATGGAGGAGGGGTTCCGTTTCGAGATGAAACATGACCTGATGATGATCGATACCAAGACACCGGCCGGCGTTTCCAGTGGAGGGGGCTTTGGCCCAACAGTACGACTTGCCGATGGGACGCTGGTTACCTCCTACACCTATCGAGATGCGGAAAACCAGAAATATGCAGAAGTCGTCCGCTGGAATATGCCGGACTTCAAGAAGGAATGATTCCCAGGTGGCCATGGATATCGAACGAGCACGAGAGCGGCTGACCGGCTGTTACGTCACCATCCCGACGATGTTTCATGACCAGGATCTTTCCCTCAACCTGGAGGGGATGCAGCGTCATGTCCGCTTCCTGCTGGAGGGTGGGCTGGGTGAGGGGAACTGCGTGATTCTCAGCGGGGGCGGCGCCGGTGACTTTTCCACGCTCACGATTTCTGAACGGCTCCAGGTCGCCGAGGCGGTGCTGGCAGCCGCCGATGGAAAGATCCCGCTGACGGTGGGGGCCCAGACAACCAGCACCCGCGAACTGGTGGAACTGGCCCGTGGGGCCCAGCAGCTGGGAGCAGACTATATCCAGGTTTCGCCCCCCTTCTATTTTGGCCATACCGAGGACGATTTTTTTGAGTACATCACGGCCGCTTCTGAGGCGGCACCCGATGTGGGGATGATCATCTACAACACCTACTGGACCAGCATGGGGGTCTCCTACGGGATGGTCGAAAGGATGCTGGAGTTGCCGACCATGGTGGGTCTGAAGTGGAGCAGTCCTGGCACCGAGTTTTTCGGCTTCGAGCGGGTGATCCAGCAGTTTGGCGACCGCGTTAGCATCATCGACAACCAACTCCGCTTTGTTACCAGTCACATGCTCGGGGCCCGGGGGATCGAGGTGCATATCTGCAACCACTGGCCACAGTGGGGTGCCCGCACCTGGCAGTTGCTCGAGGAAAAACGCTACGAGGAGGTGCAAGAGGAGCTGATGAAGGTGGTGGAGCCATACTACGCGCTCTGGCAGGAGATGGAGCAGTTTACCAGCGGGGATGGTTACCTCGACAAGCTCTGCATGGAACTGGTCGGCCTGGATTCCAGCCGCTGCCGTCCCCCCACGCGGGATGTGCGGGAGCAGTTCCGAGAGGCGGCCCGGGCAATGTTGCTCCGCTGTGGCACGCCGAATATCGTCGGCTAGGGAAGCGGGCAGGCGATCTCGCTCAGCCAAAGCAGATGAAGTAGCTCATCGCGATGCCCAGGATCCAGTGCTGCAGGATCACTGTCCAGATCGCCCCGCCCCGGTGGACCATCAAGCCCCATCCTACCCCGGCAAAGAAGGAGCCGATCAGCTCGGTCGGGGGCCGGTCCACGTGGGCCAGCGTGCTGGCCAGGGTCTGTACAGCGATCGCTGCGGCCAGGCCCAGCTGGGGTTTGACCCCGTGCTGGATAAAACCCCGGAAGAGAACTTCCCAGGCCAGGTAGTAGGTGGAAAGGACCGCCACGTGGAAGAGGAATAGCTGTCGAGATCCCTCCACACCCGAGTTGATCGGGTAATAGTCCCGGAAGGCCTGCTGGGTCGATGCCAGGTAGCCGATCCCGATCACGATCGGCGTGGCAAGCACCAGCCGGGAGAGTCCGAAACCGACCTTTCCCTTGCCCAGGCCATAATCGCCAAGCCGGCCAGCAAAGAGACCGCGCATCAGGTAGAGCAGGATGGCAACCAGCAGCAGGTTCATCGCCGCCCAGTAGAGGCCGGCGTCAATCACCTGGTTTCCAGTCAGGGACATGCTCGAAAGGTGATCGAGGTAGAACTGTGGCCGGCCGAAGACATGCCAGAGCGTGTAGAGAAACGTGCCGACCAGGATCACCACGGCAGGACGTGCTTTTTCATCGCGGAGTTTTTCTCCCAGGCTGGTCATCCGTCTGCATTCTCCCGGTCCACCGGATCGCCACGTAGCGTGAGTAACCAGTTATAGGTCAGATCGACGGCCTCTCGTAGCGGGGTGGGCCGGTAGCCCAGTTCCCGCTCTGCCTTGCCGGAGGAATAGGCCCATTCGGAAAGGAATGTGCGAATCCAGGGGGTTGTGATCAGGGGGTATCCCCCCAGCAGGAGTGCTTTCCAGAGCTGGATGTAGGCAAAGATGAAAGCCCCGACGGGCCGTCCGGGCAGGCGAAAATGTTCTTTGCCGGAGAACTCGTCCACCAGGTCGAAGAAAGCTGCCATCGTCATGTTCTCACCACCGAGGATATATCGCTCACCAGGCTGGCCATGCTGCATGGCCAGCTGGTGACCCCGGACAACGTCATCGACAAGCACGAAGTTGCCCACGTTCCGTCCCCGGTTAAGGACAACGGGGGCCTTTCCCCGGTCATAATCATCGATCAGTCGGGTAAGAGAATTTCCCTCGGTCAGCAGGCCGGGACCGAAGACACGAGTGGGATTGCAGATCACGATATCCTGCCCGGCATCGACATGCTCTCGGGCTAGCGATTCTGCCTCGATCTTGCTGCGCTCGTAATCTGTAAAGCAGGGCCTGCCGGTGCGGTCATAGGTCTCGTCGCAGACCTGTCCCGGGGGGGTGGGGCCAAAAGTCATCACGGTCGATGTCCAGACAACACGCGGGCCACCTGTTTCCCGTGCGGCGTGCAAGACATTGGCGAGTCCTCCCACGTTGATGTCGCGAAAGACCTGTCGATGGCGAGCCCAGTTCTTGGCATAACCAGCCAGGTGAAAGATCCCGTCACAGTCCTGCATGGCAGTTGCCAGGGAGGCTCGATCCTCCAGGCTGCCATGGACAACGGTGACATTGGCAGGGAAACCGGACGGGGGCAGGGGGCGGCGACTCAGCGCCCTGACCTGGTGCCCTTCCCTGGCCAGCGATCGGACAAGCTTGTCCCCGATAAAGCCGGTGGCGCCCGTCACAAGGTAGCAGGAAGTCGACGTCATGGTTACTCGGGAGATTTCTCGCCGCGCTCGTAGAGCAACTTGCCGCCGGACGCCTCGATGACCTTGAAGACCTGCGTGGGATCTGCGGCCTTGGAGAGGCGGTAGGGCTCCTTGTTCTTCCAGCCCCAGGTCTTGCCGTGGATCACGATCACCCGTGACAGGTCGGGCAGGTCCTTGATAGTGACGGAATCCTTGGCCGTACTGATCACCTGGGCAGCAAGTCCTTTTCCCTGCGAGAGCATGCAGAAGACGACGATATTCTTTTTGGGGCGGACGTAGACCCGCTCGATATGAAGTTTCCAGAGGGGATGGGGTACCGTGAATGCCACCTCGATCTGGTCCCCGGCCGGAGCCGCCTTGGCGAGTGGGACCGTCTCCTGGCCGTTGGAGATCTTGGTAATTCCCTTGCTGGGAAAAACGGCTGCCACGAAAAAGACCTGGTCGACGATCGGCCGGGCTGTCCGGGTGGAGGCATAGCGAACGACCAGCGTCTCCTTCTCGACCATTGCCGTGAGGCCGATGATCCGGTTGACGAAACGGATGTTGCGGGCAAAGACGACCATGTTCTTCTTGAAGTCGACTTCCGGGAGCTTCATGTCCGGCTGCAGTGCCTTGAAAACAGCCTCCCAGGTTTTCTTGTCCTGGATCGCACCGACGGCGCTCTTTTGCTGTTTGGCTGGCAGCTTGACAAGCTGCTTCACGGGGTAGAACCCGCTCCACTGCTCGGTCGGCTTGATCGGCTCGGCGGAGAGGGAGGCAGAGAGGCAAAGAACCAGGATGGCGAGGCAGGGTACCAGGGGCCGCTTGTTCATCAGTGTTTCCTTGTTTGGAGGAGGGCAATTAAATCTGCTGCCGGGCAACTTAACGCCCTTTATCATATTCGCAAAACGGGCAGTAGACAAAACACCCGTACAACGGAATTCCCACCACAACCTTCCATGGGAACCAGCAAGAGAAGCCCCCGGCGGATACAAGGGGCAAAAGGCCGACAACATCCCCTGATCCGCCAGGATCCCTATTTCTTTTTCGGCTTGAGGGGCAGGGCGCGGCCCCAGATGGGTCCACGAGTTCTATTTTTCTTGATCGGTGACTGTTTGGCCGCCTGGACAGCCTGGGGTGTTACGGTGACCAGGCGATACGTTCCATGGTTGGCCTTTGCAATCCGGGTTAACTGGCCCTTGCCTTTCTCATCGACTTGCATTCCGAGTGTGAAAATCGGCGTGGGGCGGTCGTGCGGAAGAGTGAGTTGATTGGTGGTATTGTCTGTAAAGACGCCATCTCCAAGGATGTAGACCGCATCTGGCTGCAAGGAAAGAGCCAGTTTCATCGCACCGGAACCACGGGTCTGAAGACAGAGTTGCACCGTGTAGAGCCATCGGTGCAGACGTTCCTTGTTCTTGGGCGTGGCGGGAATCATTTCCCTGACCGGCGTCGGCCAAAAGAGAGGGTAGGCGGTGTCACTAAAGAAAATGACGTAAAAGTACTGGTCTTTCTCCATCTTTTCAACTGTTTTCACCAGTTCATCGGCCGCTGTATAAAAACGACCGCGCCCCATGCTGTTGGAGTTGTCGACGACGAAAACAAATCGCTTTCCCTTGGACTTGGAACCAAAAAAACTGGCTGTCATCTTGCCAGCTTTGTCACTAACTGACTCCATCGGGGCACCATCTTCGGAAAAAATTGCATTGATCTGGCTCACCGAGTCCTGGTCAATGGCTGGCGGACCGATGTCACTCACCTCAGCGGCAATATCGTCCAACGTCAATTCACTGATTTCCGATTCGCTGATGGAGGGCGCCTCGAATGAGGGAGAAAGGTCTTCCATCTCCTCCAGGTCGACCGACAGATCGATCTCAGCCACCTGCTCCAGCGGTTCCTCGCCATCTTCAGTAACGACAATGATGGCAAAGTCAGCAATGGAAGGAGTAACAAGGGTGATCAGTCCTAGCACCAGCAAGAGAGCCAGGTGTACCAGCAGGCTAATGGCCCAGGCCGGGAGTTGCCGTACACCAAACGACCTTCCTTCAACGTCTGCTGGTTCTTCATCATCTGTTTCTACCGGTGTTTCTTGTGGGGTGTTTTGGGCTCCAGCAAGTTGCGCTTCCAGTTCCTGCTTTTCCTTTTCCAATTCCAGGATGCGAGCATCGATCTCGGCAGGAGCAGACCCGGCCCCAGGCTGCTTGGCAGCCTGGTCCTGTGGGGCACCGTCGCCAGGAGATGGAGGTTGGATCATCTGTCAGCTGTTTCTTCTGGAACGTGAAAAGTTACTGCGACATAAACGGATTTAGTTACTAACGGACATCTTAAATGATGGAAAATCATTCTAGAGCTTGTTCTCGTCATTCCACTACAGAATGGCCAACTTCGATCTATTTTATCAGAAGAAGTTGAAGGAATCGGGGGGTAGACGAAAAATCCGTGGAACGGAATTCCAGTTCATTTCTTTTTCAGCTGCCGGGAAATGGACTTGACCACCTGCTCGGCCAGCATGCGGGAGCCCTCGGGGGTGAAGTGGACGTTGGCCGGCCGCTGGATCTTTTCCAGTTTCCCGATGGATAAACCGTACAGGTCATCGACGGCAATACCATGTTCTTTCATCACCCGCAGTGCAATCTGGTTGTACTTCACCGAATCTCCCACGACCCGCCCCTTGGCACCGCTGGGAACCGGTGTGGTACTACACCAGATTAACCGCGCCCCGGTCTTTTTCATTCGTTTGACGAGCAGTTGCAGGTTCTTCTCGTATTCTGCCGGGGGAATCTGCTGGTGGCTGTCGGCGGCCTTGGGGTCGGCCAGGTTTTCTCCTTTGGGGCCGAGGTACTTCAGATCATGAAGTCCCCAGTTGAAGTGGATCACGTCCCACTTTCCCTTTCCCAGCCACTGGTCAATGCCGCTGACTCCACGGCTGGTGGGCCCACAGTTGGTCGATGGACGATGGACGTTTGCTTTTCCCTTGAGCAGTTCCCGCACCGGCAACGTGTAGCCGATGGAGATCGAATCGCCGATCAGCAGGACGCGGGGAAGCCCCTCCTGGTCCTTGACCGGGGCCAGCGGGCCGGCCGGCTTGGCAGCCGGTTTCGGCTTCTGCGCGGCCAGGGGGGGGAGTGTCAGGCAGGAAGCAAGGGCGAGTGGCAAGACAAATCGAAACATAGAGAGAAGTTCCTTATCTAGCTGGATGAACCAAACAGCTGCACGGCGGTGGAGATAAACAGGCAGGCGGCGATCACGATCATCGAGAGGACCAGGAAAACGGCACTGAGCCAGCTCATCCGCACGCGCTTGTCGGTGCGGAATGCCAGCCAGCAGATAGCCAGCATCAAGACCGGGGTGCCAAACAGTCCGGCCACGTACTGGCCAAAGACGACCAGCTGGGCCGGGGAGAAGTCGGAGAACAGGACAAAGCTGCAACAGACCAGCACATAGGCCAGTTCCACCCAGCGATGACAGCGTCGGCGGGCAACGGGATCCTGCAGGTCGAGTTTTCCCATACTGGCAAACATGTCGGCCCACATCCGGCCGGCGGCGGCGATTCCCACGATTAACGTGGAGAAGAGCATGCAGAAGGCGCCCACGTAAAACATGATCACCGACCAGTCCCCGAAAGTCCTGGAGAACATGGCGGAAAACTGGACCAGGATCGTGTCCTTGTCGATGTCGGTTCCACTGTCATACAGGACGGCCGCCGCCATCACGAAAAGGGCCGCGGTGATCACGGTTGCCAGGATCGTGCAGACCCCGGTATCCCACTGCAGGACCCGGATCCATCCGCGAGCTCGCTCCACAAAGCCTTCCGAGTCCGGGCTGCCGACATGTTGGCCATAGCCCTTTTCCAGGACCCAGTAAGGGTACATGAAAAGTTCATTGGAGGTGGCCCCCAGCCCGCCCATCAGGGCAATCACGGCCACCGCGGCTCCCTGGGGGTCATCGCCGAGCGAGAAGGTCAGCCCCGAGACAAACTCGGCACCGGTGATCCGAAAGCTCGTGAACTGGACCAGGACCAGGCCGACCACGGCCGAGACGCTGAAGACGAGCACCAGCAGGGTGATCAGCTTTTCCATGCTGTCGTAGTAACCACGAAACAGCACCAGCCAGGTCAGGAAGGCGACCAGGATTGCCCAGGGCCGGACAAGTGACTTTTGCTCGATTCCTGCCCATTCATGTACCGGAATGATCTCGCTAAGCATCCCCGCGATCGCCGTCATCATGCCGGGGAGCGTGAGCACCGTGAAAACGAAGATCCCCATGTAGAG
>Ga0310345_10003544_pt1 | contig 14793 bp, 8 predicted proteins | sample HC15DNA20500_MG_FD_204667 | JGI IMG/M metagenome (GOLD analysis project Ga0310345, IMG submission 204667) | Marine microbial communities from station ALOHA, North Pacific Subtropical Gyre - HC15-DNA-20-500_MG | ecosystem: Environmental > Aquatic > Marine > Oceanic | place: Pacific Ocean: North... | reverse complement strand
CGTCCCGAATTTACCCCCGTCGTTATTTTCCCTGATTATAGTCACCTCTCACCGGCGGTCAACGCTGGCGATCGATGCCTCTCACGTCACGCGACTCAACTCCGGAGGTGGTGCCGCGAAGAGGGGAGCCATAAACGCTGTCTCCGATAACAGATCTAAACTTGCAACAACAGCAACTGATAACAATCTACAAAATTCGGTTTGAACAACTTGGTAATTTTCCTAGATAGATTATAACCGAGCTTTTGCCACCTTGGTAATCCTCGCGAGGGATCAGAGAAAGACGCTATCTAGATGACTTGAACGGGTGCAGAAGAAGCCCCAATAACACTGGCAATAAACACAAAAAGGAGATGAAAAAATGAGCAGAAACACAACAACACTGACCTGGACACTGACAGCAATCCCGGACGCCGACGCCCCAGCCCCGGACAGCATAGACCATGCTTCCTTCCACACTGGCAGGACCAATGATGAGATTGAGAGTCCCTGGGGGCTGGATGCCAAATCGCTACCCTCCGGCATTCTCCACGTGATTAAGGAGTCCGAACTCGAGGGAAACGCTCTCGAGTCCGGCGTCGTGATAGAGATGTCATCTCTTCGCAAGCAGAAGGATGAAGGATGGTTCCCATTCCAATGCGTGATGCACAGCTCTAGGAGAAGCAGATTCCGGTCCCGCGGCGTGTACGTATGCGCCGAGACCGCCAACTCGATGGAGATGGTGAACATCAGTTGTTGCCCGCCCAAGGAACTGCCGAAGGCGATCTGGATAAGGATCTCTGCACTTCCGGAGAAGACACTGGCTTGGCTCCTGTCGTCATCCCTGAGGGGGGACTCGAACCAGACGAGATTGAGTGATTTCTCCGACCTCGGCGACCTGCCGCCTCCACCGCCGGGAGAACCGCTCGCCCTGCCAGGTCCACCGAGCAGTCCCTACGAGTTCTTGTAGTTCGGATGCCTAGTTGTAGTGGACGGCGTGACCTTTGGCTCGGAGATCTAGCGCTAGATCCTCCTCTTCCTCCTCGGCCCTTACTCTGAGGTCTTCCATCATCCCCGGGTAAGTTTCGATTTTGTTATCCACAGCGGGGTTCTCGTCGTAATGCCACTCTGGCCTGAGCCCCCCTTTCTTGTGGTGTTCATTAACGTATTCTCCCGGCGCGTTCTGCGGCCTGAATGGCATGAGGACTATGTCCTCCGTGAAGCAGTTGCAGTTGAATCCTGTTCGGGATTTCTTGTGCCTAGGGGCGACGTGCTGCTTGTACCGACACTCTACGCTATGCTTCGTCTGGCCAACATAGTATACTCGCTTTCCTCTTGCCAATTCTCCTTCGAATGGAAAACTAGGTTCCAATTTGAGAACATTTTTCTTCAACTCGATGACATAGACGTGGTAGTTACCGCATGCCTTCCTATCTGTGCAATCGGGACAGTGTTCAGACATACCATTCACTCGCATGACTATCCGGTCGGCAGGTGATTGCCGCACCAGCCCACTATTATGTTCACATCACCTTGAACTGGCTTCTGACCGTATCTCTTCGTCAACGACCCGTCCTTCTTGACAACGGTTTTGAAAGACTTGTATTTCATCTTCGGATGCAGGCAGAGGACGTGTATCCTCAATGAGTCCCAGGAGTTCCCGAATTTGATGTGAGGGAGGATCTGGATCTTCGTATCTTTGGTGTGGTAGGAAAAGTATCTCTCTTTCTCCGTGCCGTATCCCTTGTACTTATTCTGGGTGGCTGCTCCTTCGGTCTCTGCGTATTTACCCGGCCCGAACGTGTCGTTCATGCATTCAACGATGTTGAATCTGCCCTTGCCTTGCAGACGCTTTTTCTTCACCGCCTTATCTATTTGCGGCCAAACGGATTCGTACAACTGGCTGAAGACCTCGAAAACCGCACCCGGATCCGCGTCTGAAGTGCATTCCTCAGCGGAACTGAACGCGGAGGATAGGAAGGTGATTCTGCCGCTGAAACGCGCTCTCGCAGAATCTAGGGCTTCTGCAATCGAACCGAATTCCATCTCGGGCTCGGGCTCTGCATCACCCTCATCCTCTCCGAAATCCAGTATGTGATCTTGCAGGTCACCAATGCCCTTTGAGGGGTCTTTACTCAACGCCTTCTGCATGAGATGGTAGATGGGTTTGAGATCGGCCAACTCGTTATTCAGATTCTCAATCCTGACTTCCATCGAGCTGTTCCTCTCTTCACTTCGTTGCAACGAATCCTCCTTCTGATCGAGGTCGAAACGCAGTTCCTGCCGCTCTTCAATCAGTTTTGCGTTCTCCTCCTCGAAGTAATCGATACGTTGCGTGGCTGTGCCGAGCTCGTCTAGGTTCTTCTGCCTCTCAACATCATCTGCTTCTGCCCTCACACGCTCGTCATGGCTGGCGATCTGCTTCCTGATGCCCTCCAGAAACCGACTGCTCAGCCTCAGTCCTCCAGTTGCCCTAGATATGACGTTGATCAACTCCTGGGCGAATATTTCCTGGTCGGATCCGAATCGAGATTTGAAGAGGGTGGGGAGGAACAGCTGGTCCCACCCGTTATCCTCGTCCAGTTCGGTGCGAGTAGTCCCGGGCCAGTAGATCCTGACCGACCCGTTGGCCACCCACTGCTTCCCAAACGAGTCTCCGAACTGCTTGGTGTTGAGATGCGTTAGGATACGAACGTGAGCCAGCCCTGCCAGCTTCCCCGACAGCTTCCCTGCTTGTTCTATCAGCGTCTTCTTGCTCTTGTACGACTTAGACATTAGGAGTATCGGCAGCCGCCTTTCGGGGTCTATGATCGATTCAACGAGCCCGTCGGCCGTGTTTGGAGATACGGCTTCGTGGCTCGGCAGCACGCTCTCTTGGTCTGTGTAGCAGTCGAAACCAGCTGCCACTTCCCTGATGATCACCGGGGGGTAGACATCCCTCTTGTTCGGACTCACTCTGCCCTCGCTCGAAGTGAGATCCTGAAGTATGGAGAACTCAACCCCCCCCGATTCCCTGGCGATGAAGATGTAGTTCCCCCAGTTCTCCTCCGGGTCGTCTTTGCCCCACTGGAGCATGTCCATCCTCCAGAATCTCAGCGACTCTCCGCCCTCTAGCTCGATTTCTCGGTCTTCGATTCGAATTGTATCCTCCCCTTTCGGCTTGTGAACGCCGGTTCTCCAGCTGTCCGGGACAGACCCCTTGGGCACACTCATGTTTTGCTTCACCCACTCCCAGCACAGAACAGCTAGGTCTTCGACGATGTCCCCCTCACGATCGTCTCCTGGCTTCCTCCGAACCATGAAGCGCGCGAAGAGGGTCCTCACAGGTGCGAAATCCCGGATTCCCGTAAAATCTAATCGGATATAATCCGCCGGGCTTCTGTCCGAATTCGGTCTCCCGTAGGAGGGTTGAAGAACTCTTGAGATGGATTCTCTCACATGCGCCCGTGGGTGGTGTCAGAGGTCGTTCGAGACCTGATTGGAACCAGAGGCGGCCGCCACGAGGAAATCAGCGACCCGTACGTGGAATACCTCGTAGGGACGCTAGGGGCGCGCGAGGACGCCGGGGGGGAGGTTTCGACCGACGTCAGCCAGAGCCCCCTCCCGGGGGCGAACAGCTTGGACGACTCTCAAGACAATGCCTCAGACGGATTGGAAGTGTCGAACGACGTTCCTCCGAGCCTAGACCCCAAGAAGAGGTCCAGCACAATGGGCCTCACGTTCACCTGCACCGGCCCTGAAGACGATTCGCCCCCGGATTTCGAGTTGGCCGTGACCTACGCCCGTTACGCCGCTATCACGGACTCGGAGGATGACCTCACGAGGTTCAGGAGGATACCCCGGGCAATACACATCAGCTCTGACGAAATCGCGAGCCAGCTCAACCAGGTAGGAAGAGCCCACAGGGGGGAGATGCACCTCCGGGCCACTGAGGAGTCGCCGGACTCCTCTCTCTCCGTCGTAGATTCTGATGATGAGCACGAGACCCGGATTACGTTGGTGATCCGCAGGGACCACAGGACCGATTCCGTATGGGTCGTCAGCGTCATGATGGATACGAAAATCCAGAAGTGGACCGGCGAATACAATACTATCGAGAGGGCTCAGAGGACGCTTTTCCAGCCTTGCATCAGGGTGCTTCTCAGAAAGGGGGCGAGCCTTTGCGAGAGACCTCGCGGCCCCCCGAAAACCGGGGAGAATGACGACCAAATAACGGACGAGGACGCAGTCGACGACCTGCTGTACGAAGGCAGGAGGGAACTGGCACACGGCCACCTGTGCTCGGCGGTCTGGGTCGGGGTGGACCCCCAGCAGATCGACGACGACGAGAGGGCCCTCATGACCGTCCGCCTCAGGCAAAGCGAGGATGCAGAAGAGGAAGAGGTCACTTTCGGCCTAGCGCCTCCGTTCTACTGGGAGGACGGCGAGCACCCCGCCCTCGCAGAGGTCAGGGACGCCTTCTCCACCTGCGACGTTCGAACGGAGTTCCTCCCCGTTATCGACCTGCCATCCCCAGACATGGACCCCAAGCCAAGCGACGTGCCGGAGTGGGGGGAGGACCTAGTGATCCGGCCCCGGACACTGGCAGTCGCGTTCGAGTCCCAAGCGATCGACGACGAGCTGAAGCCCCTTGTGGACGGCTACGAGACCTGGATGAAAAACAGGCTGTCCGGGAACGACCCGCTGCACCTGCACCTGCGTTCGGAGGCAGAGGAATGCCATCGGCGGATGAAAGCCGGGCTCAAACTGCTGAACTCCGACGAGGACGCGAGACTCGCCTTCAACATCGCGAACCAAGCATTGGACCTCACGCACCAATGGGTGGGCTTCGACGGTTTCAAGTGGAGGAAGTTCCAGATCTCATTCGCGCTCTCATGCCTCGAGTCGAGCGCAAACCTCGACTCGGATGAGAGGCAGAGCTTGGACCTGCTCTGGGTGGCAACCGGAGGGGGAAAAACGGAGGCATACCTCCTCCTCACAGCCTTCGTCACGGCGCTTCGCAGGATCCGCGGCGCCAAGGAAGGCACACGCTGGTTCGGAGTCGACGTCATCACCCGCTACACACTGCGCCTGCTTACGATCCAGCAGTTCAGAAGGGCTCTCGGAGTAATCACCGCCATGGAGCACCTGAGGGCCGGCTCAGTAAACCTCCCCCTCGGCAGGACGCAGGACGAGCTTGGCACGCAGCCCTTCGGCATAGGCATCTGGGTCGGGGGCGGGGTGACGCACAACGCGCTCGAGGGCGCCACAATCGACGCAAACGACTTGGAGGGGGTACGTCACAAACTAGGGCAGGACTGTAGAGGGAACTCGTTCAACCTTCAACGCGATGTCAAGGCCCTCCGTCACCTAGTGGCCGGCAATCGCCTGAAGCCCGATCAGTCGGAGAGAACGGCGGAGGCAGCCCAGGTCCTCAACTGCCCGTGCTGCGACCAGCCGCTGGCTATCATGAGGAGCAAGGAGACGGGCCACTCGTGGGGCGAATCCCGACGCGGCAGGCCGCACAGACTGCACCTGCTCGTAGAGACAGACTTGGACGAGCCCACACTCCTCGCCGCAGTGGAGGCGGACGCCCGCGTCAGCTCTCTAGAAGTCACCTTCCACCACGCCGGGTTCGCAACACTTAGCATCACCCCGGAGGGCATGGATTACGAGGAGCAAGCAGTAGAATCCCTCTGGAGGGACATCTCGGAAACCTGCAGAAAACTCGGGGAGATGAATCTGATTCCCGCCCGAGCCAGCCGGCCCGGATACTTCCTCCGCACATATCGATACACACACCAAGGCAGTGAGAGGGAGGGGGTCTACGACTTCCAAGTCAACTGCCCGGACCCTTCATGTAAACTCAATCAGCAGAGTTGGACGGGCGAACTCCCCGCAGGATCCGTCAGCGGGCGGCGTCTAGATGATGGGCAGAACGAGCACGGCGTGGAGGTACCGGAAGCACTTCGAGCGGGAAACCAGTCCGCGTTGATAGCGCGAGGCACCCCCATACCCGCATACACCGTCGACGACCAGATCTACGGCAAGGCGCCCAGCCTCATCATCTCGACCGTGGACAAGTTCGCGCGGATGCCATTCAACCCCATGACAGGAAACCTCTTCGGAAACGTGGACCACCACAGCGAACTGGTCGGGTTCGAGAGGGCCGGCGCAGGTCCTAGAGCAAACCTACCGACCGCCGTACAGAGGCCCGCCTCACGGACGGTGCCCGTCGGTAGGCTGCCGGCGCCCACCCTAATCGTACAAGACGAGCTGCATCTCATCGAGGGGCCCCTCGGCAGCATGGTCGGCTTCTACGAGACGGCCATCGACCGGCTCATCAGCGAGGGCCTGTCGGGCCCCGACGACGAGGACGTCTCGTTCCGCCCGAAGTACGTGGCCTCGACAGCGACCATCAGGAAGGCCGAGGACCAGGTAAAGTGCCTCTTTGACAGAAGCCTCAACCTGTTCCCGCCGAAGGGGCCAACTTGGGACGACAGGGGCCTAATACTGGAGAGAACTTCCAAGTCCCCCCACAAGGACGAGTCCGGCCCGGGCCGGCTTTACATCGGCATCTCCCCCATAGGGATCAGCGCGCAGGTGCTTCAGCGCAACCTGTTCTCTAGGCTAATCCACTGCGGCGAGGTGCTGAGGCGCAGTTTCGAAGGAGACCTCGAGCGCCGAGACGACAGGTACTGGACCGTCACCGGCTACTACAACGCCGTCCGAGAGCTCGCTGGTGCCAAGTCGATACTGGAGCAGGACACCAACGCTAGGCTGCAGGCCTTGGGATCGAGCAGGAGCGCCTCGCACGTTGTCGAGCTGTCGGGCCGCATGCAGTCAACCGAGCTTCCGATTCTCCTCGACAGGCTGGAGAACGTGACCTGCTCCGACACCGGATCCATCGACACACTCCTGACCACTTCTATGTTCGGAACGGGGGTCGACGTGACCCGGCTGAACGTGATGACGGTGGCTGGACAGCCGAAGACCACGTCACAGTACATCCAAGCCACAGGCCGAGTGGGCAGGGAGAACGGCGCTATCGTCTCCACATACCTCCGGGCCAGCCGTCCGCGTGACCTCGATCACTACGAGAGGTTCATCGGATACCACCTGCAGCTGTACAGGAACGTGGAACCGGTGACCGTGCGGCCGTTCTCCGACTCGGTGATAGACAGAGCCGGGGGGCCGCTCATGGTTTCTTGGATGAGGCTGTCCGACCGGGCGACCGGGGATTGGAGGACCGACGCTTCTGCAGGGTCCATCACCCACGGCCACCCAGACCTTGCATTGGCCCGTAAAATCATCGATGAGCGAAACAACCGCCAGCCGGAGCTGCGCAGAATCAACTACTCGCCGCCCAACGCGATGCAGAACCTCCTGACCGGCCTACAGGACGACTGGCAGCTGCTGGCCGACCAAGCGGCAGCGGATAGCGACAATGACCTGCTGTGGAAGAATCCCATGACGGAACCGGCTCCTTACGTGGTGCTGGGTGATGTGAGCAACGTGAAGCACCCGACGCGCTACCAAGCGGCATACTCGTATAACCATCCCACGCCCCAGTCACTGCGCACGGTGGACGCCACGACCGCCGTCCAAGAGAGGTGAGATGTATGACGCAGCACATAGACCTCAGGGCCAGTCAGCTACTGTTCAACCATGGCCCCGGTTCCATACTAGAGACCACTAGGGGCCCCGTCGTCGTCTCTCACTTCGGAGGCCTCGATTCGTCCATTGGAATGCTGACCAATGGACGCATGGTGTTCCCGAGGGAATTCGAGATCATAGAGCCTAGGCTGTCGGGACTACTACCCGTCGGCATAGCTGGCGGACCCCCACCCAAGCTCCACAGGGTCCCTTCTAACCCCGAGATCGACAACCAGAGGAGCTGGATCCTGTCGACCAAGGAGTTCCCCAGCTGGCTTCTCTGCCGTAACCCCGACCACCCGTCGGGCAACTTCTACCTCTTCCAAGCAGGGTCTAGGTGCCCGATTTGCCCCGAGGACGATTTCCACACGGCAATCAGATTCGTGGCTTACTGCCGCCAAGGGCACCTTGACGACATACGTTGGTCCGGAGCGATGCACCGAGGGCAGGAGATGTGCCAGGAAACAACCTACGAGTGGAGGGAGACCACCTCGGCCATGAGCGGCATCGAAATCACTTGCACGAGTTGTGGAATCTCCATGCGGCTGGACGAACTCTCGCGGTCGATTGGTGCATGCAGGGGCAGGCATCCGCAATTGGAGGGTCGTGGGGAACCGCCTGAACGACCGGGCTGCGGCGAGAGGGAAATAGTCACGCTGAGGCAGTCATCAGTGCTCTGGCAGTCGGACACCAAGAGAGTCGTCACCATACCTAACACCGACTCCATCCCGATCCTCCTAATGGAGTGCCTGAGGAGGGAGGTAAACTCGAAGACCCCATTCACCGAGATTCTAGGAGACGGTGAGATGTACCAGTCTAGTGGTAGGATAACGATTCCCGCAGGGTTCCACCCAGACTCCGACCGGTCTGAACAATTCCTACATTACATCGAGTACCAACGCAACAGAGCCACCGGCCGCAGTATCAGGAAGCATGAGGCACTGATGAGGCTCTCGCAGGACAGCTACGGACTTGAGAACGTCAGGAGGGACTACGAGAGGCTGATTGGCGTAGGCGGACCGGCCACAATGGTCGACTCGCTCAGAGCCGAGTTCATTGGACTAATGCAGGACAGGGGCTCGAGGCCAACGATAGAGAACCTAGATGCGAGCCAAGGCAACAGTTCCGGCAGAACGATTTTCCGCATCGACGAGGGGAGCTTCAAGGCCAACATCGGGCGGTTGACGATAGTGGGGGAGCCCGTGACCACGCTGCGAACCGTGACCGCCATCAGGGGCTTCTTCCGGGGGTCCTTGGACTCCGACGAGCCCCCTCCCAATATCGTGGACACCCCCTTCAACGACGACGGGCAGTATTGGTACCCAGCAGCCGACGCATTCGGGGAAGGGGTCCTTCTCTGGCTCGACGACGACTCACCCAGCCTCAATGAGGAGGGCGACCATTGGAACAGGTGGCTCTCTGTACACGAGGGCTTCGTGGATGAGGCAATCGGGGACCCCAACCGGGTCAAGAAGCACCTGTTCAGGGCCTACGACGGCGCTGACTCGAGTGACCGCCAGCGCACCTCGGAGGCACTCGTCGAGAGCACCCCTGAGTTCGTCTGGTGGCACACCTTCGCCCATCACCTGATTCGCGTCGTGCAGGCGGAGACCGGGTACTCGTCTTCAGCCATCTGCGAGCGAGTCTACGTGGTCCGGGAGGGGGACAGGTGGCGTACCGCGGTGCTCCTTTACGTCACAGAGGGGGGGATGGACGGAACGCTGGGGGGGCTGACCTCCCTCCTCCCCAACCTCCAGGTCTACTTCGACAGGCTCCACGAGGATGCTGAGATATGCTCCAACGACCCCCTGTGCGAGGAGGCGCAGTCGCCAGTGGTCCCGAACATCGGCTGCTACGCCTGCACGCTCAACCCCGAGACCTCCTGCGAGCACCGCAACCTTTTCCTGGACCGGCTGCTGATGCTCGAGGCGGCGGAGCTGTGAGGTGAGGCGGTGAGTTACGACGAGGTAGCAGCCCTGATTGGCCCTAGGAGACTCTCCTCAGACCCCGGGGCGAGGAACTGCCTAGACATGCGGGCATCGATCACGCGGCTGATAGAGTCGGCCGACGAGGAACTCATCATAGTCGCTTTCAGGCTGGATGCCGATGACATCCTCGATCGCATCATCGCCCGGTCCGATGACGGGGTCGAGGTCACGATTCATCTAGATCATGGCCAGATAGAGACGGAGGGGGCTCCCAGAGGGGCCTACGACCGGCTCAACCAGCATGGCATCGTGGTGGAGAGATGGGAGGAGGACCGCTATCACAGCCTCCATGCCAAGGTGCTCATCGCAGACGGCCAGAGAGCGATAATCGGCTCTGCCAACCTCACCGATCGGGGCCTAGACCGAAACGTCGAGCTCGGCATCTGGCTCGAGGGGCCCACGGTCGGGCATCTCAGGAGTGCCCTACTGGCCGCCCTGTCATTCTGAAAATCCCGCACTCGGCGAACATCCATCAAGAAGGTGACCTTCAAAGTAGGGTGTGATGTACCACTCACGTGAGTTTCGCATCTCTCAAGGGCCACGCCCCCCCGTTGCGCGTAACCAGCCTCTCTGACTCAGGTCAGCGAATTGACGGCAGATGGGTCGCCAATTCCGATGTCGGACGTGCCAACCGGAACCTCCTCGCTTCGCTGAAACTGCTGTCTTCCTCGCTCCCGGGGTGGTCTCTAGTCGACGGCCTCGATCTGAATGCTTTCAGGCCCGACCCCCACCAGCTGCTCGCAGCAGACATGCTGGCCACCCCGTGGCTTGGTTTCCTAGGCGAGGGCGAGCCCCTCGCTAGGACCAGACTCATAGTTGCAGACGAGGGAGGTACCGGAAAGACCCTGACCGCATCGATAGCGGCGAGGTGGGTCTCGGTCAAGCGCCCGGAGGCGGGCCCGGTGGTGGTCCTCTGCCCGCCGCTTCTGGCCGAGGAGTGGCTCAAGCACCTGCGCGCGGTGTTCATCGATGACCCCGACAGGGTCCAGCACCTGAGCAGCGCCCGCCACTTCGACCCTAGGCTGCACAGGCGGAGCATCATCGTCGTCTCCAAGTTCTCTTGGGCTTACAGGTGGTCGGAGATCAGGAAACGGGTGTGGTCCTGCCCCCCGAGCTGCGTGATAATAGACGAGGTCCACCAAGGCCGAACGAGGTTCTCCACCGAACTCGAGAGCGAGTTTGCCGAGGAGGACGGCTCTGGGTTAATCGCCGAAGAGCACGTGCCGATCGATACTCGGGAGCATGGCACCTTGGCCCGTTCCCAGAGGCAGACCTGCAGGTGGGCAGGTCACGTCATAGGGGTCTCGGCGACGCCGATCAACCTCGACGACTCCGAGCTCGACAACATACTGCGCTTAATGGGGGCAGAACAGGCAGGAAGGAGTTTCAGCTACGAGGACGCCGACGAGCACCTCCCTAGCAACAGAGGAGGGGCGCATCAGTCCTGGATGAAAGCGCTTGGCGAGCTGGCCCGCGCTGCCCGTGCCGCCGGTTCCGGCGACTCTGTCGACGGAGCCCCTCTGAAGGCCATGCTACCTCTAGTCGACAGCCTCCGCTCCGATGGATTCCTCAGGGCCCTTGACTCCTCCAAGATGAACGCACTGAAGAGCTGGCTCGAGGAGAACTCCAAGGTCGGACTACCCGCTCCCCTAGCACTGAGGCTCTGCCGAGAGCTGCACCCCTACGGACGGCATCTGGCCATGACGCTGCGCAAGGACCTGCCGAAGCAGGACGAGGCCCTTGACAAGGCCAAGTTCAGGACGCGCAGGGAGAGGCTGGTCGAGATCGAACTCGGAGAAGTGGAGCCGCGCTACGAGGAATTCCTAGACAAAGTCGAGAAAGACGGAGTCGCGGTGGGCAACACAGAGGGACTGACTCTCGGCTCCACCCTAATACACTCTCACCGCTGGAACCCCGAGACTACGTTCGAGGGGAGGAAGAGGTACAAGGGCGAATGGACAGTCGACGGGACCCCGTTCGCGGCATGGAACTCCCTCGATATCGAGGACCCCCGGATCTCTTCCCTGGCCGATGCCATCAGGGAGGACATAGACGGGCCGGATGGCACCTCTAGGGGGTGTGTGATATTCACCGAGTTCAAGGGGACCGTCCAATCCATCAGAAAGCAGGACGGCCCTAGGCTGCAAGAGCTCGTAGGCCGCGAGGACTGCGAGATCAAGTTCCACCAGCTCACAAGCGAGGTTCACCTGCAAGACGCCCGCCGCCTGCTGAGGGACTGCGAGGACCAATCACTCCACTCGGGCCAATACCCGGTTCTGATATGCACGCCCGCGGGCGAGGTCGGCCTCAACATGGCATGGGCCACGACGCTGGTGCACTGGGACCTGAACCCGAACCCGCAACGCCTCGAGCAGCGCACGTGGAGGCTGGACCGGCGCCTGCACCCCACTCGCGATGCCCACTTCCGCCGCGAGTACCTCGTACTCATCCCCGTGCTGTCATCCAGGCCTGTCATCGAAAAACTGAGGGAGACGGTGGAGAGCAGGTGGAGCCAGTCGTGCGACAGCCTCGGTCTGGATCCGCGTCGTTACATACCCGACTCCGATAGGTCCATGGAACCCGGGGCGAGCAACCACCAAGCGGAACTGTTCGACGAGGAGATCAGTGACGCGAGACGGTTCATAGAATCCGACGACATCCGCCTGCACAGCGGCCAGGCCATGTGGATGCACGAGGCCGAGTGCGCCCGTGCTGCGCTCTTGTTCTCAATGATGTCCACCAAGTCGCCGCTGGACGACATAGTCTCCGGCAGGCCGTTCAGCCTCGGTTTCGACACCGGGGAGCTGATGACCCTCGGATCACCGGAGGCCGCCGCGGTCAGGGACCTCGAGAGCGTGTCCACAGAGGTCGCCCGGAGGTGCTGGCCGGGCTTGGGCGAAGATCCGGTCGGCGGCGGGATGCCCGAACTCATCATCGCTTGGGCCGCCGGTGGGGACGCGCGGCACCTCCCGGTCCTGCGCAGCGCCATGAGCATGCTGTTTGCAGGGGCCCCCTTCGATGCCCCGGCCAAGGTGCCACTGGTTCGCATGGAAGCAGGCCCCGTTCCACCGGGGAGGCACCTGCTCTGCACGCACATCGGCCTAGCAAGGGCCTCGGACCGTTCCTCCAGAGGGGGGACTGGCACGGTACTCTCCGACAGGGGTCTGCGGGTCCTCGGCGAGTGGGGCGAGCTGTCCGGATCACCCTTGGAGGACAACAAAGAGTGGGCCGAGGCGACTAGGCTATTCTGCGCGGCGGTGCTGAGGGGGGAGTTCAAGATGACCGAGGAGGACGCGCCATCGCTGACGACGCCCACAGACGTCATCGAGACTAGGATCGAAGAACTCCGCTCGCGCTGCCGCGGCCACGAGGAGCACATCGAGAGGTGGCGGGCCAAGAAGGAGGCCGAGGCCGAGGAGAACGAAGACTGGCTTGACCTCGAGGAGGGCGAGGACGAGTACGAGGAGCTGCTCCGGGCCCGCATAGGGGACCTGGAAGAAGAGATAGCATTCTTAGACGAGCTTCCCGATGGTGCAGCCGTCGTGGGGGTAATCGAGTGCGGAGAGCCGTTGTTGGAGGTGGACGAGTGAGTTCTGAAGATCTGGAATTGATGAGAACTTTCTCAACAAGATGGAGCTCTGACGTGACACTCGCTGAACTACACTACCACAGGCTCCAACACTCGGAAAAAACCCTCACCCCGGATGAGGAGGAGCTTGGAAACTCTCTGCCTTACGCCTTCTGGGCCCTAGCATGGGAGATCAACCTCCAGAGGTTGTCCGAAGGTTCTGCGACTGAGGCTATCACAACCGTCGAGAGAATCACACGAGGGGAGGGCGAGCAGGAGTTCGACCGCATGAGGTACATCCGAGAGCTCCTCCAGAACGCCACGGACGTACGAATCCCCGGGAAGGAGTCGGAGTGGAGGCTAGAACTGCAGGAGGGTGGTGGCTTGGAGTTCAGGCATGACGGACGACCTTTCAGGGGGTTGACGGATTCGGGCGGGGGGGAGGCTCGAGCGCTGTTCAAGCCCGGCGCGACGACCAAGAGTTTCGACTTCTCCACCGTAGGCCAGTTCGGCATCGGATTCAAGGGTTGGATCCTATTCTACAAATCCGTTCGGGTCACCTGCGACGACGGTAAACACAGGTGCACAGTCTCTTGGGGCCCCACGAAAACAGGCAGGTTCGATCTGCACACGCTGCATATCGGGGACTCAACGGACTCCCTCGAAACGGTGTTCGAATTCTCAGAACCGAGGGATGACATTGGAGAATGGGACAGCACGATTATCGAAGGCATCACCGACGAGGTGATGCAAATGGTCAACATAAGGCATGACGGTATAAGTGTGGATATATCGAACGGGGACTCCGTGGTGAGGGTCGAGAACGAGATTCAGATTGAGAGGGAGCAGGCTAGGGAAGGGACTCCCAGCACTTGGCAGTACAGGTGCAGGACTACTGTGCAAACCGGCGATGAATCGACCGAGCAAATCAATCACGTGGTTGAGACCGAACTGATGCCTTTCGAAGAAATCGACGAAGCCATTGGTGTTTGGATTAGGCGTGAGAGTAGTGCATATGAGATAATGGGTGACGACAACCCATTTGCCGGAATCGAGGCCAAACAGTGGTACAACCCCCCAGGGGGGAAGGCAAACAGCATTCGATTCTGCATCAGCCTCCAAGACGACTTCAGGCCTAGACCGTGGCTGAGCAACCTAGTGCCCATAGAGTACGGCATAGGCCTTGGCGGCGACTCACTGGAAACCGCAGGATGCCGCTGGCTGTTAGACGGCCCCTTCTTCCTCAATCCCGACCGCCTGAGGCTCCATAACGACGAGCGCTCGCACAGGGCCAACATCAACATGCTCAGACAAGCCATGAAGCGCTGCTTCCCGGTGATGTACCGAGCCCTAGAGGAAGATCCCGAGAACGCTGATGAGGGCCAGTTCATCGAGTGGCTCCTAGACCAGCCAACTGGAGTGGATACCCAAGGTAGAACGATGCACAGGCTGTTCCACTCGGGCTATCCTATGAGGGGGGAGGGCGAGTCATGACGGAAGCAATACCGAGGCCCTTCCATGACCTGTTCGGGGACGAGGAGAAGTTCCTCTCAAATCCGGTCGGCGAGATTCTGGAAAACCACAAGATCAAGAGGATACCGGACGAGTATAGGATCGGCAACA
>Ga0310345_10003541_pt1 | contig 14803 bp, 8 predicted proteins | sample HC15DNA20500_MG_FD_204667 | JGI IMG/M metagenome (GOLD analysis project Ga0310345, IMG submission 204667) | Marine microbial communities from station ALOHA, North Pacific Subtropical Gyre - HC15-DNA-20-500_MG | ecosystem: Environmental > Aquatic > Marine > Oceanic | place: Pacific Ocean: North... | reverse complement strand
TTGGGCTCATATCCAACTTAATGATCCATTTAAATCAAAAAAACCAAGGTCTAGTTTAGGATATACTAAGGGAGTTTTAGAGAACACATTTGAAGCTTTTCAGAAATCAACTGATGGGTCAAGAGGTATGATTAGGGCATATCCAACTTTCAAACTTTATTTTGTTGAAAGTGATGCAGAGAATAAAGCGCTGTTTGGATTCGATGACTATTTCTCTTATCAAGCTATACAAGAAATTCAATTGGTTAGGAACGCAGATAACCCAGCAGATCTCTGTATAATTAGATTAACAAATCTAAGTGGTAATCTAACTAATAGAAAATTTATGGATTTAAAACAAGGCATTGGAAGTCCGGAATCAAAAGAAAATAAAGAAAGACCTTCACCAGGTAAACCTGTAAATGATGGTAAAAAGACAAAAGAGACTTTAAAAAAGTCTGCAGGCTTTGATATTGATAATGAAGAAGAGAATCCAATTACATCTTTACTCTTAAAGAGTGGGACACAAATACAGTTACGAATGGGTTATAGCCCAAATCCTGATCTTCTTCCTACTCTATTTAACGGAGTAGTTATGGATGTTGAGTATCATGGTAGCGATGAGATGATTACAATTACTTGTCAAAGCTATGGTTTAGAACTTGCTTCAAATCTTCAAGGGATGAACAGTGATGAATTTGATGAGCTCAGCGAAGAAGAAGTAGAAGAAATAGGAATGAAAAAGAAAAAGACTAAGTTCCTAGATAAAAAAGAAGGGAAAACAGAAGTAATACTTGAAACATTAATGTCTTATCCCGAATTAAAACATTTTGGAAGATGGCATAAATCTATTTCTACAGGATTTGGATTTATTGCTAGCGATAAGGGATCAGATCCTTGGACAAGTATGTCACAGAAATCTGGAAGTAGTCTTGAAGTTGATGGCTGGAAACTTCGTAAAGAAATTTATGGAGATAATATCTATTTGCCAAATAAAGGAATGATTGGCCTTTCAGAAGGCAGTCCATTCTTGATCTATAAAAGTACAATTTGGGATACAATACAAGAATTAACTTATAGACACCCCGGAGCGATTGCTTATCCAATGCCGTATCAAAGCAGTTGGGGTCCAAGTATGACTTTATATTTTGGGCTTCCTGATGGAAATTATATCTGTAAAGATCCTGGTAGTGCAGAAGTCGAAGGTGCAAAGAAATTAAGATTCCTTATATCTAAATCATATAAAACAAAGAAAGGAGAAAAAAGAGCAGAAGAATGGCTTAAGAAAATGACAGAAGGGTCTTTAGATCCTAATACACTTCAGGGAAAAGAAGAAGTTCGGAATGTTAAATGGACTGAATTAAATACTTTTAAGCCAAATGAAGCAATTGGAAGAGACTATGTAATTGCAAAAACACTTAAAAAGTTTGCTGAAGATCAGGACATGGTTAAGTCATTTAGGAATTACCATAAATTAACGAATAGTCATAATATCATAGAAAATAGCATTGTTTCTTCTACATATAGTACCTTTAATTCTGCAATAATAGAATATTCTGCAGGAACTTGGATGATGAAGAGAGGAGCCAGTGTAGATGGAGATGAATCTGAATTAGTTTTTGGGAATGCAAAGACCCTAACTTTAAAAGCTGACTCAGCAATTAGAGATCAAGAGACAAGAGAAGTATATGCAGGTTTTCCAAATTGCTTTGGAGTTGAACAAGCCAAAAGATATGGGCAGTCTCTTTTGTGGAGATCGATGAAACAAGGTTATAGAGGAAGTATCGTTATACTTGGAGATCCAAATATAAAGCCATATGATATTTGTTTTATCTCAGATACCTTTAATGAAACATATGGTCCCATTGAAGTAGAACAAGTTATTCATAAATTTTCTCATCAATCAGGTTTTATTACTGAGATTGTTCCGAGAATGTGTATCTCAACTAATGAAGAAGCAAGTATGTCTGCTCTCAATGCTATGGGTTTAATAGCAGAGCAAGCTGGGTATAGTCCATTTTGGTCTAAAGTTATTGATCCTGACTATGGAGATTCAATGCTTGGGAATACAGTTGAGGGAGCTCAACAACTAGCAATTCTTGGTGTTGCTGTTGCAGCAGGAGCAGTTCTTGCATTTGGTCTTGCTCCTATTATAGCTCCCATAAGTATAGGCACAGCTGCTCTTGGTATTGGAGGTGTTGGACTTGTCGGATACTTTTTTGCTGATAATATGTTATTGGATCCAGCAGAAGCAGGAACAGGAGCGTTAGACGCAATAGGCCTTTCTATTTCAAGAAAACTTATTACTAGAACTCAGATGGAACATCTATTTGAATATACCCCTTTAAGTGTAAGGGGAAGACCTCTCCTTGGTGGATTACCTCTATTTAAAAAATCTTGGACTCCTGGAACATTTATTCAAACTTTCGTTAAAGAAAGTAAAGAATATTATGAAGAGGGTCAAAGAGGTATTGCCTTGGATGTAGCAAGAAAAGATAAATTGGTAGATCCAAATAACCACTTAGATCCATTTTGATAAGGATTATTTATGAGTATTAAACCTTTAAAAAATAGAACTGTTTCTGATCTTGCAGATGCCTCCTTTAAGATTAGAGCGACACAAGATCAAACAATAAAACATAATTTTGAATATGGTGAATTGATTGATTATGATCCTGGAAGTGGTAGAGTTAGGGTCAGAAGAATAGATGGGAAAGTAATTCAAGGTAAATATCAAGAAGAGTTATGGTTCCCGTTGATAACACCAGAGTATGAAATAGAATCAGTTCATTCTGGAATAAAATGTGCGAAAGAAGGGGAGGAAGGTACTCGTGGATTCTTAGTTAGATATCATTGGACAGGAAGTCGTGGAGAAATTGTTAACCTTGTGGGAGTTGAAATTCTTGGAGATTTCCCATTAGATAATAATGATAAGAATAAAGGTCTTTTTCGTCAAGAGCGTAAAGAGTTACCAGAAGAAGGCACGGATTTCCCAATGATAGGAAGTTAAAGGAACGAATAATGAGTGAAAGAAGATCTAGAATTTTTAGAGTTAAAAGTGATTCTCCAAGTAGAATTGTTGTGTCAGATGATATCGTTAGAATCATTGGAGATAAGAATAATTTCTTAACTGTAACCTCAGGTTTTATTGGGCTTAATTCTGATAAGGTTGTTATTAAGGCAATGCCTGAGAATATTATCAAGGGAATCATTTTTAGAGAAAGCCCTGGATTCGCACAAACAATTCCTTCGAGTGTTGTAACACCTATTCCTAATCTTATTATGAATATCCCTGGAGCAGGTTTAGTAAAAAATATTTCTCAAGGAACAGCAGGATTAGCGGCACTGAATTTTGTTGGATAAAAAATTGAGATGAGGTGTTAATAAGGAATGGCAAATTACGATAGCATAGATTTCTGGTTAGATGAAGATGGGGACATAGACATTGGATCTAATGGGGATATCAAAAGTACAGAAGAAGATTACATTCGCTCTTTTCAACAAAGAACGAGATCTCTTTTAAAGAGTAGTACTGATGATTGGTCAGATCATCCGAGGATTGCTTCTGATCTTTATGCTTTTATTGGTCAGCCAAATACAAGAGAAAATGCTTCTTTGATGAAAAGGGTTATCAAAAGAGCTTTAGTAAGAGCGGGAACAATTCGATCAGAAGATCTTGAAGTTAATATTAATGCAGCTGGATTGTATTCGGTATACATAGAAATTATAGTAAATGCAACACCAACTGTTTTTAATAGTGTTGATGGTGCATTAACTCTTGGTCTATTTTTTGATTCTACTGATGGTAGTATTTTGTGGGGCCCGTCTCATAGAGGAGGAATTTAAATGCCAATATTTGCAGACACAAAAGAAGAGATTTTTTCTGATGTTTTAACTAGTTTAATTGATGGTAGTAACATAACAGAAAGATCACCTGGAAGTAATGCTAGAGCTTTTGCGGAATCTGTATCAGGTAAGATTGAAGATCTTTGGGGTAAATTTGATGCCAATATGGCTCATGCTTTTTTGGATGGAGCAGAAGGTAAATATCTAGATTTCTTTGGAGATATGTTTGGTATCTCCAGAAGCACAGAGACAGCGGCAGCAGTTAATAATTATGACCAAGTCATTCGGTTTTATAGACCAAGTTCAAGTACTGGAAATTCAGTTATCATTCCTCAAGGAACGACAATAAGCACAAAAGAGAATGGTGGAGGCCTCGTATATAGAACAATACAGGCTATGACAATGTCTGCTTTAGCTACAAGCACATATGTCTCAGCTAGATCTGTAGGTGCAGGGGCAAAAGGCAATACAGGGAGAGGAACTTTAATTCATCATGATGCGAATGCCTCTCTGTCTGTTATAAATGAAAGCAGTATTCTAAGTGGAAGTAATCTAGAGAGTGATGATAACTATAGGTTCAGAATATCAAAACAAATCTTAGGTTTTGAATCTGGAAACTTTACAGCAATTAGACTGGCTTGTCTGACTGTCCCAGGTGTTGCTGATGTAAATATACTACCATTTTTTAGAGGTGTCGGGACATTTGAAGTTTTAGTTAAATCAGTAAGTCCTTCTGTATCAGACACTTTACTTTCAAATGTAAGAAGAAATTTACAATTTTCTGTATCTCAAGGCGTTTCATTCAATGTTAGAAGACCAGATGAAACTGGTATTTCTATGGAAATGAATATCTACCTAAGAAAGACTTTGGCAAATAGTTTAAAATCAAGTTTAAGAAATGCAATCAAAGAAACAGTTTATGATTATATTAATAATTTAGACATTGGTGAAGAGTTAATAACAACTGAGATAGTTCAAAGAGTTATGCAGATAAGTGATAACATTAAAACAATGGGAGAGTCCTTATCTGGTGGAAGGATAAAGCCTATCTCTAGGATTACTATACATAAAGAGAGTAATGTTTTAGGTGGGCAGGGATCAGAAGATTTAATTGAAGATTATACGCCAGCTATAGATGAGAAGCTATTAATTGAATTAACAAAATACACTGGGAATGATCCTGTCATAGTGAATATAGTAGATCCATGAGTAAAGAATCATTAGTCATCCAAGAACTTGCAAATAACTTTCCAAGTTGGTCAAAAATTAGAACAGACATTGATTCAAATGGGCAGCGTTTGCTCAATAGCGCAGGATTAGAATTAGAGGATTTAGATAAAATCCTAATAAAAATTGATAAAAATGTTCACATTACAACGTTTAATCTAGATGAAATAGACCAACTTTATAAAATTGATTTAACTGCCAATACAGATCTTCAAGAACAATTCACAAATACAAATATAACTACCTATACAGTTCCGACTATTACTGGAATCTTAGATAGCTCAATTAAGTTCTCAATTGAAGACGTAGCCCTAGGTAATACGTCTAGTAACGTAATTGTAGATGTAATTGAAGATGGGAATTTAAAAACTTTTTGGGAAGAGAGTCTTCCTAATGCCTTTATTTCCGGAAGTTCAATAACTGGAGTAATGGCTCCAGTAACAAAGAATATGATTGAACTTGATTCAATAACTTCAATTGATCATCCTTTAAAAATTATTCGTGGCGGGGGGAGTTTCTATTTTAATTTAGTATCAAAATACCCTTATATAAAACAAGGAACAGATTCTATTTTAAGATCTAGAATCGTTATCTCTGGTGAAACCAGAAAGGGTTTAGCAGAAACAGAAACAATCGTTTTTCCATGGACTGGATTTATTCGTTCAAAGAAAGAATGGAAAAAGATAGATTCGATAACCTCGTTTGATACAGAAGATCCTGATGGAAGTACAGCAACACTAGAAATTCGTGGAGATAATTGTCTTCAAGATGAATACCTATCTCAAACAAATTTAAAGTGGTCACAAAATAGAAATAAGATTGATGAGTTTTGGAGAGTTAACTTATCTTCAAGCTCACTTGAAAGAATTGAATATAGTACAGATAACTGGAGGTTACTCTTAGAAGGATCTAATAATAAGATACCTAAAGACAGGTGGCGTTTAGAAAATTCTTCTGGACAGTTATTAACGAACATTAAAGATTTAGAGTTACTCCCCTTCAAAGAGATGGCTTGGATTTTAACTGAAGATAAATTATATCTGTATAATCTAGATAAAAATTTAAAAACTAGAATTGATTATATTCAAAAAAATACAACTAAAGATAGCACTACCTCAATAATCATTGACGTAGAGGACGTGGTTTTAACAGAGAAAACATATTTCTCTCTCTTCCGTAAAAAGCTAGATAAAAGAATTGCAAGCTATCATGCGTGGTATATAAACCCAAACGATTCAACAGACACGAAGAATGATATATCGGGGACCTCTAGTTCCCATACGATAAATTCAAGTACAAACAGAATACTCTTTGCAGGAGAACTTGCCATCTCGTTAAAAGGAGAGTATATTTTTGGAGTTGATGTTCTATTCGAAGATGGAACAACTGAAACAGTTGCAGACTTGCTTAATGTTAAAAGCAAGGAGCCGTTAAAAAGCTTTAATCTGAGTGATCTCGGAATAACTAATCCAGTTGGTTTGTTTTTTGATTCTGATCAGAAGCTTTGGATTAAGACAACAACGACTTATGAAGAGATAAGATTCTATAAGAACAAAGCTCTAATAGATCACACTAGAAAAAATATTTATTTTCTTGAAAAATATAAAAGTTTAGCGGTTAATTATCCGTAGAAATAATGACAATATATAACTTTAGTGAAGAAGACATAGTTGAACATAACGTTTTCAATGAACTTGATAGCCAGGGACTGGCTTTGTCATTGTCAAGGCTTACTGGCGAGAGAAACGCTGAGTATAAACAACGACTTCTAGACGTCTTCACACATAAAGCAAACTCATCTTATACTGGATTAATCTACGGAATCACAAGAGAGCTGGGTTTAAGTTTAAAAAAAGAATTTACGATTACCCCGACAAACCCGACTTTATTTCCAAACGCAGCAATTGCTTTTAAAGATGTTAGATGTTGTATATATCCAGATTACTATGGCTCCCCAGAAACAGTTACCGAAATAGATAGATATACTCTAGCTTTGAATTCAGGATACACTCTTAAAGAGTTGAAAGATAAGATACAAGCAGTAAGATACGATTCATCTGGAACTCCAACTCAATTATTTACAGTAACAGAAGAGGTTGGAATAGACTTGTCACAAAGATCTGCAACAATCTTTGATCAAGATTCTGTTCTAGAAGAAAAAAGAGAAAGTATGTCTTCTCATGGAAAGACTATTTCTCTAAAGCACACAGGTGTTTTTAAAGACAGTGAATATATTTATTCAAATAAATTAAAAACAAAGATTACAGATGAAAATGCAACTTTAAAAGAAAATGAATATAGAATCAATTATTCAACGGGAACCATTGAATGCTATGAAGCTCCAGGAGATGGATCTTATATAAGTTATTTCTATAGAAATGATGACTTTGAGATTTTCTCAAGTCCTGTGATTATCAATAATCTTCAAAATGCAGAATTTAGAAAGAAGATGTTTTATCAAATATTGCAAGACGATGGTAGCTATGAAAATGGAAGACCTACTTTTTTTGGTGCAGATATAATTAATGAGTTGTACAGTGTGTATCCAACAACCTACAAGGATTAAGGATGGCAGATGTTACTTTTGATGTTTTACTAAATATAGTAAGGCCTTGGATCTCTAACCAAACAGGACATAGATCAAAATACTCCTCTGATAATGCAATTAAATTTGTTCATCCAGGAACAGGGAATTTAATTGAAGGTTGGAAATGGGGAGAATTTACTTTCCCGGATTACGCTGAATTATCAGACTTTTCTTATATCCCCGTTCTTTTCGATTCTGATATAAATATTGATAGTCTATATTATCAGTCAGGTTATATTTTTGATAATGACATTAAACTTAATTCAATTGAATCAGAACTAATTGAGAATAAAAAGCATTGGATTCCAAAAATACATTCTGGCGGCTACTATATTTATAACCAAGAGTGGCATTTATTCAGTGATGAATATATTTCAGAAAGATTAAGTCTAGCAAGTAATCTTCACACCTTGGGATATGAACCAAAAGAATTAACTCCAATATTTATTAGAAGCTTTAAAAGAGAAGATACCTTTTCTCATATAGCGATTAATAAAGATATAAAGAAAAAAACGTCATCTGATTCAGATTTTAATATTGAAGACCCAGGGGATGATGAATTTATTATTGTTGGGAATGAAGGTAAGTTAAAGGTTGGAACTATAACTGGGATGGGATCTCAGTCTGAAAGCTTTCCGATTGAATCAACTACAAGTGTTCTTGAGTTATCTCTTTTCCCCATTGCTTCGATTTCAAGTGTTTCAGTTGGATCTATATCGGATTGGACTCTAGATTCAGATCTTGGATTATTAAAAAGAGATTCTCCGAGTACAGATGGTTTAGATAACAGCACATTGATAGTTGTATATGTTCCAGATTTAGTTGTTCAATATGAACCATTGTTTAGTTCTGACGAGGTATCTGGTGGGAATGCAAATATCAATCCTCTCCATATTGGAACAAATAAAGGATTTGTTCAAGTAACAACAGATAAACTTGAACCTTTTAAAGTATCCTTAATCTCAGATTTAACTGACTTAAATAGTGATGTAGATATCTTTGATTACGAATTAGAAGTTGGAAATAACACAACAAAGTTAAGTGCTGTAGTTGAAGATAAGTATGGAGAAGTTCTTGATGAAGTTAAAGTCTATTTTGACTGGCAAACTCAAGGGAATACATATGGTGAGCTGACTGTAGAAGACCCATCTTTCATAACAGATGTAGATGGAAGTGCCTACACCTTCTTCACTACACCTGGAACAGTAGATGGGATGGGAGCTTATATAGAAAAAAGTGACATTACTACTGTTGGGAGTACTTCAAGCTTTACGATAGAAGGGCTTGAGTTAGTAGATATAACTGTAAATGAAGTCTCAACATATGAGATTTTCCATGATGACTTATTTTTTGGTTTAAGTTCTGCTGATGTAGGAGCGTACTATACTAATTATCTTACTGAAGAAGAGATTACAGATACAACTACAGCGAATCAGGCATATGAAGAAAAATACAGACTTGCTAGAAATTTTGATTTAAATTCATCAGAGGTCATACCAAAGACTTTAGCTTCGACAGATACTAGAGGTAAGAGGCAATTAGTTTTAGAGCAAAGCAGTGCTTCTAAATATCTTCATCCGAGTAATGGATTAAGAGCAGGTTCAGGAAATTTAGTTTATGTCCCATTGAGACCTACTTTAATAACTCCCTCACAATCTGTAACTGATGGGTATGAGCTAGATTATAATGTTGATTTAAAAACGAGTAATAAAGCTTATCAATATTTTGTTGTAGCTCCAAGAAAAGTAAAGTTTCAAGCACATGTATACAACAGTTCAGGACAAAAAGTTTCTTCTAATGAAATAACGATTAAAATAACATTACCAGATTCTGTAAATGGTGTATATTACACAAGCGCTTTAAATAATATGCCAGCTGGTTTTAATACAGATCTGCTTAGGGGGCCTTCTCCATTTCCAAATGGTCTTAATGGAGTAATTAATTTGCAGAATTTTGAAACTGAATTAGATCCAGTTAGATATACTGCACAAACAGGTTATGATGAAGATGATTTAGCCTTTAATACAACAAGTGAACCAGCGACTCAAAACACATTTGGTGCATCATCTCTAAGTACTGAAGCGTATATACCTTTAGGATTTAGAATCAAAGGTGATGGGATTGAAGTTGGATCTCTTTTAGATCAAGCAACTTTTATCACAAAGAATAGCTAAGAGGAATGAAAAATGGCAGATAAATTAAGAACAACATACCCATTAAAAATTAAGTTTTATGAAGGTGAGCAACCTACAGCATTGAAATTAAGTGCTATCTCCAGTCAATCAAAATCTGGATTGCATATTATTGAAAAAGCAATTGGTGATCTCTGGGGAAATGGTGGAGATACAAACTCGACTGGGCTTCAAATTCCAAATCTGGGTAGAGTCCTTGGTGAAAACAGATATTTAAATCCTGTTGTCTACTCCTTATATCAAGATATTCCTTTCTATTACATTGAAAATTTAAATGACAGATTCAATGGAGAAACAACAGGGTATTTAAGATTTGTTCCACATAATCGTCTTGGCGGTGGTTATGAAATTAAATTTGGTGACACTAGTGGCGCTGATGTAGGAGCAAGTTATTTTTCAGTCGGAAATGAAAATGAGGCAGTAGATCATGCGACTAGAATAAACTATTGGATTGATAGTAAAAACGGCGGAACTACAGGGAAGTTTAGATTTGGTGCTCCTATTACTGGAACTTTATTTGTTGGCTATTGGGTAAATCCTGCAGACTGGGATCTTGGACAAGAAGATATAGTCCCTGGAGTGATTCCAGATCCAAGAGGAATAGGGTCAATTCCTGGTGGTGGATCCTTATATAATTATATAGGCGCCCCTATCTTAGGTGGGACAAAAACCCATACAATGACTTTGCCATTTAGAGCTCCTTTAACAAGTTCAGGAACGGGCTATACAAAAAAGCTTCCTTTTCAATTACCAACTCAGGCTCTCCATGGTAATTTTGATTTAAATAGTGATCAGGGGAAAGCAGCTCATAGCGCATTTGGCCCTACTCTTCTTCCTAGACTTTGGTCTTATGTGGCTCCAACTCCTACAGCTTATGTTGATTTCTATAGATACAGACTTCCTTTAGTAGAGAATTTGAACTCAGGTGATAAGATTCCAGATGGAACTCTTTATCTTTGTTATGGGGATGATCATGAAATAATTGAAGGACTTGAATTCTATAGAGGTACGAATGGTTACACTATTGAAATAGATGATAAGGCAGGACTTCTTGCAGCAAAAATATTAATAGTAGATGACACTCCAGAAGAATGGAGAATAATCTCATGTAATCCTTCCGTTACTAAACGACTTTGGGCTCTAGACCAGTCCTTTTCTCACCATACACATGATGGAACTCATGGAGATCATCCATTTGATAATCTTAATGTAGATGGAACTGTTGATGCTGGATTAGTAGTAGCTAACTGGGGTGATGATAGTACAAGTGGATTTACATTTGATAATGAACCTGATTCAAAAAAATCAGGAATTCAACTACATGAATTGGGAACTGATGCAAATCCAGCATATGGTTTAACACTTAATTCACAAAATCATGTTTATCTTAATTTAGATACTAATAATCCAGCATCAACTATTGGATCTGGTTCATTTGTCATTAATGAATGTCGAAGTAATAATACGCTTTTCAATGAAGTTTTTAGTGTTGATCAAACTGGATTTACTAAAGTAGGTGGAGATCTCTCTGTTGAGGGTAACAGTATTTGGTTAAAAGGATATGGTAGTAATACTGCACCAAGAATGAGATTGCATCATAGTGGTAATCATGCATATTCAGATTGGGAAACTGGTAATCATTATTGGAGATACGACGAGACCGCTAAATTAACTCTTGATTCAACTGGTAATCTTACTGCTGTTGGAAAAGTAGACGCTCCTTATTTTTCTGCAGATACAGGAGTAACAACTTTAGACGGCTATACTTTTGATGTCGCAATATCAGGAGGATCAGATCCAGATCCGAGTTTATTAGGTCTTCAGTATGATGAAAGTAATTATAAACTTATTATAAATACACCTAATGATTTTGTTATTAACCTAGATACAAATGGGGGAGGTTCTAATAAATTTGCAATAAATGACGGAAGTGATGTTGAGATTTTTACAGTAGAAGAAACTGGAGATGTCACTGCTACTGGAAAAGTAGATGCTGCTCAATTTATTGCTAGTGTAGGAGATGGTGTTGGTACTGGTTATACATTCGATACTTTCGATGATTCTCATCAAATGGGAATGCAACTGCATAATGCAGGAGGTGATGTAAATCCAACATATGGATTAACTCTTAATTCTCAAAATAATGTTTATGTTAATCTAGATACTAATCATGACGGGACTGGTGCTGGAAGTGCTTTTGTTATAAATTCAGTTGAAGCTGGCCCGAATTACACTAACAGGTTTCTTGTCTGGGAAAATGGAAATGTAGAGGTTAAAGGGAATATTGACGTTGTAGATGTAATAGCTTCTGGGAAAGTAGACGCAGATTATCTTACTGTAGATGATGGACTTACCGCTACACAGGGTTATGGATTTTCTACTTTAGATCCAAGTTCATTAGGTTTTCAATATGATGCTTCTGGTTACAAACTTGTTCTTAATACCCCTAATGATTTAGTTGTTAATCTGGACACAAATGGGGGAGGCACTAATAAATTTGCAATAAATGATGGAAGTAATGCTGAAGTTTTCAAAGTAGAGGAAAACGGGAATGTCACTGTAACTGGAACACTCATTACTGGGACCAGTATGGTGTTTGAAAAAGAGGTGAGAATTGCAGATATTAGTGTTGGCTCTTCTATAGCAAATGGCAATACTGCACAATTGAGTTTAGCGGCATCTGGTAATTTCGTTTCTTATGAAACTCCTGGGTTTATAAATGCTGTAGGAGGTATCACTTTTGATTATCAGCGTTCAGGTGGAAGTACATGGAATAATTTTCCAGAATATCATGGAATTGGCTCTTTTAATCAAGGAGGTGGCAGTACTTTTGCAGGTTCAAATAATTTCTCACGGAGTAACTGGGCTGACAGTATTAAACTAAGTTCCTATAGGGATGTCTTTGTAATGCTTGATGCAAATGGACCAAATGGAGGTCCTAGTGGAAGTAATCCAGGTGTTTTTCAGGTTTCAAAAAATGGTGGGACAGATGGAGTGAACCCAACAGTTCAAGATCTACTAACAGTAGATACGCTTGGGAATACCACGATAGGTACTACAACTGGATTATTTCAAGGAAGTCTTGGGCCTAGAGGGGGAATCGCGGCTCCAACTGCAGCAAATCTTCTTAGAATTTGCAATGGGAATGCTAATGAGTATTGGACCATTCAGATGAAAGATGTTGGTGCAGGAGGAGGAGCTAATGGAGAATGTTTAGCTTTTGCTTATCAAGCAGATAATATGACTGTTGATACGGAGAGCTTTAATGGAGGGTATTTAAGATCAGGTGGTTCTGGAACGACAGTCCCAAATTCCCCCCATGTTGGACAAATAACTTTTACGGGACAACATAGAAATACTCCAGATGAAGTACTGAGCTTAGAAAATCATTTAGGTTATATAGTCGTATCTACAGGAGAATATAATAATTTATCTCTAAGCGATACAACTGAAATTAATATAAATGAAGCTCTTCCTAAAGTAAAGTTAAGTACTCAAAGAAATCAAAAATCAGTTTTTGGTGTAATTTCAGATAGAGAAGATGACAATGAAAGATTTCATGAGTCAGGGAATTTTATTTCTTCTTTTATTAAAGAAGTGCTTGATGAGAGATTTATAATTAATTCTCTTGGTGAGGGTGGTATTTGGGTTTGCAATATGAATGGACCATTATTTAATGGAGATTATATTACAAGCTGTGAAGCTCCTGGCCTTGGTATGCTTCAAGCAGATGATTTCTTGCATAACTACACAGTTGCAAAGATAACTTGTGACTGTAGTTTTGATCTAAATTCAACAGTGTATAAATGTGAAGAATTTCAATTTAATGGAGATACTTATAAGAAAGCTTTTGTAGGCTGTACTTATCATTGTGGATAAATAATGTCAGATATAACTTTTGATACTTTTATAAATGTAATTAAAAGAGCAGAGCAAATTCTTTACAAAACAAAAGTAAGGTCTTCCTCTGCAAATATTGCTTTTGTTGGTGGAGTAGAAGTTTCTTCTGGAGCGAATATAAGTATTGAAGATAAATCTGATAGCATCCCTGTTAATAGAGTTTATGAAAATGAAATTGTTGAGTCTTTAAATACAAGTTCATTGAGAATTGAAAATCAAAACTTCTTATTAACTGATGTCTATAGTTCAAAAACGAGTTCTGGTTCTTCTTCAAGAACGGCTTTATTCTTTAAACATAAATTTAATGTGAGTTCATCAGAGACTGTAAAAGAAGGCAGTGTAAAAGTATATGACGATCTTGATAATGAAATAGATATCTCAGAAAGCTTTATTGATAAAAATAAAAAATATTTTTATTCAAATTTAGAAAGTTTTTATACTTTTGTTGGAGATGATTTTAAAAGTTCCTCAAGCACTGAATACACATTCTATAGAATTGAATATTTAACAACAAGCAGTTCTGGTGAAAAATCATATAATGAACTCTTAAATAATCTTCCAGTATTTAGAGAAGGTACAGTTGAAGATTTTGATTGGACAGGAGCAATTTCTTCTTTAATAACTTCAGATACAGATGAGAAGATCTATTTTATTAATGATATAGACGGTTGTTTTGTAGTTCACTTCCTTTCTGAAAAAGATGTCTCTTACAAAATCAAAGACAATCAGAAATTAAAACTTTTTCTCCCTAGTTCAAAAAACTATACAGACCCTTGGCACCTAAAGATACCAAATAACAAAGTTGATAATGAAGGGGTTATCTATGGAATCTCTAATGAGCAGTTTTTTAATCAAGACTTCAATCCTATAGTTGGAGTAAGGAACGTAGAAAAAGAAATACCAACGATTATAAACAAAAGAATCATTAAAACAGATTTTGAAAACTTAAAAGAAGATACAGTCTTATCTCTTTATACAAGAGTTAGGGTTACAAGAACTATTAGTTCTAACTTGGTAGTTCCATATTCAGTAACAAGATACTACAGTACGAATCCTTCAGAAGGTGGAGATT
>Ga0310345_10003539_pt1 | contig 14806 bp, 13 predicted proteins | sample HC15DNA20500_MG_FD_204667 | JGI IMG/M metagenome (GOLD analysis project Ga0310345, IMG submission 204667) | Marine microbial communities from station ALOHA, North Pacific Subtropical Gyre - HC15-DNA-20-500_MG | ecosystem: Environmental > Aquatic > Marine > Oceanic | place: Pacific Ocean: North... | reverse complement strand
AACCTGAAGTTCACCGTTCAGCTGATCGCCCCGATCGCCATGGAGGAGAAGCTCCGCTTCGCCATCCGTGAGGGCGGCCGCACCGTCGGCGCGGGCGTCGTCTCCAAGATCCTGAAGTGATCCGCCTGAGGTGATCCGGGCGCCCCGCGGGGCGCCTGAGACGCAGACATCGGCAGGGCCGCAGCGGATGACGCTGCGGCCCTTTCGCTTGCCCGGGCTTCCCTTCGCGCGCCCGGCGGGCGAGTCTCTCCATCCTCATTCAGGGCGCGCTCCGCCGCGTCGCCGCCGGGATTTCGCGATGACCTTTTTCCGCCTCCGCACGCCCCGCCGGGCCGTGCCCGCCCGCGGCGCCGCCCTCGCGCTCCGCCGTCTTGCGCCGGCGCTGGCCCTGCTGCTCGCCGCCTGCGCCCAGGGCGCCGGCCGCGCCCCGGACGCCCGCCCCGAGGATCCCGAGGTGCGCGCCCGCGCCGAGCGTCTCGTCGAGGGCCTGTTCACCCCGGAGACCTATCGGGCGGTCATGACGACCTCGCTCGGCGCGGATCGCCCGAAGTTGATCGCCCAGGCGCGGGCCGCGGGTCTCACGCCGGTTCAGTCCGAGGCGCTGGTCGACCTGCTGGACGAGGTGGCGCTGGCGGGGCGCGGGACGGTCGTGGCGATCTACGCCTCGGTCCTGGGGGAGGTCTGCAGCCCGATGGAACTGGACATCGCCGTTCCGGGCGACGGCCTCGGCCCCTGCGTCAAGCTGCGGCGCGCCACGTTCCGCGAGATCTCCGACGCGAGGCTCCACCGCGTCTTCATCCCGGAGATGTTGTCGAACTGGATCCAGGCGGTCGAGGCGAACCGGCTCGACTACGGCCTGACGCAGGAGCAGGTCGCCGAGCTGCGCATCGCCTTCGACCGGGAGATCGCGGCCTACCGCGCCGGCTGACCGGGCGGACGGTCGTTCCGGTTTCGAGGCTGCTTAGCCCGCTTCACGGAAAGATCAAGGCCGACCATCAAAGTTTAATCGACCTTCAACCCCGTTCGCGTCAGGGTCGGACCTTCGAACCCCAAGGCCGGAGGTCCAGATGCATCGAGCCCGCACCCGTCCCGTCCTGCGCCGCATGGCGGCCCTGTCGCTGGGCCTCGCCGCGGCGCTGGCCGCCGCAGGCCCCGCCGCCGCCGCGGCCTGGAGCCGGGCCGCCGACCACACGGTCGCCGCCGAGCCCGCCTCCGACGCCTGGGCGCTGGCCGCGGCGCTCAGCGACGGCGGGCTGACGGACAAGGTGCTGGGCAAGACCGCGCCGCTGGTCGCCCGCTCGCTGGCGCGGGTCGAGGCGGTGGGGCCCGAGATCTCCGACGGCGCCCGCCCCCTGCTCGAGGCGCTGGTGGTCGACCAGCTCCGCGGCCACATCCGCGGCCGGCTGATCCCGGCGCTGGTCGACGCCTATCTCGACAGCTTCTCCTCCGGCGAGCTCGACGCGATGATGAGCCGGCGGCTCTCGCCCGAGGCCGCCGCCGACCGGCCCGACCAGCCCGACCACACCAGCTTCCTGCGCCAGGTGAACGGCCGGCTCGGCGCCCTCTCGATCGAGGCGCTGGGCGAGAGCTTCGCGGCCGGGCGCGACCTGATCGCCCGCGACCGCGCCGCCCTGCCGGTGGCCGAGCCCGACCGCGCCGCGGCGATCGAGCTGCTCGACCTTCTCGCCCGCCTGACCGAGCGCCACGCCCAGCAGCTCTCGGCCCGCTGAGCCGCGGCCCCGCTCACGGCGATGTCGGTTGCGGCGCCGCCCGCCCGCGTCATCCTGTCCGCCTCGGCCCCCCGGTCCGAGCGAACAGGGAGACGACCATGGACGGCGCAAATCCCCCCGCCCGCCGCCTGACCGCGGCGGATTTCGACCAGGAGCTGCTGGACCTCTACGACTTCTACGCCCACGGGAAGATCTCGAAGCGGGAGTTCCTGGACCGGGCCGCGAAGTTCGCCGTCGGCGGCCTGACCGCCGCGGCCCTGCTGAGCGCGCTGAAGCCCGACTATGCGCTCGCCCAGCAGGTGGCCTTCACCGACCCCGACATCCTGCCGGAATACGTCATGTACCCCTCCCCCGACGGCCATGGCGAGGTGCGCGGCTACCTGGTCGCGCCGGCGAAGGTCGAGGGGAAGGTCCCCGCCGTCCTGGTGATCCACGAGAACCGCGGCCTGAACCCCTATATCGAGGACGTCGCCCGCCGCGTCGCCAAGGCGGGGTTCCTGGCGCTCGCCCCCGACGGGCTGACCTCGGTCGGCTTCTACCCCGGCAACGACGACGAGGGGCGCGAGCTGCAGCGCCAGGTCGACCCGACGAAGCTGATGAACGACTTCTTCGCGGGCGCCGAGTGGCTGATGGGCCACGCGCGTTCCACCGGCCGGGTCGGCTGCGTGGGCTTCTGCTACGGCGGCGGGGTGTGCAACGCGCTGGCGGTGGCCTATCCCGAGCTCGGCGCCTCGGTCCCCTTCTACGGCCGCCAGCCCAGCCCGGAGGACGTGCCCCGCATCCAGGCCCCGTTGCTGATCCACCTCGCCGAGCACGACGAGCGGATCAACGAGGGCTGGCCCGCCTACGAGGCCGCCCTGAAGGCCGCCGGCAAGACCTACGAGGCGCACATCTACCCGGGCGTGAACCACGGCTTCCACAACGACTCGACCCCGCGCTACGACGCCGAGGCGGCCGAGCTCGCCTGGACCCGCACCCTCGCCCATTTCGACCGATACCTGCGCTGAGGGGCTCTCAGAGCTTCCAGAAGAAATGCGCCCCGATCTGCGCCATCAGCTGCGCGCGGCGGGTCCAGGAGGGGCGGACGGTGCGGTTGTGGAACATGGTGGCGCCGCCGGTGGGGTCCTCGACCTCGCCGGCCAGCACCTTCTGCGCCACGTTCAGCGACTGGGCGTATTCGCGGGCGTGGCCGGCGACGTTGGAGCGCCCGTTGCAGAACCAGCTGAACTGGCAGGGCCGGGTGGAGCCGCCCTGCTTGACCACCGCGCAGACGTCGTCGGGATAGCCCTCGGCGGCGGCGCGGTTCAGCACCACCCAGGCCACCGCCGTCTGCTCGCGCTCGGCGCGGCCGCGGCTCTCGAAATAGACGGTCCGCGCGAGGCAGGTCAGCGGGTCCTCCAGCGGCGCGTCGGGGGCGCCGGGCTGGGGCGCGACGGGCAGGGTCGCGGCGGTGACCGGCCAGCTCAGGCGGGGCGCGCCCTCGCCCCCCTGCGCGGGGGCCAGCGCCGCGCGGTGGCCGGTGCGGGCCTGGGCCGTGTGGGCGGCAGGGGCGGCCGTCTGCGGCTCCCCCTGCTCCAGCGCCAGGCGCGGCGGGGCGGCGGGCGAGACGGCGCAGCCGGCGGCGAGCAGCGCCGCGGCGGCGAGAACGAGGATGCGTGGCGTCATGCGGGCGTCCAGGCGGTTGCGAACCGGCGGACCCTGCTTCGGGTCCGAGGCGAAATTCGGGCGCCGGACCTGCGACGCGCGCGACCATCAGGACCGCCGCCGCGGCCGGAATCAAGAGGCGTCTCGCAGCCCCCGCTTCCGCAGCGGAAGTTTTCGACTCCCGCCGCCCCTCCGGCCGTCCCGCGCCTCGCCCGCCGCGCCCGTCCGATCCGCTCCGATCTCCGCGCGAACGCCCCCTCGCTTCCGCGCGTCGGCCGCCTCGTTCGCCCACGCGTCGCAGCGTCTTCGCGGAGCCCCGGATCGCGCGAACTCCGAGAAAGGACTGCGCGAGGAAGCGGCCCGCGGAGGACCTCCGCGACCGCGCTACAGGGCCTTGACCCACCGCCGACCGGCCTCGCGCCGCCCCCGTTCCGCGTCCCGCGCAACCTCCCCGAACTCCGCCCGCTTCGGTCCGCCTGACCCACCCGCCTCCCTGGAAGGCGCTCCCCCCCCGTCGCGGCGCCCCCCTCCGCCCCCTTGCCCCGCGACGGGGACGGCAGGGCGGGGCGATGCGGAGGCGCAGCCGACGCGAGGGCCGCCCGGCCGGCCTGCGAAACCCTTGCCCCGGTCCCGCCCGCCGCCTAGCTTCCCCTCACCGGCCCCGCCCCGCCGATGGAGGAGACGATGGACCAGCCGCTCGCCTGACCCCGCATCCCCCGGACCTCCAGGAGAGAGCGCCATGCAAGGCCTTCGTCTCGACGCCGCCGCGCGCCACCCCCTGCGCCGTCCCGACGGCGCCGCCCATCCCAACGTCGTCAACCTCGCCCGGGTCATCGACCACCCCAACATCGAGGTCGGCCCCCACGCCTACGCCAACGACTTCGAGCCGGTGACCGACTGGGCCGCCCGCCTCGCCCCCTACCTCCACCCCGGCGCGCCGGAGCGCCTGCGCATCGGCCCCTTCGTGCAGATCGCCCATGGCGTGCGCTTCGTCACCGCCTCGGCCAACCACCCGATGCGGGGGTTGAGCACCTATCCGTTCCGCATCTTCGGCCCCGCCGCCGCGGCGGACTGGGAGGCGCTCTGCGGCCCCTTCGCCGACACCGAGGTCGGGCCCGACGCCTGGCTCGGCCACGGCGCGCTGGTGCTGCCCGGCGCGCGCATCGGCGCGGGCGCGATCCTCGCCGCCGGCGCCGTGCTCTCGGGCGAGGCGCCGCCCTACGCGATCCTCGCCGGCGCCCCCGCCCGCCCGGTCCGCCTGCGCCTCGCCCCCGCCGCGGTCGAGGCGATGCTGGCCCTGCGCTGGTGGGACCGCCCCGTCGACTGGATCGAACGCAGGGCGGAGCTGATCGAGGCCGCCGACCTCCCCGCCCTCGTCGCCGCCGCCCGCGCCGACGACGTCGCCGAGGGGCCGGGCGACACCCTCCACGCCATCGACCTCGACGCCCTCGCCGGCGTCGAGGCGGTTCCGCCCCGGGCCGCCCGCGCCCAGACCGAAAGGACCCGCCCATGAAGACCGTTCAGGCCGGCCGCGCCCGGATCCCCGCCCTGGGGTTCGGCACCTGGAAGCTGCGGGGGCGGGAGGCGACCGAGATGGTCGCCCGCGCCCTCGCCGAGGGCTGGCGCCATGTCGACACCGCCCGCATGTACGGCAACGAGGCCGAGGTCGGCGCCGGCCTGCGCGCCGCCTCCGTGCCCCGCTCGGAGGTGTTCCTGACCACCAAGATCTGGCCCGACGACCACGCCCCCGAGGCCCTGCGCGCCGCGGCCGAGGATTCCTTGCGCAAGCTCGGGACCGACCATGTCGACCTGATGCTCCTGCACTGGCCCTCGAAGACCGTGCCGCTGGAGGAGACGATCCCGGCCCTGAACCGCCTGGTCGCCGACGGGCTGGCGGCGCATGTCGGCGTCTCCAACTTCCCCCGCTGGCAGCTGCGCGAGGCGGCCCGGCTCTCGGAGACGCCGCTCGCGGTCAACCAGGTCGAGTTCCACCCGTTCTTCGACCAGTCGGCGATGCTCGACCTGCTGGCGGAGCTGGGGATGGCGCTGACCGCCTACATCCCGCTCGCCCGCGGCAAGGCGGCGGACGACCCGACGCTGGCCCGCATCGGCGAGGCCCACGGCGCCACCGCCGCCGCCGTCGCGCTGGCCTGGATCCTGGCCAAGGGGGCGATCGCGATCCCCAAGACGGCCAACCCCGCGCGCCTGGCCGAGAACGCCGCCGCCCTCGACCTGACCCTCGCGGCCGGGGAGATCGCCGAGATCGACGCCCTCGCCGCCGGCCCCCGCCTCGTCTCCGACCCCTCCCGCCCCGAGCTCATGCCCGACTGGGACTGACGCCCGGCGCGGACCCCTCAGGCCCGGACCTCCCAGGCCCGGACCCGCGACGCGGGCGGCCCGGTTCCCTCGCCGGACGGCTTCCCCGACCGGGAGCGCCGCCCCGGCCCTTCCGCGCATCCGTTCGTTCCAGGGGCGCGCCGGGCTCGACCCGGGCCCTCTCCCCGGCCGCCGCCCCGCGCCGCGGCGGCGGCGCGGAGCGCCCGCGTCGCCTCCGGCGGCCGCGCACGAAAAAAGGGGGAGGCGCGAGCCTCCCCCCGTTGCGGACCCGCGCGGGCGCCCGGGATCACTCGATCCGGCTGAGGCGCATGCGGTAGTACTTGCCGTTGTTGAGCTGGATGTCGGCCTCGATGTAGCGCTGGCCGCCCTGCTGGAACAGGATCGCGTGGGCGTTCATCACCATGATGTGGCCCGACTTGGTGAAGGCGCCGGTCCAGCGCTCGACCGGGCGCTCCTCGCCCTCCAGCTCGATGCGCATCAGGCCGCGGGCCAGCGTGCCCTGCACGTCGGCGATGGTCAGGCGCGCGTGGCCGACGATGCCGCCCTCGGTCTCGAAGTAGCGCATGTTCATCAGCTTGAAGGGCCCCTCCCAGACGCCGACGTAGCGGGCGGGATCGGAGGGGTCCATGCGCACCTCGCGCACCGGGCCGCCGCCGCTCTCGAAGCGGCCGGCGGGGGGGGCGCCGGGGGTGTAGTCGTCGTCCTCGTCGGTGATCTGGGGGAAGCTCGTCTCGTAGCGCGACGAGGCGGCCCCGGCCGGCTCCGCGCCCGGCAGGGCGACGAGCCCCGCGGCCAGCGCGAGGGCGCCCAGCGCGAGTCGCGCGGGACGCAGGGCGGCGGGCAGGCGGTCGAGGGATCGGGACATGGGGATCTCCTTTCGGGGGCTCCGGTCAGGCGGCCGTCCGGCGGGCGCGCGCGGCCAGGTGGCGGCTCACGACATGGCGCTCTCCGGCGACGCTGAGGCGGCGGACGGCCTCGGCGACGGGCAGCCAGACGGGGGTGTGGTCGGGCTCGACCGGCGGGCCCAGCGGGCGTCCGGCGCGGCACAGGTAGATGTGGCAGATCTTGCGCGCCCACATCTGGTAGTCGGGCATCCAGCGGTACTGCTGGAAGGCGCCCAGGCGGCGGAGCGGCTGCACGCTGTAGCCGGTCTCCTCGTAGACCTCTCGGGTCAGGGCGCGCAGCGGGCTCTCGCCCGGGTCGACGCCGCCGCCGGGCAGCAGGAAGGCCTCGCCGTCGTTGGGGGTGGCGGCGAGCAGCATTCGCCCGGCGCGCGGCCCGCTCCCCAGGATCGCCCCATAGGCGCCCGGTCGCTCGCGATAGGGGGCGTCGGAACGCCAAGGATCTCCGAAACGGCGCATGGCCGCACCATCCGCCGCCGGGGCCGCCGCGGCAAGGGTCGCGAGGTCGCGGGGCGCGGCGCCGGCGCCCGCCGGACGCCGGACGCCGAGGCGCCGCGTCGGGCGGAGCGCGCGGGGGCCGCGTCCCGCCCGCGGCGCAGGGCGGGCGTCGCGCGTGAGGCGCGGGGCCCGCGGGGCTGCCGGCGGCCCCCGATGGGAGATGGAGGGCGGGACGCGAGGCTGCAGGGCCGCCTGCGGGGCAGGCGGGCGCCGCGTCGGAGGGAGCGCCCGGGGGGGACGGTGCCGCCCGCGGCGCGGGGCGTGCGTCGCGCCAGCGGCGCGGGTTGCGTGGGGCTGCCGGCGGCCCCCGATGGGCGAGGGCGGACGGGACGCGCGGCTGCAGGGCCGCCTGCGGGGCAGGCGGGCGCCGCGTCGGCGGGAGCGCCAGGGGACGGTTCCGCCCGCGGCGCGGGGCGGGCGTGGCGCGGAGGGCGCGGGGGCCCAAGCCGGGCCTCGGCCCCGGGCGAGCGGGCGGCGGGTCTCGCGGCCGTCGCCGCGGGGCCGGCCCGCCGCGGGGGCCCGGACCGGAGGGGCGGCGGTCCTCGCCGCAGGGCTCGTCCGCCCCGGGCGGGCCGTCCGCGATGCGCCGCGGGCGGGACGCGACCCCCGGGCGCGGCGGCCGACGCGGCGCCTGGGCTGCGTGACGCAGGCGCCACGGGCGGGGGAGGGCGCGCCGCAGGCGGGGGTGGCGTCGGGGCCGTTCGGATTCTATATGCGGGCCCGACCGGCCGGCCTGTCGCCGGCCCCAAGGAGCGCCCCATGCCGCTGGACCACACCGCCGGCGGGTCCGCCGTCCGCCCGGGCGGCGCCCCCGGAGACGACGCCGTTCTGCCCTTCCAGCTCGACCGCTGCGACATGCGCGGCCGCGCGGCGCGGCTCGATTCCACGCTCGCCGCCATCCTCGGCCAGCACGCCTACCCGCGCCCCATCGCGGGCCTGGTCGCCGAGGCCGCCATGCTCACCGCCCTGATCGGCCAGACCCTGAAGCTGCAGTGGCGCCTCAGCCTGCAGGTGCGCGGCGACGGCCCGATCCGCCTGATCGCCACCGACTGGTTCGCCCCCGAGCACGAGGGCGCCCCCGCCCGCATGCGCGCCTACGCCGGCTTCGACGCCGAGCGCCTGGACGAGGCGGCCGATCCCTTCGGCCAGTTCGGCAAGGGCTATTTCGCGGTGATCATCAACCACGGGACCGGGCAGCCCTACCAGGGGCTCACCCCGCTCGCCGGCGGCTCGCTCGCCGCCTCGGCCGAGGCCTATTTCGCCCAGTCCGAGCAGATCGCCACCCGCTTCGCCGTCGCCTCGGCCGAGGCGACGGCGCCGGGCGAGGCCGGGGCCTGGCGCGCCGGCGGCGTGATGCTCCAGCACATGCCCCCCGCAAGCCCGCTGCGCCCGGGCTCGGGCGGCTCCGGCGAGGACGGGGTGATGATGGCCGCCGACGTCGCCGCCATGGGCGACAAGGAGGAGGACTGGACCCGGGTCAACCTGCTGCTCGACACCGTCGAGACGCATGAGCTGCTCGGCCCCCACGTCTCCCCCGAGGAGCTGCTGGTGCGCCTGTTCCACGAGGAGACGCCGCGGGTCTGGGCCCCGCAGCCGGTGAGCTTCGGCTGCACCTGCTCGGCCGAGAAGGTGGTCACCGCGCTGCGCCAGTACTCCGCGCGCGACATCGGCCACATGACCACCGAGGACGGCAAGGTCACCGCCGACTGCCAGTTCTGCGGGGCGCATTACGAGTTCGACCCCGACACGCTGGGATTCGACGCCGAGCGCCCGGCCGAGGGCGACGGCGAGAACGCGGGCGGCCCCTCCGCCTGATCCCGGCCCCTGTCCCGGACCCTTCCCCACGCCGCCCGCGCCCCCGCGGGCGGCGTTTTCGTCGACAGTCCGCCCCGGACCGCGCCGACGGCGCCGGCGCGAAAACGGTTGCGGCGCCGCCCCGGGGGCGTATGACTTAAGGGAAGGGGGGAAGCCGTCGGCGGCCGGAGGCGGCCGGCGGCTCCGGAAAAGGATTTCAGAGATGGGCTTCGGCAAGGGCGGCAGGGAGCGTGCGGTCGGCGCGCTGGGCGTGGCGGGCGGGCTGCAGCCCGAGGCGGCGGTCCTGAAAAACGGCAAGGTCGCGGTCGCCTGGACCAACAACGCCGTGCTCTCGGGCCCGGACGCGACGAAGGACGCGCTCTACACCCTCGTCGCCGCGCGCCTGCTGAAGGCGAACGGCGCCCCGGCGGGCAAGGTCTTCGAGGTCAACCGCAGCCCCGAGGACCAGCAGCTCGCCCCCTCGGTCGAGGCGCTGAAGGGCGGCGGCTTCATCGTCGCCTGGCACGACAACCGGGTGGGCGGGGACGCCGAGGCGCAGGCCCAGGTCTTCTCGGCCCGGGGCAAGCGCCTCGGCCCCGAGCTGACCCCGGCCGGCGACGCCGAGGACGCCCAGTCCCGCCCGCAGGCCGCAGCGCTCGCCGACGGCGGCGCGCTGCTGATCTGGGAGGACGACCGCGACCCGCTGGGGGAGGTCGAATCCGACCTCTACCTGCGCGAGGTCGACGCCCGCGGCCGCTTCGCGGGCAAGGAGCGGCTGCTGGTCGACGGCGGCGGCCTGACCCCCGACCTCGCCGAGCTGAAGACCGGCAAGCTGGCGGTGGTGGTCGACGACCTGGCGAACGTGGTCGTGCGGCTGGTCTCGCCCGCGGGCAAGGTCCTGCGCAAGGTCTCGCTGGGGGAGAGCGTCGACCAGCCCCAGGTTGCGGCGCTGAAGGGCGGCGGCTTCGTGGTCGCCTGGCTGGAGGGCGGCGCGGTCGCCGACAACGGCAGCCCCCAGAGGCAGGAGACGGTGGCGGCCCAACTCTTCGACGCCCGGGGCAGGCCTGTGGGCGAGGTCATCGGCGTGCCGAAGGACGGGGCCGCGACCACCGCCGGCTTCTTCGACCTGACGGCGCTGAAGTCGGGGGGCTTCGCGCTCGCCTGGACCCAGACCGGCGGCTCGGGCGACCAGAGCGCGGTCCACGCCGCCGCCTTCACCGCCCGGGGCGCCCGCGACGGCCGCGAGATCCAGGCCAACAGGACCGAGACCGGCCCCCAGTCCGACCCGTTCATCGTCGAGACCGCCGGCGGCAAGGTCATGATCGGCTGGACCGACCAGTCGCAGCGGTTCGGCGGCGCCGCGAGCGAGATCGTCACGCGCGTCTTCGACGTCGAGGCGGGCGGGGGCGCCCGGGCCTCGGCGATCCCCTCCGCCTCTGCCTCCGCCTCCGCCCCGGCCGTCGAGGCCGCCGCGGCCCCGCGGCTGGAGGGGACCCTGCTGCTCGGCCCCGGCGACGACCGCTGGAGCGGGGGCGGACGGGGAGACTGGATCCAGGACCACGTGGACGGGCAGGGCGGCGACGACCGGCTGCGGGGCGGCGACGGCACCGACCGGCTCTACGGGCGGACCGGGGACGACTGGCTCTACGGCGGCCGGCAGATCGACTATCTCTTCGGCGGGCGCGGCGACGACCACCTGTGGAACGGCCTCGGCCAGGGCGCGATGCGCGGCGGCCGCGGCGCCGACTCCTTCCATTTCGAGACCGGCGAGGGCCTGTCGCAGATCCTGGATTTCGAGAGCGGGCGCGACCGGCTGGTGCTCCACGGGATCGAGGATCCCGGCCCCGACGGCTTCGAGATCGTCGACCACGCCGGCGCTCCGGTGATCGTGAGGGTGGGCGAGGAGTGGGTCGCCTGGTTCGACCCCGAGACCGGCGACACGCCCGCCTACGCCGACCTGGTCTTCGCCTGAGACGCGCCCGGGGCGGCGCCCCGGCTTCCAGCCACGACCCGCAGCCCGCGCCCCGCCTCGCAGGCGTCCTGCGGGCGGGCCTGGGCCCGACGCCGGCGTCCCGCCCGGACTTCCGCGCCTGCGTTTCGCTGGCCCGGCGGGTCGCGCCTCCCGGCTTCTCAGTCGCGCCGCGAGCTCCCCGCGCCGGACCGCCGCCCTTCGGGTCGCGGCGCCCGCCCCGAAGGGCGCCCCGAGCCTGACCCGGGGCCTCTCGCGGCCCGCCTCCGGCGCGCCGCCGGCAGGAGACCCGCCGCTCCCCTCCGGAAGTTGACAGCTGTCAACGCGCGGGCGGGGCGGGCGCCTCCAGCCTCGCCCCTCAGGCTCAGCCCCGGGCGGTGTTCACGAACGCGTCGACCTCGGCCTCGGTGGTCGCCCAGTTGCACACCAGGCGGCAGGTCAGCATCTCGTCGCCCGGCCCCTCCAGCGGCTGGTCGAAGGGCCAGAGGTAGTATTTCGCCCCCGCCGCATGCAGCCGCTGGTGGGCCGAGCGGGGCAGGGCGGCGAAGAGGGCGTTGGCCTCCACCGGGTGCATCAGGGTCGCGAGGTTCCCCTCGCCCAGCCCCGCCGCCAGCCGGTCGGCGGCGGCGTTGGCGCGGCCCGCCAGCTCCAGCCACAGCCCGTCCGTCAGCCAGCGGTCCATCTGGGCGGCCACGTAGCGCATCTTCGAGAACAGGTGCCCGCCGCGCTTGCGGCGCAGCTGGAACTCCCAGGTCCGGGCCGCCTCGGCGTCGAAGAAGATCACCGCCTCGGCCGCCATCGCCCCGCATTTGGAGGCGCCCAGGCACAGCACGTCGACGCCCGCCTTCCAGGTCAGCTCCGCCGGCGTGCAGCCCAGGCGCGCGACGGCGTTGGAGAACCGGGTCCCGTCCATGTGCACCGGCACGCCGTGCTCGCGGGCGATCGCGCTCAGCGCGCGCACCTGGTCGGGGGAGTAGACCGCGCCCAGCTCGGTCGCCTGGGTGATCGACAGCGCCCCCTTCTGCACGTTGTGCACCCCGGCGCGCGCGGTGAAGGCGAGCGCCCGGGCCAGCGCCTGCGGCTCGATGCGGGCATGGTCGCCCTCGAGCAGGGTCAGCTTGGCGCCGCCGGTATAGAACTCCGGAGCGCCGCACTCGTCCTCCTCGACATGGGCGTGGCGGTGGCAGAAGACGGTCTGCCAGGGCTGCACCAGCGCGCCCAGCGCCAGGGCGTTGGCGGCGGTGCCGGTGGCGACCAGGAACGCCTCCGCCGCGGGCGCCTCGAAGATCTCGCGCACCCGGTCCCGCACCGAGGCGGTCAGCGGGTCGGCGCCGTAGGGCATCGCCGGCCCCTCGTTCGCCGCCATCACGGCCTGCATCAGCTCGGGCGCGGCGGGGCCGGCGTTGTCGGAGGCGAACATCATCGGGCGGGGGTCCTCTTGTCCGGGAAGCGGGGCCGGGGCGGGCTCAGAGCGGCCGGTCGAGCGCGTGGTCCTGCAGGTCGTCCTCGTCCACGTCGTTCTCGTGTATCAGCCGGCCGGGGGGGTTGCGCCCGTCGGCGGCGATGCCCGCGCGCCGGGTCGAGGCCGGGTCGCCGGTGACCAGCGGGTGCCAGTCGGGCAGGGGCTCGCCCTCGGCCAGCAGGCGGTAGGCGCAGGTGGTGGGCATCCACTCCTTGGCCTCCTCGAGCGTGTCGGGGGTCAGGTTCACGCAGCCCGGCACCAGGGTCCGGCGCATCGGGTAGTTGCGGCAGGCGCAGGTCTTCGGGTCGTAGAGGCGGCAGTGCACGCGGGTGTACATCAGCTCGCCGTCGTCCTCGTCCTCGAGCTTCACGAGGCAGCAGCGGCCGCAGCGGTCGCACAGGGCCTCCCACTGCTCGCGGGTCATCTCGGCGAGGGGGGTGGTCTTCCAGAAGTCGGGCTCAAGGGTCATGGCCCGGTTGTGGCGCAGCCGGGCGCGCAGGTCCAGCGGTCTCGGCCGGCGCCCCGCCGGCAGTCCCGTGGGAGCGCCTGTTCTCCGGAGCCGTCCATCGCGGATGCCGATCAGAGCGAGTCGCCCGCCCCGGTCAAGGATCGCGAAGCGACCGCGCTTGCGCGGCTCGTCCTTGACCGGGGCGGGCGACTCGCTCAGGCACCAGACGCGATGGACGGCTCCGGAGAACAGGCGCGGGCGCTTTGTTCTCTGGTGAGTCAGGAGCCCGCCGGAGGCTCCCCCCACTCCAATTCCTCACGACGCCCTCACCCGCGCGCCGCAGCCAAGCCCGCCCGCAGGGCGCCTGCGTCCCTCCTCTCCGGGCTCGCCGTCAGTCCTCCTCCGCCTCGAACCGCCTTCGCCTGCGCAGGATGGCGAGGGCGGCGAGGAGCCCGGTGAGGCCGACCGCCGCGAACACCTCCTCGCGTCCCAGCCCGAGGGCGAGCAGCAGCATGGCGAAGAGGGAGCTGAGCACCATCGCCGCCGAGTCGGTGATGTTCGAGCAGGCGACGAAGCGCCCCCGTTCCTCGGGCGGCGCCGCGTCGAGGTAGACGGCGTTGAGCGGGACCACGTAGAGCCCGCAGAAGGTCGCCAGCGCCACCGCCGCCGCGAGCACCGCCCAGGCGTCCCCGCGCGAGAGGAACCCGGCGGCGTCGAGCAGCGGCCCGCTGCGGTCGAGGCCCGCGCCGTAGGCGGTCGTGGCCAGCCAGAACAGCACGGCTCCCGCCGCGATGCCCGCCGCGCCCAGCGGCGGCAGGGCGAGGCCGATGCGCCCGCGCGTCGCCCGGTTGGTCAGCGCCGCGCCAAGCGCGAGGCCGGCGACGAAGGCCGCGAGCAGGACCAAGGCCGCGTCCTCGGAGGCGTGCAGCGTCTCCTTGGCGATGGGCAGGATCAGGGTCAGGAAGGTCGCGCCCGCGAACCAGAACCAGCTGATGCACAGGATCGCGAAGAACGGGCGCGGGCGGCGGGCGCAGTCGCGCACCACGTCGCGGATGGCGCGGACCACGGCGACGTCGATCTCGGGCGGGCGGCCCTGGCGGGGGGCGCTCTGCGCCATGAAGCTCGCCGCCCAGCCGAAGAGGGCGACGGCGACCACCGTGGCCCCGACGAGCGTGGCGCCCCCCTCGAGCAGGGCGACCTTCAGCCCCAGGATCTGGCCGAGGATGATGGCGAGGAAGGTCGCCGACTGCACCAGGCCGGCGCCGGCCATCAGCTCGCGCCGCTCGAGATACTGGGGCAGCACGGCGTATTTGATCGGCGCGAAGAAGGCCGACTGCGCGCCCATCAGGAACAGGAGCAGGTAGAGGAGCGGCAGGCTCTGGATCTGGAAGGCGAGGGCGGCGAGCGCCATCAGCGCCACCTCGGCCCCCTTCACCCAGCGCATCATCCGGGCCTTGTCGACGCCATCGGCGATCTGGCCGGCGACGGCGGCGAAGAGGGCGAAGGGCAGGATGTAGAGGGCGCCGGCGAAGAGCACGTGCAGGTCGACGTCGAGGCCCAGCGTCTCGGCCAGCCGCCAGGTGAGCAGGGCCATGAAGCCGTTCTTGAACACCTGGTCGTTGAAGGCGCCGAGGAACTGCACCCAGAACAGCGGCCAGAAGCGGCGCGAGCGCAGCAGCTCGATCTGGCGCGGCGCCGGCCCGTCCGGGAAGGCGCCGGTCCCGGGGACGCCGGTTCCGGGGGCCGCGTCGTGGCGCTCGCTCGCTGGGGTCATCGGGTTCTCCGGCTGGTGGCGGCGTCAGGGGACGCGCCCGGGCGGCCGAGGTCAAGGCCGCCCGCGGGCGCGCCGCGTCACGGCTCCGCGTGCGGCTGGCCGCGTGCGCGCGGCGCGGAGGCGAGAGGCGCGCCCGGGGCGGGCGGAGCCCGGGACCGGCGGCGCGCTCCCGCCCGACGGCGGCGTCGGCGGGACCGGGGGGAGCGCCGCGTCGCGGCCGCGCCCAGGTCGAGGGCGGTCTCGCGGCG
>Ga0310345_10003538_pt1 | contig 14808 bp, 15 predicted proteins | sample HC15DNA20500_MG_FD_204667 | JGI IMG/M metagenome (GOLD analysis project Ga0310345, IMG submission 204667) | Marine microbial communities from station ALOHA, North Pacific Subtropical Gyre - HC15-DNA-20-500_MG | ecosystem: Environmental > Aquatic > Marine > Oceanic | place: Pacific Ocean: North... | reverse complement strand
AGGGATGCCGGCGCTCAGGCGGAAAAGAGTTTTGTCACAGGCGACAAGACTACTGTATAATCGCGCCCTCGATTCGGGACGGCTGTATGGATAGACTAGCGGCCCAGCTAAAAACGTCCCGATGGGCCAGGCAGCCTGAGCGCCGGCCAACGCACTGAAGGTGGCAGTGCTACAACAACAATCCGCCACAGTATTCCGCCCCGGGCCGTGGGCAGGCACTTTGATGAACAGTGCCATTAAAAATCATCAAACAGTTTATGCACCCGTAGCTCAGCTGGATAGAGTAGGTGGCTTCGAACCACTTGGTCGGGAGTTCGAATCTCTCCGGGTGCGCCAATATTTCTTATTAAAACAATGGGTTGAAGTCCTTTGGGTAGGTTATCCCCAGGCTGAAAACCGTTTAAATGCGGGAGTTTGCGGGACTTTCCTGAGTTTACTAGGTTCGTCAGAACCAACCGACGATAGAGAAGTGGGATCCGTGCGACCACTTCCAGCGAATACAGTTTTTGCTGAGTTTTACCCCGCAGGACGCCCCTATTTGCCGTCAACATCGAAAGCCTACGCCGTCTCCGGCATCAGCGGAGAGCTGATCGTTTTTGTTGGGGCGGCGGACTCATTACAGAAACCAGGCTATCGCCGTCGAAAAAGCAATACCTGACGCCATGCCTGTAATCATTGAGAATTTTGATCATCAGTGAATCTGCAGTGATTCATTCACGTGTTCTTTGTTGGCACGCTCAAAACTTTGGCTGTCACGCTTTCGTGATTCCTTCATGCAAAGACTCAATCAAGGGGCAAAAGACATTGCCCTGCTGTGCGTGACATCGACCGACCATTTCACGCAACACCTTCTCTATGCGCTTCAGTCTGACGATCTTCTTTCGTACGTGCTCCAGCTTATGCTCGGCGAGAGCACTGGCTTCCAGGCAATTAGCGCCATCTTCCAGCCGAAGCAGGTCGCTAATTTCATTAAGACTGAAGCCGAGCTCTTTCGCCGTTTTCACGAACATCAATCGGTCTATATCGGTAGATCCATACCGTCTAATGCCGCCCAACGGACGATCAGGCTCCTTTAACAGGCCTCGCCGCTGATAGTAACGGATCGTCTCAATATGCACGTCGGCAGCCTTGGCCAGCCCGCCGATGGTCATTGTATTGGATTTGTTCTGCATGCTATTGACTCCGTATCCAGCTACGGATGTAACTTTAATCCATTGGAGAGGATCAGGAAAGGAGTAAGCATTATGTCAATGTCGAATTCAGGGCGCTTTCCCCTGGCTGCCGGCGGGGTTGCGGCGCTTTTGGCCTCGGCCTGCTGTCTCGGGCCTCTGGTGCTGGTCTCGCTGGGAATATCCGGCGCCTGGATTGGTAACCTAGTGGCGCTGGAACCCTATCGTCCGCTTTTCATCGGCATAGCGGCGGTGGCCCTGTTCTTCGCCTGGCGCCGAATCTACCGCCCATCGGAGAAATGCCAGCTGGGAGAGGTATGCGCCGTCCCCCGCGTTCGCTCTGCCTACAAGGTCGCATTCTGGATGGTATTGGTACTGGTATTGATTGGCGTGGTGTTCCCTTACGCTCTTCCCCTGTTCTATTAAAAGGAGATTTCCCATGAAAATGCGATTCATTATGCCCTTGTTTATCGCCCTGCTAAGCATGCCCGCATGGGCCGCAATGCAGACCGTCACACTTTCAGTGCCGGGCATGACCTGCCCTACTTGTCCGATCACCATCAAGATGGCTCTAGGCCAAGTGGAAGGCGTCTCGCAGATCGACGTGGACTATCGAGAACGTGAAGCCGTGGTCACCTTCGACGACGCCCAGACGTCCGTGGCGGCGTTGACCGAAGCCACCACCAACGCCGGCTTTCCATCGATCCTCAAATTCACGAGCGCGAATGACAACGACTCATCTCAGTAAGGAAAACCCCTTATGAGCGATAACAAAACCCCGCATATTGCGGTGATCGGCAGCGGCGGGGCGGCCATGGCGGCCGCCCTGAAGGCGGCCGAACGTGGAGCACGCATTACCCTGATCGAGCGAGGTACCATCGGCGGCACCTGCGTGAATGTCGGCTGCGTACCCTCGAAGATCATGATTCGCGCCGCGCATATTGCGCATCAGCGAAAGGAAAGCCCCTTTGACGAGGGATTGAGCGCCCACGCACCGGTGGTGGATCGGGCGAAACTGCTCCAGCTACAGCAAGAACGTGTCGACGAGCTGCGTGATGCCAAGTACCAGCGGATTTTGCGCGACCACCCAGGCATCACGGTCCTGAACGGCGAGGCCCGCTTTCTTGATGCCCATCACCTGGCGGTCAGACTGAATGAAGGTGACGAGCAGAGCGTCCGCTTCGATTGTGCTTTCATCGGCACTGGCGCCCGCCCGGCGGTGCCGCCGCTACCAGGGCTGGCTGAAACGCCCTACCTGACTTCCACCAGCGCAATGACACTGGAGGCTTTGCCAGATCGATTGATTGTAATCGGCGCCGGATTTGTCGCTTTGGAGCTGGCTCAGGCTTTTGCCCGACTGGGTAGCCAGGTCACTGTCCTGGCCCGCAGCACTCTGCTATCCAGTGAAGACCCTGCAATCGGCGAGGCCATTGAGGCAGCGTTCAAGCGCGAAGGCATCGAGGTGCTCAAGCAGACGCAGGCCAGCCGTACGGAATATACCGACAATGAATTTATTCTCCACACCAACGCTGGTACCCTGCGGGCAAGTCAACTGTTGATAGCCACCGGACGGACCCCCAATACCGAGGCCCTGAACCTGGAGGGTATCGGCGTGGAAACCTCCCGTGGTGCGATCCAGGTGGACGAACAACTTCAAACCACGGTCCCCGGTATCTTTGCCGCCGGTGACTGCACCGGTCAGCCGCAATTTGTTTACGTCGCCGCTGCCGGAGGCAGTCGGGCTGCTGTCAACATGACGGGAGGCAAGACAATCCTGGACCTCAGCGCCATGCCAGCCGTGATGTTTACCGACCCTCAGGTGGCCACCGTTGGCCTGACAGAAGCCGAGGCAATCAAGCGAGGCTTTACCGTGGATACCCGCGTGCTGGATCTGGAGAATGTACCGCGCGCGCTGGTCAATTTCGACACCAATGGGTTTATAAAGATGGTGGCCGATCGCGACTCAGGAAAGTTGCTGGGTGTGCAGGCTGTAGCGGGAGACGCCGGTGAACTGATTCAGACGGCGGTAATGGCGCTGCGCGCAGGCATGACGGTGAAGGCTATCGGTGATGAGATGTTTCCTTATTTGACCATGGTGGAAGGTCTCAAGCTTTGCGCTCAGACGTTCACTAAGGATGTTAAACAGTTATCTTGTTGCGCTGCGTAGCAGAGTGCACGAGGTTGCCTGGAATCATCCTTGAAATCGGCAATAAAGGGAGACAGTATGTTCAATAATTTGTTTAACATGATAGTCCGCATTGGTGACAAAGCTGGCTTTAGCGGAGCCTTGGTTGCAGGAATAGGATGTTCCGCGTGTTTCCCCGCACTGGGCGCTATAGGCGCGGCTTTGGGCTTAGGTTTTCTCAGTCAGTGGGAATCGGTACTCGTGAGTTGGGTCATTCCGCTCATAGCCGTTCTGGTGATAGTCGTCAATGTGTTGGGTTACTTCAGTCACGGGCAATGGCATCGGACAGCGCTGGGGTTGATTGGCCCGATATTAGTATTGATCGGGGCCATAACGATGAGTGAATGGTATTTTTATCCGGGGCTTGGATTCATGCTAGGTGTCTCGGTCTGGGATATGGTTTCAGCCCGACACAAACGATGCGAACCAGAAAGTGCGATAAAGGATCAGGAAAGCAGTAGCGCGGACAAGTGATATTGAAACTTTTCCCGTATCTCAACTGGACCGCAGTCCAAGCTTTTGGGTTGGATTTGTATGCGGGACTTTTGCGGGTTTGGTTGGGCATTGTTGTGCTTTGTAGTGCAAAATCACGCAACGGACGCACTATTAAAGTTAATAAAAACAATCACATGGCGTTCCAGGTAGTGGCTTCGAACCACTTGGTCGGGAGTTCGATCAAAAGCGAAGCTTTTGAGACGGCCGTAAGGCCGCCCCGAAGGGGTGAGTCATCCGCCTATGCGGATGAGGAGTCAATCTCTCCGGGTGCGCCAAACAACAAATGCCCCGCTCGTAAGAGTGGGGCATTTTTGTTTGTGGTATCTGGTTAATGAGAACTCCCCAGTTCGACAAAATTGCCTGGAGCAATTTTGCATGAGCGTAGAGAACCCGAAGGGCGAGCCTCATGGAGGAGGCGAGTAAAAAACGCACCGCGTTTTAGACGGCCGCCAGGCCGCCCCGAAGGGGTGAGCAATCCGCCAATGCGGATTGTGAATCAATCTCTCCGGATGCCCCAGCAAATGAAAGTACACTTGATATCAGACTTTAGTTAATAACCCTCAAACGCAAAATCATTAAGAAACTGTCGTTTCCACAAAAAATTACGATCTACAACACTCAGGCCCGCTTCATCGCAAACCTTATCCCAATTGGCCTCAATCGCTTCGCGCTGCTTTTCGAAGATTGCTTTGGCCTCACTTTCAGATAGCTGAAAATGGGGTGCGGCATCCAGGCAAGATTTAAGTTTGCTTAGCCTATTGTCACCGGAAATTAGCATAGCTTGAGTGGCTTCACTGCCTGTTCTGCCTTGCGGGCAAATATCATAGGCAGGCGTTAATTGCAGTGTTTTACCGTTCCAGAATGCCGCATGATTTCGTGCGTGATCATCGGTATTGCCGCACAGGATATTAAAGACAATACGAGAGAACAGCTCTTCGAGTGTTTCTTTCGGATCATCGAAACGATGGCGGATAATTTCAGCGAAGGTTTCATAGCTTGCATACCGCGCCATCATGTCATCAAGGCCAAAGAGCGTTAGCGCGGAGACCATCGCTTTGCGCGTCCAGCCCTTTGCCGTTTTTTCACGATCAAATCGCTCAATCAGCAGAATATCTTTTTGTGCGGCTCGCACCAGTTTTACTGGCGCGACATTTATTCCGGCAACCGCTGCCAATCGCATGGCGATATATTCTGCCTTCACCACGCTATAAAGGTCGGTGCTTGACGAAAACTTTGCGACGTATTTCGTGCCCTGGTCCTCGATCAAGGATTTGGGACGTGCGCCGCCGATAGAGCTGCCATGGAAAAGTGCCTGATCCAGCTCAGGGGTGAGCGGTACGCCTTGTTCAACCCGCGCTGCGGATTGCAGTAATTCTTCCAGCGGAACATTGTTCGCTGAGCGCGGAACATATTCACTGGGCGAGCGCTGAAAATCCAGTGCGCCGATACGATCAGAACCGGATTCCAGCAAATAGGTTAGCTCGCCGAGCGCATCGGTATCCGTATCTTTGCCTTTGCGCCCCAGCTTTTTGTTGATGATAACACGACGACCCCAGGCATCCGGTGCGGAATCCCGGATGCAGCCGGGCATGGTTAGCCCATCAAGAAGAGGCAATACGCCTTTTGTAAGCGGCAATTCCGGCTCATAAATGGAAATGGCAGGAGGGTTGGCGTTAATGCGATCCAGATAACTTTTACCGTAGTTGAACTGCACGCTGCCCTGATCGTCAGATTCCAGTTTCCCGGCAACAACAGGTTCAGTGGCATCGGGCAGCCATATCCAAACAAAAGCTTCTTTGTCGCTGGTATTCAAAAGAGGGCGCTTAGAAGTCATCATCGGCAACCCTGACTTTCTTGCGCACGGACTTGGGTAGAAGTGCTAGCTTGTCTTCTATTTGGTAAATATGTTTGGTAAGCGTGGTTGCTTCGGCATCAAAGAGTTTAATGCCCACGATGGTGGCAACTTCAAAGGTCGCCCCAAGCTCGCACTTGGGATCACCTTTTTCTATACGCTGCAACAGGCCGCGAGAAATACCTGCGCGGTCGGCAACCTCTTGCGCGGTCATTTTGCGCTCTTTTCTTGCCGTACGGATCAGGTTGCCAAGCAGACTGATCGCCTCAAGGCTGTAGCGGGAATAGGTGCGTGCCGATACTTTAGGCATGGCTTAGCTCTTTATTTGCTTTCTTTGAGTTTCTCTCTTTTGGTCTTTATGTGAACCATATAACCTTTATATGATCTATACATGAATCACAGTATCAGAGTTTGGTTGGTCCAACAAGTAAAAATGGTTCATAAATAGATCATAATGCGCTTTTATGGTCTATATGTGGACCATTGTGCTGTGGATTAGGTGAGAATTATTGTAAATAATTTCAATTTCCTTTCAGCGGATTGCTAGAAAGCCAAGCTTCAAACTGCGCTTCAGTAATACCCAGGCCTATGATCGCGCCTGCATGCAATGTGCTTAAATCGGCTAGCGTCATGGCGGTAAATCTAGCAGTTTCACCGATGCCGTTTTGCTCACAGAAATTTTCGATATAGTCTTCAGCCTCCTTCGCATGCAGGCCCTTTTTAACGACCAGCCCCATCACCTCTTTTCTTTGTTGTCTGTGCTGAATACGGAACGCATCAATTTCCCCAAGCGATTTTTTTACGACACCATATTGCTCGCACGAACGCAGATAGGCCCAGGCATAGAGATCCAGCATGGGTTCGACGTTGCTTTTCTCATACATGGCAAGCAAGGCGGCGGTGTAATCATCCCGCGAAACATCGGTAAAGCTGAGCGGGCATAAATTTTCTTTAATAAAAGGGATGTTGCAGCTCAAGCGTGAAGTGCGCTTGTTAACATCTTCAAACGCCTGCAAGTAGGAAAGATGCACCAGCAAAAAGAAACTTTGCTCAAACGGGTCTTTGATCTTGCGAGCTTTTAGTAAAACCAGCTCGAATAGCTCTTTGAGCAGGTGGGGGTTGTTCAACGGCTGGTAGGTCGATTGCCCAATATTCACTTCAATAGACCGGATGTTGCCGCAAGCCTCTGGGTTTGCCAGCAAATCTTGCGACAGCAAATGGTGTAGGTTGCGGATCGTCAGGCTGTTTAGCTCAATATCTTGCGCGTTTTCCACCAGGAACAGAATGGCTTCCTTGTGGTTCATGATCATGACGGTTTCTTCTTGAACCTTTCCTTCTGCTGTGATGCCTTCCTCAACGAGCTTTTGCGTGTCCAGCCGTGAGTAGGTGTTGCCTTCCAGGCGGCTGGAGTTATAGGACAGGTCTATGAGTAGCCGCTGGCAAATTTCCCGTGCGTAGGTGCCTGCCGCCAATGTCCTGTCGAAGCGTCTACCTGCCTTGTGCAGCTGTTTTCTGACCTTATCCGGGACATACGCTGTTTTATTTGAGACATAGCTGTCCAAAAAATCACGGTTATAGGACATTTTTGGGCGACCATGGGGTGGAGTGTCTAAATACTTAAGGATACTCTGGCTTTCCTGGCTAAAAATCTCGTGCGCATTGTCCGTTAAATGTCCAATAATTTCTTTTTTGGATACATTGGCAGGATAGTACTTTCTACCCTTTTTTTTACCCACTTTTAGAATGAGTCCCTCGTCTGACATGCTGACAAGTCGGCGCTGTAATGTTTTGTAATTGACTGAAAAATCAATCAATTCTGCAATTTGGCTAGTAGACAGTCCTTCCGGGTTTTTATCCAGAATGGCCAGGATTTCCTCTATTCCTTTTTGTCTGTCTGGTGCCATGGCTGCCTCACTAAATGTCCATTAAATCAAGTTATATCATTTAATGGACACAATCAAACAATATGTTGGACATATGCAGCTTTTAATGGACAAAGTCTGCTGATACTGTAAATATTCCGAATGATAGATTAAGGAAACGCCAATCATGGAAGTCAAAACGATTCTTGATCTGATTGAATGGTCTCGCTCCCTGCATGTGCAGCTGGCCCAGTGCCTGTCGCATTGCGCCAAAATCCACCCGAATGAACGTGCAGTCATGTTGCTGGAATACCTTGCCTCTGCTGAAACAGAGATGGCAAACATGGTGGCTGACTTTGAACATCAGGCTGACCCCAACGTGGCCAGCACCTATGTCTATGATCACATGCCTCATGAACCGGTCAAAACACACCTTGAGTGCGATGATCATTACGCGCAACTGGATGCCGATGCTATTAGTGGGGAGGTCTTTGATTTCCATGAACAGATCATTGATTTGTACCGCACCCTGCTGGGAAAGGCAGAACTCCCCGAGGTGGAAGAGCTGATGCAAATGCTGCTCGATATGGAATTGAATGAAACCAAATTGCTGGTGCATCAGGTGAGGCGAATGGATGATTTGTAACCGCTGATGAAGGTCAGTTGCGATCAACTGCACAGCAAACACGCCCAACACCGACGACTCCCTCATTCATCGAGCACCTGTTCGTGCTAACGTATGCACTCCAACGATTCATTCCTTTTGAAGTATGACTGGAGTAACAATGTTTAAGAAAATTTTCGCAGGTGTAGCAACCGTCGGTTTGCTGATGTCTTCTGCATGGGCTGATGTCAGTGGTGAATGGAACTTCGCAGTTGAGATCCCCGGTGTTGGTGGCGGTAACGCCAGCGTTACTATGCAGGAAGGCGAAGACGGTACACTGACAGGCACCTATGCTGGCCAACTTGGCAACACAGACTTTACAGGTACGGTTGAGGACGGTGAGTTTTCTTTCCCGATTACCACTGACATGGGTGCGATCACCTACTCAGGCCAGCAGCAGGACGAAAACACGCTGACAGGCACACTGGACCTGGGTGGCATGGGTGAAGGCAGCTTCACGGCGACACGTAAGTAAGAAGCGCCATTTTCTTTTTGCATCAAAACCTCACTTTCCGTAAGTGGGGTTTTAGTGCACGCTGATCTCAAAAGCCGAATTAACGATATTTTCTATTTGAGCCACTTCTGTCTCTGAGAGTTTTGCAAACTCTTTCTTTCTTCTTTTTGCAGGCAGTTTGCCTTTGTTCTGCCTGATAAACATAATCAAATCTTGTGCCAGTCTGTCAGGCATCTCGATTATCTCGGTAATGTTGTTCATTGCTTCATCGTGAGATTTCAAATAAGCAATTTCCTGAGGCAAGTCATTCTCAACAGTTTTTTGCACACACCAATAGAGAAATTCTGCATTACTGGTGCAGTCAAAGAATTGATAGAGGTCAGTCGTATCATTGAGGACCTCAACATTTCTATCGGGTCGTGCTCGCCAATTGATGTAGTCCATCAATGGTTTTGAGTGGGCCTGAAGTGTTTCCCGATAGTCCTCAATCTGATCTTGCATGACAGTTGAAACCGGCAACACCATCGCCGTGGGAGTGAACTTTCGCTCTGCAAGTACATGGTGAATTAAACAGCGGTGCAGTCTGCCATTCCCATCTGCAAGGGGATGGATGTAGACAAATCCAAACGCGATGATTGCAGCCTGTAGCACCGGATCAAGTTTGGAACTTCGCAATCTGTTGTTGCATGCATTAAGCCCAAGCATGAGTTCAGACAAATCCTCATGTCTTGCGCCAATAAACTCTGGGAGGGGTTCATGATTATGGTCTCGCTCGCCCAGAAAGACAGCATCAGACCGGTAGCCGATTTCAGTGAAGCGATCATCACCAATTAAAAGTTGATGCAGTCGATAAATTTCAGTCTGATTAAGAGGTCGTTTCCCAGCTTCCAGTACGGCTCGCCCCCATCGTTCCAGTTTGTTTTTCGGCGGTCTTTCTCCTTCAATCTCAAAGCTCGCTTTACTATCGGCGAGTAATAGAAAACTGGCAGCTCTTGATATGACATGAGCACCAATTTTCCCTATGATTTTTTTTGCCTTCTGGTCCAATCGCATTTCTATGAATTGCGCTAGCCTCTCAGTTCGTTGAATGATGGGGCAAAACATTCTGGGACCAAGCAAGTTGTTTCGAACGCGATGACGTTTGGATAATTCACCCGGGACCGTGAAGTACTTGTCTGGGTCAAGCGCATCAACAGCCGTGACGGGTTCAGCGTCTGGGATGGGTAGTTGGTTGTTGGTCAGAAATTCATAGAAAAACCAGACACGTCTTGAGGTGGAGCCGGTGGGGGTGGACGTGATAAAACGAATAACCTCTTTTTCTGGCAGCGCTTCGAAAACGCGCTTCATCACCAACAGGTCAATGACTTCATGCCGAAAGGCAAAGTTAAGATGACCATCGACGGTGTCTTTGGGTTGATAGCGTTTGTCGAATACGGTCCATCTGCCTTCGGTTCTCTTATTACCTCTTACATGCCTGGATGCGACAGATGAGAAATAGCGCAGAGGTGCTTTTACCGAGTAGGCGTTAACCAGGGCGCACCAGCCCGCTGGCGTTGAGCCCTGCGGGATGAGTTCGTCTTGGATAAAAAGGGTTGGCCCTGTTTTATCGGTCATTTGTCGATTATTCTTCATGAATGTCGAAATTCTATTCTTAAATTTGATTTTGTCGAAAATCAGTATATTTCTTTTGCGTCGAAAATCAATCAAAAATGTCGAAAAATGGTGTTGTAAGCCTCCAGTTGAAGAAATCCAGTCATTTCGATGTATTCAATCGTTGGTAATGTAAGTTAATTGACGCTAGTGTTTAATGATAAATTGGTTTTGGACAAGTTGTTTTGAGATAACTAGGATGCATTGGCTTTACTATGAATAAACTGCAAATCGACATCGTTTCCGACATCGCCTGTCCCTGGTGTGCCATCGGCTACGCCCGTCTGGAACAGGCCATGGAAAAGCTGGGGCCGGACTATGAATGCCAGGTCCAGTGGCATGCCTTTGAACTGAACCCCACGCATGACGGCCAGGGCGAGCCTATTTTGCCTGCGCTCGCCAGAAAATACGGTCGCAGCGAGGACGAGATGCGCGCCGGACAAAGTCAGATGATGGCGATCGCCAAGGACCTGGGCATTAACTTCGAGAAACTGCAGGAGCGCTACACCTGCAATACCTTCGATGCCCACCGGCTGGTTAAATGGGCGGATGAGCACGGCCAGCAAACCGCCATGAAACAGGCATTGTTTGAAACGTATTTTGGCAAAGGGCTGGATGTCTCGGACCCGGATATTTTGCTGTCCTGTGTAGAAGGCCTGGGTCTGGATGTCGAGCAGGCCAGGAAAGTCCTGGCATCAGAATTGTATGCGGATGAAGTGCGAGCAGATGAAGCCAAATATCAGGGGGCAGGTGTCTCCTCTGTGCCAGCCTTTATCGTTAATAACAAATATCTGATCTCCGGTGCGCAGGAACCCGACACCTTTGTCAAAGCATTAACTGATATCAGCAATGAGAGCCAGGATGCTGGTAAAGGCTGATTGAAAGCTGGCTGGAAGGAAGTTGACAGCCGAGCCCGATGATAGGCTTAATAGTTGTTGAGCACAGAATTAGTCGATCCATCATTCAAATAAAAAGAAGGCAGTGGCGATGAACAAATTTACGACATGTGGCGTGGCGGTATCCTTGGCTTTGCTGGCATCTACTATGCAGGCAGCCAGTGAAAATTCAATGCAGGCAGCGTCAGCGTCTGAAAGCTCATTGTCAAGAATCGACCCTTCCCACTTCAATATTGACGCTCAAGAAATCGCTGACATCCGACAGGCCATGCAATCCGCAGTAGACGCCGATTACATTGCTGGCGCTCTGCTCATGGTAGGTAACAGCGATGGTGTGGGGATGCTGGAAACCGTTGGCACCCAAGGCCCCGAGGATGACCAGCCGGTCAACGAAGAAACCATCTTCCGCATTTACTCCATGACCAAACCGATTGTCAGTGTGGCCGCCATGTCACTGATCGAAGACGGGGTACTCAGCCTGGATGATCCGGTCGGTGATTACATTCCTGCCTTCAACCAGTTACAGATCATGAACGCCGATGCCACCACCCGCCCGGCGCAGAATGAGATGCGAATAGAAAATCTGCTGACGCATCAGTCTGGCCTGATTCAGTCTATCTTTGCGATGGGTACTCCGCTGGGTACTGCTTATCAGGAAAATGTCCCAGTTAAAGCCGATCTGACCTCAACGGCCACGGCACTGGACATCGCGCAACGCATTGGTCAGTTACCCCTGGCATTTGAGCCGGGCACGGCCTGGCACTATGGTCACTCCACTGACGTGTTGGGTGCAGTAATGGAAGTCGCTGCGGGCAAACCCCTGGATGCCATCCTGGCAGAACATATCTTCAATCCGCTGGGCATGGATGAGACCACCTTTTATGTACCGGAAGCAAAACGTTCGCGCATCGCCCAGCCGATTCATGGTGATATGAGTGACAATACCGAGGTCAGGGGGTTTCTGTCGGCAGGTGCCGGGTTGAACTCAACAGCCGAAGACTATGCCCGGTTCGCACAAATGCTGCTGAATGGTGGAGAATACCGGGGGCAGCGCATCATTGAAGAAGCTACGCTGGAACGGATGCGGGAGCCAGAAATTGATGACACCGTCTCGCGTGAGAATTTCTTCTACGGCTCAAGCGGTAACTGGGGGCTGGGCTTCCATCTGCAACCCATAGATGCCAGTCAACCGGAAGGGCCCTACAACTTCGGTTGGCGCGGTATAGGTGGCACACTCTTTGTCGTTGATCCGGTCAACGACTTCTATCTGCTGTACATGGAGCAAAGATGGGGCGGGCCGAGCGGAGCGCCGTTTGACAACAACGCCGCGCAGCGGGTGGTTTACGAAGCGATCCAGGATTAAGCACCGCAGGTGCTGTTCACCTGTTCAAGCACATTACCCCGGGATCTGGCAAAGCTTTCCATGGTGTCATAACCGACATTGCCAGCCCGGGTGCTGAGGTCTTTTTCCAGTTCAGTCACGAGCAGGTCAGCCATTTCAGTACCCATGCGTTGCTCTATCTTAAGCATCAATGCATTAACATCGCGCCAGAATTCGTCTATGGTTGGACGATTAACTGTTTTGACATCCAGCGCCAACATGGCGTTATCGTAGTCTTTCTCTAATTCGGGTTGCGCCCAGTACTCACACATTTTCATTGTGCTGTGATGTTCTTTCTGGGATTGTTCTTCGACCCATTCACTGAGAAAAATATTCAGCACTTGTTCTTGATCGTCAGTGAAACCAAACCTGCCTTGCATGCGCTCCCTGTGTCTTGTACTCCTCTGACTGATGCCGGACCAGATACGCCTAAAAAACGTTTCAGTAATCACCGTTTCTTCGTTGATGTATGGACTTAAACTGGCATCAGGTCGACGAGGAGGGCTTGGTGTCAGATCCCGGAATATAGGTCGGTTATCAACCGTTAGGTTTTGCGGATCGGTAGGATCACTAAAAACAAAGCTGTCAGGGAGCTGTCCCCAGCTATGGGATGAAAAGAGTATCAAAACCAGTGCACCAACTTTCTTCATAACGATTCTCCCGTAAGAGTCACGGTTAGTTTTAATTTCCCAGTCGGTCCCACATATACGCAAACATCAACGCATTCAACTGCGCGCGCTGTTCATTGTTCGCCGCCCCCGAGTGCCCGCCTTCGGTATTTTCGTAATAAAGCACGTCGTGGCCCATGTCACGCATTTTGGCCACCATCTTGCGGGCATGAGCGGGATGGACGCGGTCATCGCGGGTAGAAGTGGTGAAGAAAATCAGGGGATAGTCTTCGTCTTCGCGGATGTTGTGGTAGGGCGAGTAGGTCTGCATGTAGGCCCACATATCGGGATCGTCCGGGTTGCCGTATTCGCTCATCCAGCTGGCACCGGCCAGCAGCAAATGGTAACGCTGCATGTCGAGCAACGGCACCTGGCTGAGCACGGCATTGAACAGTTCCGGGCGACGCATGGCGGAGGCAGCGACCAGCAGGCCGCCGTTACTGCCACCGCGAATCCCCAGGTGCTCCGGTGAGGTGATGTTGCGGGCAATGAGGTCTTCTGCCACCGCTTCAAAATCTTCGTAGGCTTTATGGCGATTTTTCTGCAGGGCGGCCTGGTGCCAGCTCGGACCGAACTCGCCACCGCCACGGATGTTGGCCAGTACATAGACGCCCCCGTGTGCCAGCCAGTTGCGCCCGATCACTGGTGAGTAGTAGGGGCCATAGCTAATCTCGAAGCCGCCATAGCCAAACAGGTAGACCGGGTTCTGACCGTTACGCGGTGCGTCTTTGTCCATGACAACAAAGTAGGGCACTTGTGTACCGTCGGCAGAGGTTGCCATGTACTGCAGCGTTTCCAGATTGGCTGCATCAAACATGTCAGGCAGGCGCTTGATGGCTTCAGGCTGCAGGTCGTTACCGACATGGTAAAGCGTGGTCGGATCGGTGAAGCTCTGGTAACTGACGAGAAAGTCGTCATGCTCGAACGACGTGTTCTGCGGCGTGATGGCACCATTAGGATCGAACGCCACGGTCTCGGCATCCCAGCGACCCCGATGATTACCCCCATTGCTGGGCGTATAACGGGTCAGGCGGCCACGGACATTGTCGAGCCAGTTGACCAGCACGGCATTGGCGGTGATATGAATACTGTTGATGGCAGTGCGATCGCCAGGTGTCACGAATAACTGGAATTTGCTGGCGTTGTCCTCGCTATCCGCGAGCAGGTCAGCCATGGAGGCATGGATGATGGCGCCCTGGGGAAACTCGTCCCAGTCACTGCGCAATTCCACGAATACATCACCCTGGAACAGCCCGACAATGTCACTGTCGTTGGGGATTTCCAGGTCGACCAGTTCATCATCCTGCAGCACAACGCGGTCACGCTCGAAAAAGCTGGGGCTGTCGGTGAACACCATATACGTATGACTGCCGTCGCGCAGAATGGTCGTGAACGCAGACACGGAATCTGTCGGTACGCTGAAAATCAAAGGCGCATCTTCCAGCGGCTGCCCGCGCTGCCAGCGACGCATTTGTGCCGGGTAGCCGGAATCGGTCATGCTGCCGGGGCCGAGGTCGGTGCCCACGGCAATG
>Ga0310345_10003537_pt1 | contig 14811 bp, 14 predicted proteins | sample HC15DNA20500_MG_FD_204667 | JGI IMG/M metagenome (GOLD analysis project Ga0310345, IMG submission 204667) | Marine microbial communities from station ALOHA, North Pacific Subtropical Gyre - HC15-DNA-20-500_MG | ecosystem: Environmental > Aquatic > Marine > Oceanic | place: Pacific Ocean: North... | reverse complement strand
ACCAGGAAGGGATCGCCGCCGCCGCGCACATAGAGCACCCGGTCCTCGTCCAGATAGAACCGGGTCTCGAAGCGATAATCCGGCCCCAGAACCTCCATCGCCAGCCAGGCGGTGACGAGCTTGGCAACGGAAGCCGGCACGAAGGGCCGGTCCGCATTCTGAGCGACCAGTTCGTTGCCCTCCTCGTCGAGCACGAGGACCAGCCCGGAGGGCGCGAGGGCGACGATCGTCTCCTTCGGCCCGGCCGAGGCGGGGACGAGCAGCAGAATCAGGGCGGAGACGATGGCAAGCAGGCGAGGCAACATGGGAAGTCCGGCTCTTGGAAATCGGTGCTGGGTCGCCTCCGAGTCTATCGGCAGCGGAGCCCGGCGCCAAATCCGCGGCTCAAAGCGCCGCCTGCCCGGCTGGACGCCATAGACGCCTACGCGCTATCCTGGGTGCTTGTGAATCGGGTCGACCCAATACACCTCTTCCGGCTTCTCGACCGGATCGACATCGGTGATGTTGACCACCACCGCCTCATTGTCGGAGCGCACCAGCACGCATTCCAGCGGCGCGCCAGGGTCGGCGTTGATCTCCTGATGGGGCACAAAGGGCGGCACGAAGATGAAGTCGCCGGCTTCCGCCTCCGCGACGAATTCCAGCCGCTCGCCCCAGCGCATCCGCGCCTTGCCGCTGAGCACGAAGATCACGCTTTCGAGTTCGCCATGGTGATGCACGCCGGTCTTGGCGTCCGGCTCGATCGTCACCGTCCCCGCCCAGATCTTCTGCGCTCCGACCCGAGCATGATTGATCGCCGCCTGGCGGAACATGCCGGGGGTCTGGGCGGTGTTGGAGTCGAGCTTGTCGCCCTTGATGACGCGCACGCCGTCGTGTTTCCAGCGGGGTTCGGCGGTGTCATGGGTGTGATCGGTCATGGTGGTGCTCCTCCCTCCGTGGTGCTGGTATCGTATCGGGAGATGTGGCGGGGCAAAAGCCCGAAGACGGGCCGGCCTCTGAGGCGTCTCCCGCCCTCTCCGCTTCGTCATCCTCGGCCCGCAGGGACGGGCATCCATGCCTCTGCCTGCGCACTCCAGACCGGTGCAGAAGAGGCGCCTATCCGGCACCGAAATGCCGCTCAACCGAGGAGGCATGGATCCCCGTGCTTCGCACGAGGATGACGAAGCGGCGACGGGCGCCTCTCTTCGAATGATCGCAGGCGGCGCCGTTGCGCGCCTACCATCCCCAGCCGCGGTAGAGTTCCTCCCATTGCGGGTTCATGCCCTCGATGAGCGCGATCTTCTTCGCCCGGGACCATTTCTTCAACGCCTTCTCGCGGGCGATGGCGTCGCGAATGTCGAAGTGCTCCTCGTACCAGACGAGACGCTTGCAGCCGTAGCGGCTCGTAAAACCCTTCGTGACCTCGCTCTTGTGCTCATGGACGCGTCGTCCAAGGTCCGACGTCACGCCGATATAGAGCGTGCCGTTCCTTTGACTCGCCATGATGTAGACGTGCCCGGCCATGGCGAGAGCGTTGCGTGCGGGGGTATCGCCGTCAAGGATGTTCCGCGCCGACGCAACACCCACCCTTCGTCATCCTCGACCCGCAGGGTCGGGGATCCATGCCTCTGCGGTTCTGCTACAGGTTCGGTGTAGAAGAGTTGCTTTTCTGAGATCGAGATGCCGCTTAAACGGCGAGGCATGGATCCCCGTGCTACGCACGAGGATGACGATTTTAATGAGCGTTGACGCCATTTATTGCCCCATTGCGGCAGCGGGCGATCGATCACAAATTTGAATAAAGGGTATGCATCATGAGTAAGCCGCCGGCGAATGCAGTACATGAACTTAGACCGAATACCAGATGATATATTGGCGTTACAATCGCGGTGCGTTGACATTCGCGATTTATCAAACGCGATTTAATTTCGTCAAAATCCTCGTGCGAGATTAAGTCTCGTAGTGCGGCGCTCATTTCATTAATTGCCTGAAGACGAACTGAAAGAGTCAGCCATATTTCCCACAGCACAAAAGCAGATACGGATATCATCCCGAGCAGCCCAATGAGAGACGAGACATCATCCGTCATAATACTCTTCGTAAAATTCCAAGTTGTGAAATAGGCCGCATAACCAACCACCGCTACGGTGTTTAAGTATTTCGTTGTCTCGTCGTTGCTTTGCTTTATGATAGATTGAAGCTCTGATCTGATCGTGCCGGTCTTCTGATGCGCCTCTTCTGCCTTCTTATGAAATCGCTGGGCGACGCTCTCGTATTCGCTGGCATCCATCATGTGCGAGAGCACGAGCCAAAGCCTATCTAATTCTTGCCTGACATCGGCACTAGTCAAGCTCACATTCTGATCCGGCAACTTTCTTGCTTCGTGGCGCACCATCAGCGAAATCACCCAAGGCGTTTAGCTAGCCGGTGCCGCTTCAGTATCGACACCGGCATTGAGTGTGCTTAACTAGTCACAACCTCAGCTACACCCGCTCGTAGACCCGCACGTGTCGCACTTCAGACAAGTCCCATTCCGCACCATGGTGAAGTTCCCGCACTCCGAACAGCTCTCGCCGGTGTAGCCCTTCATCATCGCGATGGTGCGGCGTTCGGCGTTGGAGGCCTTGGGCTCGGGGGCCTCGGCGACGTTGGCGTTGTCCTTGTCGTTCGCCGAATAGGCGAGCGGCTGGTCGAACAGGCCCTGGGCCGGCGAGGTGTCGGCCGAGGGGGCCGGCGTTGCCAGCGGGGCCTCGTCATAGTCGCGCTTGAAGGCGGTCGCGGTCGAGCCGCCCTGCCCTGCCACGGCGCTCGAACCGGAGACGGCCGGACGCGCGGCGGGGCCTTGCGCCTTGGCGTTGACGTTCGACGCGGCAACCGTCGCCGGGCGCGCGGCGGCGGTGACCGGCGTGGCGCCGGGCTTCGCCGCACCGGCCGGCGTCCCCGCAGCGGAGCCCGCCGGCTCGTTGGAGGAGACCAGGCGGAACTTCGCCGTCTGGCCGCGCACCATGCCGGACGAGATCGGCAGCGGCGCGGGCTTGTCGCCCTCGACGCCTCGGCCCACCGTCGAGGCGGTGATGTCCTCGGGCTGGACATGGGCGAGGTCGTGCCGGCCGAGATAGGAGACGGCAAGCTCGCGGAAGACATAGTCGAGGATCGAGGTGGCGTTCTTGATCGCCTCGTTGCCCTGGACCATGCCCGCCGGCTCGAAGCGGGTGAAGGTGAAGGCCTCCACATACTCTTCCAGCGGCACGCCGAACTGCAGGCCGAGCGAGATGGCGATGGCGAAATTGTTCATCATCGCGCGGAAGGCGGCGCCTTCCTTATGCATGTCGATGAAGATCTCGCCGAGACGCCCGTCGTCGAACTCGCCGGTTCTGAGATAGACCTTGTGGCCGCCGACGATCGCCTTCTGGGTGTAACCCTTGCGGCGGTTCGGCAGCTTCTCGCGGTCGCGGACGACCTTTTCGACGATGCGCTCGACGATCCGCTCGGCGACCTGGGTCGCCTGGGCAGCCGGCGGCGAGGCGATCAGCGCGGCGGCCGTCTCCTCGACGAGATCCTCGTCTTCATCCTCTTCGTCGGCAATGAGCGACGCGTTGAGCGGCTGAGAGAGCTTCGAGCCGTCGCGATAGAGCGCGTTGGCCTTCAGCGCGAGCTTCCAGGAGAGCATGTAGGCGGCCGTGCAATCCTCGACCGTCGCGTCGTTCGGCATGTTGATGGTCTTGGAGATCGCCCCGGAGATGAAGGGCTGCGCCGCCGCCATCATGCGGATGTGGCTTTCGACCGAGAGATAGCGCTTGCCGATCCGCCCGCAGGGATTGGCGCAGTCGAAGACGGGCAGATGCTCGTCCTTCAGGAACGGCGCGCCCTCCAGCGTCATCGCACCGCAGACATGGATGTTCGCGGCGTCGATGTCTTTCCGCGAAAAGCCGAGCGCCGGCAGCATCTCGAAGGTGAAGTCGTTCAGCTGCTCGTCGGTGAAGCCCAGCTTCTCCTTGCAGAACTCTTCGCCCAGCGTGAACTTGTTGAAGACGAACTTGATGTCGAAGGCCGAGCCCATTGCCGCGTTCAGCGCGGCGATCTGCTCGTCCTCGAAACCCTTGGCCTTCAGCGAGCCCGGATTGATGGCGGGCGCCTGATTCAGATTGCCATGGCCGACCGCATAGGCCTCGATCTCGCCGATCTGGCTTTCCGAATAGCCAAGCGTGCGCAGGGCGTCCGGCACGGCGCGGTTGATGATCTTGAAATAGCCGCCGCCGGCGAGCTTCTTGAACTTCACCAGCGCGAAGTCGGGCTCGATGCCGGTGGTATCGCAGTCCATGACGAGGCCGATCGTGCCGGTCGGCGCGATCACCGAGACCTGGGCATTGCGATAACCGTTCTGCGAGCCGAGTTCGACCGCTTCCGTCCAGGCCACCTTGGCACGACCGGAGAGGCGCTTGTCGGTCAGCGCGGCATGGTCGAGCGGCACCGGATCGACGGCAAGCGCCTCGTAGCCATTGGCGATGCCATGGGCGGCGCGGGCATGGTTGCGCATGACGCGCAGCATCGGCTCGGCATTGCGCTCGTAATCGGGGAAGGCGCCGAGGATCCCGGCCATTTCGGCCGAGGTCTTGTAGGCAACGCCCGTCATCAGCGCGGAAATCGCACCGCAGATCGCCCGGCCTTCCTTGGAGTCGTAGGGAATGCCGGAGGTCATCAGCAGGCCGCCGATATTGGCAAAGCCGAGACCCAGCGTGCGGTAGTCGTAGGAGAGCTTCGCAATCTCCTTCGACGGGAATTGCGCCATCAGGACGGAGATTTCGAGGACGATCGTCCACAGCCGCACCGCATGCTCGAAGGCGGCGGTGTCGAAGCGCTTCGTCGCCTTGCCGTCCGGCCCGTTCACTGTCTCCTGGAACTGGATCAGGTTGAGCGAGGCGAGATTGCAGGCCGTGTCGTCCAGGAACATGTATTCCGAGCACGGGTTCGAGGCCCGGATCGGCCCTGCCTCGGGGCAGGTGTGCCAGTCGTTCATGGTCGTGTTGAAGTGCAGGCCCGGGTCGGCCGAGGCCCACGCCGCGTAACCGATCTGCTCCCAAAGCTCCCGCGCCTTGACGGTCTTGTGGACCTTGCCGTCGGTCCGGCGCACGAGGTTCCACTCGGCGTCTTCCTCGACGGCGCGAAGGAAGTCGTCGGTCAGCGAGACGGAATTGTTGGAGTTCTGGCCCGAAACGGTGAGGTAGGCCTCCGAATCCCAATCGGTGTCGTAGACCGGGAATTCGATATCCGTGTAGCCTTGGCGCGCGAACTGGATGACGCGCTTGGCGTAGTTCTCGGGAACCTGCGCCTTCTTGGCGTCCTTGACGGCGCGCTTCAGCGCCGGGTTCTTCATCGGGTCGAAGCAGTCGCCCTCCGGCCCCTCGCAGTTCACGCAGGCCGACAGAATCGCCTTCAGATGCTTCGCGACGGTCTTCGAGCCGGTGACGAGGGCGGCGACCTTCTCCTCCTCGCGGACCTTCCAGTTGATGTAGCTCTCGATATCCGGATGATCGATGTCGACGACGACCATCTTGGCGGCGCGGCGCGTCGTGCCGCCGGACTTGATGGCCCCGGCCGCGCGGTCGCCGATCTTGAGGAAGGACATCAGGCCGGACGACTTGCCGCCGCCGGCGAGCTTCTCGCCCTCGCCTCTGAGATGGGAAAAGTTCGAGCCGGTGCCCGAGCCATATTTGAACAGACGCGCCTCGCGCACCCACAGATCCATGATGCCGCCGTCATTGACGAGATCGTCGGCGACCGACTGGATGAAGCAGGCATGCGGCTGGGGATGCTCGTAGGAAGAGCTCGAGCGGGTCAGCTGGCCGGAGCGGTAATCGACGTAATAATGGCCCTGGCTCGGCCCATCGATCCCATAGGCCCAGTGCAGGCCGGTATTGAACCATTGCGGCGAGTTCGGCGCGACCTTCTGGGTCGCGAGCATGTAGGCGAGCTCGTCACGGAAGGCGCGGGCGTCCTCCTCGGTCTCGAAATAGCCGCCCTTCCAGCCCCAATAGGTCCAGGTGCCGGCCAGGCGATCGAAGACCTGCCGCGCATCCATCTCCGAGCCGGTGCGCTCCTCTTCGGGCAGTTCCGCCAGCGCCTTTTCGTCCGCCGCCGAGCGCCACAGCCAGGACGGCACGTCGTGCTCCTCGACCTTCTTCAAGCGCGCCGGTACACCCGCCTTGCGGAAGTACTTCTGGGCAAGGATGTCGGAGGCCACCTGGCTGAACTGCGCCGGAACGTCGATATCGGCCAGACGGAACACCACCGAGCCATCGGGGTTTCTGATCTCGCTCGTCGCTTTCCGGAAGGCGATTGCCTGATACGGGCTTTCGCCGGCCTTGGTGTGGCGGCGTTCGATCTTCATGCCCATGGGAGCCCCATCCTCGCTTGGCTGTCTCAAGAATCACAAGCAGGCTCGACCCGTCGCGGTCATGCTGCCAGCTTGTTCAGAACTTCGCCTGTCGCGCATCTTGTGTGCATGCGACGCGGCGGCCCTACATATAGTGGTTCTCGAAGGTTAAGCGAAGCTTAAATCCGGGCCTTGCCGGAGTTATCAACGGAATTCACCGGCCATTCCGATCAGCCGGTCTCTTGCCGGCCGAAGGCCCTCGAATCTCGTGCGAAAGGCGTGGAAACGGTAAGGTGAGTCCGGCGAAACGGTCAATTGCGGGAAAGCCACACTTGGCCCTGCCTGACGGCACAAACCGTGTACAAACTCGCGTGAAACGAGCCGGAACCCTTGATATTCGGCCATTACAGACCCAAAGTCGGATTGTGCAAATTCGCGTAAAAATATGCGAATCGGTTAACGGGTCGGTCAGCGGCGGGATCGTGCTCCGTGCACCGTGTTGTTGGTGCCATGGAAGGACGCTGATTGTCTCGCCATCATGATTCGGACTGGAGCCTGTCGACGGCCGATCTCAGGGAGCCTGGTGTCTCTGAGGCATTCGATCGCATCACGCGGCTGGCCGCGCGACTCCTCCGCGTTCCCGTCAGCTACATCTCGCTCGCCGAAGACGACCGGATGGTCTTCATCAGCGAGATCGGGCTGCCGCCGCGATCCGACGGCGGGCTCACCCCTGGAGGTTTTCGGACAGCCCGGGCAGAGCAATCGATCTGCCACCACGTCGTGGCCACCGGCAAGCCCCTGATTCTGGACGACGTCCGGTCCGACCCATGCTTTGCGCAGAACGCACGCGTGGCGTCACTCGAAATCGGCGCCTATATCGGGCTGCCCGTCACGCTCCCGGACGGCACCGTCGCTGGCTCACTCTGCGCGGTCGACACCAAGCCACGCCAATGGTCCGAGGAGGAGCGCGCAACCCTCGAGGACCTTCTCGCCATCCTCGCCACGGAACTGTCGTGGCGCGAGGAGGTCGAGCGGCGCCGGCGGCTGGAACAGAACACGCGGCTGCTGTCCCGAGAGATGGAGCACCGGATCAAGAACTCGCTCTCGACGATCCAGGCGATCATTCTCCTGTCGGTACGCGAGGGTCAGAACGCGCTGGAGATCCGCAGCGACCTCCTGGAACGGGTGGCCTCGGTGGCGAAGACCCAGTCGCTGCTCGCCGATCAGGACGGCCAGGGGGCAATCTTCACCGATATCGTGCGCGCCGAACTGCAGCATTTCGGCATCGGTACCAATGTCGTCATTCGCGGACCCGATGTCTTCGTGGGCAAGGACGATACGGTGACGATCGGCATGATTCTCCATGAACTCGCGACCAATGCGACGAAACACGGGGCGCTCGCCCCGCGCTCGCCGGGGGGCGTGACGGTGGAGTGGGAGTTTGACGAAGCCGAAAACAGAATCCGGCTGGAGTGGAGGGAACGGCTGGTCGATGGCCAGTCCGCGACCCACGCGCAGAACGGGGCAGGTTTCGGGACCGAACTCCTCGAAACCCTCGTCCTGCGTCAGATGCGCGGGACGATGGAGCGGGACTGGACGTCTTCAGGTCTCTTTTTCAGGGCCGAACTGAAACTCGCCGATCCAAAGCGATGACCGGCTTCGCGGAGGTCTGCAGCCGGCACATTCCCCTCAGCCGGCCGTCGCCTTGCCGATCGGTGCCTGGAACGACAAGCCGAGATCCCAGGGGAAGTAGATCCAGGTGTCCTGGCTGACCTCGGTGATGAAGGTATCGACCAGCGGCCGCCCCTTCGGCTTTGCGTAGACGGTCGCGAAATGCGCCTTGGGCAGCATGGCACGGACGATGCCGGCAGTCTTGCCGGTGTCGGTCAGGTCGTCGATGATCAGAATGCCCTCGCCGCCATTTTCGAGAAGCGGCGCCGAGATGTCCTTCAGGACCTTGAGTTCGCCCTGTTCGGTATAGTCGTGGTAGGAGGCGACGCAGGCGGTCTCGATCAGACGGATGCCCAGTTCGCGCGAGATGATCGCCGTTGGGACCAGACCGCCCCGCGTGATGCAGACGATGGCCCGCCACTCCGTCTGCAGTCCCGCCAGCCGCCAGGCCAGCGCCCGGGCATCGCGATGAAACTGATCCCAGGAAACGGGAAACGATTTTTCCGCAATCGACATCGTGCAATCCACCTTCGCCAAAGAGGGAGTTCCGATAGATCGAAACGCTCACACCATGCAAGCGCGCGGCTTCTGCCCGAGAACCGAGCCCGCCCGCTCAACGCACGCCCTGATAGGCTCGCCAGTCGCCCTCGGGCACCACTGGATCCGCATCGGATTGCTGCGAGACATAGACCCAGGCTTCGAGATCGGCGTCGTAAAGTCTCACCCGCCGGCGGAGATAGAGTGAGTTCGCCTCGTCCCGCGGATCGTATTCCTCCCAGCCGTCGAAGATCGGAAAGGCCTGGGGCGTGAGGATCTCGTAGAGTTCCGCACGAACGACGCCAGTCGGTTCTGCCTCGTCCCCGGCGGCCGGAAAGAAGCCGGGGTAACGCCCATGGGACCGCAGCGTGCCCGCGAGCCGGCAGGTTCGGACGAATTTGACGAGGCCGGCCGTCGATGGCGCATGCGGATCGCCGACATTGTCCATCAGCGTCCCGTAGAAGGCGAAATACTCTGTCATCCGCGAACCCGGCTATGGAAAAAGCTCCGGGGCGAGATAAGGCGATGTCTAGCGTCGGATAGGGGCCCATCCGAACGGTCGCCGGAAAGTAATCGTCTCTTGCTGTTTATGTCAGCGCGCATCGCCTGTCATGCCGCCGCTCAGGCCTCGTCCGGTTCGAAGTCGAGTGCGACACCATTGATGCAATAGCGCAGGCCCGTGGGTGGCGGGCCGTCCGGGAAGACATGGCCGAGATGGCTGCCGCACTGGCTGCAATGCACTTCGGTGCGCACCATGCCGTAGCTGCGATCTTCCGTCGTTTCGACGGCGCCTTCCACCGGCGTGTCGAAGCTCGGCCAGCCGGTGCCGCTTTCGAATTTCGTCTTGGCCACGAAAAGCGGCTGGCCGCAGCCGACACAGGAAAAGGTGCCAGCCCGCTTCTCGTTGAGAAGCGCGCAGCTTCCGGGCCGCTCCGTGCCGTGCCCGCGCATGACCTGATACTGCTCGGGCGTGAGAATTTCGCGCCACTCGGCATCGGTGCGCGTCACGGGAAAGCTGTGATGATCCATCGTCCGGTCCTTCGTTGCGAGGCTTTGCATCGTCAGGTGGCCCATCCAGCGGGTGACCACCCTATCGCTTGCTCACAATATGGGGCCGCCCGGCGCCTGATGAAACACCGGGCGGCCACCAGGCGTCAGTGCGTCTCAGCGAATGCCGTTGGCGCGCTGCACCTCCCGCACATAGGCGACGATGTCGGCCACCTCGGCTTCGGTGATGCCTTCGACCGGCGGCATGTCGCCGAACTTCCAGTGGTGGGCGCGCGCACCGTACAGGGCCGCCATCAGAAACGCCTGATCACCGTGATGTCCGCTCTCGTAGATGCGGTGGATGAGCGGCGGACCCTTGCTGGTCCCCCCAGCGTTGTCGCCGTGACAGGTTGCACAATACTGGCCGAAAAGTTCCTGCCCCTCGACGGCGCGCTGGCTCAGCGAGGCGGGCATGGTGACGTCGACGATATGATCACGGGCCTCGGCACTCGAGCTGGGGCCGGCGATCCGCCAGACAAGGAAGGCGCCGAGCGCCACTGCGCCGGCGATGATGAGCATTCTCTGGGTTTTCATGGGTTCATGGACCTGATGACGTTCGAGATGATCGCCGGGCACACCGCGCGATGCAGCTGCCGCGGCCCGCGGCGATTTCGCGCGAGCGCTGGGCGACCGTGGAGTGACTAAGCTCGCCGGATGCGCGGCGGTCCGGTCGAGACCGGGACGTCACGGCCGTGCAGGCGCACTGCAGCGGCGCCGAACATGACGGGACTCAGGATTGGCCGCCGGCGCTCTCCGGGCTCGAAGGCCCAGGCGGAAAGCCCGCAATGCATGCTGCAGGGACCCGCCTGCAGGGCGAGACAGTCACCGGATTCGCAGGGGCCGGCCTGGACGTTGGATCGTCCCGCTTCGCAGCCCGCCTGCATGCTGCACGGACCCGGCATCGGATGATCCGCCGCCTGTCCCAATGACATCGGCACCGATGCGATCGCGAAAAGGATGGCCAGAAGAAACTGCGTGACGAGCCAAGGGGCCGTTCGCCAGCCCTTCTTCCTCCAGTCACGCAGATCGCCTCGTCGGGTCATGTCACTCTCGAATCCACTCGCTGCGGAGCATACCGCAAAACGGGGCTTCGCTGTGGCATTCTCTCGTCATGCCCCTTTCGGCGACTTCGCACGTCGCCTATATCGGTTGGCGGCGGGCTGCGCGGTGCGACAGGAGTAACTTTTCCTCGGGGCCTTAGTCATTCCGAAGGGAGCTGTCCCTGCCTCGGCTCGTGGGCCGGGGCACACGGCGCCCACCTACGTTGTAGGTTCCCGGGATCGACTTCTCCATCGGCCGGGTGGCTCGCCATTTCCCCCTCCTCCGCGGGCAGACCGCCCGTCGCTGACACTGACGGGCCGGCGCCCATGACCGACGACCTGAAGAGCCTGAAGCAAACCGTTCGGCGCGCCGCCCTGTCGCGCCGCGACGCGATGGACGAGGCGGCACGCATCGAAGCGTCCCTGGCAGTTTGCGACCGGCTTGCCGAGCATGTGAGGGACGCGCCGGACATCGTCTCCGGCTTCCTGCCCATCCGTTCCGAGATCGATATCCGGCCGCTGATGATGACATTCGCGGATCGCCGCGCGCGGCTCTGCGTGCCGGCGATCGTCGAAGGCGCACTCCAGTTTCGCGAACTTGTGCGCGGCGCTCCGCTCGAGCCGCAAGGCTTCGGCACCTACGCGCCGGGCACGGACGCCGCCGTCCTCGATCCGGAACTGATGCTGGTTCCGCTCGCTGCCTTCGACAGGCAGGGCGGACGCATCGGGTACGGGCGCGGCTACTATGACACCGCGATCTCAACTCTGCGCGCCAAGGGCCTGACGCCGAAGCTGATCGGCGTCGCCTTCGCCTGCCAGGAGGCGGACAGCGTGCCGGTCGAGCCCCACGACATCCCGCTCGACCTCATCGCAACGGAAACGGAATTGATCGTTCCTGCGCCGCGTTGATCGCCGACGGCATCAGCCGTTCGTCGGCCGCGCCCAGGATCAGCGCCCAGTAAGGCTCGCCATTGGCGCCCATGGCTGCGGCGAAACCGATTTCGCTGACACGCGGATTGAGGAGGTTCTTCCGGTGACCGGAGGAGTTCTTCCAGCCGGTGATGACGGCCGGGGTCGAGCGATAGTTCCAGCCGATATTCTCCGCCGCCGCATTCACCTGATAGCCGAAGGCCTTCACCCGGCTCGGCAGGTCGCCATCGACCGAATGGCTCAGATCGCCCCGGGCCGCCATGGCGCGCGCCTGGCGCTCCGCCGCCTTGTCGAGGAGCGTGTTGAAGCGCAGGGCCGGCAGGCCGTTCTGGGCACGGAAGGCGTTGATCGACGACAGCGCGAGCTGCCGGTCCACCGGCACCGTCTGGGTGGCTGCGACATTGACCGAGCCCGGGCTCGCCGCACAGGCGGCCAGCATGATCGCGAGCACCGCGGACAGCCCCAAGCCGGCGCACCGGCGAACGATTTTCGTGCCTTGCTCCCTCATCAACTTCCCATCCTCCTGTCCCCGCGGCCCCAGAACCAACCTTTTTCCGTCGGGCGGTCGACCTACTTCTCGACGATCAACCTGAATGACGTCGATCCAAGGATTTTTCATGATCAACCTTTACACTTGGCAAACGCCCAACGGCGAAAAGCCGGTGATCATGCTGGAAGAATGCGGACTCGACTATCGTCTCCACATGATCGACATCTCCGCCGACGAGCAGAAGACGCCCGACTTTCTGGCGATCAACCCCAACGGCAAGATTCCGGCGCTGGTCGATCAGGGCGAGGCGAGCAATCAGCGCGTGTTCGAATCCGGCAGCATTCTCATCTACCTGGCGGAGAAGACGGGGCAGTTTCTTCCCTCGCAGGGCCCCGGGCGCATTGAGACGCTCTCCTGGACATTCTTTCAGGTGGGCAACACCGGTCCGATGCTCGGCCAGTGGCATCATTTCGACAGCGCCGCCGATGAGCGCCTTCCCTATGCGATCGGGCGCTACCGGGACGAGTCGATCCGGCTCCTCGGCGTCCTCGACTCTCATCTGAAGGACAGGGAGTATCTCGCAGGGGACTATTCCATTGCCGACATCATCAATTTCGGCTGGGTGCGTTCGGGCATCTCCGGGCTGAAGGATCAGGGCGCAGGGCAATTCTCCGCACTGATAGACTGGGTCGAGCGTGTCGGCTCCAGACCGGCGGTCAAGAGCGCGCTCGAAGAGCTCGACCAGGCAAAACGGGCCAAGAGCGGCTGATGCGATTTCTCTTTCTCGGCGACATGGTCGGCCGCTCCGGCCGCAATGCGGTGTTTTCCGCCCTCCCCGGCCTCGTCTCGGACTATCGGCTCGATTTCGTAGTGGTGAACGGCGAGAATTCCGCCGGCGGCTTCGGCATCACCGAAGACATCTTTCGCCAGACGCTGACGGCCGGCGCCGATGTGGTGACGACGGGCAACCACGTCTGGGATCAACGCGAAGCTCTTGAATTTTCGACCCGTGAGGAGCGTTTCCTGCGGCCGCTGAACTACCCAAGGGGGGCGCCCGGTATTGGCAGCGGCCTGTTCGAGGCGAAGAACGGCGCCCGTGTCCTGGTCGCCAACATCATGGGCCGGCTCTTCGTGACGCCGGATCTCGATGATCCCTTCGCCGCTGCCGACCAGCTCGTCTCCGCCTGCCCCCTCGGCGAACAGGCCGATGCCGTGATCATCGACTTCCATGCCGAAGCGACCAGCGAGAAGCAGTCGATGGGGCATTTCCTCGATGGCAGAGCAAGCGTCGTGGTCGGCACGCACACCCATGTCCCCACGGCCGACCATCAGATCCTGTCTGGCGGCACGGCCTACCAGTCGGATGCCGGCATGTGCGGCGATTATGATTCCTCCCTCGGCATGGAGAAGGAGGAGCCCCTCAACCGCTTCCTCACCAAGGTGCCGCGCGGGCGGTTCGAAGCCGCACAAGGCCCCGCGACGATCGCCGGTCTTGCCGTCGAGATTTCCGATCGCACCGGCCTCGCCGAAAAGGTTGCTGCTGTGAGGGTCGGGCCGCGGCTGGAAAATTCGCTGCCCAATTTCTGGTGAGCGGCCCACTGGCCTTCCTGACATAGCGCCACATTTCAAGCGCTCGCGCTCGCGGCATCACCCCTGCCAAGAGCCTTGAACCAGTCGTTCGACCACCTCGCGCCCCGGAGCCCCGATGGCCGACATGTTCGCCTTCCTCGCCGACCCGTCGGCCTATGCCGCGCTGATCACGCTCGTGATCATGGAAATCGTGCTCGGCATCGACAATCTCGTCTTCATTTCGATCCTGTCGAACAAGCTGCCGGAGAACAAGCGCGCAACCGCGCGGCGCATCGGTATCGGCCTCGCGCTGATCCTGCGGCTGGGCCTCTTGTCGACGGTCGCGTTCATCGTCCAGCTTACCGAGCCGCTCTTCGAGGCGTTCGGGCATGGGTTCTCCTGGCGCGACCTCATCCTGATCGCCGGCGGTCTGTTCCTGGTCTGGAAGGCGACGAAGGAGATCCACCATTCGGTCGATCCCGAGGACCACAAGGACACGATGGTCGGAAAGGCCGCGACCGTGACCATGGGCGCGATCATCTTCCAGATCCTGCTCCTCGACCTGGTCTTCTCGGTCGATTCGATCATCACCGCCGTCGGCATGACCGACGAGATCGGCATCATGGTGATCGCCGTCGTTGCCGCAGTCATCCTGATGCTGGTGGCCTCCGGGCCGTTGTCGCGCTTTATCGAGGCGAACCCGACCATCGTCATGCTCGCCCTCGGCTTCCTGTTGATGATCGGCACGACGCTGATCGCCGACGGCCTCGGCTTCCACGTGCCGAAAGGCTACATCTACGCCGCGATGGCGTTCTCGGGCTTCGTCGAGTTCCTCAACATCATGGCGAAGCGCAAGCGCCGCATCGACCGGGAACGGGCCGCGGCCGCGAAGTCGGCCGAAACGGGGAGCGAGCCGGGCACCGTGCCGGCTCAACCCCATGGCGCCCCGCCGACCGTGACCTGATACGAGTCGCGGGACAGGCTCGCGCCCCCCGGCAAACTGCGGCACGTCAGGCTGCCGGACGAGCCGTCGCCGCCCGGCACAATCCGCCTTCCGGATGATCGTGAACGGCCGGTCAGCCGGCGGCGATATATTCGCGCATCTGTTCGGCTTCGCGCTCGGCGTCCTCGATGCGCTTCTTGACCACATCACCGATGGAGACGATTCCGAGCAG
>Ga0310345_10003536_pt1 | contig 14812 bp, 11 predicted proteins | sample HC15DNA20500_MG_FD_204667 | JGI IMG/M metagenome (GOLD analysis project Ga0310345, IMG submission 204667) | Marine microbial communities from station ALOHA, North Pacific Subtropical Gyre - HC15-DNA-20-500_MG | ecosystem: Environmental > Aquatic > Marine > Oceanic | place: Pacific Ocean: North... | reverse complement strand
ACAAGCCGCGAAATCGACGCTGACCCTCCAGTCAAAACACGTTACGCCTCACAGCTTCCGGCACGCGACCGCCGTCCACCTCGTTGCCGCCGGGGTCGATATCACCGTCATCCGCAGTTGGCTCGGGCACGTCAGTCTCGATACGACCAATCACTATGCTCAGGCCAATCTGGAGACCAAACGAAAGGCGCTGGAACAGGTTGGCGCCCCGGCGGCGAGCAACGTGCCACCTTCGTGGAAGCGAGATGCCAATCTGATGGGATGGCTCGACACCCTATAGAATAATGTGAAGGACGTGGCGAAATGTTCCGCAGCTTTGCAGGACTACGCCGCGTTCCTCCGCATTACCGCTTCCTCGCGATAAGCGATCTTATGGCGAGCTGCGCATAAGATCGTCCAGGCCTCGGCATAGGCATCATAGACCGCGATCTGATCCTCGCTCAGGCAATGCTCGAGGATGTCGTATTCGACGCCTGCGAAGGACAATGCACGCGCGGTATAGAGACCTAGTGACTTGAGGTCCCGGGCGACCAGCTCCATCGCTGCGATTCCGCCGTCACGAATGTCGGCCACGAAGGCCTCCCGATTGGCGAAGGCGGTTTCCGGTCCCCACAGACCGAGGCGCGTCGCGTAGGCGAGGTTGTTGACGTCGGACGCACCAGTTGCCGAAGCGTAGAGCACCCTTGCCCGGGGGAGGAGGTTCTGCAGGCGTACCCCGGCAATGCCTTGCTCCGATCCTTTGACCTTGCCGCGAGAGCCTTCGCCACCAGCAGCGTTGGCCATGGCGTGCGCTTCGTCGAACACGATAACACCGTCGAAGTCGTCTCCCGCCCAAGCGAGGATCTGGTCAAGCCGCGTTGCGTCGCTTCGGCCCGAACGCAGCGTCGGATAGGTCACGAAGAGGATCCCGTCGCGCATCGCGATGGGGGTGCCCAGTTTCCAGGAAGCCAAAGCCTGGATGTCGATCGGCAGGCCGCCGAGCGCAGCCCAGTCGCGGCGGGCATCTTCGAGCAGCGCCTCGTTCTTCGAAATCCAGATATGGCGGCGTTCCCCGCGCACCCAGCGATCGAGGATGACGCTGGCAACCTGCCGCCCCTTGCCGGCCCCTGTTCCATCCCCGAGGAAATAGCCCTGCCGGTACGTGTGGCCTTCCGCCGATGCCTTGAGCGAACAGCCCTTGTCGTCGGGCTCGAACCGACCGGGAAGATCGCGCGCATGGGCGCTAGCCGCGTAGATCAGTGTCTCTGCCTGAGCAGCAGACAGCAGCCCCTTGGAAATCAGCCCGTCGGGCAGCTGCGGGACAGCTTCAGGCATCGGCGCAGCGATCGACCCCATGGCGACGGACTCAACGAGCGGCGTCGGATGCCCTGCCGCGCCATCGATCACGATCCTGCTCGGGCGATAGGGCAGATAGTGGCCGACCTGAGGGGCAAGCGGCGCAGGCGTTTCGAGCGACTGGTAGGTGAGCGAGCCGATAGCAGTGGCTGCAGGAGTGATCGTGGCCGGTCTCGGCAGCGGCCTGCGCGGCGCAGCGACGAGGCGGAACGGCGCACGAGCGGGAAGGCTCGATTGCTCTGGAACAGCGTCCAGGCTGCCGCGAGCAGGCAAGGCATCAACAAGATCGGCAAGCTGGCGAAAGTCGTTTGTGCGGATAGCGACAGGCTCATTGGAGCCATCCACCTTGTCGAAGACCAGCAGCCGCGTGGTGATGCCGGTGCCCTGCCTGACGAAGGCACGTTCGACGGCGGCATTGAGCCGCAGCGAGATCGGTCCCTTCAGGCCTGTCAGGAACTTCCCGCAGTCGAACCATTCGGGCATGATGGCCACAAGGCGACCGCCGGACGTGAGGCGGTTCCAGGCCGACCGCAGGTGGCGCGAGCCGGTGCGACTATCGTGCCCTCGCTCGACGCCATGCGAATAGGGGGGGTTCATCAGAACCGTCGACGGGGCGACGGCGGGAACGAGCAGTTCGTCGATCAGCTCAGCGTCATGGCCGGTCACGCGCGCGGTCGGGAACACCGCATTCAGGCAATCGCGGCGGAGCGGCGAGATCTCGTTGAGGACAAGGCGCGAACTGGCCTTGGAGGCCCACACCGCGAGCATCCCCGTTCCGGCCGAAGGTTCGAGCACAAGCTCGTCAGTGGCCAACGCGCAAGCCCGGGCAGCAAGCCAGGCCAGACGCGGCGGCGTCGCGAACTGCTGCCATTCGATCTGCTCGTCGCTGCGGTTGGTCTGGGTCGGAAGCCGGGCTTCGAGAGAGCAGAAGAACCGTTCCGCCTCGTCGATTGGGGTCGAGAGCAGGATCTGATCCGATGATTGCTGGTGCTGAACCTGCGCCAGCTCAAGCGCTGCATGAGCGTCACGAACGGACCAACGCCCGAGAGCATCGCTCCCCCCGAAGTGCTCCGTCATGATGCGCGTGACGTCGCTGCGTGAGAGCGCGCGGCCTGCCGCGAGCTCGGAAGCCATGATCTGAGCCGCCAACACAACGACGGGCGGTGATGGGTCATTGCATGCAAAGGCGAGGGAAGAATTGGACATGGGAACCTCCTGACGAGGTCCTGCAGCGGGCAGGCCTCAATCAGCCGAAGGCTCCCTCCCCTCTGCTCGATGGATCGGATTGTCGGGCGAGCCGCGACTTGAGTTCATCGTTCCAGTCAAACCCGGGTGAGACTGGCGCGCGTGAGTGGATAACGCGGTCAGGCGCAGCGTAGGCCTTAAGCGCGCGCGCCTCGGCGTGAGCACCTCCGGCGTCATTGTCGATGAACAGGAAGAGTTCGCGCACGCTCTCCGGGATCGAGACGAGACCGAACCGCTCGTTTCCAAGCGTCGCCCAGCACGGGATCCCAAAGAGCTGCATGGCTGAGAGGGCGCTCTCGATACCTTCGGCAAGGCCCAGCCTCCCCTGCTCCGGGGGAGCAACTCTGACGGCACCAAAGCCGAGACTGCCAAGCGCACGCTTGGGTCGCTCGAAGCCGGCCAGCTTGCCACTCGCCACATCGAGAAATGTCCTATGTACTGCTATAACGCCAATGTCAGTCGTGACTGCGGCCAGCATCGCAGGGAGAAACTTAACTGCCCCGCGTGGCCCGAGCGGCGTACGTTCAAGGTAACGGAACTGGTCAGATGCGCGTTGGAGACCGCGCTGTGCGAGATATCGTTCGACCGGGCTGTCGGAGATCGTCGAAGCCGATTGCCACAAGCGTCGCGCATTGGGACTGAAGTCACTCTGATTTTGCCGATCAGCTGTCCCAGGGCCGGAACCATCAAAGAGCTCTCGGCTGCGAACGCCCTGGCGATCCAATGCAGCAATGACGTCCTCATTCGAACATCCGGCGAAGCAATGGAACAGGATGGCCTTTCGCCCCAAGGTGACGCTGAGCGACGGTGTGCGGTCGTCGTGGGCAGGACAGCAGCACATGCCCTTGCTCTGACGCCATGTTCCCTTGAGGCGTTCGACAATCGTGCGGGCACGGCGTTCGAGTTGATGACTTTTCTCTAGCTGGGGCATCGACCTACTCCGGTTGAGGTGCCCTCCCCGTGCAGCCTCCGCTCTGCACCAGCGCCAAAGCATTTTCCTACATCGTTTGTTCTTTATATGTTCTAACTCGATTCGGCTATAGAAGGATCGAGAAATGACAATGAAAGCCCTTTTGATCTTTGGCATTGCCATCGCATCAGCCATGCCTGCCAATGCCCAGGAACTGCCAATGCCAGATTTACCGGAGCAACATGCCGGTCCTTCAGGCGGCATTCGGATTGCCGAAGCATCGAACGGATTTCAGTTGGTCGAGCATGGGTTCTGGCAATCCGCGCAAGCCGCCCCAGCACCAAGTTCGAGCGTTGCAGAAAATGGACGGGTCAACTTGCCTTACAGATACGAGCCCAAGGCCAAAACTGCCCCATCCGGGTTTCGGCGGGCGAGCTACCTGCCCCACGTCTATGCGGCGGAAGCGAAGTATTCATTGCCCACCGGCCTGCTCGACGCGCTCGTCTGGACGGAATCCCGCTATAACCCCCTTGCTGTCAGTCCGGCAGGCGCTGCGGGCCTTGGCCAGCTGATGCCAGCAACGGCAAAGGAACTCGGGGTCTTCAATCGATTTGACCCCATGGCCAATATCTTCGGCGCGGCGCGGTATCTGAGGCAGATGCTCGACAGGTTCGGCGTGGTTCACCTCGCTGTCGCAGCCTACAATGCCGGTCCAGGCGCAGTCGAACGCGCGGGCGGTATACCGCGAAATGGTGAAACCCCCGGCTATGTCCGCGACGTCCTTCGCCATTGGCGCTTTTAGCGGTCGCTCCGAATTGTAGAGCGACAGTCGATGTGGGAGCTTGCCCTCTCCCCTGCTGTCGCGCGACAGCTTAGGTAAGCTGTTCCGACCCTCAGGCCTGCGGAGCTGCCTTGGCCGAGCCCGTTGTCACCCCCAGACAATAACGCCCCCAGGCATCCATCAACTTCACGCGCGCGCCCGGCTGGTCTGGGGTCCCGAGATAGGTTGTGCGGCGATAGGCGGCCTGCACTGCGTCGGGCGTCTTGTGCGCTAGGGCCGCTTCTACCACGGCATCGGGGATGCCTTCATTTGCTGCCCAATCCGTGAACGAGGAGCGGAAGCCGTGGACGTGGTAAGGTTCGCTCATGTCGCGCAGCACCTTTAGCAGCGTCATGTCAGACATGGGCTTGCCAGCCACCCCGGGGAACACGACGTCGCTTTCCGACATCCGCAGGGCATCAGCTTTCCCCAGCACCGCCAGAGCTTCGTCAGACAGCGGCACGATGTGTGCCTTGCTGCGCTTCATATGCTCGGCGGGGATCGTCCACAGACGGCTCTCCAGGTCAAACTCGGACCATGTCGCCAGCCGGACCTCCTGACTGCGCACTCCAGTCAGGATGAGCAGTTCCAGCGCAAGCCGCCCGAAGGATGGTTTGCGCCGCAAGGCAGTGAGGAAACCGGGAAGCGCGACATAGGGCATGGCTTTGCGATTCTCACGCGCCTTCACTTGCCGTGGCAGACCGCGACCCGCCTTCAGGCTGCCATTGCCCGATGGGGCCTCGCGGGAGCGCCAGCCCTTCGCATGGGAATAATCCAGCACGGCGCAAATCCGGTTACGCACTTGGCGGGCGGTATCTGGGATTTCCTGCCAGATCGGCGTCAGCACGGCGATGATATCGGCACTGCTGATGCTGCCGGTCGGCATGTCCCCCAGTTTCTTGAAGGCGTAGTTTTCAAGACTGGCGAGCCACTGGCGCGCATAGACTGCGCTTTTCCAGCCCGCTTCGTTTTCGCTGTGGTACTGAGTCGCGGCAGCTCGGAACGTCACCTTGGCGGCGGCATCGTCTTTTTTCTCGGCGAGAACATCGCGGTGGTCGACCTTGACCGCCTTACGCAAGACCGTGGCTTTTTGCCGCGCTTCTGCAAGTGTCATCTGCTTTGCGCTACCCAAGCCGATATCCTGCCGCTTGCCGTCTCGCTGGAGCCGTAGGACCCAGTAGGCTCCACCGCGCTTATCCACCCTCAAAACTAATCCATCGCCATCCTGGTAGGTTCCAGGATTCGCCATCGCTGCCTTGACCGCTACCGCCGTGAGCTTGCCCATTTCTTACTCCCACACTTTCAAGCCCACCCTGGGAGAGGTCGTAGTGTGGGAGTAAGCCGATTTACTCCCACACCCCTCCCACACTAGCCTCCGGCTGCATGCAAACAGCAGCGGACAAATGCGGGCCAAGAAGTGCAGAATACCCTAGGTTTTCCGGGATTTCCACGGTCATTCGTGGATGCTTGCGGATAAGGGGGTGGTGGACAGGGCTAGATTCGAACTAGCGTACGCTTGCGCGGGCAGATTTACAGTCTGCTGCCTTTAACCACTCGGCCACCTGTCCACACCAGATTTGCCGGTCCGGGAGCGAGCTCCCGATTGTGCGCTGCGCTTCGTTAAAAAAGCGCGGCTCCGGCCGAGTGAGGCGCCCCTTTGGCGAAGCGCTGCTTGCCTGTCAATGGGGCGGCTGGCATGGGGCGCGGGTTATTTTTTGCGAAGCATGGAAAGCAGGGCGATGGCCAAGCGAGATGAAAATGGTGGACGGGCCAAGCCGATGCGCGGGCGCGCCGGGCGCATGCAGGGCGGGCGCGGCTCCGGGCGGGCCTCGACGGGCGCGGTGCGGCTGTGGGGACGCCATGCGGTCGAGGCGGCGCTGACGAACCCCCTGCGGACGGCGAAGAAGCTCTGGGGCACGCGTGAGGCGATCCAGGCGATGCTTGACGATCATGATGCCGAGCTGCCCTCCTCGCTCCCGGTCGAGTATGCGCAAGCTGCCGATCTGGCGCGGTTGGTCGCGCGCGATGCGCCGCACCAAGGCCTCGTGCTCGATTGCCTGGCGCTGGATGACGTTGCCCTGGCCGACATCCTCGACGAGGCCGAAGGGCGCACGCTGGTGATCCTCGATTCGGTCACCGATCCGCACAATGTCGGCGCCATCCTGCGCAGCTGCGCCGCCTTCGATGTCGCCGCGCTGATCACGCAGGATCGCCACGCTCCGCCCGAATCCGGCACGCTGGCAAAGTCCGCCTCCGGCGCGCTGGAAGTCGTGCCGTGGGTGCGTGTCGTCAATCTCGCCCGCGCGCTGGAGCAGATTGCAGAGACCGGCTACTGGCGCATCGGGCTCGACGGCGACGGGAGCGCCGTGTTTCCCTCCGCCGTACCCGCCGGGCCGGTCGCGCTCGTGCTGGGTGCGGAAGGCGAAGGGCTGCGGCACAATGTCGCGCAGCATTGCGATTCCATTGCGCGGCTGCCGATTGCGTCTGCGGTGGAAAGCCTGAATGTTTCCAATGCGGCAGCAATTGCGCTCTATGCTGTCGCGACTCGGGGCGACGCGGACTGACACGGCAGGCCTACTCCCCGGGCAAAGGGGGATGGGCGATGAAATCCAACCGCAAGTTTGCCGCCGCTCTGGGTGCGGCCGCCATGCTTCTCGTGCTCGCCGGCTGCATGGTGCTGCCCGGCAAGTTCACCAGTGATCTCGCGCTGCGCCGCGACGGGACATTCACGTTCCATTACAAGGGCGAGATCATTCTCGCCGCGCTGGCGCAGGGCAGCAAAAGCGCCAAACCGGACGCAATCCCGCCCGAGCCATTCGAGCAGCAGCCCTGCACCGATCCGCAGACCGACGAGGCGCACGATTGCTCTCCGGCGGAAATCGCGCAGCAGCGCGCCAAGTGGAATGACGAGCAGAAGGCCAAGAAGGCCGCCAAGGCCAATGAGGACGTGCAGAACCGCAAGATGATGCAGGCCTTCATGGGCGGCATCGATCCGGATGATCCCAAAGCCGCCGCCGCCTTCGCCCAGCGCCTTGCGCGGCAGGAGGGGTATGCCTCGGTCGTCAGCAAGGGGGGCGGGAAGTTCGAGGTGGATTACACGGCGAGTGGCCGGCTTGACCATGACTTCACTTTCCCGACGATCGAGCGGCTGCCGATGGTGATGCCGTTCGTCTCGTTGATCCGCCGCGCAGATGGCTCGGTGCGGGTCGATGCGCCCGCTTTCAGCACCGCGGCGGCCAATCCGGTGATGCCGGGGCTCGGCGCCATGGCCGGGGCTATGAGCGGCATGAAGGACAGCGCCAAGCCGGGCACGAAGGCCGGCAGTGACGGCCCGCCGATTGCCGAGGGCACCTTCACCTTGCGCACCGATGGCCAGATCCTTGCCAACAACACCGATGAAGGACCGCAGGCGGAAGGCGCCGGTCTTTCGCGGCTCGACTGGAAGGTCGATGCGCGGACTGCAACTGCGCCGACCGCGCTGATCAGGCTGGCGAAGTAGCAGCCAACCAAAAACGCCGCCCCGGCATCCCGGCGCGGCGTTTTTGGTGCGGATCGCACGTGGTCGGTCCTGACCCCGTGCCGATGCCGTTTCCTGACTTAGTTGACGGCGTCCTTGAGGCCCTTGCCGGCCTTGAACTTCGGCTGGGCGGAGGCCTTGATCGACATCGGCTCGCCCGTGCGCGGATTGCGACCGGTTGAGGCCTTGCGCTTGGCAACCGAGAACGTACCGAACCCGACGAGACGCACTTCATCACCCTTGGCCAGCGCAGAAGTCACGCTGTCGAAAACGGCTTCGACCGCCTTCGTCGCGTCACCCTTCGAGAGACCGCTTGCATCGGCCACTGCGCTGATCAGATCGTTCTTGTTCATTGCGAAACCCCCATATGCTTTTCTGCAAACAACCGGTTGCCTGAATCGAAATTCTGGTTGCGGGAAGAGAGCCGAGAAAGAATCCGCTGTCAAAGCCAAAAACGCCCGGAATCGCCCAAAATGCGGCGGAATCTGGCCCACTGGGGACAATTCTAGGACACCCAAGACGCCCTTACGTAAGCGCCATGGTGACGAAGGTTAATGCTGCACCGCGAGGGTGCAGCATGACATTTCATGCTGCACCGCAACGAACTCGCGATCAGTGCGCAGTGGGCGCTGTCATTCCACCGGTCAAAGCGGACGCCGGACCGGTCGCCATCTCATCCGCTTCGGTCCATTCGATCGCCTCGGTCGGTGCCGCGAGCGCACGCGCCAGCACTTCGTCGACATGGCTCACCGGGACGATCTCCAGCCCCTCGCGGATGTTGGCCGGGATCTCAGCCAGATCCTTGCGGTTCTCCTCGGGGATCAGCACCGTCTTGATGCCGCCGCGCAGCGCCGCGAGGAGCTTTTCCTTGAGGCCGCCGATCGCCAGCACGCGGCCCCGCAGGGTGACCTCGCCGGTCATCGCCACATCAGCGCGCACCGGGATGCCGGTCAGCGTCGAGACCATCGCGGTCACCATGCCCACGCCAGCGCTCGGTCCGTCCTTGGGCACGGCGCCTTCGGGCAAGTGGATGTGCAAGTCCTTGCGGCCAAACACCGAAGGCTTGATCCCGTATTGCGGCCCGCGCGCCTTGATGAAGCTGAACGCCATCTGGACGCTCTCGCTCATCACTTCGCCAAGCTTGCCGGTGGTCTTGACCGCACCCTTGCCGGGCACCGTCACGCTTTCGATCGTCAGCAGTTCGCCGCCGACTTCGGTCCAGGCCAGACCCGTCACCGCGCCGACCTGGTTCTCCTCGTCGGAAACGCCATGGCGGAACTTGCGCACGCCTGCGAAGTCCGCGAGGTTCTCAGGCGTGATCACGACCACGGTATCCTTCTTTTCAAGGATTCGACGCAGCGCCTTGCGCGCCAGCCGCGCAATCTCGCGCTCCAGCGTGCGTACGCCCGCCTCGCGGGTGTAGTAGCGGATGAGGTCGCGGAGTGCGGCCTGCTCCAGCGTGAACTCGCCCGCCTTCAGGCCATGCGCCTCGATCTGCTTGGCGATCAGGTGGCGCTCGGCGATCTCGACCTTCTCGTCCTCGGTGTAACCCTCAAGCCGGATGATCTCCATGCGGTCGAGCAGCGCCTGGGGCAGGTTGAGGCTGTTTGCGGTGCACACAAACATCACGTCCGAGAGGTCGATATCGAGCTCGAGGTAATGATCCTGGAACTTCGCGTTCTGCTCCGGGTCAAGCACTTCGAGCAGCGCCGAGGCCGGGTCGCCCCTGAAGTCCTGACCCAGCTTGTCGATCTCGTCGAGCAGGAACAGCGGGTTCGACGTGCCGGTCTTCTTCAGATTCGTCACGATCTTGCCCGGCAGCGAGCCGATATAGGTGCGCCGGTGGCCGCGAATCTCCGCCTCGTCGCGCACGCCGCCCAGCGACTGGCGCACGAACTGGCGCCCGGTCGCCTTGGCGATCGACTTGCCCAGCGAGGTCTTGCCCACGCCCGGCGGGCCCACGAGGCACAGGATCGGCCCCTTCAGCTTGTTGGTGCGCGCCTGCACCGCAAGATACTCGATGATGCGATCCTTGACCTTGTCAAGCGCGTAGTGATCGGCATCGAGAATGGCCTGCGCCGCCGCGATATCCTTCTTGAGCTTCGACTTCTTGCCCCAGGGCAGGCCGAGCAGCACGTCGAGGTAGTTGCGGATGACGGTCGCCTCCGCGCTCATCGGCTGCATCGTGCGCAGCTTCTTGAGCTCGGCGGTCGCCTTCGCGCGGGCTTCCTTCGAGAGCTTCAGCGTGTCGATCTTTTCCTGCAGCTCGGCAATCTCGTTGCCTTCGCCGTCATCGCCGCCGCCGAGCTCCGACTGGATCGCCTTGAGCTGCTCGTTGAGGTAGTACTCGCGCTGCGTCTTCTCCATCTGGCGCTTCACGCGGCCACGGATCTTGCGCTCCACCTGCAGCACGCCAAGCTCGCCCTCCATGAAGGACAGCACCATCTCGAGCCGCTTGAGCGGATCGGCTTCAGCGAGCACCGCCTGCTTTTCCGCAACGCGCGCGGCAAGGTTTGCGGCGACCGCATCGGCCAGCTTGCCGGCATCGTCGATATCACCCAACTGCGAGCCCGCGTCCTGCGGCAGCTTCTTCGAAAGCTTGGCATATTCGGCGAACTGATCGACCACCGAGCGCATCATGCCCGCGATCTCGGGACCGGAGACCTCGCCCGGCTCGACCACTTCGACTTCGGCGAGAACCAGTTCACCTTCGTTCGCCGTCTCGGTCGTCAGCGCCTTGAGTTCCGCGCGCTGCTGGCCTTCGACGAGCACACGCACGGTGCCATCGGGCAGCTTGAGGAGCTGGAGGACCGTCGCGACCACGCCGGTGTCATAGAGATCGTCGCGGTCCGGATCGTCGCAACCCGGATCGAGCTGGGCGAGCAGGAAGATCTCCTTGGAACCCGCCATCGCGACTTCAAGCGCCGAGACCGACTTTTCGCGGCCGACGAACAGCGGCACGACCATGCCGGGGAACACGACGATGTCGCGCAGCGGAAGCAGGGGATACTGAGCCATATTCTTCTATTCCATTCCCGCCGCACCGAAAGCCGGCTGGCGGCGTCTTGTTGTCGAATATGGGTGCCCACTTGCCCGCCCGCAATGGCCCCTTGTGCCGGGATTGTGGAGTACCCCGGCCCAATCCCAAGAACGCGCGAATGACAGCCCGATATAGCCCTGCTCAGGGGATCGGTTGCACCACCGGCTGCGAAACGAACACCGGCGGTGGTGGAGGCGGTGGGGGCGCAGCAGGCGCAGGCGGTTGTGGCGCTGCGACCGGTGCAGCGGGTTCAACCGGCGCGGCCGCAGCATCCGCCGCCTTGTCGTCCTGCTCGATCACCCGCTTTTCCGCCGCCGAGACCGGATCCGCCGCCGCGCCGATCGGCCGCGCGAACGGGCCATAGCGGGTCTGGCCCTTCGCCAGCGGCCCGCGCCCGTGCAGCGCCTCGATCTGATCGAAGCGCGATTGCAGGTAGACGCGGCGGTAGGTCGAATAAGGATCGGCTGCGTTGCGGAGGCGCTTGAAGTCCTCGTCCGCCTCGTTGCGATAGTCGAGCGCGTCGATCGTGCTCATCGGCAGCGCGTACCACGGCTTGTTGAACGGCGTGCCTACGGCCAGCGGCACCGCCAGCCGGTCCGCGACCAGACCGAACAAGTCGCGCACCGTCGTCGGACCGACCAACGGCAGGAACAGGTAGGGTCCCGGCCCGACACCATAATAGCCCAGCACGTTGGCGAGGCCGTTCTGGCGGTAGGGCAGGTTGAACGGTTTGCTGCGCGCCAGGTCGATCGTGCCGCCGAGTCCGATGGTCGAATTGATGCCGAACCGGCCGACCGTCTCGAACATCTTGCCGGGTTTGAGTTCCAGCAGGAAGGCCGCCGCCACTACAGGTTCGCGCAAGTTGCGGATGAAATTGCGCAAGGCCATGCGCAGCGGGCGCGGCACTGTTTTCTGGTAGCCGTTCGCGACCGGCCCGACGAAGATATCGTCCGCCTTCTGCAGCACTTCGTAGCTGGTCTCGTTTGCCTTCGCGAGCGGGTCCTCGGGCGGTGCCTTGACCGAGCCGGAAACGACGATCTCGCCTGCCAGCGGCGGCAGCGCGCCCTGAGCAGGCTTGGCAGCGGTGGCCGCAGGCGCGGCGGGGGCCGGCTGGGCATCGGCAGGCGGAGCACTGGCCAGAGCGGCCGCAGCAAGCAGGGAGAGTGCGCTCAGGGGGAAACGACCTTCATGGGGCAAACCGGCAGGCGCCGATCAGCCATTCAAATATTGTTACACATTTGTATAGCGCCTGTGACACTTCGGCGCCAGCCCGCCCCGCCCGCGGACTGCGCCAGAGCGATCGCTCAGAACGGCAACTTGAAACCCGGCGGAATGCCCGCCGCCATCTGCACCTTCTGCATTTCCTCGGCCGCAGCCGCGTCGGCGCGCTGACGGCAATCGTTGAAGGCGGCTGCGATCAGGTCTTCGAGAATGCCCTTCTCCGCCTTGTCCATCAGGCTGTCGTCGATCGCGACACCGATCACGCGGCCTTTGGCCGAGGCGCGAATCTTCACAAGGCCGCCGCCCGCAACGCCTTCCACCTCGATCTGGTCGAGCTTGCCCTGCGCGTCCTCCATCTGCTTCTGGATGGTCTGGGCGGCGGCCTGCGCGGCCTGGATCATCTCTTCCATCGACTTCATGCGCGTTTACTCCAGGATTTACGTTCGGGCGCCGATATAGCGCTCTCGTCGATCATTTCAGCCCCCGGAAACGCGGCGAAGGCCGCGCGCACCAAGGGGTCCTCACGCAGCGCCGCTTCCGCCCGCGCTGCTGCGTCGGCGCGGGCTTCCTCGAGGCTCGGCGTGGCGCTCGCCAGGTCCATGCTGCGCTCGACCTGCCAATGCCCGCCCGTCGCGCCTTCAAGTCCGCGCCGCATGTCCTGCGTCGGATCGCCCGGAATGCCCGCCGCCAATGCGTAGACGAGGTGCCCCGGCTTCAATGACACCACCCGAACCGAAAGCCGCATCGAAGAACCGATCAGCGGCGAGATCTGCTCGACCTGCTCGACCAGTTGCTCCCACTGCGCCAGCACCATCTCCGCGCTCGGCGGCGCCGCAGCCACAGGCGCCGCTGCACCCGAAGGCGCAGCCATCTGCACGGCAGGCGGATTGGCGGCAAAGGCTTCCAGCTGCTTGATCAGCCCGCCCGGGTCGGGAAGGTCCGCTGCATGCATCACCCGCAGCAGCGCCATTTGCGCCGCCACCAGCGGATCGGGCGCGCCGCGCACTTCCTCGTAGCCCTTGAGCACCAGCTGCCACAGCCGGTGCAGCGCGCCTGCCCCCAGCTTCTTCGCCCAGCCCTCCAGCGCCTCACGCTCCTCGGCCGAACGCGCATCCGCCGCGCCCGAAATCTGCGCCACCGTCACCTTGTGGACGAGATCGAGCTGCGCGCGCATCATCGCTGTCGGCTCGATCCCCAGCGCGAACTGGCTCGCCACTTCCTCGAGCACCGCATCACCCTTGCCGCCGATCACCGCAGCGAACAGGCGGCGCTGCATGGTCTTGTCGGCTAGGCCCAGCATTTCGCGGACCTGCTCTGCGGTCACGGCCCCACCGCCCGCCATATCGGCATGGCTGATCGCCTGATCGAGGATCGACAGCCCGTCGCGCACCGAACCTTCCGCCGCCGCCGCGATCATCGCCAGCGCCTCGTCCTCGGCCTGGACCTGTTCGGCATCGCAGACCTTGCCGAAGTGCGCGGCCAGCACCGGCGTCTGGATACGGCGCAAGTCGAACCGCTGACAGCGCGACAGCACCGTCACCGGCAGCTTGTCGACCTCGGTCGTCGCAAACAGGAACTTCACATGCGCCGGCGGCTCTTCCAGCGTCTTCAGCAGCGCGTTGAACGCGTTGCGGGACAGCATGTGGACTTCGTCGATGATGTAGATCTTGTAGCGCGCTGAAACCGCCGCATAGCGCACGGCCTCGATGATCTCGCGCACGTCGTCGACGCCGGTATGGCTCGCAGCGTCCATCTCGATCACGTCGATGTGCCGCCCCTCGGCAATCGCGACGCAAGGCTCGCAGTGGCCGCACGGATCGATTGTCGGGCCGCCCTGCCCGTCCGGCCCGATGCAGTTCAGCGCCTTGGCAATCAGGCGCGCGGTCGAGGTCTTGCCCACGCCGCGCACGCCGGTCATCAGGAAGGCATGCGCCAGCCGCCCGCGCCGGATCGCGTTGCCCAGCGTCTGGACCATCGCGTCCTGCCCGATAAGTTCGGCAAAAGTCTGCGGCCGATACTTGCGCGCCAGCACGCGGTAGGGCTGTCCTGAAGGTGCGGGCGCAGCCACCGGCGGTGGAGCACGCTCCTCGCGCACGGCCGGTGCAGGATCGCCAAACATCGAACTCTGCCCGGCCGCCTCCAGCTCCGCAGCCGAGGGCGCGTCGTCATCGGGCTCGTCCGCAATCGGATCGCCAAACATGTCGGTGGAATCGACCATAGGTCTCTGATTAGGCCACCTCTCGCCAATTGTCGAAGCCCCCTGCCCCAACTGGCCGGGGATTGACTCGCAGCCGGCAACGGAGAACCCTGCCCTCATGAGCACCATCACTCCCGGCCGCATGACTGCCGCTCACGAAGGCTCCATTGTCGTCTTCGTGATCGGCATGCGAATCAACCACTTCCACAAGGTCGGCAAGTGGTGGCCGGTCTTCCAGGCGATGGGTCCGATGCTGGGGGAACTGCACCGCAATCCGCAAAGCGGCTTCCTCAGCTATGAATTCCTGCTCCGCAACCTGCGCACTGTCGTCCTCCTCCAATATTGGCGCGATTTCGACAGCCTCGAAGCCTATGCGCGCGACCGCGAGCAGCAGCATTGGCCGGCATGGACCGCCTTCAACAAGGCCGTGGGGAATGACGGCACCGTGGGCATCTTCCACGAAACCTACGTAGTGCCCGCCGGGGGACACGAAACGATCTACGGCAACATGGTCCCCTTCGGCCTCG
>Ga0310345_10003534_pt1 | contig 14813 bp, 13 predicted proteins | sample HC15DNA20500_MG_FD_204667 | JGI IMG/M metagenome (GOLD analysis project Ga0310345, IMG submission 204667) | Marine microbial communities from station ALOHA, North Pacific Subtropical Gyre - HC15-DNA-20-500_MG | ecosystem: Environmental > Aquatic > Marine > Oceanic | place: Pacific Ocean: North... | reverse complement strand
GGGCATCCACCTGATCATGGCGACGCAGCGCCCGTCGGTCGACGTCATCACCGGCGTCATCAAGGCCAACCTGCCCACCCGGATCAGCTTCAAGGTGACCAGCCGGATCGACAGCCGCACGATCCTTGGCGAACAGGGCGCGGAAACGCTGCTGGGCAAGGGCGACATGCTGTTCAAGCCCAATATCGGCAACCTCACCCGCGTCCACGGCCCCTTCGTCAGCGACGAGGAAGTGGAGGCCGTGGCCGAGCACTGGCGCAAGCAGGGTTCGCCCGCCTATGTCGACGCTGTCACCGAAGAGCCGATGGACGGCGGCGGCGGCTTCGCCTTCGAGGACGAACTCACCGCGAGCGACAACCCGGACGAGCGCAAGTACCGCCAGGCCTGCCAGGTCGTGTTCGAGAACCAGAAGGCGTCCGGCAGCTGGCTCCAGCGCCAGATGGGCGTGGGCTACAACACCGCCGCCAAGTGGATCGAGCGGATGGAGAGCGAAGGCCTGGTCGGCCCCGCCAACCACGTGGGCCGCCGCGACGTCTACCGCGACAAGGACGGCAACCCGCTTTAGCGGGCGCTTGTCGAGCGGCGCCAGGGCCAGGATCGGGGGCCCCTGACACACCTGACACAGTGTCCAGGGGGCAAAAACGCCGCGCCCCTCGCGGGGCGATTTCGGGGGGTATCGACGGTGTGAAAGAGCGTGTTGACCTCTAGCGCGCGTGACGGGTGTAGGACAGCGGGCCGACGCTGTGATCGGCAACGCGCGCGAACTGATGGGCCCGGCAAGCTGGAGAACCGCTAGGCGGGTGCCGCCTCGCGCCGGATCGGGAAGAGGTGCGCATAGGTGAGGCAGCGCCACAGCCATTCGAGCGGGCCGAACTTGTAGCGCGCGAGCCAGGCAGGCGACCAGACCAGCATGATCGCCCAGGTCGCGAGCACCACGCCATACAGCGCTGGCCGGGTGAGTTCGCCGAACAGGCCAAGCGCCCAGCCGTGGAAGACGAACAGCATCAGGATCGAGGTGCCCAGATAGTTCGAGAACGCCATCCGGCCCGCCGCCGAAACCCGCGAGCCGAGCCAACCCGTTGCGCGCGGCCCCCACAGCGCCAGCAGCGCCGCAAGCCCCAGGATCATCAGCAGGTTCGGGACCCTCGAGAGGCCGTCGAACGACCAGAGCGCGCCCATATAGCCGAGGCCCCCGGCATGATTCCACAGCCCGATGGCGAGCGTTCCGGCAAGACCGGCGAGCACTGCGATCCACCCCCACAGCGCCTGCCGACGCGGATCGATCCGCCGCTCGAACAGCCCGAGACGGAATAGTGCCATGCCGATCAGCATCAGTGGCACCGCTTCCAGTCCATTCTGAAACCAAGACAGCAGCGGCTGCGTCCAATGTTCGGCGATGTTGTGGGTGACCCAGCCGCCGTAATCGCCCGCCCTGATCAGCGCGGTCTCGATCCGGTCATCGGCCGCGCCGGCATCGCGCATTGCCGCAGCCATGTCCGCCATGCCGCCAGAAGACGCGGCCATCTCCCCGGCCGCAGTCACATACATCCTGCCCCAGACGACGATATCCTTCACCGCAGCCAGCAGGTAGACGACGATCCCCACCCAAAGCTGCGTCTTCGGTCGCCGTTTGACGAACAGGAGGGCGATGAGGCCGCAGGTCGCGTAGGTCGCCAGGATGTCGGTTTTCGAGATAAACAGGTAGTGGGCGTAGCCGAACGCGAACAGCCAGAAGAGGCGCCGCACCTGCAGCCAGCGCCCGCTGCCCCGCGCCCAGGCCCGGTCGAGGAAAAGGATCATGCCTGCGCCAAACAGCAGCGTGAACAGGCCGCGCATCTTGCCGTCGATCAGGGTGAATTGCGCGACCCATAGCCAGTCCGACACGGGCCCGTGTTCGGTCAGGAAGCCGCCCGGCCAGATGTAAGCGGCCGAGGGCTGGCCGAATGCGACGATATTCGCGGCAAGGATGCCCATCACCGCGATACCGCGCGTGAAATCGAGGCTGGCCAGCCGTTGCTGCCCCGTTGCCGGGGCAGGCCCGACGCGCGATTCGATCTGGTCCTCGATCATCACCCAGTCCTTCCTTGCTGTTACTTGCAGTCGCGCCGCGCGGGTCGCCGAGCGGGATGGGTTTGAACCGGCCTATGCCTCTGCGACGTCACCGTCGTCGTGCCAGCGTTGCAGCATGGGGATCGAGAGGAGCTCGACGCCGACGGCCAGAAGGGGCAGCACCACGCAGGTGAGGTCCGCGAATGCGACGGCGGAAAATAGTGTGAGCGTGATCGTGGCCGCCGCGCCTGCACGCTGCATGGCCCCGGCCCTGTCCCAATCGGCGTCGACCACGAACCAGGCGAGCACGATCAGTCCTGCAATCCGCAGCAGCAGCAAGGTCGCCAGACCAGTCATCGCGGCGGCATTGCCTGCGTAGATCGTCGGCACCGTGCCTGTTGGCATCCTTGCGAAACTTGCGATTTCCCCGGCGTAGGGCGGCTCGACCCAGGGGTAGCCACACCACAGGCCAGCCAGCAGCAGTGCCGCCAAGGGCAGGATCAGCCCAAGCGCGCAGATGTAGCGCGCCAGTGCAAGGCGGCCCTCGGCGTGCCTCGGCAATTCCTGCCACGCGGTCGTGAGGCAACCGAACGCGAAGGAAAGTCCATCGCCAGCCTCTTGCGCCACAGCGAACTCGGCGTGCATTGCCGCAGCCCATTCGCATCGATCGGAGCCCATCCCCGCCAGAGCGAGCTTCATGACGGGGCGCGCGATCCACACGCTCATGCCTTTGCGTCCGAAAGGCCGAACGAGCCCGGATCGCTCCTGGCTTCGCGTGCGAGGGCCAGCCCGGTTGCCGTCAACCGATAGGCATGGCGCGGAGGCCGGCCGGGCGCGTTCGGCTCGCACCATTCCGAGGAGACAAGGCCCCGCTCGCTCATCCGCATCAGGAGCGGGTAGAGCGAACCCGATTTCAGCCCGGTCTGTTTCATGAGCTCATACCCGTGGATGCGTTGGGGGGCCCGATCGTACAGCGCGGCCAGCACGGCGAGCATCTGCGGAGAGGGGCGTCGAGATCGAACCATGGGACCAATCTTATATATGTAGAGTTATCGGCGCAATTCTCTTTGTGGAGGTCGTCCAACCCCGAGCCCCATCCGCACATGGCTGCACGCGTCCTCGCTCGTGTGTCTCACGCAATCTCGATGAAACCCATCGCAATTGCGTTCTTCGCACGGAACCTGCATCGCTCACCCCCACATCGCGGCCGGCTCCCGAACCGCTGCTCGCGAACGCGCCCGGAGGCGAGAGATGAAAATCGAGATCAACGAACACGCCGCATGGATCTTCAAGTCCGGCTGGAAAGGGTTCTGCCCCCGTTGCGGCAAGGGCGACATGTTCAAATCCTGGCTCAAGGTGAGCGATCGGTGCGAGGTGTGCGGGCTGGATTACCGCTTCGCCTCCCCCGACGATGGCCCCGCCTTCTTCTCGCTGTGCTTCGTCGCGTTTCCGCTGCTGTTCCTGATGGTCTGGGTGCAGGTGGCGCTGGAACCGCCGCTCTGGCTGCTGCTGGTTCTCGCGGTGCCGGTGATGACGATCGGCTGCCTGCTGCCGCTGCGTCCGATCAAGGGATGGCTGGTCGCATCGCAATATGTGAACCGCTCGGTCGAGGCGGGCACCGAGAAGCTGTGGGCCGAAATGCACGCGCGCGAGGACGAGAAGAAGCGCAGCGAAGGCGACGCCTAATTGCAGCCGCCGCAGCGGACAGAAAGCTGGCTGACAACACGAAAAAGCCGCCGCGCTCCGGGGAAGCGGGCGGCCTTTTCAATAGCCGGGAGGAGATGCGCCTATTCGCCGGCTTCGGCACTCTCGCCAGCCGCCGCTTCCGCTTCGGCGCGCTCGGCCTCGAGTTCGGAATCGCTCTCCAGATCGGCGGCGGTCAGCGCGGGGTGCTGCGTGATCCGCTGGGTCATGGTTTCCATCGTGCCCGCGGGCAGCGCCACGAGACCGATCTTGGCCAGCGGGCCGCCGCGTTCCCACATCGCCATCCACTGTTCCAGGAACTTCTGCAGCCCGGGGATCGCCTGCAGGTGCGCCTGCTTCACGTAGAGATAAAGCGGACGCGCGCCGGGGTACTGGAAGCTGGCGATATTGTCGTAGGTCGGCTCGACGCCGTTCATCGGCAGGCCCTGCACGCGGCCCTCGTTCTCTTCCAGATAGGAATAGCCGAAGACGCCCACGGCGTTGCGGTTGCCCTGGATCTTCTGGACGATCAGGTTGTCCTGCTCGCCCTGGTCGACATAGGCGCCGTCGGAGCGGACTTCGGTGCAGGTCCGCTCGAACGCGTCCTCGTCGCTTTCCTTCAGCGCGGCCATCTCGGGATTGGCTTCGCACCCGGGGGTGAGCACCAGTTCCTTCAGCGCATCGCGCGTGCCGCTGGTCGAGGGCGGGCCGTAGACCAGGATCGGCGCGTCGGGCAGCGAGGGGTCGATATCGGCCCAGGTCTCGTTCGTCTGCTCTTCGCCATAGGGGTTGGCGGCGAGCGCGCGATAGACGATCTCCGGCGTCAGCTCCATCATGATGCCGCCTTGCGTGCTGGCGAAGGCGATCCCGTCCAGGCCGACCTGGATCTCGGTAATCTCGGTCACGCCGTTGGAGCGGCAGGTTTCGAACTCGCTCACCTTCATCCGGCGCGAGGCGTTGACGATGTCGGGCGTATCCGCCCCCACGCCCTGGCAGAACAGCGCGATGCCGCCGCCCGAACCGGTCGATTCGATCAGCGGGGAACGCATGTCAGGGTTGGTGCGCGAAAAGCTCTCGGCCACCTGCTTGGCGAAGGGATAGACGGTCGAGGATCCGACCGCGCGAATCGATTCGCGCGAGCCGCCGCCGTTGTCGCAGCCGGTCAGCATCAGCCCGGCAGCCGCCGCCAGAGCAAGAACATTGGTGAATTTCATTGATCGCCTCTCCATCAGATCAAGGCATGGTGGTGCATGATCGCAGCCCCTAACCACTCTCCTGTGACAACTGCGTTACCGTACGGCGACGGCAGGTAAACCCCGCCCGGCCTTGCTGTCTTCCGCCCTCCCACCTAACGGTCCCGCCGTAACGTAAGGAAGGTCCCCCAACCCATGCGCATCGGCTGCCCCAAGGAAATCAAGAACCATGAATACCGCGTCGGCCTGACGCCCGAAAGCGCGCGCGAACTGGCGCGTGGCGGGCACGAGGTCTGGATTCAGAGCGGCGCCGGGCTTGGCATCGATGCGACGGACGAGGAATACGAGGCGGCAGGCGCACGGATCGTCGACGGGCCGGACCCGATCTTCGCGGAGTGCGAGATGGTGGTGAAGGTGAAGGAGCCGCAGGCGGACGAGCGCAAGAAACTGCGCGAGGGCCAGATCCTCTATACCTACCTGCATCTTGCGCCCGACCGGGAACAGACGGTCGACCTGGTGAACGCCGGCGTCACCGCGATCGCCTACGAAACCGTCACGGGCCCGATGGGCCAGCTCCCGCTGCTCAAGCCGATGAGCCAGGTGGCCGGCCGCATGAGCGTGCAGGCCGGGGCCACCGCGCTGGAAAAGGCGCACGGCGGGCGCGGCGTGCTGCTGGGCGGCGTGCCGGGCGTGATGCCGGGCAAGGTCGTGGTGATCGGCGGCGGCGTGGTCGGCTTCAACGCCGCGCAGATGGCCGCCGGGCTGGGCGCGGATGTGACGATCCTCGACCGCGATCCCGAAGTTCTCGAACGCGTGGGCACGCATTTCGAATCGCGCGCCAAGACGCGCTTTTCCAACGCGGCAAACCTGCACGATGCGGTGTGCCAGGCGGACCTGGTGATCGGCGCGGTGCTGATTCCCGGCGCCGCCGCCCCCAAGCTGGTCACGCGTGAAATGCTGTCCGACATGCAGACCGGCGCGGTGCTGGTGGATGTGGCCATCGACCAGGGCGGCTGCTTCGAAACCAGCAAGCCCACCACGCACGACAACCCGACCTACGTGGTCGACGATATCGTGCACTACTGCGTCGCCAACATGCCCGGCGCGGTCGCGCGCACCAGCACCTATGCGCTCAACAACGTGACCCTGCCCCATGCGCTCCAGATCGCCGACCACGGCTGGAAGGCCGCGATGCGCGCCAACCCGCACCTCGCCGAAGGGCTCAACGTGTGGGACGGCAAGGTGACCTACAAGGCGGTGGCCGAAGACCTGGGCTACGAATACGTGCCGGTCGAGAAAGCGCTCGCCTGACGCGACCAGGCTGGAAGGCTGCCACCAGGGGCGTCGCCTTCCCGCTTCGTTAACCCCATGACGCTAGATGGAACGCATGGGGTCGCTGCTGAGTCGGATCGGGATTCTGTTGTCTCTGGCATGCGCGTGCCTGGCGGCGCCCGCGTCCGCCGCCCCGCTCGCTCCCGATTGCATCTTCGCGACCTCCGAAGACCTCTCCATCGAAAGCGTTCGCGCCGATCCGCGATGGGTCTGCGACGAAGTGAAGACCCTGGAGGCTCCGCGTTTCAACTGGCTGCGCTTCGACGACGCGGGCAGCGCCGGTTATCGCTATTACGCGATGGAGGCACGCTGGTTCGACAGCATTACCGTATACCGGATCGCGAGCGACGGCCGGATCGCCAGCAACCGGCTTGTCCCGGAAGAGGTGCACCTCAGCAACGTCAACGACATGATGCTGCCGCTGCCGGATGTCGGCGATCCGCAAGCCACGGTCATCGTCCGGATCGACAATTACGCAAAATTCCGTGACGCACCGAAAATCCGCCTTCTGGAGAGTGCCGACAGGCCGGCAGGACTGGTGGACGACCTCGTCTTTGCAGCCCTGCTGATAGGTCTGATCCTGGCCCCCTGCATCCTCGCGGCAATGCTGGCCTTTGCGCTGCGGCAGACGTTCGTGGCGTGGTATGCGGTGATGTGCGCCGGCATGGCCCTGACGATCGCCATGACAAGCGGCCTGGCCGCCAGCTGGTTTTCCTGGAATCTGGTCGTGTTCCTGGTGTTCGAGCGCCTGGGCTACGTCCTGATCATGTTCGCATCGTGCCAGTTCGCCCGCGACTTCATCGAACGCGAGGCGCTGTCGCCCGCCATGCGCAGGGTGCTGCGCTGGAGCGGCATCGGCATTCTCATCGTGGGCGGACTGAACGCAGGGATCATACAAAGCCCGATGCTGTTCGGCCTGGCCCAGCTCGTCGTGCTGACGGCTTTGATCGTCGCTTTCGGCCAAGCCGTACGGCGCGGGAGCCGCTGGGTCCGCTACCAGTTGCTCGGCTGGTGCTTCGCGATGGTTCTGGTGACGGATATGGCCATGAAAGGCGTGGGGCTGGGGGGATTTCTCGAAACCGATTTCCTGACCGTCTACTACGCCATGGTCTGGGAGATCATCATCGTCGCGATCGGCGTGACCGACCGGGCGCTGATGCTGCGGTCGGACCGCGACCGGGCGCGCCAGCTGGCTGCCGAGATGGAAAACCTCGCCGAGCGCGATCCGCTCACCGGCCTGCTGAACCGGCGCGGCATTGCCAATCAGTACGACAGCCTGATGCGGCGCGGCTTCACCACCTTCGCCCTGATCGACCTCGATCATTTCAAGTCGATCAACGACCGGTTCGGCCACCATGTCGGCGACGCGGCGCTGATCGCCACCGCCAGTGCGCTTGCGCCCGACGAGGACACGCTGGCCGTGCGGCTGGGCGGCGAGGAGTTCATGCTGGTGTTGCGCGGAGCCGATGGGACCTTGCGCGCAGAGCGGCGCCGGCGCGCGATTACCGCGCGGATTGCGGAGACCGTTCCCCAGATGGATCGGCCTGTCACCGCCAGCATGGGCGTGGTCGAGGCACCGGGCGAAAGCGCCGCGGGGCTGCCCTTCGAAGTGCTCTATCTGCGCGCGGACAAGTTGCTCTATCGGGCGAAGAACGAGGGGCGTAACCGCTATCTGCGGGAAACGCTGGTCTTCGGCGAGCCGGCAAGGGACGACCACCAGGCCGTCGCTGCCTGACCTCGCAAGCGGCGCGGTTGCCAGGCCGAGCCGCCCATGGTGGCATCGCCCCGCTTCACCGATTACACTCCCCGGAATGCCACCTGCGCCGTATCGGTTCTCCGGTACGGCGCCAGCCGGGAGAGACGACGATGAGCACGCAGCAACCGACCAATTCGGGCTTCGGCCGGACCACCGAACCGCAGGAGGTGCTGGAAGGCATCGATCTTTCCGGCAAGGTCGCCATCGTCACCGGCGGCTATTCGGGCATCGGGGTGGAGACCGTGCGCGGTCTCGCCGGAGCGGGCGCGAAGGTGATCGTGCCCGCGCGCAACCATGCGAAGGCAGTAGGCAATCTTTCCGACGTTGCCGGCGATGTCGCGATCATGGAGATGGATCTCGCCGATCTTGCGTCGGTGCGCGCTTTTGCAGATGCCTTCGCCAAGGAGCACGACCGGCTCGACCTGCTGATCTGCAATGCCGGGATCATGGCATGCCCGCTGACCCGCGTGGGCCCGGGCTGGGAGCAGCAGTTCGGCGTCAACCACCTCGGCCACTTCGCGCTGGCGCAGGCGCTGATGCCGCTGCTGGAAAAGACCGCGAAGGAGCCGGACAGCGACGTACGCGTGGTCGCGCTGGCCTCCACAGGGCACAAGCTGAGCAATATCCGCTGGGACGATCCGCACTGGAACGATGGCGAGTATGACAAGTGGCAGGCCTACGGGCAGGCCAAGACCGCCAATGCGCTGTTCGCGGTCGGCATGAACAAGCGGCTGGCCGAACACGGCGGGCGCGCCTTCTCGGTCCATCCCGGTGGCATCCAGACGCCGCTGCAACGCCATCTCGATAAGGAGGAACTGGTCGCGCTGGGCTGGATGAATGAGGATGGCGAGCTGTCCGAGCAGGCCGCCAGAATGTTCAAGACGCCCACGCAAGGCGCCTCGACGACCCTCTGGGCCGCGACGGCGCCAGCGCTCAAAGACCGCGGCGGCGAATATTGCGAAGACTGCGACGTGGCGGAGCTGGCCGATGCAGAGAACCCGAGCCGCTATGGCAAGGTGCAACCCTACGCGGTGGAAGAGGACGCCGCCGAACGGCTGTGGGCGATGAGCGAGGAGATGGTGGCGGGGGTGTGAGGGACCGAGATATTGTCGATCTCTACTGGGTGGACCCAAGATGATGAAGCGCATTCCAGGTTTCCGCAGGTCGATCATACGACCGGAACTCAGATCATTGACCGGTCAGACCGGCGAAGACGTCTCCGACCTGTTTCCGATCTCGGGCTGTTTCAACCACACACTGCTGGCGGAAATTGGCCCGCAAGGGATGGCGGGCGCGGATGAATTCCAGTTCGAGGTTTGCTCGCCTGAGTGGCTGGAGCGAGAGCTTGATAGCTACTTAATCCTTCCCGGTGGCCCCCGCCTCATCACCAAGAGATTCGAACCGAAAACGATAGAGGAATACGTGCAAAAGCGACTGCTGCACGCCGTGGGAGCCGATTGGGCAAGCGTTGCTGCAAAGCTCGGGCAATGGTCCCGCTGGGAGTTCGACAACTATCAAGACTGACTTCGAAAGAGCGCCCTCACGAGTCAGCTCTCCACCCGAAACGGCGCCGCAATCTCCGCCGTGATGCGCTGCGGGCGCATGGTCTCACGGTCGAGCATTGCCCAGCGGGTCAGCGCGGAGACCAGCACCTTGCCCTCGCCATCGACGAACTGCACCTCGCGGTCGAAGCGCGCGCCGCGTGGTTCGCCCGATACGCGCGTGCGGCCGTGCGCGACCTCGCCCGCCTCGATGTTGCCGCGATAATCGATCTCGTGACGGCTCACGACCCAGATGTATTTATCGCGGTGTTCCTCGGGCGCGACCGCGTGCCAGTGGGCGACCGCGATGTCCTGAATCCAGCTCACCCAGCGCGCGTTGTTCACATGGCCCAGCTCGTCGATGTCGCCGGGCTCGGCGGTGAAGTCGCGGGTAAAGGCCCAATCGTTTTCCGAGGTGCCGTCGCTCATGCCGCTTCGAGTGCGCGATCCGGATCGACGCCGATGCTCCGCAGATCCGCTTCCGCCTGCGCGGTGGTGGTGAAGACGAAGCTTTCCATGCCCACCGCCTTGGCGCCGTCGACATTCTTCTGCAGATCGTCGAAGAGCACGCATTCCTCCGGCACCAGATCATAGGTCTCGGTCAGCCAGGTATACATGCGCGGATCGGGCTTGAGCGTGGAGTGATCGGCGGAGACGCACGCGCCGTCGAACAGCGGCCAGAAATCGTAGCGCCCGCGCAGGTAGGCGACGATTTCGTGCACATTGTCGGTGATCGCGTAGATGCCGTAGCCGCTCGCCTTGAGGCGGCGCATCAGCGGGGGCGTTTCCTCGATCAGGTGGAGGCTCTCGAACAGCGCGGAGACCAGCCGATCGCAGGTCTTGCGGTCGAAGCCGTGGCGTTCGCCGAACATGCGCTGCGTTTCGGTGAGGCTCATCGCGCCGCGGTTCAATGCACGGAAGATGTCGCCGCCGAACAGGTCCTGGCTGGTGATGCCGTCGGGCAGGTCCTTGCCGAAGGCGAGCTCGACGATCGATTCCGGCTCCCACCGGACGATGACATTGCCGACATCGAAGACGACGTTTCGGATGGGGGTGGCGCGCTCGGTCATGCGGTCTCGCTAAGCTGGAGGGTTCGGGTCTCAGCCGGTGCCATAGAAGCGCAGCGCACGCCGATCCACCGCTCAGTCGCCCACCATCGCGCACCCGGGGCCGGAACGACCGACCCGGGCGATCATGGCGCACAGGTCGCGCTGCGGATCGTCGGTGCCCCGATAGACGAAGTGCTTCAGCTGCGCGGCCAGTTCCTCATCCCCGCTCTCGGCGACCAGCTGCCCCAGCCAGTCGTCGACCGAGACGGTCCCGTCTCCGCCCGCATCCTTGCGGTTGGCGGCGACCAGTGCGGCGACGAAATCGAAGAAATCGCGCCCGCCGTTTGTCTGCGCCGCACCCTCCGCGATCATGCCGAGCACCGTGCCGCAGGCGTAATTGGCGTCATAATCGCGCCGCTCGCTCGCGCCGGCAAGCGGGTTGCCGACCGACATGGCGAAGCAGGTCTGCCAGATATTCGCCAGTTGCGCGCCGGCATCATATTCGGGATCGACCTGCTCGATCAGCCGGAAGGCGAGCAGATTCGCCCCACCCTCCATGATCCAGGCATCGGCATCGGTTTCGTATTCGACCGTCTGCCCGAGCCAGAAATGCGCGCCTTCGTGGGCGATGAACCAGCGCACGCCCTGCAATGCGCTCGCATCCTCGGCGACCAGCCCCTCGCCTTCCAGCCGCACGCTCAGCAGGCCCGGCAGCACGCTGCCGCCCTGGCTGTACAGGTTCGGCGTCGGTCCGGCCCAGCTGGAGAGCACCATCGGCTTGCCGCTGCCCGCCCGTTCGCCCAGCCGGTCGGCATAGATCGCGAAGGTCTGCGGCAGGAAATCGAGCAGCTCGCGGCGCAGCCACGCAGGCGTCTGCGGATCGATGATCGCGGTGAGATGGCCGGTCGAGACGGGCTGCGGATCGCCGAAAACGACGTAGGTGGCATCGTCAACCGTGGTCACGGTCTGGTGGCGCTGCCCCTTGTAGAGCAGAGGCCCTGCCGCATCGCGGAAGGCCATCTCCGTCTCCGGCCCTTCCTCCGCCATCTCCTGCGACGCGCGGAGCCAGGGCATCACCGCGAAGTGGCCGGTGAACAGGGCCAGAGTGCCGTCGGTGAAGCGCAGGGCAGGGTCGTAGTCGGCCATCAGGTCGTCGGCAAACGGGACGAACCGCACGGTCACTTTGCGCGGGACGGTTCCGTCATCGGCCAGCAGCACATCGGTCTCGTCGATCCGTTGCAGCGAGACGCCATCGGTCTCGACCGTCCAGCTCAATTCGCGCCAGCCTGAATCCTGCCGCCGCGCGCGGTTGGAGCGGGGAAAGGCCCAGCCTTGCGCATCGCTCGGGAAATGGAACGTCGCGCTCCAGCCGCCCGCATCGTGCACCACCTCGACCCGCACCGGCGGTTCGTCCGGCGCATCCTGCGCCGTGGCGATGGCCGGAAACACAAGCGCGAACAGCGCGGCGACCATCACCACGATGCGCGCCATGTCAGTCGACCACGCCCAGCTGCGTCAGAATGAAGGCGAATTCCTCCGCCGTTTCATACAGCGAGGCGAAGCGCCCGGACTTGCCGCCGTGGCCTGCGCCCATGTTGGTCTTGAGCAGCAGCGTGTTGTTATCGGTCTTGGTCGCGCGCAGCTTGGCAACCCATTTGGCAGGCTCCCAATAGGTCACGCGCGGATCGTTGAGCCCTGCCGTGACCAGCAACGGCGGGTAATCCTGCGCCACGACCTGATCGTAAGGGCTGTAGCTGAGCATGTAGGCGAAGGCCTGCTTGCTCTCGATCGGGTTGCCCCATTCGGGCCATTCGCCGGGCGTGAGCGGCAGATCCTTGTCGAGCATGGTGTTGAGCACGTCGACGAAGGGCACATGCGCCGCGACCGCGCCCCACAGGTCGGGATCGGTGTTGACCACCACGCCCATCAGCTCGCCCCCGGCGCTGCCGCCGCTGGCGCTGATCTGGCCCTTGCTCGTATAGCCCGCGTCGATCAGGCCCTTGGCCACATCGACGAAATCCTCGAACGTGTTGGTCCGCTCGTTCAGCTTGCCCTGCAGATACCAGCGGCGGCCCAGATCGTCGCCGCCGCGAATATGCGCGATGGCGTAGGCCATGCCGCGATCGACGAGGCTCAACCGGCTGGTCGAGAAGCCCGGGGGCACCGCATAACCATAAGCGCCATAGGCATAGAGGTGCAGCGGGCCTGCGCCTGCGGGTCGATCCTTGCGCATCACGATGCTGACCGGCACCTGCGTGCCGTCGCGCGCGGTGATCGTCAGCCGCTCGGTCTTGTACTGGGTCGCGTCGTAGCCGCTGGGAATTTCCTGCTGCTTGAGCAGTTCGAGCGCGCCCGTCTTCACGTCGTAATCATAGACCGATCCCGGCGTGACCATGCTCTGGTACGACAGGCGCAGCTTCTGCATGTCGTATTCGGGATTGTTGGAAAGCCCTGCGACGAAGCTCGCCTCGGGGAAAGCGATCGGAGTGACGTCGCCCGCATCGTCGTAGGCGCGCAGCTGCACCTGATCGAGCCCGGCAAGCCGCCCTTCGGTGACGTAGAAGTCCTTGAACAGCTCGAAATCGGTCAGGTAGAAATCGTCCGACCCCTCGATCAGCGTGGTCCACTCGCCCGGCTTGGCAAGCGGCGCGGTTGCAAGGCGGAAGTTGATGTGATCGTCGTTGGTGTGGATGAACAGCGTGTCGTCGCGCACATCGACGTCGTATTCGACGCCCTTCTGCCGCGCCTTGACCAGCGTCTGCTCGGCGGTGGGATTGTCGGCGGGGACCAGCCAGACTTCGCTCGTCTCGTTGTCGCCGGTGCCGATCACCAGCCAGTCTTCCTGCGCGGAGAGACCTGCGCCAACGCGGAAGCCTTCGTCCTCCTCGCGGAAGATCTCGACGTCCTCGGATACGTCGGTGCCGAGGGTGTGCAGGCGGACATTATCGACCCGCCAGTTCTCGTTCGCCTTGCCGTAGGCGATCATGGTGTCGCCCGCGAGCCAGGTGAGGCCGGAGAGCGTTTCGGGAATCACATCGTCCAGCAGCTCGCCGGTCTCGAGATCCTTGACCCGCGCGGTGAACCGCTCCGACCCGTTGTCGTCGGCGGAATAGGCGAGGTAGCGGCCGTCCTTGCTGACCGAGAACGCGCCGAGGCGGAAATAGTCCTTGCCTTCCGCCAGCTGGTTCTCGTCGAGCAGCAGCTGCGGCTCGCCGCCCGCCAGCGGCTTGCGATAGTGCAGGCGGTACTCCTTGCCCTCTTCGAATTCGGACCAGTAGAGCCAGTCGCCATCCTTCTGCGGGACCGTGGAATCGTCTTCCTTGATGCGGCCCTTCATCTCTTCGAACAGCGTGTCGACCAGCGCCTGATGCGGCGCCATCTGCGCCTCGAACCAGGCGTTCTCCTGCTTCAGATATTCGAGCACGTCCTCGTCATCGACGACCGGGTAGGACTGGTCTTTCAGCCAGTGATACGGATCGCTCAGCGTGATCCCGTGGGTGGTGAAGGAATAGTCGCGGCGCTCTGCCACGGGGGGGGAAGTAGGCGCTGTCTCGCTCACGCTGGTATCGGCTCCGCTGGATTGGGCCGCTGCCATTGCCGGCATGGTCAATGCGGTGATTGCGATGGCTGCGGTGAAAAGCTTGCTCATGTTCGGCTCCCCCTCTGGGCGATGCGACGCGGCTTTGAAAGCCTTGCTTTGCCGGGGTATGACCCCAGATCATTCCCATAGCCAGACTTTCGAATGACAGGATCGACCAAATGCTGATGCAGACCCACGAAGCCCGCCTTTCCGCCCTGCGCGAGGAACTGAAAAAGCGCGGGCTGGACGGGTTCTGCGTGCCCATCGCCGATGCCCACATGAGCGAATATGTGGGCGAGGATGCGCAGCGCCTGCGCTGGCTGACCGGCTTCGGTGGCTCTGCGGGCAGCGCGGCGGTGCTGCCCGACAAGGCGGCGATCTTCGTCGACGGGCGCTATACCGTGCAGGTGCGCGACCAGGTTGAAGAACGCCTGTTCGAATACCGCGGCGTTCCGAAGGACAGCCCGGCGGCCTGGCTGGCCCGCAATGCGCAGGAAGGCGCGAAGATCGGCTACGACGCATGGCTCGCCACCCCGGGCTGGGTCCGCTCCACGACGGCCGCGCTGGAAAAGGTGGGGGCGAAACTGGTCGCGGTCGACGGCAATCCGATCGACGCGGTGTGGCAGGACC
>Ga0310345_10003533_pt1 | contig 14814 bp, 16 predicted proteins | sample HC15DNA20500_MG_FD_204667 | JGI IMG/M metagenome (GOLD analysis project Ga0310345, IMG submission 204667) | Marine microbial communities from station ALOHA, North Pacific Subtropical Gyre - HC15-DNA-20-500_MG | ecosystem: Environmental > Aquatic > Marine > Oceanic | place: Pacific Ocean: North... | reverse complement strand
GATCCTCGGTGTCTACGCGGCGGTCGCGGTGGTGTGGCTGCTGGCGGTGCTGCGCGGCCCCGTCCCGAGGTGGGCGGCCTGGGCGTCGACGGCGGTCGACCTGCTGGTGATCCTGCTGCTGTGCGTGGTGTCCGGTGGCGCGACCGCGGCGCTGCTGCCGGTGTTCTTCCTGCTGCCGATCTCGGTGGCGTTCCAGGACCGACCCGGTCTGACCGCCGTCATCGGGTCCATCACCGCCGCCGGCTACCTGACCGTGTGGATCTTCTACTCCAAACGTGACGACACCATGGGGCTGCCCAACATGGTGTACACCCACTTCGGCTTCATCGTGTGGATGGCGGTGGCCACCACGGCACTGAGCTTCGTGCTGGCCCGGCGGGCGGCCCGGCTGACCGCGCTGCAGGAGGTGCGCACCCAGCTGGTGTCGGAGGCGATGCAGTCCGACGAACGGCACAACCGCGAGGTCGCCGAACACCTGCACGACGGTCCGCTGCAGACCCTGCTGGCCGCGCGTCTCGAGCTCGACGAAGCCCGTGACCGGATCTCCGACCCGGCGCTGGACCACGTCTACGCGGCGCTGCAGGACACCGCGGCGGGGCTGCGGGCCACCGTCACCGAACTGCACCCGCAGGTCCTGGCGCAGCTCGGATTGACCGCGGCGGTCCGCGAGCTGCTGCGGCAATACCAGTCGCGGCACGACATCGACGTCATCGCCGAGCTCGATGAGGTCGGCAAGCCGCAGTCGCAGTCGCTGCTCTACCGGGCCGCGCGCGAGCTGTTGACCAACGTGGCCAAGCACGCCGGTGCGGGCACCGTCTGGGTGGACGTGCACCGCGATGGGGACCGCGTGGTGCTCCGCGTTCGCGACGACGGCAACGGCTTCGATCCGCACCAGGTCGGTAACTCGGTGGCCGCCGGCCACATCGGCCTCGGCTCGCTACTTGCCCGGTTCGACGCGATGGGAGGCGCCATGCGTATCGACTCTGCGCCCGGGTCGGGTACCCGGATCACCGCGGTGTCGCCGCCGGAACCCCTCGTCGACGCTTGACGCTTGTCAACCGCCCTCGATCACTGTGGCGGTGATCACACCCGCGTCCGTCCGCGTGCCGGCCGCGGTCGACCCCCGTTTCTGCGCCGCTGCCTCGTCCGATACCGGCGTTCCCACGTACTTGACCGGCCATCACGACCGGTGTCTCGGTCGCTGAACTGTGCCGATGGGGCCGAAACGGAATCGGCTCTCGACGTTTGCACCCGCTATGGTGTCTGATCACACATCGCGCCCCACGTTGACGCGGGCTCGCCACCCAGGGAACCGAACAACCCCGAACAACACGGAAGAGATCAACGTCGCCATGACAGAAGTCGAATCCGGCGCCCCGCGCCCCGACGCCACGACGGTGACCGTCGGCGTGCCCGCCGAGTCGGCCGCCGATGAGCGGCGCGTCGCGCTCGTTCCCAAAGCGGTCGCCGGGCTGACCAAGAGCGGAGTCAGCGTCGTCGTGCAATCCGGCGCCGGCGACGCGGCGCTGCTTCCCGACGACCTCTACACCGAAGCCGGCGCCACCATCGGTGACCCGTGGGCCGCCGACATCGTCGTCAAGGTCGCCCCGCCCAGCGCCGAGGAGATCGCCAAGCTGCGTTCTGGCCAGACCCTGATCGGATTCCTGGCGCCCCGCAACGCCGACAACCAGATCGGTGCGCTCAAGTCGGCCGGCGTGCAGGCCTTCGCCGTGGAAGCCATTCCCCGGATCTCCCGCGCGCAGGTGATGGACGCGCTGTCGTCGCAGGCCAACGTCGCCGGCTACAAATCGGTGCTGCTGGCCGCCTCGGAGTCGACCCGGTTCTTCCCGATGCTGACCACCGCGGCCGGCACCGTGAAGCCGGCGACGGTGCTGGTGCTCGGCGTCGGGGTGGCCGGCCTGCAGGCGCTGGCGACCGCCAAACGTCTCGGCGCCCGCACCACCGGCTACGACGTGCGCCCCGAGGTGGCCGATCAGGTCCGTTCGGTGGGCGCCCAATGGCTGGACCTCGGCATCGACGCAGCAGGCGAGGGCGGGTATGCCCGCGAACTCACCGAGGACGAGCGCGCGCAGCAGCAGAAGGAACTCGAGAAGGCCATCACCGGCTTCGACGTCGTCATCACCACCGCGCTGGTGCCGGGCCGGCCCGCGCCGAGGCTGGTGACCGCCGCGGCGGTGGAAGGGATGAAGTCCGGCTCCGTGGTCGTGGACCTGGCCGGTGAGACGGGCGGCAACTGCGAGCTCACCGAGCCCGGGCAGACCGTCGTCAAACACGGCGTCACCATCGCTTCGCCGTTGAACCTGCCGGCCACCATGCCCGAGCACGCCAGCGAGCTGTATTCGAAGAACATCACCGCACTGCTGGATCTGCTGATCACCGACGGCGCACTCGCGCCGGACTTCGACGACGAAGTGATCGCCGGCGCCTGCGTCACACGCGAGGGGAACTAGCCATGTACGACCAGTTGTTGTTGAACATCGCGATCCTGGTGCTGGCCGGGTTCGTCGGGTTCGCTGTCATCTCCAAGGTGCCCAACACCTTGCACACCCCGCTGATGTCGGGCACCAACGCCATCCACGGCATCGTCGTGCTGGGTGCGCTGATCGTGCTGGGCAACCTGCCCGCCGACGCCGGCTGGGGGGTGCGCATCATCGCGTTCATCGCGTTGATCTTCGGCACGCTCAACGTGATCGGCGGCTTCCTGGTCACCGACCGCATGCTCGGCATGTTCAAGGGCAAGAAACCTGCTCCGGCCAAGGACGGGGCAGCCCGGTGACCTACCTCGTCAATGTCCTCTACATCGTCGCGTTCGCGCTGTTCATCCTCGGCCTGTCCGGGCTGACCGGCCCCAAGACTGCGGTGCGCGGCAACTGGATCGCCGCCACCGGTATGGGCATCGCGGTGGTGGCCACGCTGATCGCGGTGCGCAACACGGCCGCGATCAACTGGATCCTGATCATCGCCGGTCTGGCAATCGGTGTGGTGCTCGGTGTGCCGCCGGCCAAGAAGACCAAGATGACGGCGATGCCGCAGCTCGTCGCGCTGTTCAATGGCGTCGGCGGCGGCACCGTGGCACTGATCGCCTGGGCGGAGTTCATCGAGACCGACGGCTTCTCCCACTTCCGGCCCGATCAGCAACCCACCGTTGCGCTGGTCGTCGGATCGCTGTTCGCCGCGATCGTCGGCTCGGTGTCGTTCTGGGGTTCGCTGGTGGCGTTCCTCAAGCTGCAGGAATCGATCCCGAAAAACGTCGAGAAGGGGCTGATCCGCTCCGCCAAGCTGTTCCAGGCCGCCAACATCGCGCTGCTGATCGTGGCGGTCGGGGTCGCGGTGTACATCGGACTCAACGCCGCCCCCGGCAACGAGACCAGCGGCTGGTGGATCGTGGCCGTCCTGGTCGCCGCCGGTGTGATGGGGCTGTTCGTGGTCTTCCCGATCGGTGGCGCCGACATGCCGGTGGTCATCAGCCTGCTCAACGCGCTGACGGGCCTGTCGGCCGCCGCGGCCGGCCTGGCGCTGAACAACACCGCGATGATCGTCGCCGGCATGATCGTCGGTGCGTCCGGCTCGATCCTGACCAACCTGATGGCCGTCGCCATGAACCGGTCCATCCCGGCCATCGTGTTCGGCTCGTTCGGCGGCGACTCCGCCGCAGCGGCCGGGCCCGGCGGCGAGCAGGGCACCGTCAAGGCCACCTCGGCCGCTGACGCCGCGATCCAGATGGCCTATGCCAACCAGGTCATCGTCGTGCCCGGCTACGGTCTGGCCGTCGCGCAGGCCCAGCACGCGGTCAAGGAGATGGGCGACATGCTGGAAAGCAAAGGCGTGGAGGTCAAGTACGCCATCCACCCGGTGGCCGGCCGGATGCCCGGACACATGAACGTGCTGCTCGCCGAGGCGGATGTCGAGTACGACGCGATGAAAGAGATGGACGACATCAACGGCGAGTTCAACCGCACCGACGTCACCCTCGTCATCGGCGCCAACGACGTCACCAACCCCGCCGCGCGCAACGACCCGAGCTCACCGATCCACGGGATGCCGATCCTCAACGTCGACCAGTCCAAGTCGGTGATCGTGCTGAAGCGCTCGATGAGCTCCGGCTACGCCGGTATCGACAACCCGCTGTTCTTCGCCGGCCAGACCTCCATGCTGTTCGGCGATGCCAAGAAGTCGGTGACCGAGGTGATCGAGGAGCTCAAGGCGCTCTAGCCGGGCAGGTCTCGAAACAGCACCGATCAGGCATCGAGATCTGCGCCCCAGGTGCGCGTCACGTGCTGCGCCACGCACGATGACCAACGTGAGCATGGTTGTGGAACGTGGGCTGGCGCGCTGTCCGCGATGTGTGTCGATGGCCGACTACGTCTTCATCGAGACGGTCACCGACGACGCCTCGCCCGTGACGCGCTATGAGGTGCGGTGCCGCAAATGCGGGGAGTGCTATGGCGAAGACAGCCAGCCGCTGGCGTACCCACCGGTGTCCGTCGCGGTCGAACCGCCGATCGTCTGGCCGCGCGACCAGGAACCGGTTCCGCCGCGAGACTGGCGCCAGGAGCTCCGCGAGCACGTCGACCGGGCCGGTCGCGTCACCACCCGCGTCGGCAAGGAGGCGGCGGACACCGCGGAACGGTGGGGCGGCCACGCCGCCGGGCGGGTGCGCACGTGGGCCGACACCGTCAAGCACACGCTGGAGACCTCGAAGCACACGCTGGAAGAGAAGGTCGCGGCGCGTCGGCGCGGCGAGCAGGAACCGGACGCGGCGGAAGGGGACCGGCCGATCACGGAAGGGGAGCGGGGCGACTACGGCCGAGCGCCGGGCAACCCCAGATGAGCGCCCGCCGCTCATGGCCGAGCGCCGAGGCGCCCACGAAAAGCCCGCAGCCTCACAGGCTGCCGGTGACGATCAGACCGGCGGGTAAGCCGGTGGCGGATAGACTCCGCGAAGAATCCAGGCGAACCAGTTGATGCCGTACTCCAACTCGTCGCTTGCGTCGTAATCCGGGTTCGGGTCCACGTCATCACCTCTCGCCTGCAGGGCTCTGGCCGAGTGTAGACCCGCCGCCCCCGCGACGGCACCGCATCCGCCTAGACTGAACCAACCAGTTAGTGGACCGCCCCTGCCTATAGTGAGTCGCCATGTCTGAAACCGTCACGACGAACGGGATGTCCCGTCGCGAGGAGCTGCTGGCCGTGGCCACCAAGCTGTTCGCCGCGCGCGGCTACCACGGCACCCGGATGGATGACGTGGCCGACGCCGTCGGGCTGAACAAGGCCACGGTCTACCACTATTACGCCAGCAAGTCGCTGATCCTCTACGACATCTACAAGGGCGCCGCCGACTTCACCGTCGACGCCCTGCACGACGATCCGTCGGCCTCGGCGCGGGAGATGATCTACCACTTCGCCCGGCGCCTGCTGGTCGGCATCGCCGGCAACATCGAGCGGGCCGCCGTGTACTTCCAGGAGGGCCCCTACATCACCGAGTGGTTCACCGAGGAGCAGGTGGCCTACATCCGGGAGAAGGAAACCCAGGTCTACGAGCACGTCCGCGACGTGATCGACCGCGGCATCGCCAGCGGTGAGCTGTATGACTGCGACTCCCACGTTCTCGCTCTGGGCTACATCGGGATGACGCTGGGCTCCTACCGGTGGCTGCGGCCGCACGGGCGGCGCACCGCCCAGGAGATCGCCGTGGAGTTCAGCACCGCACTGCTGCGCGGCCTGATCCGCGACGACGCGGTGCGGCAGAGCTCACCGCTGGGTGTCACGGTCGAGGCCGACACGCTGACCTGAAACGCGGGTACCCGGATGCGGTGACGGTTCGCATCGGCACCTCCGGATGGTCGTACAACCACTGGGCGGGCGTGCTCTACGAGCAGGGGGTCCCAGCGGCGCGACGCCTGACCCGTTATGCCGCCGAGTTCGACACCGTGGAACTGAACGGCAGTTTCTACCGCTGGCCCCGCGACGAGGGCTTCGCGCGGTGGCGCGATCAGCTCCCGCCCGGGATCACGATGGCGGTCAAGGCGGCCCGCGGCCTGACCCATGCGCGCCGGCTGCGGTCGCCGGAGGAATGGATCGAACGGCTGCACCACGGCTGGAGTGCCCTGCGTGACCGCGCCGGCCCGCTGTTGGTCCAGCTGCACCCGGCGCTGGAACGCGATGACGCCCGGCTCGACTACTTCCTCGGTGCGATGCCGGCGCAAATCCCCGTCGCCGTCGAGTTCCGCCACCCCTCCTGGGACGACGAACAGGTCTACCGCCTGCTGGAAAAGCACGGCGCCGCCTACGTCGTGATGAGCGGGGCGAACCTGCCGTGCGTGCTGAGGGCCACCGCCGGATTCGTCTACGTGCGACTGCACGGCCCCGACCCGGACGCGCTGTACGGCGGCTCCTACAGCGGCGAGGACCTGCGGTGGTGGGCCGAGCGGATCCGGGAATGGCAGGCGCAGGACCGAGATGTGCTGGTGTACTTCAACAACGACCTCGGCGGCAACGCGGTCCGCAATGCACGGGAGCTGCGCGCGCAGCTGTGACGATATGCTCGCCCGATGCCGTTGGTGAGCAAGACCGTGGAGGTGGCTGCCTCCGCCGAGACGATCATGGGGATCGTCGCCGACTTCGAGGCCTACCCGCACTGGAACGAAGAGATCAAGGGGTGCTGGGTGTTGGCCCGGTACCACGACGGCCGGCCCAGCCAGCTGCGGCTGGACGTGGTGGTGCAGGGTCAGGCCGGCACGTTCATCACCGCGGTGTACTACCCGGGCGAGAACCAGATCTACACGATGCTGCAGCAGGGCGACTTCTTCTCCAAGCAGGAACAGAAGTTCTCGGTGGTGCCGATCGGCGCCACGTCGCTGCTGACCGTCGACCTCGACGTCGAGACCACCATGCCGATTCCCAAGCAGATGGTGAAGAAGGCCGTCAACGACACCTTGGAGTATCTGGCGGACAACCTGAAGGCCCGCGCCGAGCAGCTCGCCGCCGGCTGACCCCGGCCCGGGTCAGTCCCACAGCCCGATCTGGTCCAGATAGGCCAGCAGCCGGGCCAGGCCGTCGCTGAACTGACCCTCGGTCAGCGCGACGACCGTCGAGACGTCGCCGCGGCGCAGCGCCTCGATCAGCTGCTCGTGGCTGGCCACCGCGCCTGCCGCCCAGACCGGGTCGGTCGCGAACAGGCGCGGCGGCAGGTACCGCGAGGCGTGCAGCAGGAACCAGGCCAGCTTGATCCGCCCGCCCGCACGGTTGAACGCCCGGTGGAACGCGAACTCGTACTGTGCGACCTGATCGGGGTCGCCGGTCGCCGCGGAGGCCGCCAGCTGGGCGTTCAGCTCGACCAACTCGTCGATCTGCGCTGCGGTGACGCGGCGGGCCACCGTCGCGGCGAGTTCGCGCGCGATGGTGCTCTGCAGCCAGAAGATGTCCTCGATGTCGGCGCGGCTGAGCGGGACGACGCGGTGACCGCGATGGGGCTCCAGCTCGACCATGCCCTCACCGCGCAGCGTGCGCAGCGCTTCCCGCACCGGCGTGATGCTGACGCCGAGCCGCGCCGCGGTCTCGTCGAGCCGGATGAAGGTGGCCGGCCGCAGCGCGCCGGTCATTATCTCGGCCCGCAGCCGCGCCGCCACCTCGTCGGAAAGCTGCTCGCGGCGCACCGCACCCGCCGAACGGGTGCGGACGGGGGCGTACATCGGATGCAAGGCCTTTCGGGCAGATCTCGCCGGGGCGGCGATCGAGACTTGTCGCGAGCCCGCCGGGGCCATACTGTGACCGAGGCAACACCATGTTTGATCAATATCACCGCACCGCAAGCCACGATCCCACGAAGCAGGACACGTTGACTGTTCCCGCCGGTACGCCTGATCATCCGACCGAGCAGCCCTACCTCGCCCGTCGGCAGAACTGGACCAACCAGCTCGCCCGGCATGCGCTGATGCAGCCCAACGACACCGCACTGCGGCATCTGGGGGCGACGACCACCTGGATCGAGCTGGAGCGCCGGGTGACCGCGCTGGCCGGGGCGCTGCACCGGCGCGGAGTCGGGTTCGGGGACCGGGTGCTGATCCTGATGTTGAACCGCCCCGAGTTCGTCGAGTCGTTCCTGGCGGTCAACAAGCTCGGCGCGATCGCCGTCCCGGTGAACTTCCGGATGACCCCGGCCGAGATCGCCTATCTGGTCTCGGACAGCGCCGCCGAGGTGGTCGTCACCGAGCCGGTGCTCGCGCCGGTCGCGACCGCCGTCCGCGATCTGGACCCGGCGCTGGCCACCGTGCTCGTCGCCGGTGCCGCCACCGAGGACGGCGTCCTGGGTTACGAGGACCTGGTGGCCGAGAACGCGCCCTGTCCGACGGTGGACATCCCCAACGACTCGCCCGCGCTGATCATGTACACCTCGGGCACCACCGGCCGGCCCAAGGGGGCGGTACTGACCCACACCAACCTGGCCGGGCAGGCGATGACGCACCTGTTCACCAACGGCGCCGACATCAACAACGACATCGGCTTCGTCGGGGTCCCGCTGTTTCACATCGCCGGCATCGGCAACACCATCTTCGGTCTGCTGCTCGGACGCCCCACGGTGATCTACCCGCTGGGCGCGTTTGACCCCGGCCACCTGCTCGACGTCCTGGCGCACGAGAAGGTCACCGGGATCTTCCTGGTCCCCGCACAGTGGCAGGCGGTGTGCGCCGAGCAGCGCGCCAACCCCCGCCAGCTGCAGCTGCGCACGCTGTCCTGGGGTGCGGCGCCGGCCTCGGACACGCTGCTGCGCGACATGGCGGAGACGTTCCCCGGCGCCAAGATCCTGGCCGCGTTCGGCCAGACCGAGATGTCGCCGGTCACCTGCATGCTGTTGGGCGACGACGCCATCCGCAAGCTCGGGTCGGTCGGCAAGGTCATCCCGACGGTGTCGGCACGCATCGTCGACGACGACATGAACGACGTGCCCGTGGGGCAGGTGGGTGAGATCGTCCACCGCGCCCCCACCCTGATGGCCGGGTATTGGAACAAGCCCGAGGCCACCGCAGAAGCGTTCGCGGGCGGCTGGTTCCACTCCGGTGACCTGGTCCGGCAGGACGAGGAGGGTTACATCTGGGTCGTCGACCGTAAAAAGGACATGATCATCTCCGGCGGCGAGAACATCTACTGCGCCGAAGTCGAGAACGTCCTGGCGGCCCACCCCGACATCGTCGAGGTGGCGGTCATCGGCCGGGCGCACCGCAAGTGGGGGGAGGTTCCCGTTGCTGTGGTCGTCGTCCGGGATTCGCTGGGATCGGCCCGCGAGTCGGCGATCAGCGTCGCCGCCCTCGAGGAGTTCCTGTCGGCGAAGCTGGCCCGCTACAAGCACCCCAAGGCGGTCGAGATCGTCGACGCGCTGCCGCGCAACCCCGCCGGCAAGGTTCTCAAGACCGAACTGAGGTCGCGGTTCGGCTCGGCAGCCGAGATTGACGTCTCCGAAAGTTCCTCTCCGACAACCGTTTCAGCCGGTGCGCGGCGGACCTAGTCGAGAGGGGGCGGCTTTGCTTACGGTCCGATGGGCAAACGCGCCGATGCAGTACGTCGGGCTCGACCCATCGGGTACAGTCCGGTGGTCCGCCTTACTACCAGCGAGTAATAGGGCGGAGATCACACTGACCGGGTCGGGGCTGGAAGGGAGCGTGCGACAGGTGCCACCGGTGCGCTACGCCAGCCCTGGGGACGTCGCGGGAGTTGCCCGATGACGACTCAGAACCTCGGCACGTACATCCGCGAACAGACCAGACCCGGTCTGGAGGCCGTCGGCGGTTTCGTGCGCATGTGTGTGCGCGTCGGCAGGGCGCTGTGCTGCGGCCGTTCCAGTGGCGGGAGTTCATCCTGCAGAGCTGGTTCCTGATGCGGGTGGCATTCCTGCCCACACTCGCGGTGTCCATCCCGCTGACCGTGCTGCTGATCTTCACGCTCAACATCCTGCTCGCCGAGTTCGGCGCCGCCGACGTCTCCGGCGCCGGCGCGGCGATCGGCGCGGTGACCCAGCTGGGCCCGCTGGTGACCGTGCTCGTGGTCGCCGGAGCCGGCTCGACGGCCATCTGCGCCGACCTGGGTGCGCGCACCATCCGCGAGGAGATCGACGCACTCGAGGTACTCGGCATCGACCCGATCCACCGCCTCGTCGTCCCCCGCGTCATCGCCTCGACATTCGTGGCGATCCTGCTCAACGGCGCGGTGATCACCGTCGGTCTGGTCGGTGGCTTCATCTTCGGCGTCTATCTGCAGAACGTCTCCGCCGGCGCCTACGTGTCCACGCTGACACTGATCACCGGCCTGCCCGAGGTGGTCACCTCCATCGTCAGAGCCGCACCTTCGGCCTGATCGCCGGGCTCGTCGGCTGTTATCGCGGCCTGACGGTGGCCGGTGGCGCCAAAGGTGTGGGCACCGCCGTCAACGAGACCCTGGTGCTGTGCGTCATCGCGCTGTTCGCGGTCAACGTTGTGCTGACGACCATCGGCGTCCGATTCGGAACGGGGAGCTGACGTGTCGACATCTGCAGTCATCCGGGCCCGGTGCCCCCGCGGAGTCGCCACCGCCGAGAAGTGGGCCGGCGCGCCGGGCCGCGGGCTGGAGGCGATGGGGCACATCGCGGTGTTCGTCATCACCGCGGTCGGCTCGATCGGACACGCGCTGCGCTACTACCGCCGCGAGATGCTGCGGCTGATCGCCGAGATCGGCATGGGCACCGGGGCGATGGCGGTCATCGGCGGCACGGTCGCGATCGTCGGGTTCGTCACGCTGTCAGGCTCGTCGCTGGTCGCCATCTAGGGCTTCGCGTCGCTGGGCAACATCGGCGTCGAAGCCTTCACCGGCTTCTTCGCCGCGCTGATCAACGTCCGGATCGCGGCCCCCGTGGTCGCCGGCCAGGCGCTGGCCGCCACCGTCTGCGCGGGCGCCACCGCCGAGCTGGGCGCCATGCGCATCAGCGAGGAGATCGACGCGCTGGAGGTGATGGGCATCAAGTCCATCTCCTACCTGGTGTCCACCCGCATCATGGCCGGCTTCGTCGTGATCATCCCGCTCTACGCGATGGCGATCATCATGAGCTTCCTGTCCGCGCAGGTGACCACCACCGTGTTCTACGGCCAGTCGATCGGCACCTACGAGCACTACTTCCGCACGTTCCTGCGGCCCGACGACGTGTTCTGGTCCTTCGTGCAGGCGATCATCATCTCGGTCATCGTCATGCTCAACCACGGCTACTACGGCTTCTACGCCAGCGGCGGCCCGGTCGGTGTCGGTGAGGCCGTCGGCCGTTCGATGCGCGCCTCACTGGTCACCATCGTGTGTGTGGTCCTGTTCGCCTCGTTGGCGCTCTACGGCGTCGACCCGAACTTCAACCTGACGGTGTAGCGGCGATGACGGCTCCCATCAACACCAAGCGCCAGCCCCCCTACAAGGTGGCCGGGCTCGTGCTGGCCCTGCTCTCCATCGCGGCCGTCGTCGTGGTGTACCTGCAGTTCCGCGGCGACTTCCTGCCCCGCACCCAGCTGACGATGATCTCGGCGCGTTCGGGTCTGTCCATGGATCCCGGCGCCAAGGTGACCTACAACGGCGTGCAGATCGGCCGGGTGGGGCAGGTCGAACAGGTCACCGTGGACGACGAGCCGCGCGCCAAGATCATCCTCGAGGTCAACCCCGAGTACCTCGACCTGATCCCGCGCAACGTCAATGCCGACATCACCGCGACCACCGTCTTCGGCAATCAAGTACGTCTCCTTCGCCACCCCGAAGGACCCCTCCAGCGACGTCATCGACGTGTCGTCGGTGACCACCGAGTTCAACACGCTGTTCGAGACCGTGGTCGAGGTCGCCGAGCAGGTCGACCCGATCAAGCTGAACCAGACCCTGACCGCGACCGCCGAGGCGCTCGACGGGCTCGGCGAGCGGTTCGACGACAACCCGAACCTCAACCGCGTCCTCGAGCAGCTGCGCACCATCAGCGGTGTGCTCTCCGAGCGTCGCATGGACCTCTCCGACACGCTGACGTCGCTGTCGAAGTTCATCGTGTCGCTCGGTGAGGCGCTGGCCTCGGGGCCGTACTTCAAGGTGATGCTGGCCAACCTGGCGCCCTACTGGCTGCTGCAACCCCTACGTCGACGCCGCCTTCAAGAAGCGCGGCATCGATCCGGAGGAGTTCTGGGGCAACGCCGGCCTGCCGGCGTTCCGGTTCCCGGATCCCAACGGGACCGGCTTCTCCAACGGCGCCCCGCCGCCGGCGCCGACCCCGCTGGAAGGCACCCCGGCCAATCCCGGGCCGGCTGTCGTCCCCGGCTCGCCGTGCTCCTACACGCCGGGCCCCGGTGGTGATCCGACTCCGGGCAACCCGCTGCCCTGCGCGGACCTGACCGTCGGGCCGTTCGGCGACAACCCGTACGGACCGAACTACGCCGGGCAGGGTCCCAACGTGGCCACGTCGCCGCCCAACGCCCACGGACCGCAGCCGTCCCCGGGTGTGCCCGCCTCGGCGATCCCCGGTCAGCTTTCCCCGACCGTTCCCGGGCGCGCGTGCCGTTGCCGCCGGCCCCGCCCGGAGCGCGCACCGTTCCGCTCGAGCCGCAGCCCTCAGCGCCGGACTTCACGCCCGGCATCGCGCCGCTGCCTCCGGCTCTCGACGGGCCCCCGCCGCCACCCGGGCCGGGCCTGACACTGCCGCCGGCCGGTGAGCCGCCGCTGCCCGGCAACCCGCCGTTCCTCCCGCCGGGATCGCAAGGCTAGGGGAGGAGGGAGCTGTCGACGATTTTCAACGTCCGGAACCTCAAACTGTCCGGCCTGTCCCGCGCCTCGGTGATCCTCATCGCGGTGGTGCTGATCCTCGGGATCATCGCCGCGGTCATCGGGTGGAACCTCTACAAGAAGGCCACCACCAACTCGGTGACGGCCTACTTCACGCAGACGCTGGCCTTCTACGAAGGCGACGACGTCCAGATCATGGGTGTGCGGGTCGGCTCGATCGACAGCATCGTGCCCGACGGCGACAAGATGAAGGTCACCTTCCACTACGACGACAAGTACAAGGTGCCCGCCGACGCCACCGCGTCGATCCTGAACCCGAGCCTGGTCGCCTCCCGCACCATCCAGCTGGCGCCGCCCTACACCGGCGGCCCGGTGCTCGAAGACGGTGCCGTGCTCGGTCTGGACCGCACCCAGGTCCCCGTCGAGTACGACGATCTGCGCAACTCAATCAACCGGTTGCTGACCGATCTCGGGCCCACCCCCAACAACCCAAGGGTCCGTTCGGCGACATCATCGAGTCGGCGGCCGACGGTTTCGCCGGCAAGGGGCAGCAGCTCAACCGCACACTGACCAACCTGTCCGAGGCGCTGTACACCCTCAACGAGGGCCGCGGCGACTTCTTCAGCGTGATCAAGAGCCTGGCGCTGTTCGTCAACGCGCTCTACCAGAGCGACCAGCAGTTCGTCGCGCTGAACGACGACCTGGCCCAGATCACCAACGCGTTCACCAACACCGACAACGAGGTGGCCGACGCGCTGCAGGATCTCAACGAACTGCTCGACACCACACGGGGATTCATCGACGAGAACGGTGAGGTGCTGGCCACCGACATCCAGAACCTCTCCGATGTCACGACCGCGATCCTGCAGCCGCAGGCGCGCGACGGCCTGGAGACGGCGCTGCACGCCTACCCGAACGTCGCGGCGAACCTGATGAACATCTCGTCGCCGAACGCCGGCGGCATCGTCGCCATGCCGGTGATCAACAACTTCGCCAACCCGATGCAGTTCCTGTGCAGCGCGATCCAGGCGGGCAGCCGGCTGGGTTATCAGGAGTCGGCGGAGTTGTGCGCCCAGTACCTCGGGCCGATCCTCGACGCGATCAAGTTCAACTACCTCCCGTTCGGCGCCAACCAGCTGCGTACGGCGATGACGCTGCCCAAGCAGATCGCCTACTCCGAGGAGCGCCTGCGCCCGCCGCCCGGATACAAGGACACGACGGTGCCCGGCATCTGGTCGCGAGACACGTTGTGGTCGCACGGCAACCACGAGCCCGGCTGGATCGTCGCGCCCGGTATGCAGGGCGTCGAGGTGCAGCCGTTCACGCAGAACATGCTCACCCCCGAGTCGCTCAACGAGTTGATGGGCGGACCCGACATCGTCCCGCCGCCGGCTCCGCCGGCATTTGGCACCACGCGCGACGGCAACCTGCCCGGCCCGCCGAACGCGTTCGACCAGAACAACCCGTTGCCGCCGCCGTGGTATCCGCAGCCGGCCCCGCCGCCTGCACCCGCGCCCGGCGTCGTCCCGGGGAACCCGTTGGGCGCCATCGCCCCCGCAGCGCCGCCGGCGGCACCGGCGCCGGCCGCCCCGGCAGGGCCGCTGCTGCCGGCCGAGTCGGCAGGCTGACCGTGAAACTCTCGAAAGTCAGCTGGCGCAAGCTCCCCAAGCGGGTGGTGGCCCTCGGTGCCGCGGCGCTGATGCTCACCTCGTGCGGGTGGCAGGGCATCTCGAACGTGCCCCTGCCCGGCGGTCCGGGCACCGGGCCCAACGCCAAGACGATCTACGTCCAGATGCCGGACACGTTGGCGCTCAACGTGAACAGCCGCGTGCGCGTGGCCGACGTCTACGTCGGGCGGGTGCGTGCCATCGAGTTGCGCAACTGGGTGCCCACGCTGACGCTGGACGTCGACCCCAGCGTGGAGCTGCCCGCCAACGCGCTGGCGAAGATCGGCCAGACCAGCCTGCTGGGTTCACAGCACGTGCAGCTGGATTCGCCGCCGGACCCGTCCGCGCAGATGCTGCAGAGCGG
>Ga0310345_10003532_pt1 | contig 14814 bp, 16 predicted proteins | sample HC15DNA20500_MG_FD_204667 | JGI IMG/M metagenome (GOLD analysis project Ga0310345, IMG submission 204667) | Marine microbial communities from station ALOHA, North Pacific Subtropical Gyre - HC15-DNA-20-500_MG | ecosystem: Environmental > Aquatic > Marine > Oceanic | place: Pacific Ocean: North... | reverse complement strand
GGCGCGCGATCTGGCGCGGCTGCATTCCGACGATCTCGGCGCCCTGGAACCGGATCGAGCCCTCACGCTTGCCCAGAATGCCCATGATCGCCAGCAGGGTCGAGGTCTTTCCCGCGCCATTGCGGCCCAGAAGCGTCACCACCTCGCCTTCGGCCACGTCGAATTCGATGCCGTGCAGAACGTGGCTTTCGCCATACCATCCATTGAGATCGCGCACCGCCAGCATGGCGCCCGCCGTCCGGCCCGGACGTTCCGTCTGTGCCATCGCGTCACTCATGGTCGGCTCCGATATAGGCTTCGATCACCTCGGGTGACCTGGACACCGCGGCATAATCGCCCTCGGCCAGGATCTCGCCGCGCGCCAGAACCGTGATCCGATCCGACAGATCCGCGACCACGGAAAGATTGTGCTCGACCATCAGGATCGTGCGGTTCTTCGATACGCGGCGGATCAGGGCGGCGATGCGTTCGACATCCTCGCGGCCCATGCCGGCCATCGGCTCGTCCAGAAGCAGCATCTCGGGGTCCAGCGCCAGCGTCGTCGCGATTTCCAGCGCGCGCTTGCGGCCATAGGGCAGTTCGGCGGCGCGGTGACGCTCGAACTCGGTCAGTCCGACCTCTTCCAGATAGTCGCGCGCCTTGTCGTCATAGCGCGACAGGGTCTTTTCCGAACGCCAGAAATCGAAGCTTTCGCCGCGCCGCCGCTGAAGCGCGATGCGCACGTTATGAAGCACTGTAAGATCGGGAAAGATGGCCGAGATCTGGAACGATCGCACGATGCCCAGCCGTGCGATCTGGGTCGGCGACAGGGCGGTGATATCCTGGCCCTTGTAGATGATCTTCCCCGCGGTCGGCTTGAGAAACTTCGTCAGGAGGTTGAAACAGGTCGTCTTTCCCGCGCCGTTCGGCCCGATCAGCGCGTGGATCGAGCCGGTTTCGACCGAAAGGTTCACTTCGTTCACGGCAACGAAGCCGCGAAATTCCTTGGTCAGACCCCTGGCTTCGAGTGCCGCGGTCACGAGGCCGCCCCGGCGCAGGCGTCAACTGCGGCGGTCGTTGCCGCGATCGGAAAAGACGGCCGGTCGCCCAGGTCGGCAAGCCGCCACAAGTCCTGCTCCGCGCTCGCAGAATTGATGTCGCTCGTCTTCGGCAAATCGCGCCTCTATCCTGTTCTTCTGGCTGGATTCTTGTCGAGCCAATCCCTGTTTCCTGGGCAGCATGAGCGCGGATCGGGATGCAGACAAACGAAAAATTCTGCACGATGAATGCAATAAATCTGCTAACAGGCGTCATGGATACCAAACTTGTCGAGACCTTTCTGGAAATCGTCGCCACCGGCAGTTTCAATACCGCCGCGGCGCAGATGAACATCGGCCAGACCACCGTCAGCGCACGCATCCGCACGCTGGAGGACCAACTCGAACGCCCGCTTTTCGTGCGCCACAAGGGCGGCGCGGCGCTGACCCCCGCCGGCCGGCAATTTCTGCGCCATGCCCCGAACTTCGTGCAGCTTGCGCGGCAGATGCGGCGCCAGGTCGCCGTTCCGCAGGGTCACAGAGCCATCCTTGCCATCGGCGGCGAGATGAGCCTCTGGCAGCCGCTGCTGCTGGACTGGATCCGGCGGCTCAGGGCCGAATGCCCCGACATCGCGCTCAGGGTCCAGGTCGATGCGCCCGGAACGCTGATCGACCAGGTGGCCGCGGGTCTTGTCGATGCGGTGGTGATCCATGCGCCGCCGCAACGGCCCGGCCTGCGCATCGATCTGCTGGCGGATGACAGGCTGGTTCTGGCCAGCACCGACCCGGCCGCCGACCCCGCCAACGGGCAGACCCTGGTGGGCGCCGATTGGGGCCCGGATTTTTCGCAGGGCTTCGTTTCCGGCTTTCCCGCGTTTCAGGGCGCCGGCGTGACGTTCGATCCCGGCCCGCTTGCCGCCGATTATATTTTGGCGGCCGGGGGCTCGGGCTATTTCCGCCAGCGCGACATCGCGCCCCATCTCGCCTCGGGCGCACTGCACCTTGTCCCGGACGCGCCGCAATTCCCCTATCCGGTTTGCGCGGTCAGTTCGTCGCAGGCCGACCCCGACCTGCTGGGCCCTGCCCTGTCCCATCTCCGGAAGGTCGCGCCCTCTGGTTGATCCCTTGCCCGCAGTCCACGATGTGGGTTCAACGCCGGGCCGGACATGGCGCCGCAGGCTGGCAACGGATCACGTCCGCGCCCTTGTTTCCTGGCCGAAATGATTTCGCGGGCGGTCGCTGCCAGCAGCCTCTCCGCCGCGTTCCGATTAACAAAAGCTTCAGGAACCGCCGCCTTGGGCGCCGGGTTTCCCCGATGGTTGAAATTCAGCCGGAGGAGGAAATCAATCATGCCAATGAAAATCAGGATCGCAGCGACCACCGCCATCTGCGCCTTGTCGGCGAATATGGCACTGGCTCAGTCCGAATCTGCGAGCAAACAGACCACGGGCAAAGAACAAAGCCCGGATTCCGTGACCTGCGCGGACATTACTGCCATGGACACGGCGCTGGTTCCGGGCACCCTGTATTATATCGCCGGGTACAAGAAAGGCAGCGATGCAGGAATGTCGGCCGGTCAAGGCGGCGGCCAGTCGGCTGCGGCGGGGGCGTCAGGCGCGACAGGGTCCGCATCCGGCGACAGTTCTGCGACGACTGCGGCCGATGGCAGCACCGTGACAAGCGATGCCAACACCTCTGCCAACAGCGCCATGGACAAGCCGGCATCGGATGCCGCGACCGCGGCCGATGGCAGCGCGATCACGAGCGATGCGAACACCTCTGCCAACAGCGGCTCCAGCGGGGCGGCGTCGGACACGACGATGGCCACTGACAGCAGCGCGACCGCGGCAGGTGCGGATGCCTCGGCATCGGCGTCTGGTGGCGGACAATCGGGCGGCGGAATGTCCGCCGATGCCGGCGGCAGCCAGGCTGGCAGCGCCGGTGGCGACGTCGCCATCATGCGCGTCAGCGGAATGTTCGAGATCCCGGTCGAGGAGGTCATTACGGCGTGCACCGACACCCCGGAAATGAAGGCCGCCGACGCGATCGAACAGAAGCGCGGCGCTGCGGGTTCGATGTCGAACTGACGACGACCAGGCTCAGAGGCCAGACAAGGGTTCGGCGGCGTGGAAGCGTTCATGCCGCCGGACCAACGGGCGATCCCGGTTTTCCCGCGAAAGCCCTGTTGCGAATTTCATGAGTGTTCGGGCTGCACCTCTGTGGATTTCTGGCCGGCACACCCGGCCCCTCGGAACGACTATCCCTAACTGCCGCGGGCGGAAACGTCGCCACGTTGTCATGGATCGGCATGTGATCGGGGGATTCGCGCGAAACGCCGGCACAGAGGGCGGCCCGCAAGTTCGATGAAACCCGGCAAGGATGTCATGGGTGCGGCCCGTTCTTGTCGCACCCGCAGCACGGGCGGGCTGACTGCGCGGCGCGGGCAAGGTGGCCTGGACCGTGACCGCCCCGCTGATCCGTGACCGTCCCATTCTCGCGGTCTGCAAGCGGATCGCGCAACTCGAAAGGATTTAGCTGTGACGAATACTGACCAACAGAAGCCTACTGCGCACCAGGACACGACGAGCAGGGCCAAGTCGGCTGCGAGCTCGGCGTCGGAAGAGGTGAAGGAGCGGGCGCAGGATGTGGCCGGGAAGGTTTCCCACGAAGCGACACGACAGGCCGACAAGGCCAAGGGCGCGTTGGCGGGCGAGGTGAAGGATGTCGCCTCCGCGCTGCGGACCGCGGCCGATGAGATGCGTGACGGATCGCCTCAGGAACGCACCTTCAGCCAGATCGCGGACGGGCTGGCCGATGCCTCGGAAGCCATGCGAAACAAGGATTTGGGCGAGGTCGTCGGAACCCTCAACGACTTTGCGCGGCGCAATCCGTTGGCTTTCCTGGGGGGCGCGGCACTCCTTGGGTTTGCAGCGACCCGGTTCGCCAAGGCGTCAGGCAGCAGGCCATCACAGCCCGCCAACCCCTCGTTGGCTGGCATGTCCGGCCCCGCAGCCGCCGATCCGCTGCAAAGCCCGGCCCCCGTCACGACAGCGAAAGGAACATCAGCATGAGCACCGAACCGAACAAGTCCGCCAGCGGCTTGCTGAACGACGCATTGTCCCATGTCAGCAGCCTGGTTCGCAACGAGGTCGATCTGGCCCGTGCGGAAATCAACGAAAACGTCAACAATGCCGGCGCCGCCATCGGCTTGATCATCGGCGCCCTCGTGGTGGCGCTGACCGCTCTCAACGTGTTGTCTGCCGCCCTTGTCGCCGCCCTGACCGAGGCCGGGATCCCCGGCGGCTGGTCGGCGCTGATCGTCGGGGTCGTCTTCGCGATCATCGCCTACGTGATGCTCAAGAAGGGCAAGGACAACCTGAAACTCAGCAGTCTCGCCCCCAGCAGGACCGCGAAGAACGTCAAGCGCGACGCGCGCGCCGTGAAGGAGGCCTATGATGACCAATGAGACCCGTTCCCCCAAAGAGATCGAACGCGATATCGAACGCGAACGCGCCGGTCTGACCAATACGCTGTCGGACCTGCAAGACAGGTTTTCGATCGAAAGCCTCGCGCGGCAGGTAAGTGATCAGGTCCGCGAGCATGGCGGCGATATCGGCCGTTCCGTATCGGACGCGGTGAAGCGCAATCCGCTGGCATTGGCGCTGACCGGGGCCGGCCTCGCCTGGCTCATGCTGAGCGACAGAAGCGGCGGGCACGACCATGCCGCCCGCGATGCGCGCCATGGCCGGTTCGATGATGACGACAAGGACGGCCGGTATGGCCGCCGGCACGGTCACGATGCGCGTAGCGGTGTCGCGGATGATCACAGGTCCCGGCCCGTGACCGGGACGGGACGTTTCGCGCGGCCCGAAAACACCCCCTCCTGGGCGCGAGACCATGACAGTGACGGACTTGGCCTGTCATCGCGGGCAGAATACACCGCCCCGGGCGTCGCCGGGAATGCCTCGGAGGCGGCGTCCGGGGCCGGGGGATCGGGGCGCGGCCCTGGCGCCTCTGTCGCGGATACCACCAGACGCGCGGCCGGATCGGTCACGGATACGCTCAAGGGTGCCGCCGATGGGGTGGCGGATACCGGCCGCGCGGTTGCCGACAGCGCGCGCGCTGCGGCGACCAGCGCATCGGATCGCGCGGCAGCCATGCGGGCGCGGCTGGCCGAGGGCACCGAGGCCCTGTCCGAGGAAGCACGCGATCGCGTGATCGCCGCGCGTGAAAGCGCGATCGAGGCACGCGATGCGTCGCTGCGATATGCCCGTCAAGGCCGCGACATGGCCGTCGATATCTTCGAGGAACAGCCGCTCATCGCGGGTGCGCTTGCCCTTGCCGTCGGCGCCGCCATCGGTGCGGCACTGCCGCGCAGCCGGACCGAGGACCGTTATCTGGGCGAACAGAGCGATCGATTGATGGAAGAGGCCGAACGTCTTTACGCCGAGGAGAAAGAGAAACTCGGCAAGGTCGCTGAGGCCGCGACCGACGAAGCCAGAAAGATCGCGCAAGAAACCCGGGACGAGGTGGACAGCGCGGCGAAATCGGCGATCGACAAGGCCAAGTCCTCGGGCGAGCGGATCGCGGGCGCAGCCGAAACCGAGGCCGAGAAGCAGAACCTGGGCGATGTCCAGAACAGGTCGTGATCGAAAAACGCCATGAAACCTGCCGGTCCGCGCATCCCGTGCGGGCCGGATTCAGCAAAAGAGGCATCGCATGACCCGTGGCAGAAACGCCGACACCCCGGCGGAGATTCCCGCGGCAGGATGGAAGGACATCGCCCTTCGCGTGAAGGACGAACTGGTCTCGGATCACGTTGGCCTCCTTGCCGCGGGCGTCGCATTCTACGCCTTGCTGGCGATCTTTCCGGCTATCACGGCGCTGATGGCGCTGGCGGGCATGGTGCTTGACCCTGCCCAGGTGACCGCGCAGCTTGCGACGCTGACCCAGATGATCCCCAGGCAGGCCGCGCAGATCATCCTCGATCAGGCGGTCGCCGTCGCGGGATCGCAGGATGCGGGCCTGGGGATCGCGTTCCTGATCGGCCTGTTGCTTGCGATCTATTCCGCGTCCAAGGGAATGAGCAGCCTGATGGAAGGGCTGAACGTCGCCTATGATGAAGACGAGGATCGCGGATTCATCCGCAAGACCCTGTGGACCCTTGGCCTGACGGTGTTTCTGATCGTCGGCCTGCTGCTGGGGCTTCTCGCGGCGCTGGCGGTGCCGGTCGCGCTGGATCTTGTCGCCCTGCCGGGCTGGCTGAAAACGGTGCTGGCCTTGTCGCGCTGGATCCTGCTTGCGATCATGACGATAATCGGGCTTGCGGTTCTTTACCGATATGGTCCGTCGCGCGATGACGCGGAATGGCGATGGCTGACGCCCGGCGCGATCGCGGCCTGCGTGATCTGGATCCTCGCATCGATCGCCTTCTCTCTCTACGTCGGCAATTTCGGCAGCTACAACCAGACCTTCGGCAGCATGGCGGGCGTCATCATCCTGCTGATGTGGTTGTGGATTTCGGCCTTCATCGTCCTGCTCGGAGCCGAGTTGAACGCCGAGATCGAGGCCCAGACCGCCGCCGACTCGACCGTCGGCCCGGACGAACCGATGGGTGCGCGCGATGCGGAAAAGGCCGATCATCTTGGTTCCGCGAAAGGCCGGACCTGACCCGACGTCGCCGCGGCCGGGACGATGCGCACAGGCCGGCCGGAGACCCCGGCAGGCTGCGTCGCGTGGCCTGGGGCGGCAGTTTCCGACCTTGCCGCCATCCGGCCCCTTGTCGGACCGAAGGTGGTTTTGGCCGCAACGCAGCATGTCGGGAAGGCGGTCATGTCATGAAACCGTCCCGGTCGCGTCAAGAAAGAACCGCACCATTTCCGCGCTTGCGTCGGGGCCGGCCGGATCGGCATAGGAGCCGGTCGCATCGCCGCCCGACCAGGCGTGGCCCAGCCCGTCGATGCGCCAATGTTCAAGGATCGGCTGACCGTTCGGGGCCAGCACAGTATCACGGATATAGCGGCGCCCGCCCATCGTGCCGCTATCGCGCAGCTCGGCCCCGGCGGCGCCCGCCTCGTCCACGATCCGCTGTCCGTTGGCCGCGTTGACGGTGGCGTCCGCCGCACCGTGAAACACGATCGTCGGCAGCGGGCGGAGGGGTGCGCCAGAAGTCTGGCGCAAGCTGCCGCCCATCGCCGCGAAGGCGGATTGCACGTCGCGGGCCGCCTTGTAGGGCAGACCGGAATGCACCCCCACATGAGTGAACACATCCGGGTAGGCCCGTCCGAGGATCACCGCCATCGCACCGCCGGCCGACAATCCGGCAACGAAAATCCTGTCCTCGGGGATGTCGTGATCCTGACGGATCTGAACGGCCAGACCGGCGAGGATCGCGGGTTCTCCGCTTCCGCGTTCCTGATCGGACGGCGCGAACCAGTTCCAGCACGATTGCATGTTCGCCCCACGCGACTGGCCGGGATAGACCACGATCAGGTCATGGGCATCGGCGATCCGGTTCATCCCGGTGCCATTCGCGAAATCCGCAGGCGATTGGGTGCAACCGTGCAGCATCATCACCAGACCGGCAGGGCGCCGCGCTCGCAGGTCGGGAATGTAGAGACGGTATGCCCGCTCTCCCGCCGGGCAGGTGAAACTGCCATGGTCGAAGCGGGCACCCCTGGGCAGCACCGGCTCGGGTGCGGGCGCACCGCCCACCCCGCCGCCCGGCCGTGCTCGGGCGGCCAGTTCGGCCAGGGTCTTGCGCAAACCCCGGCCCTTGCCGAAGGGCGCGACATCTTCTGCCGCGCGCAGCGTTTCCGGAACCGGCCCCGGTCGCGACATGGCGGACGCGGCCGTGCCGCGCAAGGCGGCCTGGATCATTTCCGTGGCAGCGATCGGGTTTCCGGCGCGCACAAGGTCACTGGCCCGGCGCATCGCCGAGCTTGCATCGTCTGTCATCTCTGTTTTTCCTTGATTGGGGGTCAGCGGATACGCGACCCAAGTGCCTTCTTGACCTCAGGGCTGGCCTGAAGGGCCCCCAGCACGTCGATGGACCCGATCGTCGCGAGGGCGAGTTCCGGCGTCACGTCGGATGCGATCCGCACGAGGCCGACGACCTTGATATGCAGTATTTCATGCGCATCGCGCGCGGCCTTCAGATCGGCTGCGCTGTAGTCGCGCAGGCCAAGCTCCATCGTATGCCGTTCGATCGATCTGGCCACCGCGTCGCCATGCGTGTCCAACTGCTTGCGGATCGCCGTGCGAATGAAGTCGCTGCGATTGGAATAGAATCCTTCCTGCACGAGCAGGTCGATCCTGCCGAGATCCACGAATCCCATATTGATGGTGATCTTCTCGTTCTCGGGCATCCTTTGGCCGATCTGCGTGACGTTGCCCATCTTCCATTCTCCATCTGTATGGATGGTATATGGATGTATTCAAGGAAAGCGCAAGGGGCTTGTTCCGGATATTCGGCGCAGGCCACCGGCGATCGGGTGATGCGACAGAGGTGCCCCGCCCGAATATGTCAGCTAAACTAACACGATTGTATAGTAATTGTCGCTTTTTGTAACTTTCATTTAAACGTATGCATCGTTGGAAAGAGATGAACATCACGCAAGCAGACAAGGATCCGGCACCGTGTCTTCGACCGATACCCGTATGAAGGTTTCCGTTTGGCGCGGCGACCATGAAGGTGGCGAATTCCAGATCTTTGACGTTCCCGCGCAAGACAGCCAGACCGTGCTGGATGTCGTGGCGTGGATCCAGCAGAACGACGATCCCACGCTGTCATACCGTTTTGCATGTCGCGTCGGAATGTGCGGATCCTGCGCGATGATGGTGAACGGCCAGCCGCGCTGGACCTGTCGCACGCATGTCAAGAAGGTGCTGAAGGACAATTGCATCGAGATCGGGCCGCTGCGCAATCTGCCGGTCATCAAGGATCTCGCGGCCGACATGGACCCGTTTTTCGAGAAATGGGTCAAGGCGGAAGGCGTGTTCCACCCGTCGAAGACCCGCAACGACCAGATCGAGGAGATCGACCCGGCGAGCGTTCAGCGGGTAAAGGCCGATGCCGGGATCGAATGCATCAACTGCTCGGTCTGCTATGCGTCATGCGATACCGTGGCCGGGAATCCCGATTTCCTCGGTCCCGCGGCGCTGAATCGTGCCTGGACGCTCTACAACGATTCCAGGGATGCGGGTTCGCGCAAAATCCTTGATGCGGTCAGCGGCGCCGGTGGCTGCCACAACTGTCACTCGATGGGAAGTTGCGCGCATTTCTGCCCCAACGGACTGAATCCGATGGACGCGATCGCCGGGCTGAAGCGGGCGACCGCCGCCGCGTTCTTCAGGCGGAGGACCTGACCGATGCTGGACATCCGGCTTTACCTGCTGCAGCGATTGTCGGCGCTGGTCATGGCGCCTCTGGTCATCGGGCACCTCGCGGTGATGATCTATGCGATTCAGGGCGGGCTAAGCGCAGCCGAGATCCTGGGACGAACGCAGGGCAGCTTTGCCTGGGCGACGTTTTACGGGACTTTTGTCATTGCCGTGTCTGTCCACGCGGCGATCGGCCTGCGCGTCATCGCACATGAATGGCTGGGTCTTGGGGCGCGCGCCCTTTCCGTGCTGACCTGGATTGCCTTTCTGGTTCTGGTCTGGATGGGCGTGCGCGCCGTCTGGGCCGTTACCGCCCCCGGGGGTGTCGCATGATCCGCCCGCACCGCACCCATCCGCTCTGGTATGCCTTCATTCTTCATCGCGTCTCGGGGGCCTTGCTGGCCCTGTTCCTGCCGGCGCATTTCTGGGTTCTGTCCATGGCCCTGAACGAAGCCGCGCGGCTGGACGGATTCCTGGCATGGACGGACATGCCGCTGGTAAAATTCGCGGAATTCGGGCTGGTCTTCCTGCTGGCCGTCCATTTCTTCGGAGGGTTGCGCCTTCTCGCGCTTGAACTGATGCCATGGACCTCTCGCCAGAAGACGCTGGCGGCGGGGGCGGTGGGCCTCTCGGTTCTCGTCTCCGGAACCTTTTTCCTGCAAGCGGTGTGATCATGCCCCTGAAAAGCGATATCGATCGTCACGACACCGACATCCTGATCCTTGGCACCGGCGGAGCAGGGCTTTTCGGCGCGCTGCATGCCCAGCAATCGGCGCCGCCGGGGACCAAGATCACCATCGCGGTCAAGGGGCTGATCGGCAAATGCGGCTGCACCCGCATGGTTCAGGGCGGCTACAATGTGGCCCTGGGACATGGAGACACCGTCGAGCGGCATTTCATGGACACGATCGTCGGCGGCAAGTGGCTGCCGGATCAGGACATGGCCTGGCGGCTGTGCGAACAGGCGGTCGTGCGTGTCCGCGAACTGGAAAACGAAATCGGCTGCTTCTTCGACCGGGTCGCGGACGGCTCGCTGCATCACAAGGCGTTCGCGGGACAGACGGCCGATCGCACGGTGCACAAGGGCGATCTGACCGGGATCGAGATCATCAACCGGCTGATGGAACAGGTTCTGGCCCGCCCGATCGAAAAGCTTCAGGAGCATCGCGCCGTCGGACTGATCCCGACCAAGGATGGCTCGGCCCTCGCCGGGGTCCTGTTCATCGACATGCGCAGCGGAAAGTTCCGCTTTGTCCGCGCCAGGACGGTGCTGATGGCAACGGGTGGCGGCCCCACCATGTACAAATACCACACGCCCTCGGGCGACAAGACGATGGACGGGCTTGCAATGGCGCTGCGCGCGGGGCTGCCGCTGCGCGACATGGAGATGGTTCAGTTCCATCCGACCGGGCTGCTGGCCGGCGACCATACCAAGATGACCGGCACCGTTCTGGAAGAAGGGTTGCGCGGCGCGGGCGGGCATCTGCTGAACGGCAACGATCACCGGTTCATGTACGATTATGACACCCGCGGCGAACGCTCGACCCGCGACGTGGTCAGCCGCGGCATCTATTCGGAGATGCGCAAGAACAATTCATCGCCCAATGGCGGGGTGTTCATCTCGATGGCGCATCTTGGCCCCGACATCGTTGCGAAGAAGTTCAAGGGCATGGTCCAGCGCTGCGCCGATTCGGGCTTCGATCTTGCCGGCGGCAAGGTGGAGGTGGTGCCGACCGCGCATTATTTCATGGGCGGCGTCGTTGTCGATGTCGATACCCGCACGGCCATGGAAGGGCTGTATGTCGCCGGCGAGGATGCGGGCGGGGCGCATGGATCGAACAGGCTGGGCGGAAATGGCGTCGCCAATTCGACCGTCTATGGCGGTATCGCGGGTGACGTGATGGGCCGCGACATTCGCGCCATGACGGCACTGCGCGATCCGGATGAGAATATCCTGTCGGCCGAGATCGAGCGCGCGCGACGCCCGTTTGGCAAGCCTGTCGGCAATGTCCAGAACCTGCGCCGCGTATTGCAGGACGCGATGTGGGACGATGTCGGCGTCATGCGGACCGAACAGGGATTGATCAGCGGCCTGAAAAAGATCGCGACGGTCGCCACCGACCTGCAGGATATCGGCGTCGATCCGTCCAACCTGGCGTTCAACCTGACCTGGCACGACTGGCTCAACCTGGCATCGCTGGTCGACGTGTCCGAAGTCATCGCCGAGGCTGCCCTGGCGCGCGAGAATTCGCGAGGCGCGCATTTCCGCGAGGATTTTCCCGATCAGGGAGATCTGGAAACCTCGTATTTCACGGTGGCGCGGAAAACCGCCGAGGGGCTGCGCGTATCGCGCGACCCGGTCCGGTTCACAATCGTTCGGCCGGGCGAAACCGTGCTGCCCGAGGGCGAGCCCGAGACGCTGGTGCAGGCGGCCCGGTAAAGGAGACGATCCATGATTTCCATAGACCTCATCGAATCCACCGCCGAAGTGCTGATGGACAAGGCGGCCATCGAGATCCCGCAAGACTACCTCGATGGGCTTGAAGCCACGGCCAGTGTCGAGGACGGCGATCTGTCGTCCTTCGTTCTTCAAGCCATGCTGGAGAACTACAAGGCCGCAAAGGAGGATCGCCGCGCGATGTGCGGTGATACGGGGTGCCCGCGCTGGTATGTCAAGATGGGCAACGAGGCGCAGATCGAGGGCGGTCCCGTCGCATTGGAAGAAGCCCTGCGTCGGGCGACGGCGACCGCGACGAACGGCGTTCCGCTGCGCCCCAACCGGGTCCATCCGCTGTGGCGTACCGATCACGACAACAATGTCGGTATCAACGCGCCCGAGATCGAATACGGTTTCGAGCCGTCAGCCCCCGGCCAGGGCGACTGGATCGACCTGACGACCGTGCACAAGGGCGGCCTGTTCGGCACCGATTACCGGATGCTGTTTCCATCCGACGGGATCGAGGGGATCAAGCGGTTCTATCTGGACAGTCTTGTCGCCTTCGGCAAACGCGGTCTGGCCTGCCAGCCGGCGATCATCGGTATCGGGCTGGGCGGCTCGAAGGATACCTGCATGGTGCTGGGCAAGCGCGCCGCCTGCCTGCGCACCGTCGGCGACCGCAACCCCGACCCCAGGATCGCCGAGCTGGAGATGGAGTTCAAGGAACTCGGCAACTCGATCGGCATGGGCGCCATGGGTTTCGTCGGCAAGTCGATGGTCGTCGATTGCCATATCGAGGTTGGCTATTGCCACACCGGCGGGATGCAGATGAGTGTTCACGCCTTCTGCCTGTCATCCCGGCGGGCCTGCGCGCGGGTCCATGCCGACGGGCGGGTCGAACACCGCACCGATCCGCAATGGTTCACCCCGTTTCAGCGCCGCGAGACGGTCGAATGGCCCGCGACCGCGACCGCGGCACAGTAGCATCCGGCACCCGCGCAACCCGACGCGGCCCGATGCGGAAGGCCGCAAGGATCCGGCTGCGAAAAGATGGCTCCAAGCCCCGCGCTTGAAGGAGAAAATGTCATGACCCACAAGATCATTCGCCTTTCGACGACACCGTCGCCCGAAGACCTTGCAGCATTGAAGCTGGGGGACATCGTGCATCTGGACGGCGTGATCTATACCGGCCGGGAAGGTGTCTACAAGCGCGCGATCGAGGAAGGTGTCCCCATCCCGATGGACCTGCCGGCCGAAAGCGCGGCCAATTTCCACTGTGCGCCAGCCGCGGCGCAACGCGACGATGGCAGCTTCGACATGGGTGCCGTGACCGCGACAGCCAGTTTCCGTTTTTCCAGGTGGATCGCGGACTGGTTCCGCATCTCGGGCGCGCGCATCATCATCGGCAAGGGCGGCATGAGCCCGGAAGACTATCGGACCAAATTCGTTCCCAACGGCGCCATCTATCTGACCACCGTCGGCTATGGCACCGGCGCCCTGCTGGGGCGCGGAATCAAGAATGTCAAAGGCCTGCACTGGCGCAAGGAACTGGGCCTGGCCCAGGCGATGTGGGTGATCGAGGCGGAAAACATGGGACCTTTCATCGTCGCATCCGACATCGAGGGCAATTGCCTGTTCGAACGCGAGAACGCGAAGATCGCAGGCGGTCTTGCCAAGGTCTATGAAGGGACGCGCCCCGCCGTCCTCAAGCGGTATGGGGAAACCGATGACAGAACGGACGAAGTCATCGGCTGAGGAAGTCAGCGGTCTGTCCGGCAGTCTGATCCTGCCCGGGGCCGAAGACCATGGCGATCGACCGGCCCGCGCTGGCATTGTCGCGCTGGTGTCTGGTGTCAGCAATCTTCGTGCCGGCCTGCGGATGTCGCCGAAGGCTTGCCGTTGGTGGCAGGTCCGCCATCGCGGCTCTGGGCCGCGCCGACAGGCATGCCGGCCGCTCTGGATCATTCTTTCCCTTCCGAATGCATGAGGAAACGATGTTTGTCGATGAACGCATCTACACGCTGAACGCAGGAAACGTACCGGTCTTTCTGAAACTTTACGAAGAACAGGGAATGGAGGTTCAGGTTCGCATCCTGGGCAGGATGGTCGGCTACTACTACACCGATTTCGGACCATTGAACCAGATCGTGCATATGTGGGGCTATGAATCGCTTGACGACCGTTTCCAGCGGCGCAAGCAGTTGCAGGCGTCGCCGGAATGGCAGTCCTATGCCAAACAGATGCGTCCCCTGGTCGCGAAGGTCGAGAACAAGCTGCTCGTGCCCGCTCCGTTCTTCAAGGTTCCTGCGTGAACGGCGAATATCTTCTGGTCCTGGTGGCCGGAGCGTTTTCGGGCGGGTTCGTGAACGGGCTGGCCGGCTTCGGAACCGCGCTTTTCACGCTTGGCTGGTGGCTGCAGGTGATGCCACCAACCCAGGCCGTGTCGGTGGTTCTGGTCATGTCGGTCGTCAGCGGGGTGCAGGGGGCAATCCTTGTGCGTCGCGCGATCGAATGGCGGCAGCTGTCCCGGTTCCTGATACCCGCGCTGATCGGTATTCCGATCGGATTGCGCCTTCTGCATCGCATCGACGCCGATTTTCTGAAGTTCATCGTCGCCGGATTCATGATCCTCTATGGTGGCTTCTTCACGCTGCGGCGCGACCTGCCCAGCCTGCGTCGCCCGACCCCGATCATCGACAGCGGAATCGGGCTGGTCGGCGGCTTTCTTGGCGCGGTATCGGGTTTGTCGGGCGCCCTGCCGACGATGTGGATCTCGATGCGAGACTGGACCAAGGAACAGAGCCGTGCCGTCTTGCAGCCCTACAACGTCGTCGTCCTGGGAATTTCGGCAGCGCTGATGGCAATGGATGGCGTCTACGACGCGGCGTCCCTGAAGGTGATGGCCATCGCTTTGCCGGTAACGCTGATCGCCGCGCAGATGGGCCTGTGGACATTCAAGCACCTGAGCGATGACCAGTT
>Ga0310345_10003531_pt1 | contig 14815 bp, 10 predicted proteins | sample HC15DNA20500_MG_FD_204667 | JGI IMG/M metagenome (GOLD analysis project Ga0310345, IMG submission 204667) | Marine microbial communities from station ALOHA, North Pacific Subtropical Gyre - HC15-DNA-20-500_MG | ecosystem: Environmental > Aquatic > Marine > Oceanic | place: Pacific Ocean: North... | reverse complement strand
GCACATGTCCCAGTTAGGAAAGCTAACGATTCGACAGACGCTGGAGGGATAAAACCATCTATTACGTGCACCCGGCTGCCAGGACAGTCAATTCACCGACGAGGTTTGCTGTCCACCGTACCGCAATAGTTTTCCAGAATAGGTCTGCATCTCGTTATCATCTTCTATCGTGATCTCACCGTTTACGAGCACATACTTGTACCCGTTCGCTTTCTGGATACGGCGCCATTCATTACCAGGTAGATCATGAGCGATCTCAGCCGGGAGCACTTCCAGCCCATCGTAATCGTAAACGAGTATATCCGCCGGTGCCCCACGCTTGATTACGCCTCGGTTCTCAAAGCCTGCCACCATCGCCGGTAATGCACTCAAGCGCCAGTGTGCATCTTCTAGGCTAATCATATTATGCTCTCGAACGATCCTACAGATTGTCTCTGTTGGATAGCGTCCGGCAGTTAGAAACTTGGTATGCGCACCACCGTCGGAGACACCGAAGACCACATAGGGATCGTCGACAATTTCCTTCAGGTGCTCATTGGAAACATTTGGCGGGGCAGCGAAAAATTCGGTTTGGAGCCTATCCTGCACGGCAATATCAAGCATCGTATCGACTGGATCTTTTCCGAGTTTCTCAGCGATAGCGCCAACCATTAGATCTCGGAACGGCTCTGTCGCTTCCGATTTTGGTCCGGTGACGATGATGTTTTCTATCGGCCCTGTCACAGTAAGAGGTCGTGGTGAGCGCAAACTCGGTCTACGGGTCGGATCACTTAATTTATTGAGCCGTTCTTCAACAGTACCAACTGTGGCTTCACGCCAAGCGGGCCGATCGTCCCAGAGATTCCAGTCTTCAAAGGTAAAATCAAAACCGGCGTCAGTAGTCAAGCCCTGCGCGTAGACCCGAATCCCTCGTTCACGGCAGCTCTTAAGCCAAGCCAGGGATTCTCTATGCACTTCGGGTTTGTGATCGTACGCCTGCAAAACGTTCCACAACAATGGGCGTCCACTGATCATCGACAACTTTTCCATGTGCGCGCGGTCACGTTGGTAATCGCCCGAGGAGATTGTCATTTGCATAAAGCCTTGGTTGCGCTCCCCCAAAATTTGCGCAAACAACTCGCAGGTTTCGTCATGCATGACATCGGTGACCATCGGTGTCGCGTCATAATCCATTTGCACAGAGGACGGGCCATCAGGCATCAGGCGTTGAGCAGACCATCCACAACCACCGGCATCTAGGGACGCCTCTAACAAATGGCGCATCTCGCCATGTTCGGCGTCCGTCGGCTTGCGCCCTTCTTTAGCTGCCTCTAAACCCATTACCCAGATCAGTAACGGGCCGACTGGAACATAAGGTAGTAAATTGATCGCTTTCGGTGCACGGTCTACGCTATTCAGAAACTCAGGAAATGTAATCCAGTCCCACGGCAAACCCGCCTTCATGGAAGCATACGGAATCGCCTCTACTCGAGTCATTGTCAACATCGCGCGTTCTCGTAATTCCGGTTTAACTGGTGCAAAACCAAACCCACAGTTCCCAATCACGGCCGAGGTGATGCCGTGCCAACTCGACAGGCTGCAATACGGATCCCAAAAGAGTTGCGCGTCATAATGGGTGTGTAGGTCTACGAAACCGGGACAGACAATGAGGCCGTCAGCATCAATCACTCGTTGCCCTGCATCGGCACTGATATGCCCAATCTCAGCCACTAAACCGTCACGCACTCCAATATCGGCACAGTATCTGGGAATCCGAGTCCCATCGATCACGGTACCACCTTTAATAACGATATCGAATTTCTGCAACCGATAGTCTCCTGGCTTTTTGAACCGACGATGTGTATTACGCAAAATACTGGCCAGTAATCTACCACTCCTGAGCGAAGCAAAGCCAGCCCAACCGAGTGTGTCATACAGCTTGTTGAGGTTTGATTTTAAATCACACCAGCTTCTCTCAAACGTTCAAGATCTTCCTTAGAATAGCCCAAGGCTCCCAGGATCTCAGCGTTATCCTGACCTAAAACAGGTGCAGCGTGCCGCACTTTGGTGGGTGTTCGCGAAAATTTAGCCGCCGGCCCCGTCAATGGGGCTGTATTGCCATCGGCAAGCCGCACACTCTGCAGCATGTCCCGATCGCGCACGTGGTCTGTTTTTGAAGCTTCAGCGTAAGTGTTTACCCGCGTAACGGCCAAACCGACGTCGTTGAAAGAATCGATGACTTCCGCGGTCGCCCGTGATCTGCACCAGTCCGCAACAACCCCATCTACTTTTTCTCGCTGTTCTAGTCGCTCTAGACTTGTGAGTTGCTTAAGGTCATCCCGCTTGAATAAACCACACATCGCCTCCCAATGCCGGTCAAGTAAGACACCACCGTAAATGTAACCATCGGCGCACTCGTAGACGTTCACCGGCGCCGCAATGGCAAATTGATTCGCGAACCGTGGGATCGGTATGTCAAGAGCGCCGGAGGTCAAATGGCCGTTGCTCTGAAACATTAACCCATCAACAAGGGCAACATCGACATGTTGTCCTTCGCCCGTGCTATTTCTGTGCTGCAAGGCTGCCAAGGCCCCGAGCGCACCATGGACGCCGCCTAAGTCGTCTCCTAGGAAAGTCGGTGCTTTTATTGGTCCGCCTTCGGGTTCACCGTTAATCGAGGTCCAGCCACAAAAATTCTGTGCGATTGGGTCATAGCCAGGTCGGTCACAATATGGTCCAAACTGGCCGAAAGCGCTGATCGACACATAGATAATATCGCGCTTGACTGCTGCAACATCATCGTAACCTACGCCCCAACTTGCGAGCGTAGCGGGTTTGAAATTCTCGATGACGATGTCCGCGCCCTTGCAGAGATCCAAAAATATATCGCGGCCTTGTGGTGTTTTTAGATCTAGAGACACGTTCTGTTTACTGCGGTTCACCGTTTCATGAGGGACGGTGAGCTTAGAATTCGGTAACCTAGGCGGCAATAAGCGACAAATTTCTCCTTCCGGATGTTCAACTTTGATCACGCTCGCACCGAAATCTGCGAGGATACAACCCGCCATGGGACCAGCCCATGTCGTCGTCGCTTCGATCACAACCACACCGTCCATGGGGCCACGTAGATCGCTGCGAGCATTCGCGTAAAACTCACTCTTGTCCATGTTCCCTCCAATTGACTCCAGTACGAGCACAACAATTGGTGGAGAGTATCGCTGTTGCGCCTGGCAGCTTCAATTCGTAAAGAACAACTCAGATGCTAGTATGGTCCGACACTGTCAGCGGAGCTATGATAATGCCCGAATGGAAACCTAGCGCTTGTTTCCTCTGTGAAAACAACTGTGGCATCGAAATTAGAGTGGGCAACGACGGGCGCACAATCGAGAAAGTTCGCGGTGACGAAGCACACCCCTCATCTCGTGGCTATCTGTGCCAAAAAGGCTCGACCCTCAACCATTACCAAAATGGTCCCGACCGAATCCTGCGCCCGCTGCGCCGCACAACGGACGGCAACTACGAACCGATCGATTGGCACACAGCGATACGAGAAATAGCGGCAAAATTCTGCGCCGTACGGGACAAGTTCGGGGGGGATAAAATCTTCTACTATGGCGGGGGTGGCCAGGGCAACCACCTACCGGGAGCCTACGGCTTCAGTACGGTGAGCGCACTGGGCGGACGCTATAGATCTAATGCGCTGGCTCAAGAAAAAACCGGCGAAGGCTGGGTCGCCTCCACTATGTTCGGTGCGTATGCACGTACCGGCGATTTCGAACACTGCGAAGTCGCCGTGTTCTTGGGTAAAAACCCTTGGCATTCACATGGTGTGGCCCGCTCGCGGGTAGCTCTGCGCGAGATCGCCCGCGATCCCCAACGCAGCCTGGTAGTTTTCGACCCTCGTGTGAGCGAAACAGCGGAAATCGCCGATATCCACGTTCGTGTCAACCCAGGAACCGACGCCTGGGCTTTGGCAGCACTGATCGGTGTCATTTTCGAAGAAAATCTAACCAAAAAAGATTGGTTGCAAGAGCATGTGGACGGCATGGACGAAGTACTTACCATAATCCGAGACGTTCCAATCGCGGAGTATTGTTTCCACGCTGGGGTACCTGAGCAACAAATTCGACAGCTCGCACGGCGGCTTGCTTCGGCAAAAAGCATCGCATGGTACGAAGATCTCGGTGTCCAAATGAATCGCCACTCGACTCTAGTCAGCTATCTGCATCGACTCGCATGGCTGGTTACCGGAAGTTTTGGCAAAAAAGGTTCCCAATTCATACCGAACGTGATGCGTCCAGTTCTCAGCAGCAACCCAAATTACGAACGTTGCTCTCCGGTTGCGGGAGCTCCACTATTAGGGGGCTTGGTTCCTTGCAACGTAATCGCGGAAGAAATTCTCAACGATCATCCTGATCGTTACCGAGCCATGCTCATCGAAACTGCGAACCCTGTCCATTCGCTTGCTGACACAGGAAAATTTATAACCGCCATGGAACAATTGGAACTCTCAGTCGTTGTTGACATCGCGATGACAGAAACAGCGCGGCATGCAGATTACGTGTTGCCTGTCGCAACGCAATACGAGAAATCTGAAGCTACGTTCTTCAATTTTGAATACCCCCACAACCATTTCCATCTACGCCATCCGATTATGACCCCACCCGACGACGCCGATGTGCTAACGGAGGCGGAGATTCACTCTCGTTTGGTTGAAGAAATCGGCGCAATGCCGCAAGAGATAGGAGGCCTGAAAAAAACCTTAAACGGCGGCGGCCGTTTGGATTTTGCAAAGGCATTTTTCGCCGCCTGCAAAGCCAATCCATCCATACGTAAAGTGGCGCCGGTCGTACTCTACCGCGTACTAGGCCCAACTTTACCGAAAGGTTGCGCAGAGGCGGCCACCTTGTGGGAGGTCGCGCACTTTGTCGCCAAAAAGGAACCCGCCGCATTACGGCGGGCAGGGCTTGAAGGGGAGGATCTGGCCCTAGGAGAACATTTATTTGACACTATCCTCAATAGCCCCCGCGGCTTTATCTTCTCCGTCGACGAATATGACACATCGTGGAAGCGGGTACGTACACCTAAAGGAAAGATCCAAGCGGGTATACCAGAATTATTCCCCGCTTTCGAATCGCTGCAGTCGGGCCCCGCATCAATTACCGACGAAAACTACCCTTTCGTCCTCTCAGCCGGCGAAAGACGCGCATACACGGCCAACACGGTGATTCGAGGAAAATCGTGGCGTCGTAAAGATCCCTCGGGTGCACTTCGGATTTGTCCCGAAGACGCACAGCGCCTCTCTCTGACAGACGGCGACACGGCGAACCTACGTACACGTAGCGGCGAATCTCAAGTTACGATCGAAATCTCAAAACGCATGAAACCAGGCCACGTATCACTGCCCAACGGATTTGGCATGGATAACGAAACTATTGCCGGGGAGGCTAGTCGTACGGGTGTCGCGCCCAACGAACTGACAGCATCCGAACACCGCGATTTCTTTGCCGGCACACCGTGGCACAAATTCGTCGCCGCGAGCATTAATGGGCCATGAAGATTTCTTGCGCGACTAGCGCGTCACTGGCTTAAATTTAATACGGCGCGGGTGATTAGAAGCGTCCTTATGCCGGCGCTTATGATCCGCTTCGTAGTCGGTATACCCCCCAGGGAACCAATGAACCTGACTATCTCCTTCAAAGGCCAGTATGTGTGTCGCGATTCGATCAATAAACCATCGATCATGAGAAATCACGACGACGCATCCAGGGAAGCTAAGGAGCGCCTCTTCGAGCGCACGCAACGTTTCTACATCAAGGTCGTTCGTCGGTTCATCGAGCATTATCACATTCCCACCGGCTAGCAAGACCTTTGCGAGATGCATCCGATTGCGCTCCCCCCCGGATAACTGCCCGACGTACTGTTGCTGATCGCCCCCCTTGAAATTGAACCGACCAATATATGCACGCGATGACGTTTCGTAATCCCCGACTTTTAGCAGGTCCTGTCCGCCGGATATTTCTTCCCAAACCGTTTTGTCATCCTCAAGCTCAGCGCGACTTTGGTCAACATAGGCGATTTGGACAGTATCTCCCATCTTTATTGTTCCGCCACTCAGTTCTTCTTGGCCCGCGAGAATCCTAAACAACGTCGACTTGCCTGCCCCGTTGCCCCCGATGACGCCCACGATACCGCCTGGCGGCAAGCTAAAAGATAAGTCTTCTATCAATAATTTATCACCAAACGATTTATTCAGGTGCTCCACCTCAATTACTAAATCTCCCAGTCGCGGACCAGGCGGAATATATATTTCGTTTGTTTCCCGACGACTCTGAAATTCCTTCGATCGCAACTCATCAAATCTCTGCAAACGAGCGCGGTTTTTGGACTGCCTCGCTTTCGGATTCGAACGTACCCACTCGAGTTCGGCGACGATGGCTTTGCGATGAGCAGTTCGCTCGCGCTTTTCTTGCTCCAGTCGAATTTCTTTTTGTTCAAGCCAAGACGTGTAATTGCCTTCCCAGGGGATGCCACGACCTCGATCCAACTCTAAGATCCAACCAGCAACGTTATCCAAAAAATATCGATCATGCGTAACGGCAACCACAGTACCGGCGTACTGCTCGAGGTAGTGTTCGAGCCACGCCACCGATTCCGCATCCAGATGATTAGTCGGTTCATCCAGAAGTAGCAAATCTGGCTCGGAAAGTAGCAATCTACAGAGCGCGACGCGTCGCCGCTCTCCGCCGGAAATTTTTGTGACATCACTCTCCCAGGGAGGGAGCCGCAGCGCGTCAGCAGCGATTTCTAATTTACGTTCGACATCCCATCCACCCACCGCCTCAATTTCTGACATCAGGACACCTTGTTGTTCCAACAAGCGGCCCATCTCTTCATCATCGATCGACTCACCTAGCCGATCGGAGATCCGATTAAATCGTTCGAGCAACAACACAGTTTCGCCTAAGCCTTGCTCAACATTGCCACGAAGATCGATTTCCGAATCAAGCTGTGGTTCTTGGGGTAGGTAACCTATCTTCAAACCCTTTAATGGGATCGCCTCGCCTTCGATGTCTGTATCTACGCCGCCCATAATTCGAAGCAATGTAGATTTCCCGGCGCCATTCAGACCAAGTACGCCAATCTTAGCCCCAGGAAAAAAACTGAGCGAAATGTCGCTTAAGATCCATTTTTTAGGCGGCACCATTTTGCCAACCTGATTCATTTGGAAAACGTATTGCGCCATCAGAATCTCAAATCGGGTATTGCGTGCACCATCGACTGGCGACGTTCAGGGGGCTACAGAAGTCTTGCGGGCCTCCATCCGTATGTAATGGAGTAAGCCGTCGATCTCTTTGTCGGTAAAATCCTTAAAACGAGGCATGCCCGTGCTTAGCATCGTCCCCTTCATCACCACCTCTTCGAACGCTTCTCTAGATGTTGTGATTTGGGATTCACGGAGATCAGGCGCGTATCCACCAGAAACGACGCCTGCTCCATGACATAGAAAACACGACTCGGCATAAACGGAGTTCCCGTACTTGATTAAATCGGATTTTAGTTCGAAATTAGGCAAGTCAAGAGGCTTGGCGTAAGCCCGCGGTGGCGAAGAAGGCATGGGAGTTTCAGCGTCTAGCGCAAACGTGACTAGTCGTCGCGGATGCACACGATATTTCCAACCATGCTGCGCCGCTATCGTCCCCGAGATAAGTCCGGCGCCTCCCCAACCGACAAGCAGAGAGACGTATTGCTTGCCATCAATGTCATAGGTGATCGGTGGGGCCGATATACCCAAACCTACATCAGAAGACCATAGTTTTTCACCAGAGTCAGCTTGGTATGCGACGAATTCACCATCAGCTCTCCCCTGGAACACCAGATTCCCACCAGTCGTCAAAGTCCCTGGATTCCACTGTGGCGGTAAGGGATGTTCCCAAACCCTCTCATGGGTCAGAGGATTCCAGGCCAACAGCTTGGCAGTGCCGTAGTCAGCGGGCGTATCTTCCAGGCCAAAATCCACGCCAACACTTGCGTAGAAATGCGGTGAGCGCCAAGAAGTCAAATCGATACGACTATCCCGGAAAAGCGCCGGCATTTCGATGGTAGGAATGTAAACGAGACCGGTATTCGGGTTATAGGACATCGCATGCCAGTTATGTACCCCGTACGGGCTCGGCCAGACCAATTCTTCCCCGTCCTCATACCTAGAACCCGCGATTTCGACTGGACGTCCAGTTTTCAGATCGACATGAGATGCCCAGGTGACTTTTCCTATTTTTTCGGCGGAAAGTAACTCGCCGTTTTCTCGATTGATGACGTAGAAAAATCCATTCTTCGGGGCGTGCATTAAGGCCTTAACCGTCTGTCCTCCAATTTTGAGATCGGCCAGCACAATATCCATGTTGGAGTTGTAGTCCCAAGTTTCACCCGGCACAGTCTGATAATGCCATTTGTAAGCCCCGGTATCGGCATCCAAGGCTACAATTGAGCACAAAAACAGGTTATCACCCCCATCAGGACTACGGATCTTGCGGTTCCATGGAGAACCATTACCAGTCCCAATGAGCACCTGATTGAATTGTGGATCGTAGGTAATGCCATTCCAGGTATTACCGCCACCTCCATGCTTCCACCACTCGCCAGTCCAAGTTTTCGCAGCCATTTTCATGGCATCACTTTCGAAACCATCCGCTGGGTTCCCGGGCACCACCCAAAACCGCCAGATCTGTTCGCCGGTTTCGGTATCGTAGGCTGTCACGTAGCCCCGTGCTGCTTCCTGCTCCGTCCCGCCGTTACCAATGATTACCTTGTCTCGAAAAACCTTGGGCGCACCAGTGATGTAATAGGCACGTCGTGGATCGACGGTTAAGGTCTCCCAAACCCGTTTGCCGGATTTCGCATCGATGGCTACAAGTCGACCATCGATGGTGGCAATAATGACCATGCCCTTCCAAAACGCAAGGCCTCGGCTGGAATCCCACATTATGCGAAGCCGATCGCCGGCATGTTGTATCGATTTTGGATCGTATTCCCATAACAGCCTTCCGGTTTTCGCATCCACAGCCCGCGTTTTACTGTAACTGCCCGTGAAGTAGAGAACTCCATCGACGACCAACGGAGTTCCGATAAGCGATCGGTCGAGGGGAAGGTCTAGGTACCAATCGAGACCGAGTCGGCTGACGTTTAATGAATCGATCTGATCAAGAGGACTATAACGCTGCTCACTATAGGTTCGGCCATAGGCGAGCCAATTTTTACCATCACTTTCGTCACTCAGCGCAGAATCATCAACAACAATTTCAGAAGCTCCGATCCTTGGAACCACTAGTAGTAAAGTCATAGATACTAAAAAGATTCGCGAAATCATCTATTCCTCCGAGCAGTCCCGTTTAAAGAGGCTTCCTCAAAACTTCCCACACGACTAATGAGCGATTATTCTAAATCAAAGTCCTTCTTTCAGTAGAATTAACTTACAACCAAGCAAACCGTTATACAGTTCCGAAAAAGGTATTTAGTACGTGTCTATTAGGGATGAACTGGTCATTCTCGCTAGGCAAGCATACGCTTCCCTCGCCCCCATCTCTGTATCGCGAGTACTTGTCATCGATCCCCGTCCCAGTCCGGACCGCGATGCGGAATTTGGAATGGTAGAACTGAGCGATGGCTCATCTGGACTCTATTACGCGTGGCTGGGGGCTTCTCAGTCAGACATACGGAAACGATTTAAAGGAAAGGCGTTCTCAGGAATATCGCCGCTTGAGCTTGTTGAATATGTATATTCGTACTCCGATGGTGAGCGGTCCATTGGTATCGCGACTATCAATGCACTGACAGAAGCCTTCTATCGCGCCTCTGACTATAGACCACCTGAAGCCCCCGATTCTGTCGGCGGGATGAAATTCGAACCTACGGACCATGTGGGAATGATCGGATACTTCCCTCCCCTCGTGAGAAAACTGCGGGACAAGCAGCTTCCAGTGACCATAATCGAACGCAAAGTCCACATGTTAAAGTCGGACAACGCGGTGCGTGTCACTCTAGACCCCTCGCTACTTTATGGATGCAACAAAATTATCTGTACCGGTGCAACCCTCTTGAATAACTCGCTGGATAGCATGCTCGGGTATTGTCACCGAGCAGACACAGTGGCCCTACTTGGACCTACCGTTGGCTTTTTCCCTGACCCGCTACTCGACCGAGGTATTGAACGTATAGGCGGAACTAGGGTTATTGACACCAACAGCGCTCGCGACCGTCTGAAGAACGGTTACAAAATCGGCGACAGCGCGATACGTACATTAATCACCAAAACAAAATATCCGGGCTTCAAGGCCTTACAGCAACGGTGTGCCAAAACCGACTAAAAGCTGTCTACCCTTTTGGCAACAAGCAAAACCCCTGTGCTTCAACCAATAATGGCGCATTAAACTTGCTACGAAAATTCTCCATCGCAATACCTGCCGTTAACTCAACAATCTGAGCCTCGGTGAATATTTCTTTTAATCGAGAAAAAAACTTGTCATCAACAGACTGCCCCGTAATCGTCATGCGTTCTCCATATTCCAAGGCCAGACGTTCGGAGTCAGAGTAGATGTCACTCTCGCGCCAGTCGGTTAATGCCGCAACTTTTGCTTCGCCGTTTTCTGCTTCGCTCGCACGGAACGAATTAATATCGACTCAGAATGGACAGCCATTAATCGCGGCCACCCTTGCGTAAACCAACCCTAAAAACGACCCAGGTAACTGCCCGGATTCCTCAAAGGATGCATAAAACTGCTTAGCAGCACGGAGGATCGGAGGACAGTGTGCCAACACCTTGGTCGGGTTCAGAACGCCCCCAAAAAGTTCCTCCTCCTGTTGAAACTCCGACTCTAGAACGGCGTTACCTTCACTTTTCGTGATTTCAGAAACTCTCGGCATAACAGCACCTCATGAGTCGATCATTGACGACAGGCTATCACGCTTGTCACAAATGACGTAGCACCTCTTAGGCTCCGAGGTCGGGTGAGATAGAATAGGGCACGCCACCCACGCACCCAGCGCTATTCAAATGAGTGTACAGAACCAACCATCCGATTCTCTGAGTTTCAGCTTCGACAATCGTTTCGTGAGCGATTTACCAGCAGATCCAGAACCCAAAAACTACCGTCGCCAGGTCAACAATGCCTGCTATTCGCGAGTTCTACCTACGCCCATCCACACTCCGAGATTGGTAACCTATTCTGCCGAAGTCGCAGAAATACTTGATCTGGCCGGCACGGACTGCGAGACACACGAGTTTGCGGAGGTTTTCAGCGGCAACCAAATCCTTGCCGGTATGGATCCTTACGCCACCCGCTACGGTGGTCATCAATTCGGAAATTGGGCGGGTCAACTAGGAGATGGGCGGGCAATCAATCTGGGCGAAATCGTCAATAAGCGGGGCCAACGTTGGGCTTTACAACTCAAAGGTGCCGGACCCACGCCATATTCACGGAATGCCGATGGATTGGCCGTACTGAGATCCTCTTTACGCGAGTTCATCTGTAGCGAAGCAATGTATCACCTCGGAATACCAACGACGCGGGCTCTCAGTTTGGTGTTGACTGGTGAACAAGTGATGCGCGACATGTTTTATGACGGCAATCCGAAACCTGAACCCGGTGCCGTGGTTTGTCGTGTTGCGCCATCGTTTACGCGTTTTGGGAGTTTTGAAATCCTTGCGGCCCACAAAGAACTCGATCTATTGCGTCAATTCCTCGATTACACCATTGCAGTCGATTTTCCCGATCTGCACTTTTGCGATAAATCTAACGGGCTGAGACAGAAATCGACATACGTTGAGTGGTTCCGTGAAATCTGCCGCCGCACGGTAAATTTGGTCATCCAATGGATGCGCGTCGGTTTTGTCCACGGTGTTATGAATACCGACAACATGTCGACCCTAGGCTTAACCATCGACTATGGCCCCTATGGCTGGCTCGAGGATTATGATCCGAATTGGACACCCAATACGACAGATGCCCAAGGACGGCGCTACTGCTTCGGCCAACAACCGCAAATCGCGTTATGGAATCTCACTCAGCTTGCCAACGCAATCTATCCCTTAATTCAGGATACAGCGCCGCTCGAAGACGCGCTAAAGACTTTTGCCACCGATTATCAAATCGGCTGGCAAACTATGATGGCCCAAAAGTTGGGGTTGCCTGTGAATGAAAGCGACCACCAACTTATATCAGAACTACTGGATATCCTTTCTTCAGTCGAAACGGATATGACTATCTTTTTCCGAAATTTGGCCAAGGTTGAATCAACCACCCCAACGAGTGAAAAAAACCCGAGAGATAGGCTCCTTATCCCGCTATTGGAGGCTTATTACGATCCAGCCCAACTCACCGTGGCGTACAGGGAGAGAATCAGCCGCTGGCTGAATTCGTACGTAGGTCGCCTAAGAGAAGACGGGATCCAAGACAAACGTCGTCGAATTCTCATGGATAAAGTCAACCCCAAATATGTTTTCAGGAATTATTTGGCACAGCTAGCGACGGACGATGTAGAAAAAAACGACTACACGAGGGTACATAACCTATTGAATGTTTTACGGCATCCCTACGACGAACAACCCGACAATGAAATATTTGCCGCAAAACGGCCCGAATGGGCGCGTAACCGGCCCGGCTGTTCGATGCTGTCGTGTAGCTCGTGACAATGTCTCAGATTAACCTGGGCGTTTGAAGTCGGTACTAAATCGTGCCGCAACTCACACATGATCTAACGATCACCAAACCCGATTATCATGGCGGCTCAATTGTTAACTTAATGCGTTCTATCGGCGACGTTCTGGGCGCCCCGCCTAACCCCTATCCACGCCTTTCCGCCTTACCTTATGAGCGTCTCACCGACTGTCGGCGTATCGTATTGTGTGTTATCGATGGTCTAGGCGCTGAAATGTTAAAGACCCACGGACAGGCAGAGTGGTTAGATGAATTCTCTTTCGCAGAAATTACTTCAGTTTACCCGCCGACCACTGCTAGTGCCCTCACGACTTTTATGAGTGGTCTCGCGCCACAACAACACGGAATAACCGGGTGGTTTGTACATTTCCGATCTATCGGGACAGTAATGGCCATACTGCCGTTTATTCCGCGCCATGGGCGAGCACCGTTATCGAATTCGGGAATAAATTTAGCGTCACTTGTAGATTGCCCGAGTTTTTTCAACGAAATCACTCCGACTTCTATCACGCTACAGCCCAAAGAAATCGTCGATTCTGAATTTAGCCGCCATCTCGCCCGCGGTGCTCATCGTATGCCCTATGAGACTCTGCCCGATTTTGTCTCCCAACTGAAGCAGGCATGTCGGGGAGAGACGGACGCAAAATATATCTACGCTTACTGGCCCGAACTGGATCGCCTCGCGCATTTGCATGGACCATCGGGTGAACCCATCAAGCGCCATGTTCAGGAGCTGGGCACGGCGCTAAAGGACGTCGCGAAAGAGTGCAAAAAACATGGGGCCTTATTGATCGTCACGGCCGATCACGGTTTCATCGACACTGGAAGTGCTGAGCGCCTCGATCTAGATAACCACCCACCGCTCTCGGACGCCCTAAATCTACCACTTTGCGGAGAACCACGAACCGCTTACTGCTACGTCAGGTCAGCTCTGGCGCCGTTGTTCGAAGACTATGTCAAAGATACCTTGAAACCATACGCAACGCTCATTCCTAGTCAGGAGCTCGTTGACGACGCGTGGTTCGGGCTCGGTGCACCACACGCTGAACTTAACGCCAGGATTGGGGATTACACCTTGCAGATGAGCCAGAGGTATACAATCCGTGATCGGGTGCCCGGAGAACTCGATATACAACTTCAGGGGGTTCACGGGGGCGTCTCTGCCGCTGAACAGTTAGTACCCTTATTGGTGGCAGGGCCCTGACAATCTAGGTTCGGTAGTGGACGGCCCCTTCAGAGCATCTCGCCCGGAGTCTAATTAAAATTCGAGATATGCGGTATAATACATTGATTATATTATTTTTTTATACGGTTTTATCCGAATTGACCAGATAACAAAGCACCCGCCGCGGGTACTTCTGTTGGCAGATTCAATGCCCTAAGAATCTGGAAGGTGGTGGCCGCGGCAGTCGACAGGACGGGAATGTCGATTTTACGCTGTACGACGTCCAGCGCCGCCAAAGACGGCATTTGCACACAGACCGACAAGATCACCGCATCCGCATTCGCCGTCGACAGCCGTTTAAAAGTATCGACCAGCGCCAATGGTTCTCGCGCCCCAACTTCCTGGTTATCTGGGATCCCCAGAGATATCGCATCCAGGACAGTTAAACCCTCGCTCTCAATGTACCCTGTTACAAGTTGCGTAAGACTCTCTACGTACGGTGCGATGAGTACGACTTTTTTTGCATGCAGCGCATCTAAAGCGTCAATCAATGCCCCCGCACTGGTAATTATCGCCGTATCAGGGGAATCCGGATAGCAAACGTCACGCAATTGGCGTTCAGTCTCCCGATGGTATCCAGGTCCTTGACACATGATGGCAACCAAGCAAGCAGAAGCGATAACATCCATTCGAGCATCGTTCAGTTCAGTCACGCAACGCGCCATGTGCCCATTCATCGCCGTTAGCTCATCTTTTTCAACTTTTTTCATCGGCGCGCGACTTGAATGGAAACTGAATTGCACCGGTGAAGGTGTTATTACGCGTCGTAGCATCTCCGGCACTTCAAATTCCATGGTGGTATTCGAACTCGGGACGATCTGCCCAACCCGGATTAATTTTTCCCTTGTCATTCGCCTAAATCGATATATAGCATGTTGTCCTCGATCCTCACCGGATA